>Ga0302319_10012595_pt1 | contig 15928 bp, 16 predicted proteins | sample Bog_T0_2_FD_203319 | JGI IMG/M metagenome (GOLD analysis project Ga0302319, IMG submission 203319) | Peat permafrost microbial communities from Stordalen Mire near Abisko, Sweden - Bog_T0_2 | ecosystem: Environmental > Terrestrial > Soil > Wetlands > Peat | place: Sweden: Abisko, Stordalen Mire...
ACGGGTGAAGACGAACGAATCCATGAGGGCCTCCCACTTCAGCTGGAGTTTTGCTCGAACGCTGAAATGGGTCAAAAAATCGGGAGGCTTTTTGTCCCTGGTACAAGACGGGTACAAAACGGTCACAAAAACGACCCGACTTTTAGGCCCTGATTGGTAAGTACAGGAAAAGAAAAAGCTTAAGTATGGTGGAGGCGGCGGGAGTCGAACCCGCCAACAGCACTGAAAACACTCAAGTTACTGATACTGCGAATGCCTGAAAATTGCAGAATTCCACGATTGCCAAGTTTGCGTACAAATCGCGTACAAAGAATTTCAGGAACTCCCAGAATCCCAGCAGTTGCATCTTCCGATCCATTCCGCGGACGATCTGAAGTATTCTCTGACCTTTATACATCAGTTCCGCCTGCGATGGCCGGGGCGGAGGGATTCGAAGACTAGCCCCCGAGATGCCCCATGTACGTGCATTCATGAGACTTGTCGAGTAAGCCTATGAAAACGAGTGATTTCCCTCACGTCTATTGCTTCCCCTGTTGTCCATGCATTCTTCCCTGGGGAACCAATTTCCACAAAAATTGGTATCCCTAGTATCCCCCTTTTTTCGGGTTAGGTCGCTTGGCGAGGCAAGTTTGGCGAAGCCGAATATGAAGCCATTGGGTTCGTATTGCTACGCTTGCGAACGCATCGTTCAATGAGCGTTTGGAAGGGGCGCCGACGCTGCCATGATTCGACTTCGATTGGTTTGATCTCTTTGAGTTGATAGGTTCCAGGAGTTCCAGTCTGAACATGGAAGAGAAGATCGACGTTCTCACAAGAGAATGCCAGGCGCACTTCAGTGTTTGAAAACCTGCATCATGAGATTCGTCTGGGCCTGATACACGAGCTTCAGCGTCGCATCCAAAACCGGCCGATCCTCATATGAGGCACCGCGTAACATGTTGCTGAGGCGAAACGAGGCGCGTCGCGTGAGCAATTCGGCATCCTTTAACTTTCTGCTGTCATCGGTGGTGGCCGAACCAATCTGTTCTGCATATTGCCTGAGCAGCCTGAGGCTTTCCGAAGCACGGTCGGAATCACCGGATTCGATCTGTTCTCCAGCACGGTCCGCTAATTGACCGACAATTTCAGCATAAAGAAAGCATCTGTCTCTGGGCGGGGCTTGCTCCGCCTTGACCTGAAGCGTGGCAAGATCGGTTGCACGGCCATCCAGGTCTGCAGCGCGAGCGTCGACAGAAGCCAATGCCATGGCGACTATGATTACGACATTGGTGACGAGCCGCATGCCGCATCTCATAAGCATACCCTTGCAAACATTTCAAATTGTCCGATTCGACGCACGTTGCTTGCAGCCTCAAAGCGCAGACGCCTGATCAGACTACTGGGACACGCAGGCATGTTGGGCAAATCGATCGGCCGATCCAACGACGTGGACACAGCCTCCCCGCTGCCTGGTGTCGGCAAGCGATCGCGATCTCGGATACAGGCTGAGCTCTCCATATTTCCTCTTCTGTGTCGATAACTTGGAACTCGAACATTGGCGGAGCAATCACCGAACGAACCTGCGAACGGAGTCCCACCCTGTTCGTTGCCTCCATAGTCAATCCTCAAGCACTTTTCAGATCAGCATCAGTTCCGGTATGCGCCCGAATCAGCAGTGTAAAGACTGTCTTGCCTGGTTCAGATTGCGTCAGTTGAACAGAACCAAGGTGTTCCTCTGCTATTTCGCGAACCATGGCAAGTCCAAGTCCGAGACCCTCGTGCTTTCCGCAGGTGACAAAAGGATCAAAGAGGGTATCGCGGATGGACGACGGCACCCCCGGCCCATTATCGGTAACGATGATACAAATCATTGGGCCAATTGCTTCAACGACCATGTTCACTTTGGGTTCGGAGTTGAAATGTTGCGCCGCCTGGCAGGCATTGAGCAGCAAATTGTAGATTGCACTCTCGATACGCCGGGCGTTGATCTTCGCAGTAGCGATGGAGCGTATTTCGACATCGATCGAGACGCCGTGTACAACTCGATGACGCCTCACAGCAGCGACTGCTCTCTCGGCGGCCAGGCCAACGTGGTGATGTCCGAATGGATTGTGTCCGTCGCCGCGAGCGAATCGCAACAGGGAGTCGATGAGTTCAGTCATCGCCACCACGGCCTCTCGCACCTCCTCGAGTAGTTCTCTTCGGTCGCTCGGGAGAACTTCCTTGCAACTAAGGAATTCGAGATTAGCGTAGATTGCGGAGAGTGGGCTCCGCAGATCATGGGAGATGAAGCAAGCCATTCTGCCTATGGCTGCCACTCTCTCAGCCTCGCTGGCCTTGGCTGTTCGATCCCTATACTTAATGCTATCGAAATGCTGATCCTGGTTGATAGTGAGAATCTGCTCGCGAGCTGAATTCTTCATTGCGGATGCGTACATTCAATTCCCCCCTGTCCCTGATCCCGGTTCTTGTCGGCGCTGTGGTGGAGTTGACGGTTGCCCGCAGGCGATCCGTTCTGCGGGGACATACACAAGTGCGAACCAAATCCAGCGTGGTTTATTCCCGACTAATTGAAATAAAATAGTTGTCCACATCGCCGCGGTCCTGCGGGGATCACACCTTCGACCGAAGGAGTTCCGTGGGAGTGCAGGACCATCGGCTCCTACCGAGAACTTTGGCAGGTAGCGCGCCTCGTGCGGGAAGTTCGAGGAATCTTGGGGATTCGGGGGCGTTTCGCGAGGGTCTGCTTACGCAATTTCGATGGATTTACGCAAAACGCAGCGACTTGTGTGGGGTGACTTCTCAGCCGTTCGGCAGACCGGGAGTGGATCCCGCGCTTTCGGTCTTCGCTGGAAGCCCGACGCGGCGCAAAATATCCTGGAAACGCGTATCCGATCGTAACGGATCGAAGCAAGGCCGGGTGAGGACGCCCGGATTAAATCGGTCTTCAAAGCCTTGTCTGAGCCAGATTATGGCTTCATCCCTATCTCCCAGAGCGGTGTAAATCATTGCAATATGGATGGCATGCGCATAGTCCGGAGCTGAGCTATTCTTCAGTTTGTTGAGAAGTGCCACCGCCTCTGGCTTTCTGTTCAATCCAGCGTAGGCCCGAGCCAGGTTGGCGCTAAGGGCGGGGTTCTCGCCGGAAATCTGGATTGCTTTCTGGAGTTCACGAACCGCCCCCTTGAACATGCGTTTCTCGATGTACGCTTGAGCCAATTGAGCGTGGGCATAAGCAAACCCGGGGTTCATTTCTATCGAGGTAAGACTTTGCTGAATCGACTCATCGGGAAGGCGCTGTATAAGAAGGAGTTCCGCTAAATCCGCATTGACGATTGGAGATATAGGATCAAGATCTTTCGCCTTTTCCATCTCGGCAATTGCTTCTTTGCCCCGCCCAACGAGGCTCAGGTGCCATGCGTACCAATGATGCGCGGTGGCATATCCAGGGCTAAGCTCTATTGCCCGTTGGAATTCTCTATCCGCAGCAGCGAAGTCCCAGTCGAACCCTTCCAGGCAAAAGGCAAGGGAAGCGTGCGCCTCGCCCAGGCTGTCATCCAATTCCAAGGCTTTCATTGCGGCAGCCCTAGCTCTGGGCATAGCTTCCTTCGGCGTCATGACCGAATACTGCCAGTCTCCCAAGAGAGCGTAAGTGTCGGCCAGTCCGCTATAAGCCGCAGCGTAGCCTGGATCCCGGGCGACGGCCTGATTGAAGAAGTCGATCGCATTCTTGAATCCAGCAGCGGTTCGTTGATTCCAGAAATACCGCCCTTTTAGATATGCCTCGTGAGCCGCGGGGTCGATGGGCTTTTCCTTCTGCAGCACCGCTTTCTCCTGAGGAGTGACTTCAATCCGGATCTGTTCGGCAATGGCGCGCGCTACCTGATTCTGCACGGCCAGGGTGTCGCGAAGATTGCCCTGGTAGCTATTCGCCCACAAGTGCTTGTCAGCCGGCACCTGGATCAGTTGCGCCGTGATGCGCACCTGGTCGCCGGAGCGAAGAACAGAGCCTTCCACGACTGCATCTACGTTCAACTCCCGCGCGATTTGAGGGAGGGACTTGCGCGTCCCTTTGTACATCATTACCGAGGTGCGGGAGACCACGCGCAGAGCGCGAATCTGCGCCAGGTCAGTGATCAGTTCGTCGGTCATTCCGTCGGCAAAGTAATCCTGTCCGGCATCGCCGGAAAGATTGTCGAGTGGCAGCACTGCCAGAGATCGAATATGCGGGGACCGTCCTAACCCGGAGAGAACCAGATACGCGGCCACTATCAAGACACACAGAGCCAGCACGAAAGCCACAGCGGTTCCATTGGTGGTTCGCAGCCGGTGCTTCAACGCATCTGTGGCCGACCGGTTCGGGAATGCCGGAGTAGGGAGTGGATTGTCAGGTTGAGGACTTCTCGAACTATTGGGTGGAGGTTCCTGGGTTCGGAAAATTCCTGCCACGGATTCCAGCTGATCGGCTTCGGTGTCGGCATCGATTACAGTCACGTCGGCGATGAACCGGTAGCCGCGTTTTGGAAGAGTCTCGATATAGCGCGGGCTTTCAGATGAATCACCGAGTGCGTTGCGGAGCTTTCCGATTGCAATGTTGACTGCCTGGTCGAAGTCGCCGAAGGTTTCCTGGGCTCCAAGCCGGGTGCGCAGTTGCTCCCGAGTGACGACTTCCCCAGGATGTTCCAGCAGTATCTGAAGTACCTTCAATGGTTGCTGCTGCACCCTGATTTTCAGTCCGGCGCGACGAACCTCGCCCGATTGGAACGAAACTTCAAATGTTCCAAACCGGACGACTGAGTTGGGCCGCAACGGTTCCATACAGAACTGGACCTCGGGCAAAGTCTAGCATTTCTTGTCCCGGCCGCCCAGAATATATTTTGCGTTAAGCCGATACTCATCAAATACTTACCGGGAAAGCGCGGGGCTAGGTAGAAAACAGGCTTTGTGAATTGACTCCGGAGTGGAGGCAGCTCAGATTCGATGCTAGACAGAGTACGCCGTGATTCGGGAGAAGACAAATGAGACATATTGCATTCGCCCCAGAGAAGACGTTCGGAGGCGGGCCGACATCCTCACAGGGTAACCAAGCGGTCGCGGAATTCGAAGAACTGGCCACGCCTATTTTGAACTCTGCCTACAATCTGGCGCGCTGGCTGGCGCGAAACGACCATGATGCCGAGGATCTGGTACAAGAAACGTACCTCAGGGCCTTTCGAAGTTTCGCATCGTTTCAGCCCGGTACAAACTTCCGGGCCTGGATATTTAGAATCCTGAGAAACACGTTTCTCAGTTCATGTCCAGTTCGGGAACGTCAGTTGATGGTTGAACTGGAATCGGAGGAGCAGGTCTTTCCCGCATTCGCCTGTTGCACCACTCCCGAATCGTTGTTGATCGACAGTTTGAGCACCGCTGCAATTCGAGAGGCGATTCAGCAATTGCCGACCATTTACCGAGAAGTGATTCTATTGTGCGATGTGGAAGATGCCACCTACAGGGAAATTGCAGAGATCCTCTCGATTCCGATAGGGACTGTCATGTCGCGACTTGCAAGAGCCCGGAGGATGATGCGCGATGCACTACGTCCGGGTGAAACCAAGCCCGCCAAGAACCCGACCGGTCGCCTTGTGAATCCGGCCTCTGCGGTTTTCTATGCATAGGGAACTCAGAAATGCCAATGAGGGCTTATTCGGGCGGCGCTAAGGCGAACGAACGCCGATGACACGGACATCTGACTCGTCCTCGCTGCCAGTTTGGTTGGGACGGCTCGAGTCTGGAATTTTGAATCCCGGGTTCGACTGCAGAAGGACTGGAGCGACGGATCACATAAGACTTAGGGAAGCTCTGAATAAGCCGCCGGCATTCCCTCAGGGGCTAAAGCCCACGGTCATTTTGCGGCACTTACGGCACGACTGAAGTCGTGCCCTTTCAAAACAACGACTTAATCAGAGGTTCCTTAGACAGGGCGAGTCGGAGAAATGCTGCCTTATCTACTGGCGCACTCGGCGAACTCTTCCAATTGACTCAAGATCCTGACATACCTTCCCCGTTTCCGCGGAGAATCGGCTGTTTTTGCAAGCTGTTCTAACTCGGCCATCGAAGGATCGAATCTCAGCGGAAGTTTCTTCCAATAGTATTTCAATTCGTCTGAGCGCCATCCGGAGTACGTCTTTTCCCATGACTTTGCTGATTCGCCGGCAAACGTCAGAGTGGCGGGATTGACGAAGCGCCGGCAATCCTGAAATCTGCAATCCAGCGAAATGCGCAACTGGTTGGAAAGGTTTGGGGACGCCGCATGCACGGTGAGGCTGTGAAAGATTAGCACATCTCCCGCGTTAATCTGGCCGCCAACCCAATCCCCGCCCAGCGCCGCGCCTTCGGGGATTTCCGGGACGTGGAGGTTTTCATGGTCATGGTTTTGAATGCCAAAGCGGTGAGAGCCTTCCAAAATCCGCAACGGTCCCAGTCTTGTCGGGCAGCCGTGAAGAGGAATCCAAGCGGTAAAGCACTCAGGGTCTCCATTCATGAATCGGAAGTCCTGATGCGCGTGATTCACGAGACGTTCGCAACGAGGGAAAATCAACCGGCCAATTGGTTTTGGGTGGATCAGTATATTCTCTCCAACGAGCTTGCTCATGACTTGTTTCAAGGCTGGATGGTGCGGTAAGGCGTGAAACGATTCCAGATTGAATACTGCTTGGTAGATTCGCTTGAAGGATGGGTCTGGATCTCCGCACGCCGCACTGATATCGGCCATCCGTTCGAGTGGGTCATCGTCGCGCACGAGCCAGCCCGCCGAGTATAAAATGCGCGCTATGTCGCCGAGCACCCGGCTCAGAGTGTGTTGGGGTAATAAGTCACGAATCAGCAAGTAGCCTCTTGAGGCAATTTCATCGTGCAGTGAATACGATCCGAGATCGGATGCCTGAACCTCGTGGAAAGGCTTCATTTGTCTATCCTCCAACGCATTCCCTCCAACGAGACTCGCCATGACATTCACACTAAAAGCTCGAAGCGTCCGCGATGTCTCCAGATGATCTTCCATTTGTCAAAAGACGGTCCTTCGCGACAAAGTCCTGGATTCATGCCTGATATTCCCTTGGCGGTAAGAGGCGCGCCCGCGCGGAACCAAAGCTTCCTCTCACAGGTGCTTCAGTTAACCGCAAAGACCAAACCTACTCGAAACGAGAATCCCTATGAAGGTGCTTTGAATTGTGAGGATGTGTGAGAAGGACCAGGACATCGTTGGTCGTATCCTGCAAACGGGTGCGGGGCTTGTGCAACTTCCGTGCAGCTTTCGCCGCCACGTGGCAAAGCTCATAACGATTGCCGATGTGCTCTAATGCGTCGAACACTAAACTGTTTCGCATGCTTATCTCCATTCAAGAGGCGATCGCTGCCTCTTGTTCCGCCTTCCAGCCAGGAAAACGACTGAATGTCTCAGATCCCAACTGGCGGGCTGCAATGGATAACTCAAGAAAGCAACTTTTATTCGAACGATTTTGAATTATTTTTTGGAATGAGGAGGAATCGTTAGGGAAGCTCTGAACAAGCCACCGGCATTCCCTCAGGGGCTAAAGCCCGCGTTCATTTTGCGGCATTTGCGGCACGACTAAAGTCGTGCCCTTTCAAAACTTTGACTTATTCAGAGGTTCCTTAGCTGAATTTACGAGATTCAATGGACAGGCCGAAACCCGCACCCTTCACTGATGCGGGCTTTTTCGGCGAGGCGGTTCGGGGCTCGCGGATTCCCAGGTCTCTGAAGTGAACCCGGGATTCCGGAACTTACAGCGATTTCAGGAAGGTAAGCAGTTGCGCTTGCTCCTCTGGACGCAACTCTCTAAAGCGATCAGAGGCTTCCCTCGCTTCCCCGTCATGACGCCGAACGGCGTCCTCCAATGACAGGGACTTCAGGTCATGCATAAAGCGAGCTTTGTCACGCAGACCCCAAAGAGGAGCAGTTCTCAGCTTGTTGGCTGTGTCCTGCGGTCCAACCTGAACGATGCCGTCGCCGGTACCGATGTCATGCAGCAGGTAGTCTCCGAAGGGATGGATGATTTTGTTTCCCAGCGCGCTTGGAACCGTAAACATCCCGCCATCGATAACCGTTCCAACGGGAGCCGTCACAATGGTTTCCACATGGCAGGTACTGCAACCGAGTTGGGTGAACAGTAAGTGACCGTTTATCGCCGCGGGGGTTGCAGCCAAGGTTACATCGCGAGGTGGAACCATGGTGCCGCGAATGAACAGAGCGAAGTGGTCAATGTCAGCCAGTCCAAGTTTATCTGGTTGATCGTTAATGCCCGTCGTGGTGTTGAGAACTTGAGTAACCTCCGTTGGGCGCAGCCGGTTCGTGATTCCCATCTCGTTGAGATAAGCATCGGCAATAAAGGAAAGCAGGCTGCTGTGCTGGTCCTTCCAACCGAAGCGTCCGACGCGGGTCTGTCCGGGAGCCTCGAAGATCGGTGCCTGCACAACCTCTCCGTGCACTCTGCCGTTGCTCAATTCAGGTTGTCTGTCGGCGATGGCGATCAGAGTATTGTCGTCGATAGCCTCAACGAATCCATCTCCCAGAGTGTTGAGTGCTGCGCGCAACGCGCGGATGTTTTCAGTAGCGGGGATGTGTTCCTGGGCTTGTGGTCCGATGGCGCGATCATTCACAATGGACCTGCCGGTAATCGTGTTCTGCCCGTCGTTGATCACGATTGTCGGGTTTACGAAATTGCCATTGGCATCATTGTGTCCAACCCGGAGCTCCGTAATCTGGCTGGCCGCTCCACTGTTAGGATTCTGATGGCAAGTGACGCAGGAGGTGGCGTTGTAGACAGGTCCGAGTCCATCCGCGACCGTCTCGTTTTCCTCATAGACATTCTGATCGATGGCAAACGTATCTCCGGCCGGTTCCTCCAAACCGTTGTTGATGCTTTGGGCACTGTTAAAGCTGGGCGTGTTAAACCCGGCCGGCGCTTCCTGGGGCGATTGTTGGGCGGCTACGACGAAGCCGAGGATTGCGGTGATAGGCACTGCGATCAAGCAGGAACCCAGGAAGGCTTTCTTGCTGGGGGACAAGTTCATGAGCATTCCTTCGGGAACGGAATTCGCGGCACAACTGCATACAAAATGGGACAATTGGAGTCTGGTCTTCGATCACGGTGCACGAAGGAAAACCTCCAGCAACTGCTGATGCAGCCGTACCTGCTACTGGGAAAACCAAGTTGTGGCCAGGTTATTCCCGCAAATAGAGAAATTATTTTGACGGATGCAGCTTCCCTCTTGACGCCATTGATTGCAGTCGGCTCCAAGTGCTTGCGGCTTGTGCTTTTGGTGTGTGAGGTCCCATTGCTTCCAGTGGTTTGCGTCAATTGGCTGGCTTGCGCACGCCGCGCTGATATCAGCCATCCCTTCGAGCGGGTCATCGTCGCGCACGAACGGATGAACAGATTATCCCTGTACCCGAGCCAGCGCAGCGATGAGGAGATCAAGCTCGGCCGGATTCACATCACTCACGGCAATGATGTGCAAATGAGACGCAGTGGCCGAATGGATGGTAAATCCCGCGCGAGCCTTCGGAATCTCCGAAAGGGCCAGTTCGCTTGGCTGCGGGCTCAACAAGACTGTGACCTGGTGCTTGTGGATAGTAAATATGAGCAGCGCCGCGGGCTGCCCGTCGAAATAGGCCAGGTCAGCGCCTTTAAGGGTAGTGTCTGGAGGAAGCGCCTCGGATTCGGGGAGATTGAAACTGAACGGAAGACGGCCCTGAAACCATGGTTTGACGGTGTGGCGATCCGAGGAAATAACCTGCGGCGCCGCATCGACGGACAGGATGGCGAGGTGTTGATCCAGCAATTCTGCGGCTAACGTGTTGGAGTGGCGAAACTGGTTCCAGCCCAGGAGGGATACAGCCAGCACAAGGGCTGCCGCCAGGGCTCCCCAAGCGACTGGACGAACGGAATGAATACGCGCCACCGGGCCTGGCTCCGCATGAAGCCGGGCAGTCAAGCGAGCCACCACCTCGGGTGTCGGTGCAAAACAATGACCAGCCCGCGCAGTCGCCGCTTTCAATTGCATGGCCGAAAGGACGCGAAGAGCACAGGAATGGCAGGCTACCAGGTGCTGTTGAGCATCTCGCTCCTCATCAGCCGGAAGTTGGCCGTCGACATAGGCGTTGATTGTATCCGGACCAGGATGTTGGAAAGTTTCAATCATTGGAGTTCCCCAAATTGCAGTTGCAAGATTTGACTGATGGTGTCACGCGCAATCGAAATTCGAGACATCACGATTTCGACGGGGATATCGAGGATTGCGGCGATATCGTTATATTTACACGCATCCATGTCGCACAGGAGCAAAGGTTCGCGGAATGGCGCCCGAATTTGCTTGAGCGCAGCAATCACGGTTGCCTGATTGTCAGACCGGACAGAATCCTTTTCCGGGATTCGATCCCAATCGGACGAGTCGAATGCGCAGGGATTGAACCTGACTCGAATTTGGCGAATCGCTGTCTTAAGCTGCGCCGCCGAAAGGGCGCGGAGCGTACAAGAATGACAATACATCAAATGCTGCTGGGTTGTTCTGTGCTTCCAGGCATCCAGTTCGCGGTCAATGAAGGCGCAGAGCGTGTCCGGAGTGAAATGTTCGTTAGCATGGATTGTTTGAGTCACAGCTGTTTCCTGAGTTCGGGCTGAATGAGTTGACGGAGTGCTTGCCGCGCACGCGAAATTCGGGACATGACCGTGCCTATGGGGACATCAAGAACGAGAGCGATTTCCTTGTACTTCATCTCTTCAACGTCGCAGAGCAAGAGTACCTCTCGCAGCAGCGGTTGAAGCTGGCCGAGCGCGGTAACGATTGCCGCCTGACTGTCAAGGCGAATGAGAGTCTCCTCCGGGGTCGGACCTGCGTCGTGGGTATGGAGCACGTCGGGATGGTCCTCGATAAAGATCGTTCGAGAAGCCGCGATTCCGGTGCGCGAAGTGAAGAAGGTGTTACGCAAAATACGAAAGATCCAGGCTTTGAAGTTCGTGGAAGGTTTAAAGGAGTCGAAGCCGCGCAGAGCCTTAGTAAGGGCCTCCTGGACCAGGTCTTCTGCCTCGGCCTCATTGCGCACGAGCCAGAAAGCGTGATTGTAAAGAGACGGAAACAGGGGAAGGGCCAAATCCTCAAAAGCAGCGCTGCGGGAGGCAACAGAGGGCATGATTCTGAGAGCCTCCATCGAGCTCGGATTGTTTGTCTTGCTCGGCCCAGCGGATGTCACGGGCAGCGATTCGCGGTTGAACATCACTATGCTAAACCGCATTGCGTGCGAATTATTCCATGACGATGTCCCGATTATCGGGAATAAATTCCCTGTCCGCGAGTTTTGTATAGCGTTGGCAAATCAAACAATGGAGCTTTCTATGAATCGGTTTAAGGAAGACGAAGTCGTGCCAGAGGGCCAGGACGCCCATCCGTCCGCGGGCGACGGCATTGACCGGCGAAACTTTCTAGGGTGCATGGCATGGGCCGGCACAGGGCTGCTGTGGACCATGGCAGGCGGCGTACCCACTTCAAGGCTGCTGGCACAAACGATGCAGGGTCATGGCCCATCTGCCGGCAAGGTGCAAGACTTCAGCTTCGTCCAGATCAGCGACAGCCACATCGGATTCAACAAGGGAGCAAACCCGGATGTGACAGGGACTCTGACCAAGGCGATCGACAAGATCAACATGGTCCCGGGCGGCATGAAGGCGCCCGATTTCATGATCCATACGGGAGATATTACGCAGAACTCGAAGGCCGCCGAGTTCGATACGGCGTCGCAGGTTATCAAGAGTGCGAAGGTCGACCAGGTCTTCTATGTCCCTGGCGAACACGATTTCATTGACGATGGCTCGCAATACAAGGATCGCTTTGGCAAAGGAACGATGGGCAACGGCTGGTACAGCTTTAACCACAAGGGAGTTCACTTTGTGGGCCTGAACAACTGCGTGCAGGTTGATGCGATGGGTAACATGGGCCCCGACCAGCTCAACTGGCTGAAGTCCGACTTGGCTGGCCAGGGCCATTCGACTCCAATCGTGGTCTTCGCGCACATCCCCTTGTGGATGGTTTACGAGAAGTGGGGCTGGGGCACCAAGGATGGCGAGCAAGCGCTCGCGATGCTAAAGCCTTTCGGCTCCGTAACTGTGCTCAACGGACACATCCATCAGGTTGTTCAGAAGGTTGAAGGCAACGTGGCCTTCCACACGGCCATGGCTACCGCGTTCCCGCAGCCTGCTCCCGGCGCCGCGCCAAATCCCGGACCCATGATGGTTCCTCCGGGGAAACTGCAAAGCGTTCTCGGAGTCACCAACGTCAAGGTCATGCGAGGACACAGTCACCTGGCTGTCGTAGACTCGACACTTGCGGAGAATGTGTGATGCGTTGGTTGATCGCTTCAGCGCTAACCGCAGCCGGATTGGTTGGACTTGGATATGTGCATCCATTTGGAAATCCGCGTGTCGAACCTCCCCAGGGGCTCGGCACGCTGCTGCAGAATGCGAGTATGCCCTCCGGCGCCAAAGCGGTGTTGCTAGCCAAGTGCGCGGACTGTCACTCGAACGAGACGAAATGGCCTATCTATGCACGGATCGCGCCGGGTTCGTGGCTGATCGAGAGGGACATCATTGACGCGCGCAAGCACATGGACCTTTCGCAATGGCAGAACACGCCGCCTGAAACACAGCAAGTCTGGATGGCCAAGATTGTCCAAGAGGCAAAAAGCGGAGATATGCCTCCACCGCAGTATCTAGTGCTGCATTGGGACGCCAAGCTCTCCAAGGCTGACGTGCAGGCGCTTTCAGCCCTTGGGCAGCCCTCCGGTGGCAGCGAGACCGCTCTTGCTGGATCAGGCGATCCAGCTCGCGGTAAGGCGGTATTTGAAAAGCGCTGCACCGGTTGCCACGCATTGAATGCTGACCGGGAAGGGCCAAGGCTGTCTGGAGTGTATGGCCGGAAGGCTGGCAGCATTGCGGGATTCGCCTATTCAAAAGGGCTGAAGAATTCGGATATGACCTGGACGGACGCAACCCTTGAGAAGTGGCTGAGCGACCCGGATATGATGATCCCGGATAACAACATGAGCTTCAGTGTTCCGAAGGCCGAGGAGCGCAGGGACCTGATCGCTTTTCTGAGGCAACAGAGCGGAACTAACTAAGATGAAGAGGTTGCGTTAAGTCAGATGCCAAGCAATGTGCAGCGCCTCGCAAATGCGGTGAATGAAGGTCTGCTGCGCGTCCGCCAAGGTTAAGGAGGACGCGCAGCGGAGTAGTATCGGGTTCATCGAACCGTGAAAATAATAGCTGCCGGATATTCAAACGATGATCCAATTCAATGAGGCTGTCCAATCCCGCCTGCGCCTGGCGTGGATTAAACAGCCCCTTTTCGCGTGGAAGAGTTTGCCAGAATGAAAAACTGCGGGGACTAAGCTCGTTCAAGTCCCGGACAGAAACCGCTGATTACTCGCCGCCTGCTGCAATTGCAGCGAGTACGTTGGTGCTGTGATTCCTAAGATCGTCATCCACATTTGGCCAAAACTTGACGATCTTGCCCTCCGGAGTGATGAGGTATGTCTGCCGGGAAGCGAAGTTCAGTTTTCCATACGATTTCACAGGAACTCCATAGGCATCCACCACCTTGTGCTCGGGGTCAGCAAGTAGCCTGAAAGTCAGGCTTTCTTTCTCGCAGAAACTCTTGTGGCTGCCGGCGGTGTCCAGACTTACACCAATCACAACTGCGTTAGCGGCCTTGTATTTTTCAAGATCACGTTGAAAGCCATGCGCCTCGACGGTGCAGCCCGAGGTCATGTCTTTAGGATAAAAATAGAGGACCACCCATTTCCCCTTGTAGTCCGTCAGAGTTATCGGGGTGTTATCCTGCGAGGGGAGCGTAAAGTCCGGGGCGATTGTTCCGATTGAGAGCGCATTTCCTGCCTCAGCTGAGAACGCGGCACTCGGGACAAGAAGCGCTGCAGCGAGCGAAACTTGAAGAATCCTCTTCATGACTTGTGATCTCCTGACTGTTGAGAAACTTTCATCGATGATTCCTGGGGCGATCCGAACGGAAGCAGAGTCTGCGGGCCGTTGGCGATGGGCCAAGGCCCGGGACTAGTCGACCTGTCTTAACATGAGCGAAGCGGGTTAGCGGTGGGCCGCATCCGCTTCCTCGGCGAGAGTCTGCAGCGCCGCAAGGAATTTCTTGCTCTGTCCGACAAACAGCCCGTCGGCAGTGAAGCTTGCAATGGTGGCCACGGCACCGCCAAACTTGTCAGTTAGCGGACGAATGATCGAGACATGGGGAAGGTTGGGGCTGATGAATTCGCAAGGAACGGGGAAGATCAGGCTGGGTTGGACCAACGTGCTCGGTTTCAGTGGCGGCTTGGCGAAGAAATCCGGGAACGTCAAACCTGAATCCGAGACCGGCGCCACGGGGGCCTGAACGCCGTTGCCCGCAAAATCGACCCATTCCAGGAAATGCGCGACTTCGTCTCCACCTATGCCCAGAGTTATCTGAACGACCTCCGGATGTTTTGCTTTCTGGTTCATTGCAGCGTAGAGACTTGAGCCGCCCTGTTCGATGTACCCGAAGTGGAAGGCCGCCGTGTTTGCGATTACCTGAATGTGGTTGGCGCTGTTGAAATCGGCGTCCGTGATGGGAATTGCAGTCCGGTTCTTGATCGTGATTGCCTGAGGAAACGTGGCTCCGAAGTCGGGATTGGTGGCACTGCGATAGCGAACGAACCAACTGGTGTCGACGTTCAAGTGCATGAGATTCGTGAGCCGGCCAATGTCCTGCGCTCCGGTTGCCTGGCTGCCTTGAAGAATGCGGAACTCGTCGAAATTGACCGGATCAGCACCCTTGGACTCCAGATATGCGTTGAGGAACGTAGCGTGGCTCAACTCGTCGATCGTGTTGCTAGTGATATATTGCGGGCCATCTCCATCGAGATTTGACAACGCGGCCTGATAAGGATTCATAGTCTGGCTGGGATCCACTTCGTCGGGCGGATTGTCACCGATACCGCCGAGTTCCGCATATTGCGTCCACAGGTCGGTTTCAATGAGTTCCGCCGCCGCCAGGAAGCGAAGGATCGCGACGTCCCCCGCATCGAGTCTGCCATCCTGCGCGCGGGCAGATGTTGCATTTGCTAGTAAACCGACGCCCACTGTAGCTGCGCCACCTGCCAGTAGACCGCTCCTCATAAAGGAGCGGCGGTCCACTGAACGCTTCGTGTTATTCACCGGATTTTCCATGTTTGTTCTGCCTGCTCTGACTCGTGTGAAAGTGAGTATTTCGTAACCACGAGAAACTAACAGGAATATAGATATAAAACCGAACGAAGTTGTCAGTGGTTTGTCATTTGAATGTTATCTAATGATCGAAAGTTACAAAACTCCAAAGATACAAGTTTATTGATCATTCTTCCCATCTACTTTGAATGTCCTCGAGGGCGAGAGTAGACGAAACCCGATTGATACGCTGACTGAAGTTTGGCCTACAGTTATTCATCTATAGGTCTATTAATTCTTTCGCGGAATAAATAGAGCATTGCTCAGTTTATGTTTCGTGTGGACGCGTAAACCTAACTCGTTTTTCATGTTGGATCTCAAATGGGAAGTCCCAGTTCCGCCGACAACTGAGCCGCTGCGTGACGCATGGAGATCTCGAGATATCCATGCTGGCGCCAATTTTGAAGAGCGGAGCGAAGGTTCGCCACGGCAAGTCATACAAGAGAGTGATCACTGCAAACTAACTCATTCACACACGAGGCCGTTCCGCGACCTGAAACGCTCGTTGCAGGCAGCGGTTCTCATCAATCGAACGTTCAATCGAACCCTACAGCGGAGATGAAAATGATGAACAATCAAACAAAATCGGCAACACAACGCCTTAGCCAGTGCGGTCAAGTCCTCTCTGAAACTTTCAAGCCCCCAAT
>Ga0302319_10012600_pt1 | contig 15926 bp, 10 predicted proteins | sample Bog_T0_2_FD_203319 | JGI IMG/M metagenome (GOLD analysis project Ga0302319, IMG submission 203319) | Peat permafrost microbial communities from Stordalen Mire near Abisko, Sweden - Bog_T0_2 | ecosystem: Environmental > Terrestrial > Soil > Wetlands > Peat | place: Sweden: Abisko, Stordalen Mire...
CGGCGCGGCGGTCGGTGGAGGAGTATGAGGCGGCGCTCGATGGGGCGCGGGAGCAATTGCGGCTGGCGGCGGGGTCGCTGCTTGATTTGTTGACGATTGAAGCGCGGCTGACGGCGGCGCAGATGGATTTTGTGAACGCTCAGCTGAACTATGCGCTTTCGATTGTGCGGCTGCGATATGCGGGCGGGACGATGCTGGGGCCGGACCCTTTGCATCCGGTGCTGGATCGTCAGGTATTTTTTGAGCCGCCGGAGCTGAAGAACTAGATGGCCGATTCGAAGTTGTTTCGCAAGGTCGCGCTCGACCGGCTTAGTTCGCCGGAGCAGATAGACAGGCTGCTGCAGATTACGCCGGCGCGGGAGTGGCTGGGTCTGGTGGCGGTGCTGGCTTTGTTGGGCGCGGGTGTGGCCTGGGGCTTTGTGGGGAGCGTGACGAGCAAGACTGTGGGGCAGGGAGTGGTGATTCGCGCGGGGGGTGTGCAGGATGTGGTTTCGCTGGGCGCGGGGCAGGTGCTGGAGGTTCGCGCGGCGACCGGCGAGACGGTGCGTGAGGGCGATGTGGTGGCGATTGTGGCGCAGCCTTATATGGTGGATCGGATTCATCAGGCGGAGGCGCAGATACGGGATCTGGAGGTGCAGCAGCGGCAGACGGCGAGTTTTCATGAGAGCGGTTCGCATCTTCAGGTGGGGTCGATTGAGCAGCAGCGGGCGAGTCTGGAGCGGGGGATTGGGGACCTGGAGAATCAGGCTAAGATTGCTCGCGAGGAGATCGCTACGGACCAGGAGTTGTTGACGAAGGAGTTGATTACTCGGCAGCAGGTGAATGCGACGCAGCAGCGGCTGGCGGGGATTGAAACGACTATTCAGGAGCGGCGAGCGCAGATCGCTCAATTGGAGACGGATCGGTTTCGGGCGGAACGCGAGGGACGGGATGAGTTGGTGCAGGTGGGGAATCGGATTGCGGATGCGCGGCGCGATCTGGAGGTTTTGAGGCGGCAGATGGAGCTGGATTCGCGGGTTCGTTCGCCTTACACCGGGCAGGTGGTGGAGGTGAAGTTGTCGGCGGGGTCGCTGGTGCAGGCGGGTACGGCGATAGTGGCTTTGCAGCGGGCGGTGAATCGTCTGGAAGCGCTGGTTTATGTGCCTTCGAGCGAGGCGAAGGGGGTGCAGCCGGGGATGCGGGTGGAGGTTTCTCCGGCAAATGTGCGGCGCGAGGAGTTTGGTTTTATTCGGGCTAATGTGACGTTTGTTTCGGAGTATCCAGCTACGGAGGCGGCTTTGCTGCGGGTGTTTGAGAATGCGTCGCTGGTGAAGGCGCTGGCGGGGGGCGGGCCGGTGACGGAGGTGCATGTGGAGATGGAGCGGGATGCGACGACTCCGAGCGGGTTTAAATGGTCTTCGTCGAAAGGGGCTCCGATTCAGCTTTCGGGGGGGACTTTGATTTCGGGGGAGATTGTGACGGAGGAGAAGGCTCCGGTGAATTTGGTGATTCCTTATTTGCGGGAGCGAGTTGGGATCAGGTGAACGGGGAGATTAAGCAAGTCAGCGCAGGCGGAAGCGCGTGCGACACATTGGGGCCGGTGAGATGACTCGGCGGGTTAAGACACCTACTGTGATTCAGATGGAGGCGGTGGAGTGCGGGGCGGCTAGTCTGGCGATGGTGCTGGGCGGGTTTGGGCGGCATGAGCCTTTAGAGAAGTTGCGGCTGGAGTGCGGGGTCAGTCGGGATGGCAGTAAGGCGAGCAATATTCTGAAGGCCGCGCGGAAGTACGGGTTGCAGTGCAAGGGCTATAAGAAGGAGCCGGCGCAGTTGCGGAGCATGCCTTTGCCGCAGATCGCGTTCTGGAATTTCAATCATTTCGTAGTGGTGGATGGGTTCGGGAAGGGGAAGGTGTATCTCAACGATCCGGCTTCGGGCGCGCGGGCGGTGAGCGAGGCGGAGTTCGACGAATCGTTCACGGGCGTGGTTTTGGTTTTCGAGAAGGGACCGGAGTTCAAGCGGGGCGGGCATAAGAAGAGCGTGATGAAAGCTCTGGCTTCGCGGCTGCCGGGGAGCCGGGCTTCGCTGGTTTATTTAATTGCGGCATCGCTGGGGCTGGCGATTCCGGGGCTGGTGATTCCGGCGTTTTCGCGGATTTTTCTGGACAACATTCTGGTGGGCGGGGAACGGGCGTGGATTCGTCCGCTGCTGCTTGTGATGGCGATTACGACGGTGTTTCGCGTGGGTTTGACGCGGCTGCAGCAGGGGGCTTTGTTGCGGCTGGAATCGAAGCTGGCGATTTCGGCATCGGCGCGATTCTTTTGGCATATTCTGCGACTGCCGAGCGAATTCTTTGGACAGCGCTATGCGGGCGATATTGCGAAGCGCGTGGATTTGAACGATACGATTGCGGGCATTCTTTCCGGGGACCTGGCGACGAATGCGGTGAATGTTTTGATGGCTGCGTTCTATGCGGCTCTGCTTTATCGGTATGACGCTTTGCTGGCTTCGGTGGCGGTTAGTGTTGCGTTGGTGAATCTTATTGTTCTGCGTTATGTGGCTCGTAAGCGCAAGGACGATTTTCGCAGCATGGAGCAGGATAACGGGAAGTTTGGCGGGATTGCGATGGCGGGTCTGCAGATGATCGAGACCTATAAAGCCACGGGGTCGGAAGGCGATTTCTTTTCGTTGTGGGCGGGCTATCACGCTAAGGTTCTGAATGCTACGCAGCGGATTGGGGCTTCATCGCTGATGTTGAGCATGGCGCCGGTACTGCTGATGTCTTTGAACTCGGTGGCGATTCTTTGGCTGGGCGGGATTCGGGTGATCGATGGCGTTCTTACGATGGGGATGCTGATTGCGTTTCAGGCATTGGTGGGGCAGTTTCTGGAGCCGGTGAACGGGCTGCTGGATCTGGGGGCGAAGCTGCAGCAGGCGGAGGCGGATATGAATCGGGTGGACGATGTGCTGGAGTATCCGGCATCGGCTCGATATGTGGCCGCGGCCGTTGATGGGTCTGAAGTAGAGAGCCGGCTGGATGGATATCTGGAATTGCGCAACCTTACGTTTGGGTACAGCAAGCTGGATCCGCCTTTGATATCTGGTTTCAGTTTGCGGCTGCAGCCGGGGCGGAGTGTGGCTTTGGTGGGCGGGTCGGGGAGTGGGAAGTCGACGGTGGCGAAGCTGGTGGCGGGATTGTATGAGCCGTGGGAGGGCGAGATTCTTTTCGATGGCAAGCCGAGGAACGCGTGGGATCCGACGACAATGGCGCGGTCGTTCGCGATGGTGGATCAGGATATCGCGATGTTCGAGGGGACGATTCGGGAGAATCTGACGCTTTGGGATGAGAGTGTGGCGGAGCCGGTTTATGTTCGCGCAGCGCAGGATGCTTGTATTCATGACGACATTGCGGAGCGCAAGGGCGGGTATGAATTCATGTGCGAGGAGGGTGGTCGGAATTTTAGCGGTGGGCAGCGGCAGCGTTTAGAGATTGCTCGGGCGTTGACGGTGAATCCTCGGATTTTAGTTTTGGATGAGGCTACGAGCGCGCTGGATCCGGCTACGGAGAAGTTAATTGTGGAGGCACTTCGGCGGCGGGCTTGTACTTGTTTGGTGGTGGCGCATCGGTTGAGCACGATCCGGGATTGCGACGAGATCATCATGCTGGAGCGCGGGGTGGTGGTGGAGCGTGGGGCGCATGAGGAACTGGTGGCGGCGGGCGGGGCTTATGCGGGTTTGATGGCGGCACATTGATATGGGGCGATTTCCTGGGGCGGGTGTGGCGTGGCATGTGATCGAAGGGGCTATCGATGTGTTTTTCGAGCTGCCTTCGGCGCAGGGGGCAGGGGCTCAGGGGGATGGGGCTCGGCGGTTTTTGTTTCGGGTGGAGAGTGGCGGGGCGGTGTTTGGGTTTGGTTCGGCGAATCCTTTGATTGCGGTTCTGGTGAGCGGCACGGAGATTACGGAGGCGCCTCGGGAGGCTGTGGCGCATTGCGTTGAGGGGTGGATTGATCAATTAACGCTGGCGATTGTTCCGGGGCGGCCTCCGGCGAATTGTATTGCTTTGGCGGATGGGGTCGAGACGGCGTCTTCGATGAGTCCGGTGTCTCCGCTTTCGGGGGTGGTTTGGGCGACTGTGCTTGAGGGTGAGGCGCACTTTGCGGGTGAGCGGCATTTGCCCGCGATTTTGGCTGGGCAGGTTTTTCCGGTGTCTTCGGGTGCGTGGCTTCAGCCTGTGGAGACGGCTCGGTTCCATGCGTCGTCGATTTGTTCATGGGAAGATTTCGATCGCTTTGAAGCGATGGCTTTGGCGGCTTTGCAGGCCATTGCCGACGGGGAAGACAAGGCGGAGCGAGAGCGGGCTTTGTTGCGCAAGCGGTTCGATGCGGAGCGGATGGAGCGGTCTTTGCGTGAGCTGGCGGCTCCTTTGGATTCGGAAGCGCGGGCGGGGGCTCGGCAGCCTTCGAATCCCTGGCTGGCGGCTTGCCAGGCGATCGGCACGGTAATCGGGATTGAGTTTGTTGCGCCTTCCGGGAAGGCGGTGACCTCGGGCGATGTGGTGCGCGATCTGTGCGACGCGGCGCGGGCGCGGTATCGTCAGGTGCTGCTGCAGGGCGAGTGGTGGAAGGCGGAACACGGTCCTTTGCTGGCGACGCGGGAGAGCGATGGCGCGCCGCTGGCGATGCTGCCGGTGCGCGGCCGGTATCTGTATTTTGATCCTTCCACGGGGAAGCGGGAAGCTGTTACGGCGGCGCTTGCGGGGACTCTGAATCCTTATGCGTTCAGCTTTTATTCGCCGTTTCCTTCGCATAAATCGGGGCTTGCGGGGCTGATGGCGTTCGGGCTGGCTGGGGTGAGAAGCGAGTTGTTGGTGATTCTGGCGGCGGGTTTGGGGACGTCGGTGACGGCTTTGTTCACTCCGCTGGCGACGGGGTACATTTTCGATACGTTGATTCCTGGGGCGCAGAGGTCGGGGATCGGAACGATTTGCGCGCTGCTGCTGATGGCGGCGCTTTCAGGCGTGGTTTTCGCTTTGCTGCGCGGGGTGGCGTTGCTGCGCCTTGAAGGAAAGATGGATGTCTCGATGCAGTCGGCACTGTGGATCAGGCTGCTGGAGCTGCCGCCGTCGTTCTTTCGCGATTACTCGGCGGGGGATTTGGCGAACCGCGGGTTGGGGATTCAGGCGATCCGGCAAATTCTGACAGGGTCGGCGGTGAATGGCATTTTGGCGGGGATCTTTTCGCTTTCGAGCCTGGCGCTGCTGTTTCACTTCAGCGGGAATCTGGCGCTGGCGGGGCTCGGGCTGGCGGCGGTGCCTCCACTGGTGATTCTGGTGACGGGGCGGACTCAGATTGCGCGGCAGCGGGAGATGGCGGCGCTGCACGGGAAGCTTTATGGGATGCTGCTGCAACTGGTGGGCGGCGTGGCCAAAATTCGAGTTTCGGCGGCGGAATCGCGCGCGTTTTCAGTGTGGGCCACGCGGTTCGCGGCACTGCGGGTACTGGCGGTGAGAAGCCGGGCGCTGACGAATCGGGTGAGTGTGTTCCAGGGGGCGTGGCCGCCGATTTGTTCGATCGTTCTGTTCTGGTTTTATCTGGACAGCAGCGGCGTGGCAGGAGCAGCGACGATGACCACGGGCAATTTTATTGCGTTCCTGAGCGCATTCGGGCAGTTGCTCACGGGAACCCTGGGGATGGTGGCGGCGGTGAATTCGATCGCCGCGGCGGCACCGGCTTATGAGAGGGCCAGGCCGATTCTTGAGGCGATGCCGGAGACCAGCGGGAAGCGGGCGCAGCCGGGAAAGCTTACCGGACATATCGAAGTGAGCCGGCTTTCTTTCCGCTACAGCGCAGACGGGCCGCTGATTCTGAGGGATATTTCGATTGCCATCGAGCCCGGGCAGTTCGTAGCGTTTGTGGGGCCTTCGGGATGTGGGAAATCGACTCTGTTCCGCATGCTGCTGGGGTTTGAAACGCCGGAGACGGGTTCGGTGCGTTACGACCATCAGGATCTGGCGCATCTGGATCCGGCGGCGGTGCGGCGGCAGATTGGGGTGGTGCTGCAGAACGGGAAGATTCGGGCGGGGTCGATCTTCGAGAATATTGTGGGGGCTTCGCAGTTAAGGCTGGACGATGCGTGGGCGGCGGCGAGGGCGGCAGGACTGGCAGCGGATATCGAGGCGTTTCCGATGGGCATGCATACGTGTCTGAGCGAAGGCGGCGGCACGCTTTCGGGAGGGCAGAGGCAGCGGTTGATTATCGCGCGGGCGCTGGTGCACAGCCCTCGTATGGTGCTGTTCGACGAAGCTACCAGCGCTTTGGATAACCGGACCCAGGCTATGGTTACGCATAGTCTGGACAACCTTAGGGCGACGCGAATTGTGATCGCGCATCGGCTGAGCACGATCGAGAAGGCGGATTGCATTTACGTGCTGGATCGGGGGCGGCTTATGGAAAAAGGCAGCTATAGCGAACTGATGGCTCTGGACGGAACTTTCGCCGCACTGGCAAAAAGGCAGATTACATAACTATGCGCAAGGCACTGTTTTTCCTGGGGATTTTGTCGGACGGCGATGTCGAGTGGATTATTCGCAATGGCGCTAAGACTCGGGTACCGGCGGGCACGGTACTTATCAGACAAGGCCAGGCTACCGATTCGCTCTACTTTGTTCTTGACGGGGAATTCGAGGTCTACACGAATAAGGCTCCGCGGCTGGCTGTGCTTAAGGCGGGTGAGGTGATGGGGGAGATTTCGTTTGTAGATTCGCGACCGCCTACGGCTTCGGTGAAGGCTTTGATGGAATCGCAGACAGGTGTGGTTCCGCGGGCGCTATTGGCGGCGAAGCTCAAAGAGGATATGGGCTTTAGTTCTCGGCTTTACCGGGCTATGGCTACGTTTATGGCAGACCGGTTAAGAACTACCGTCGGGAATTTCGGGACCGGGGCTCTGGAGCTGGATGAGGAGATTGAGGATGTGGATGAAGTGGCTCCGCATTTGATGGATAATATCTCGATGGCCGGGGCCAGGTTTTCAGAGATGCAGCGGCGGAGTTGGGGTGTTCACAGGTAGGCATTCGTTCAGGAGAAAACAATTATGAAGATCGGGATTGCGTTGGCGCTGGTGTTGCGTGCTGGATTTGTTGGGCGCGGTACCGGAGGCGGGGCCGATACTAAGGCTAAGGATGAAGCCGACATTCGGGCTCTGGAGGGCCGTTTTGTGGCGGCGTTCAAGGCTAAGGACGTTAACGCCATAATGGCCTGTTATGTTCCGGATCAGAGCATGGTGGTGTTCGACGCCGGGACACCGCGGCAGTTTAACGGGGCGGCGGGCTATAAGAAGGATTGGGAAGATTATATGGCGGCCTTTCCTGGTCCGTGGGACACGACGATGAGCGATCTGGAGGTTATGGTGGGGGGCGATGTCGGTTACGGGCACAGCATTCAGACCGGGTCGTTTACAGATAAGGACGGCAAGAAGATGGACCTTGTGGTTCGGGTCACCGACGGGTACAAGAAGGTGAATGGCCAGTGGCTGATCGGCCATGAGCATGTTTCGGTGCCGATCGACATGGCGACTATGAAGCCGGATTTGAATTCGAAGTAAGCGGCCGGCCGGATCGGCCTTCAGTTCCACTACAATCGTTGTGTGCGCGATTTGCGGAACCAAACGGATGAACAGTTCTTCGCTTTGATTCGCGAGAAGCTTTTCACGGCGGCGATTGGCGACATCCTGGACACGATGGGTTTGCTGCATCAGTTTCTGCCTCCCCACATCAGGCCGTTGCGCGATGACATGGCGATCGTCGGACGGGCTATGCCTGCGCTCGAAGAAGACTGTCACGGTCCCGGTGAGCAGCCGTTTGGTCTGATGCTTCATGCGCTGGACGATCTGAAACCGAACGAAGTCTACGTCGCTTCGGGCGGATCTCCGCGCTATGCGCTTTGGGGTGAGCTGATGAGCACGCGGGCGATACATCTGAAAGCGGCCGGGGCGGTGGTCAACGGATATTCGCGCGATACTCCGGGGATACTGAGACTCAATTTCCCGGTGTTTTCGCAGGGTCGCTATGCGCAGGATCAGGGTTATCGCGGGAAGGTTGTCGATTACCGGGTCGGCATAGAGATCGAAGGAGTGAGGATATCGCCCGGCGATCTGGTTTTCGCAGACCTGGATGGGGTGCTGGTGATTCCGAGAGACGCCGAGGATGAAGCGGTTTCGCGCGCGCTCGAAAAGGCCGCCAAAGAAAACCATGTTCGCTCGGCCATCGAAAAGGGGATGAGTACGGTAGAAGCCTTCGGCCGGTTTGGGGTTATGTAGCAACACAGTTCACCTCAGACTGACAGTTTTTCAGTTTGACTCATTTTGGCCCTTGCCGTGCATGAGGATTGCGTAATGGCTGTGACAGCGGGGTTATGTGACGAGATGTCGTCATTGATGCGGGATTACGCCGAAGCCGCCCTTGCGCACTCAGACCTTACACACAAGTCAAGATCCCGAGCCTCGCTGGCTGCGACGCTGATGGCTCGTGAAAGGGCATGGCGTGCATGGGAGAATCATGTTGCCGCTCATGGCTGTGCCTGGCCGGGCATCGGGCCGAGCGATTCTAATCCTTCAGATACCAGGGAATCGTCATTGCTGTAATGTGTTCGTTGCCTCTTAGCAGTAGCAGAGCTTTGAGACCTTGCGCGCGCTGGTTGTGGAGGAAGTAGTGATACCAGTTCTTTTCAACCAGCTCCGGAACGATCACCGTGATTTCGCGATTGGGATTCTTAGCGCTCAAGTCAAGAATGTAATCGACGATCGGCGTAACCACATAGCGAAAAGGCGACTTTAGGCAGACGAGTTCCGGGGCGGGCATGTTGGCTGCGCGGGCCGGTTCTTCGACCAGACGGGGCCAGGCCTCTGCAAGGTTGTCCTGTTTGTCGTCGAAAAGGACGTGCACGACCCTGATCTCTTTTGAAAGGCTGAAGGCGAGACGAACGCCGCGCTGGCTGATCTTGTTCCAGCTATCGATGGGAACAACCACCAGGGGCTCGCAGATTGCCGCGGTTTCGAGAGTTGTGTCGCCGGCGACTTCGTTTGCAACCGACTGGAGGTGCCGACGGATTGCGACCATAACCGCAATGAGCGTCGGAATCAGAAGGACAGTGATCCAGGCGCCTTCCACGAATTTAGCGACCAGCACCACTGCAACGGTGATGCCGGTTGCCACAGCACCGATCCCGTTGACCGTCAGGTAGTGCTTTGCCCGGGGATCGTCCGATTTTCGCCAGTGGCCGACCATGCCGGTCTGGGACAGCGTGAAGGCCAGAAAGGCGCCGACGGCGTAAAGCGGTATCAGGCGGTCGGTCACTCCGCCGAAGACGATCAGAAGAATGGCTGCGAGAAGGGTCAGGACATAGATGCCTTCGGAATAAACAAGGCGGCGGCCGCGCATGGAAAAGGTGTAGGGAAGATAGCCTTTCTCGGCAATGGCGCGACAGAGACGCGGGAAATCGGCAAAGGCGGTGTTAGCCGATAAGGCCAGTACAACGATAATGGACGAAATAGCAACCCAATAGAACCAGCCCCGGCCCGCAACCGCACCTAAGAGCATGGAGAGCACGCTTTGATAGCCGACCGACCCGGGATCGGTTGCTCCTACATGGTAGGCCTTTACGAGGAAAGCGATTCCCAGGAGGAGCACGGTGAGAATCGCGATTATTATAGTCAGGGTGAGTTGAGCCGATTTGGTGACGGGCTCGCGAAACGCTTTGACGCCATTGCTTACCGCTTCGACCCCGGTCATTGCCGTGCAGCCGCTTGCGAAAGCTTTCAGGATAAGCCAGGCGCCGAGTGCGGCGGCCGCGGCAGGCATTGCGGGAGGCGCAATTACCGGTTGCGGGTGCCCGCCGCTCGCGATGGCCTTTACTACGCCGATGGCGATCATGGCGAGCAGGCAGAGGATAAAGAGGTAGGTGGGAATCATGAACGCGCCACCAGCTTCTCGGACTCCACGCAGGTTCACGATTGTGAGTAGCAGCAGGATTCCCAGACAAAGCGCGAGTGTATGAGATTGCAGGCCGGGAACCGCCGAGATGAGCGCTCCGACGCCCGATGAGATTCCTACCGCAGCCGTTAGTACATAGTCGATCATCAGCGCCGCGGCGGCAAGCAAGCCTGCGCCATCGCCAAGATTTTCAGTTGCCACGGTGTAGGATCCGCCGCCGCCCGGATAGGCCTCAATGGTCTGGCGATACGAGAAGTAGACGATTCCGAGGAGGACGACAATGCTGATGCTTATGGGCAGTATCCAGGCGATTCCCGCAACCCCGAGCGGAATGAGAAGTGTTAGGGCCGCTTCAGGGCCGTAAGCGGCGGAACTGAGGGCGTCCAGGCCGAAAATAGGGATTCCCCTCGCAGGGCTGACCCGCTCCTCGCGATCGGCATCGGAGCGCAAGGGCGGGCCAAACAGGAAATCGAGCAGCGACACTCAGACCATCATAGTGATTGTTCGGCCCGAAAGTCTGTGCAGGTTAGCCCGGCTCAGAAAATAATCTTACCGGCCAGCTGCATATTGAACGGCTCGCCGGGTCCAAGGCCTGGAGCGCCGTTGAAATCGCCGATAGTGTCGCTTACTACACCGTTGCCGCCTACCGAGCCCGCACCCGTAGCCAGATTGATGCGGTTGAAGACGTTGAACATTTCGGCGCGCAGCTGAATGCGGACCTTTTCTTTGATCGGGATGTTCTTAAATACCGATAAGTCGAAATCCGCGAAGCCGGGGCCATAAAACACATTGCGTCCCAGATCGCCATCGGGATTTGTCGTTCCTGGGCATCCCGCCGTTCCCGGTACGCAGAAAGCCGCAGGATTGACCCACTGCATGCCGCCGAGCGCGGCACTGAAGACGTGGTTCACACCGGCGAACGGATCCGAGATAATGTTCAGTCCCGGACGCTGCGTGCCTGCGTTGAAGTTGAAGGGCTGTCCTGTATGGAGCGAAACGAAGGCGCTGACCTGCCATCCGTGAGTGAGGAGTTTCGGGCCATGAGAAGAGCCGGGTACGTCGTAGCTGAAAAACGCCGTGAAGTTATGGCGGGTATCGAAATCGCCGCTGCCGTATTCCTGGCGGAGATTGAAACTGTCGAGCGGAATCACGCCGCGATACTCGGTGACATCGTCAAGCGCATGCGCCCAGGTGTAAGCGATCTGGCCGGTAAGTCCATGCCAGCTGTGGAAGCGCAAGGTGGTCTGCAGGGAATTGTAGTTCGAAATCCCGGTGCTCTGGAGCTGGATGATTGAGCCGTAATTGGGATACTGGGCATTGAAGGCGCCGTTTTGGTTGATGTCTTCCATCACGGAGAGCCTTCGGGCCTTAGAGCCTACGTAGCCCACTTGCCAGACAGCCGCGCTTCCGAGGCTTTTCTCTACGTTGGCATTGTAGTTGAAGAAGTAGGGAGTGCGGAAGTTCTGGCTTACCGAGAATACGTTGAAGATCTGAGTCGGGCTCAGGCAGTTTTTGTCCGTTGCATAGTTACCCATGCAGGTGGTAACGCCCGGGAAAATCGAAGCGCCGCCGGTCTGCACGGCTTGCCAATTGTAGTTGTTGCGGCTGTAGCTGTCTACGGCATCGGGACCTACCGGATTATCTTCGAGACCGTCGGCGGCGCTGATGGGCGGGCGGAAATCGAGAAACGGATTGATATTGATCTGATCGAAGAAAACTCCGAATCCGCCGCGGAGCACGAGACCTGGGGCGGCGTTGTAAGCAAAGCCCGCACGCGGCGCGAAGTTTTTGTGATCCGGGGGGAGTATAGAACTTATACCCTGTCCCTGAATGACCAGACCTTTACCGGGGATGAACACGCCGAGATCCTGGGTGCTGTCGGCGTGAAGGTTGTCATGAAGAGGCCCGAAGTATTCGTAGCGTAGACCGAGATTCAGATTGAGTGTCTTTGTTAGTTGCCAGTCGTCCTGCCCGAAGAAGTCGTAGCCGTTGGCGATGACGTGCCGCTCGGCATTACCCACGGCGATCGAAGAGGTGCTGACGTCCCCGGCGAGAAAGTCGGCCAGTGCGAGGGTATTGGAATCGCAGCCAGTCACATTGGGATTGTTGCCGCAGAAGGGTGCCCACGGGCCCTGGGTGCCATCGAAGGAAAACGCTCCGGTGGAGCGCCGGAAGTAGAATTCATCGATGCGACCCTGGCGGAATTCTCCGCCGAAGCGCAACTGATGTGCCCCTTTGTTGTAGGAAACGATGTCGGTAAGGTGGCCGGTGATATCGTTGCGGCCTTCGGGCGGCGTGATGCCTACCTGATCGAATCCTGAGATCGCGATATTCGGAGCTCCCATGATCGGGTTGCCGTTCTCCGTCGCGCCGGGACTGAGGTAGAGGCCAAGGGCCTTTGTGTTGAAGGAATTGTTGGCGTCATGAAAGACCTGGTTGAAATAACTGATTCCAAAGAGAAGCTGGTTGGTCATGTGATCCGAGATGGTCGAATTCAGGACCGCCGAATAATTCTGGACGTGAATGGGTGCTACTTCGAAGTAGTAACCGAGGTTGGAACTGGCTGTGGCAAGCGCAAGGCTCGCACCGGGAGGTTGGGTTTGATCGCCTTCACCCGCGAACCAATGGACCGAGAGATGTTCTTTGGAACTGAAGTTGTGGTCAATCTTAGCAACGCCGTTATAGCTGTAACCGGTGCCGGGTACGGTAGCGAAATAATTGTTCAGGGTGGCGGGCAGAGAATTGATAGAACTCGGCCACAGGTTGGCCAGCAGATTAGCGGACAGCGTACTCTCGGGCACTCTGGAGTAGCTTCCGTACTTGCCGCCTGTGTTGTTGAGAAGAGTCAGAGCCTGATTGACCCACGCGGTCGAGGGCTCGGTCGATAAGCCGGTGAGCCCGAAAATGTAATCCTGCTTTTCGAAGCCGATGAAGAGAAAGGTCTTGTTTTTAATTATCGGTCCGCCCGCGGTGAATCCGGCGTTGTAGTTTCTTAGCTCCGGTGCCTTAGGGAACTGCGGCGAAGGGACGAAAAAGGGCGACGTGGCCGCGTAGAATTCATTGCGGTTGTAGTAATAGCCGGTGCCGTGAATCTCGTTGGTGCCGGACTTGATGGTCAGGTTTACGGTGCCGCCGGCGCTGCGTCCGGATTCCGCATTGGATTGAGTCTGGGCGGAGAATTCATCGATAGCGTCGATGGGCATTACGACGCCGGCGATTCCCGATACGCCACCCTGATTGACTGCGGGAATATTATGCCAGAAGTCGTTATTATCGGTGCCATCGATCTGCCAGTTCATTTGATTGGCGCGGGTGCCGTTGAGAGACCCGAAGCCTCCGACGGCATATCCTCCATAGCCGGGCGCGACGGAAATGAGCTGCGAGAAATCGCGGCCGTTGAGCGGGAGGTCCTGGAGGGCCGCTGACGGGATGGTGTCGCTTTGGGTGGAGGTGGTAGTGTCGACCTCGAGGGCGGCGGCCGAGACCTCTACAGACTGGGCCTGTGTTCCGACGCTGAGTTTTACGGGGAGGGTATAGATGTTGCCCGCGGTGACCGACACGTTGGCGACGGTGGTTTGCTGGAAGCCTGGCGCGGAGACAGTGACGGAATAGTCGCCCGGGGGCAAGTCCTGAAAAGAGAACTCGCCGCCACTGGTGGTAACGGTGTCGTGGGCGATATGGGTCGCGGTCTCATTGGCGGTTACTTTGGCCGCCGATACGGCGGCTCCGGAGGGATCGGAGACAGAGCCGTTAATGGAGCCACGGAAGGTCTGCGCACGGGTATCCTGTGCGAAAAAAGACAATGTTAATGAAAGAAGCACGAATTGGCGGCGCATAGCTATTGACTCCTGAAGATCTACAGGGAATTCCGCGGCACCGGGCGGAGAAATTGATGACGGTATTATTGCTCCGTAATATTCTTAAGTCAAGAGACAGAGGAAGGGATTTGGGTTTTTGAGAGCCACCGCGGCGGAGGGTCTCGATGGTCGGTAACCTTCCCACCGGTCGAAGACCGTCGAGTGAACTCGACGCTGCACGATGAAGCGCGCGCTACGTTGTTTCCGGAACCACAATACAGCGGTGACTCTGGGAATCTATTTCGGCTATTTTTCTTTTACCAAAGGCAGGCCGGGTTTGGCGAGCTTGAATTTCGCATGTAGTCCCGTGGGGCTGTATTCCCACAGATCGCCTGTTCGGGCGTCGAAAAAAGAATATCCCACTGGCGTCACCGCCATTTGCAGTTCCGATGTCGAAGTCTGGGCGTAAGCGGTCTGGTCGGGATTAATCCAGGGCCGGACAGCCAGGGATGCCAGCGCCAGCGCGATCACCGTTAATACGGTCTTTAGATACCAATCGATTCGCATATTTGGAGTTTAAGTTATCGAAAGTTATAGCGGAGTTGTTGACTGCTTATAGGTACCGATGAACCTTGCGCTTTGGCGGTAAATGTCGCGATCATCGAACTTATATGGGCGAACTCAGAATGCAGGCGCGTCAGGCGGCGGAGTACGAGGCCGAGCTGATCTGGAAAACGGCTTCCGGTGAAAAGCGTTTTGAGAACTGCAAGGCGGTGGATCTCTCGGACGGCGGTATGGCGGTGGAATGCCCGGCGGAAGTACCGGTCAGCTCCGATATCATCCTGCGTTCGGAAGGCGCGAATCTTGCGGCGCTTTCGCAGGTCCGGCACTGCACCTGGAATCGGAGCACGTACCTACTGGGTCTGCAGTTTCTGGCGAAGACTACCACGGCGCACGATCCTTCGGAGCCCGATCACTACGAGATTCTTCGGCTGTCTCAATCGGCGGATGAAGAATCGATCGCGCGGGTGTACCGGACGCTGGCTAAACGATTCCACCCCGATAACAATGAGACCGCCGATGCTCAGTCCTTTCTCCGGGTGAACCAGGCGTGGCGAATTCTTTCCGACCCGCAGAGGCGCGCCCGGTACGACGAAGAGCGCGTGCAGGCGGGCATGCGGCCGCGTTTCCGGTTGCGTTCGCGGGAGTTTTTCCAGGGGCTGAAGGGGGAGCAGAACAGGCGGATCGCCATACTTTGCCTGCTTTACCGAAAGCGTACTATCGACTATCAAAGCCCCGGGATGTCGATGCTCGATATCGAGCGGCTGACCGGGTTTACTCGCGAAGAGATCGGATTCGCGCTTTGGTATTTGCGGGAGAAGCAGTTTGCGCAGATGGCGGACAACACGCAGTATTCGATCAGCGCGGGCGGAGTGGATTATGTGGAAAGCAGTGCGGGGCATCCGGAACTGCTGGCTATTGCGGCGCCGAGTTTGACGCAGGACCATCTGTTGGCGGAGCACGCCGTTCAGTCGCCCATTCTGCTCTGAAATAAGTAGTGGGAGACGACCCATTCGGAGCCGTTGCGATAACCCCATAATTCGGCGCAGGCCATGAAGAAGATACGCCAGCGGACGAACCATTTTAGAGCTTGGCCCGGTCCGTAGACTTCGGCGAACAGTTTGAGCAGGTCGGAGCGGTGGCGATCCATGTTGACGAGCCAGGCTTCGGAGGTCTTCTGGTAATGGCTGCCATCTACGACCCAGTGACGGCGGATCTTCACATCGTCCTGGAAGTAGAGTAAGAGGCCGTCGCTCGGCATCTGGCCTCCGGTGAAAAAGTGTTGGGCCATCCAGTCGCTCGAATCGCGGACTTCGAAGGGGTAGGCGAAGCGGCTGTGAGTGAAGATGTGGACGAAGAGCAGGGCGGCCGGATTCATCCATGAAGCAACGCGCTCGAGCAGGGCGGCGTAGTTTCGGACATGTTCCATCATTTCGACGGAAACGATGCGGTCGAAGCTCCGGTCAGGATGGAAGGTATTGATATCGGCGGTGATGATTGTTAGGTTCGATAGGTCTCGTTCGCGGGCCTGGTCTTCTATGTATTGGCGCTGTGAATTCGAATTCGAGACGCCCAGGATGGAGCTATGGGGAAAGCGGGCG
>Ga0302319_10012601_pt1 | contig 15926 bp, 8 predicted proteins | sample Bog_T0_2_FD_203319 | JGI IMG/M metagenome (GOLD analysis project Ga0302319, IMG submission 203319) | Peat permafrost microbial communities from Stordalen Mire near Abisko, Sweden - Bog_T0_2 | ecosystem: Environmental > Terrestrial > Soil > Wetlands > Peat | place: Sweden: Abisko, Stordalen Mire...
GGTCTTGATATTGAGAGCTTTGTGGGACTGGAGAGGTGGAAGCGGATAGTCTGTTCAGACCTAACTGGCCGGATTCCCAGGCGCCAAGGCTGGATATCGACGCCGTGATCCCAGAAACCGGGCTCGCCCGCGGTGATGGCGATGTCTACGGGACCGGTGATGTCGAAAGAGGCCCAATGAAGACTAGCTGCGGCATGAGCTACGTCGACTTGCTGGCCGTTGACGGTGATGGTGAAGGCGGTCGACTTCAACTCTTCGGGAACCGCCGCTGCCTGTACGCGCGTGGCCGCGTGGGCGGCGATGGGGAGCGCGAGGAGGCCAACCAGAAGCGAGCGAAAAACCAGCAAGAACCGAGACCCCAGCTAGAAAATGGGAACAGACCACTTTAGCACTGCGTCACCTCAATCATCTGGCCGCGTGCGCGCCCGCAACATAACCGGCACGGCATCTGAGGCGGATTTTTCTCCCGGAAACTTCCACATTTTCGGTGAGTTTCACCTGGAGCTTATGGCGTTTGCCGTCCAAAACTCCAGGCCTGAAGCCCAACTCGTAACGGGAATGGAGCTGCTCGAGGATTTCGATCAGTCCGGATGCATAAGTATCCGGGGTCACCCATAGGTACTCGCCCCCGGTTTGATTCGCAATATAGTTTGCGATCGATGCCTGTTCTCCCGGAGCCATGAAGGAGAGGAAACGAGGAGACCTGCGGTCTCTCAGGCCAAACGCAATGACCGATGTATCCAATAGTTCGTCGATGAACTGGTTAGCCTCGGACCTGCGCATGGCGCTGTAGTCCCCATAAAGGAAAACAATCACTGGCACTGATTCGGTAGGCATTGACCGCGTAGCGTCGACAATGAGCTGCAAGGTTTTCTGGAGAGCGAGTTCGCCGGGCCGATCGTGGAATACTTTATCGGTCGCGGGCACAAGCGCCAGGTTCAGCGATGCAACCGCCTGGTCAATATTGCTTGTTGGTGGAAGGTCCACATGCGCCTGACCATCATCGCACCAGTGAGCTACCGCGACTCTGTCCCGCTTTTCAAGGTGTTGCAAGGCCGGCTGAAATCGCTCGATTTGACCCACGAACAAGCCCGATCCCTGCGCTTCCCAGCCATGCATGTTGCATTGGACAACAAACCAGAGCGCAAGAGGCCTTGTCGACGCGCCGACATCGAAAGTCGTGATCGAAACCGGCTGATTATTATCGAATATCTGGAAATCGCCCTGCTTCAGCGTGTCGATGGGATGGCCATTGGCGATGCTCAACGCCTCGACGTCGACCAGGACCAGGTCAGAAGAGATATGGAGAATCGGTTCCTGGGAATCCGGTGCGAATGGCGGGGCCTGTGCCAGCCCTTGCGCGGGACAGAGCCATCGGGTCACCAGCAGAAAAAGTGCCAAGAACGAGTGTCGGATCACGTGCAATCCCCCGCTCCAAGTGTCAAGGGACTCGCTGACCATTGCGTCCCAATGGAGACTCGTACGACGCGCCGGGGCTAGAAGTTCAAGTATCTGCAGATCTTAGAAGGGCCGAGGATTCAAATGCCTTCGCCCATCGACACATATTCGCGGAGCCGCTCAAGCTCTTCGCGGTAGGCTTCACGCTCGGCCGCTTCGGCAGCGAATGGCTCGACGGGGCTGGGCAGGCTGCCTTCGACGCACATGCATTTTTCCAGTTCCTCAACGCGCGCCGATAAAGCAATCAAGGCATCGGAGAGCGGGTCTTTCACATCGTGCGGATCGGTGATAAGCACGCGCTGCCCGTTGCGGTAAACGATGTGGGCGGGGACGCCGACAACGGTAGAGTTGGGCGGAACGTCCGAGAGCACAACGGAACCCGCGCCTACGCGGGAGTTCTCGCCAACCGTGATGTTGCCCAGCACGTTGGCGTTGTTGCCGATGAAGACGTTGTCGCATACGGTGGGGTGGCGCTTGCCGTGGCCTTTTCCGGTTCCGCCCAATGTGACGCCCTGGTAGATGGTCACATCGTTCCCCACGATGGCGGTTTCGCCGATGACCACGCCGGTTGCGTGGTCAATGAAGAGGCGGCGTCCCAGAATGGCGCCGGGATGAATATCGACGCCGGTAAAAAAGCGGGCGACCTGGGAGAGAAGGCGCGCGAAGAAGTAGAACCTGGAGCGCCAGAGTGCGTGGGAGATGCGTTGAAACCAGACAGCCCAAAGTCCCGGATAGCAAAAAAAGACTTCCAGACGCGAGCGGGCAGCGGGATCGCGCTCCAGAATGGAGTCGATATCGTCGCGGATGCGGGCGTAGAGGGACATGGTGGAGAAAAGAGCGCGTTTAGCTGGCGGCCATAGGCTTTTCAGGTCTCCCACCCTTGCGACAGAAAAAAGTCGCAAGGATGGGCCACCCAGCATTGTTGGAGCGAGATAGAAGACTTACACCGCTATGGCTTCGGTGGGCAGGGCGAGTGCTTTCTGGCGCAGCGAGTCGAACAGAATGCTGGACAGGTACCGCTCGCCGAAGTCGGGTAGAATGACGACGATAAGCTTGCCTTCGTTCTCTGGGCGAGCGGCAACCTTGAGTGCAGCCGAAACAGCCGCTCCGGAAGAGATGCCGACAAACAGCCCTTCCTCCAGCGGAAGCTGCCGGGCGGCGGCGATGGACTCATCGTTGGTAACCTGGATGATCTCGTCGATCAAACTCACATCGAGCACGCTTGGGACGAAGCCTGCGCCGATCCCCTGAATCTTGTGCGGGCCGGGCTTGCCGCCGGAGAGGACGGGGCTGTCCACGGGCTCGACGGCGATAGCCTTGAACTCCGGCTTGCGCTCCTTGATGTATTTGGCCACGCCGGTAATGGTGCCACCCGTGCCCACGCCTGAGACCAGGATGTCGACCTTGCCGTCTGTGTCGTCCCAGATCTCCGGGCCGGTAGTGGCGTAGTGAATCGCCGGATTGGCCGGGTTATCGAACTGCTGCAGAATGTACCCGTTGGGCGTCTTGGCCAGGATTTCATTGGCCTTGGCGATGGCGCCCTTCATCCCGTTAGGCCCGGGCGTAAGAACGATCTCGGCGCCAAAGGCCAGCAGCACGGTCCGGCGTTCCTGGCTCATGGTCTCCGGCAAGGTGAGAATCAGCTTGTAGCCTTTTGCCGCAGCCACAAACGCGAGCGCAATGCCTGTGTTGCCGCTGGTGGGCTCAATCAGGACGGTCTCGCCGGGGGCAATCTTGCCGGCTTTCTCGGCGGCGTCAATGAGCGCCAGGCCGATGCGGTCCTTGACGCTCGAGAGTGGGTTCTGGCTCTCCAGCTTGGCCAGAACGGTTGCGGGCAGGCCAGCCGCCACGCGATTGAGCCGGACCAGCGGGGTACGGCCAATGATTTCAGTTACATCCGCAGCAATGCGCGCCATGATGATCTCCTCTTTTTGGGGCGAATGGGCCCCGGCCATTGAAATGAATTCGATTTTGAGTGAATTGGAGCTGTCAAGCTGGAAAAAGCGAGCGCGAACAAGGCGCACGTTTGCATCGGGCATTGCACCGGAACGGTGTTAGCGACATCGACGCATGAAAACAGAGTAGTCCCGCGAGCAAGCGATTGCAAGGGCCAGCGCAAGAAAGAGATAAAGGGAACCCGATTGTTTTGAGCGTATGCCGATCTGAATCGCCTCTCGGCACTGACCAATAACTTGCGCGTTTAGGATGAAGCAGACGTAAATCACAAGGCCCCGGTACCCGCGCTAAACAAATCGCGAGGCCGAGGCTTTGGTGCGGCGTATCAGTTATTGGAGTGAGGACGCGGCCGCTGGTCTAGCCTGGCTCTTTCACCAGCGGGAAACGGAAAGACTATCCACATACACGGTAGCTGCGCCTGAGCCAAGCCCATCCACCTGGAATTGGGTGTTGATGACCGGACCCCATCCGAGATCGGCCGCTCCAAACGCTGTGGCATTCAAGCTGACCTCCGCTCCGTCGAACCAGACCGAATGGTAAGTGATCGTCCCGGAATCATCCCTGGAAAAGCTGGCTTGAACATGATGCCATTGATTCCTTGTCCAGTTTCGTGGATTGCAGTTGGTTCCGCCCTTATTGTCCCAATGGGGCTTTGGGTTACTGGCGCTTCCCTTGTTGACGGTGTAATCCCATGTGCCTGAATAGCCATCGCACTGCACCCCGATCAACACGGTCTGGCCATTGGCCATTGTCTGGTTCACGTCCATCTCGATATTGGCGATATTACCGGCGGAACTTGTCAAATAGATCCACGCATCGTAGAAGAGGTTTTCAGAATCGACGTCGTCTGCAAAGGAGATGGAATACCGTTCGTCGCCGCTATTCGAAAACCTGGTGACAAACTTCCGCGTGCTCCCATTGAGCGAGGGGGAGTTGACAACCGTCGTCGATCCAGACGAGCTACCGGATCCACCGGCATCATGCTCAGCCGCCCAATTGCTCATGGCCTGAATGCTGCTGACCGTGACAGCATTCGACGGAATGAGCGGGTCGCCGGACCCTGTCGACGATCCCGCGGTCACATTGATTGTGACATCGGCGACACAGGATGCCCCCTGGTCACCCCATGCCTTCACATGCAATGTGTGGGCGCCAGAGGCCGACCCCACCGATGCCTGGATCGTGCCGCCATTAATAACGGTTGTATCCGCACTGCTATCGAACGAATAGCCCATAGTAGAAACATTCTGAGACGAACAGGTTGCCGAAGATGCCGAAAGGGTGAAAGGTGATCCAACTTCACTATTATTGCTGGGGCTGTTGATAGTTACGGCCGCGAGTGCAGGGATCGCGAGGAATGAAAGGAATGAGAAAAGGAGAAAGGACTTCTGAACGAAGTTCCCGCACGCAATCGAAGAACGAGTTTTCATTGAATCTGCCTTATCGGGATACAAGACCCGTGAGTGTTGAAGTTGACACAAGACTCCCCCCACGCTGCGCTTCGCCAGCATAAGAGCCAAAGATGTTTGCCGGTGTGAAACGGGCTGGTCTGAGCAATCGTCCTTAAACGACGTAAGGAACTCAGCAACCTCTTTAGCTAGGTTTCTTCGGGGCGTCTACAGAGCATGCACTATAGCGCCTGACGGCTTTAGCCAGGAACATATGAGAGAATCGAGTTACGGCTCAACTATTAAAAAGACTTGCCGCTTAACGTCCCCACAATATTCTTCACAGACTTCTACCGCCCAGGCAACAAATTAAGAGAATCATGTATCAAACGAATCTGAAACAATAATACACAGTGAGGCAAGGATTGCGAGCTAATTTGAACTAAGAAAGCATGAGAGAGCCCCAAATTTATAACTTGCTGTTGGCCTATTGCAAGTTATGTTCGTAACATCAATATCCAACCGATCAACTAAGCAGATCCGCACACTGCTTTCATCTACATTTATTCTCTTAAAGAGGCGCGCGGAGCTTAATATACTATTCGTGCTCAACTACTTAGCGGCGACGGCGTTTTTTAATTGCTGCACTCCTATGAAATTTAACCATAGATGACACACATAAATGCAAAGAGCCCCACCAGGTGGTCTGGTAGAGCTCTTTTACACTTGATCCCGAATCGGGCTGTCTCTCTATCCGGCTTACCAACGAGAAATGGTGAGGTTATCCAGATACACTGTGCTGGCTCCACTTGCGCCAATACCATCGATCTGGAATTGCGTTTGCACAACACCAATCTGCCAACCCAATGCGAATGACGACGGTACCGTTGCATTGATGGCCTGTTCGTTTCCGTCCAGCCACACCGAATGATAGGTCACGTTGCCGGAATCGTCGCGGGAGTAACCGATTTGAACGTGGTGCCAGGTGTCCGTCTGCCAAGTCGATGGGTCACAAGGTGCGGTGGAGGCTACCCATTTGGCGCCCGCACCGCTGTATTCCCATGTTCCGCTGTACCCACTGCACTGGAAGGCGTAGATTACTGTTTGCCCATTTGCGGTGACCTGGTTTGAATCCATTTCAAGATTCGAGATGGAGCTCCCTGCGTCAATCCACACCCAACCGTCGTAGACAAGGTTCATGGCAGCAGTGTCATTTGCGTAGGACACACTGTATATCTCTCCGCCGGCATTCGTATAGCTGGAAACAAACTGGCGAGTATTACCGCTCAACGACGGTGAACTAACCAGAGACGACTGCCCAACCGCAGTGCCCGGAGTTCCTGGATCGTGATTAAAATGCCATGTATCCAGGGTTTGAATGTCAGTCGAAGCAGTGGCCCCTGGGGGGACGACAGGCCCCGTGGGCGGGGGGGGTGTTATTACATAATCCGCCCTGGCCAACCCGCTGCTTGTGTACCCGGAAGCGTCAGCGATTGCTTCGATGTCCTCGGATGCGCGCACAGATAATGGCGCGGAGTATTTAGTCGATGAAGTCGAAGGTGCGGAACCGTCCGTTGTGTAGTAGATTGTCGCACCCGCAGTGGCCGCAGACAGGGATACCAATTGAGTGCTCGTGTATTTGCCGGCAGCCGGTGAAAAGGTAGGTGTAGCTGCGGGGGGTGTAATCTCGACTGTTATGGGAACATCGGTGACGCACGAAGTGCCACTCCCCCACGCCTTTACATGCAGGGTGTGTGCCCCGCTCGCGGCCACGACCGTGGCTTTCACGGCTTGAGCATTCACGATTGTTGTGTTGGAACTCGTGTCGAGCGAATAGCCCATTGCGGAAACAGCTTTCGATGAACAGACAGTGGCCGTCGCGGAAAGCGCAAATGGCGATGAAACTTTGGCGCCTGGCGTTGGACTGGCGACGATAACAGCCCCGGCCGCAATCGCCGGAACGACTGTGATCCGCAGTTGCTTATCTTCATGAACGCCTTGGCCCCAGCATTTTACGTGCAGGATATGCGCTCCCGAACTGGCGCTTACTATCGCGCTGAAAGAGGTGGAAACAACGGTCGTCGACCCAGAGTCGATTGAGTAGCCCATTGACACCGCGGGTTTTGAGTCGCAGGTATCCGAGCTCGCAACCAATGTAAATGGTGAGGTAAGTTGAGTGCCGCTTGCGGGAGCGGTTACTGTAATGGCGTACGCCGGGGCAATGCCTGCCACAAACGCAAGAATAGGATAGAGAGAACTTTTCATTGATCTGCCTCGTCTATTAATGTGCGAGCGCGCACTCCGCTTGAACGTGGCGGCGGCGTGCGCTATCGATGCGAACAGCATGTTAACCATGGCTGTTGTTGCTCTGAGAACCGGTCGTGCGGATCGCCGCATGATCTTCCTTCTCTGCCGGCATTTGCCCACCAGGGCAAATGGGACATTCAGTAAGAATTCGTTTCGTTACCGAGGCGTGCGTGCTGCGCCGGTTGGTCTATCGAGTCCAGTAAGCAATTCAAGGCAGAAAAAGAGCGATCGAGACGATCGGGCAAATACTTACAAAAGGCGGCCTTCGGTCCCAATGCTGCAGTGTTCAAAATTGCTCACATTTGGAAATGATCGTAATTGCAGAATCGAGCCGGACGAGTGCTGTCCGTCAGGACCGAGCAACGACAGTGCGCCCCTAGGTGGACTGTCTTGATTTGATTAGCGATTCTTGTTGAGGCGAGTATATGTGAGACTAATGCGATCTAAATGACACTTTTTTGGTATGCAACCCTTTTTGGTCGAATTGCATCGTCTAAGTCACCTCTTCACGTCACTCAGGAGGCTCGATAAATATAAATACGCGACGGGCTATGCTCTCGCAAAGGCCGCATTTTCAATTAGATTCGGCGGCTTATATTTTCCTTGACGACCGGAAACGATATGACCCTGTCTTGACGCAAATCAGATAAGTTTGATTACAACGCCTTTTGACAGGGTCAATTATCGCGCATTGAGCGGGTTCGCTCTGTTCAATTTATCGTAATCATCACCGTCGTAGACACCGTCGCTGTGCCGCTGCTGCCCGTGACCGTGACGATATAGTTTCCAACGCTCGTCCCTCCACTCGGCTGGTCAACCTTGTAACCCGCGCACCCGATGGAAGCGACGCCCAGGGCCGAAAATACCAGCAGGCTCAGCAACGTTTGCCACTTACGCCGATAGACCGGCAGACAGAAGAAGAACAGCACTGCAAGCGTCCCGCCTCCTCCGAAGGCGAATATCTTCGGAAGCGGTTTGCGGAGCGCTGCAGTACCAGACCCTCCCGTTGTTTGTATTGTGAGTGTCGAACTTACAGCTGCGGCCCCCGAGATCGCGGAGGGTTGGCTTACCGAGCAGGACGGCGCATCCACCGACCCAGAGGGGCTGTCGGTAATAGCGCATGTGAGCGCCACGGCGCCTGTAAATCCGCCGGTCGGCGTAATAGTAATGGTTGAAGTACCGCTCGCGCCGGAGGCTGCGATGCTGATGGGCGCGGCGCTCATTGTGAAAGTTGTCCCAAGCACGGGAACCACCGTCAGTTGGACGCTGGTCGACTCAACTGTATTACCCGCCGTTCCAGTTACTGTTGCTGTATAAGATCCCGTGCTGGTGGTCGCCTGGGTATTCAGCGTGAGCGTCGATGTAACCGCTGCCGATCCTGAAATCGCGGTGGGCTGCGTTGCGGTGCAAGTGGGCAGTCCGACTCCACCGGTCCCGGTTGCTGCGACTGTGCAGGCGAGTGCCACGTTGCCCGTGAAACCGCCGCCCGGTGTGATGGTGATGGTGGAAGTCGCCGAGCTCCCTGGGGTAATGTTGCTGGTCGTAGAGGCGCTCAATGAAAATGCATCCGCAGGAACTGTCGACTGAATCACGTAGGCCGCGCTCTCAACATTGCTGACGCCCACTGAAGGGCTAATGGCAATAGCCTGGATCGTCTCGGACGCCGTCACTGCAATCGGGCCTGGATACGTGGTTGATGCGGCGGTAGGTGTGGTTCCATCGGTGGTGTAATAGATTGCGGCATCTGGTGTCGCACTGTTCAGAGCAACGTTTTGCGCTGCGCTGTAAGTGCCTGCAGCCGGCGCGAAGGCTGGGGGCACCGAGTTAGTAGTGTAAGTCCACGTTAGGAGCTTTTGACTCGACGACAGCCCGCCGCTTCCCCCGGTAAAGCCCACATATGCAGTGTTCCCACCAACCGTCTGGGGAATGTTTATGACGTTCGACATAGTGAACGTGTCGTTGGTCACCAGGTCATGAAGGTTGAGAGCCAGCGTCGTCCCGTCATAAGTCACGTGCGCCTGTATCGAATCTCCGCTGGCTAACTGGATTCCACTCGGAGTCAGGTCGACAGTGGGCATTACCGGCGGTTCTCCGTCGGTATATACACCGGTCGAATCGCTTCCCTCATTTTCGTAGTTATAGAAGTTGAACTTGATCGCGACACTCTGCCCGATGTTCTGATAGCCGAGCCCAGCGGAGTTACCACCGAGTGCTGTTGGTCCCACGTTTTGAATGGTGAACGTGAATCCGTTTCCTTGCGCAAGCGACAGCTGAAACTCAAAATCTGTGGTGAACGCCTGGACGCTTATCGGTGCATTCCAGAAAACGCTTCCGGCCTCATTGACCTGGCCGTTCGTCAATTGCAGCCGGGTATCGTTGCTGGCGACCGCACTGCCGTTGAAAGTCAGTCCAGCGGGATTAGAGAAGCCACTGCCGAAATTAATCGACGATCCTCCCTGCTGAATCACATAAGCAGCGGTTGCGACATTACTGTTCTGCAAACTTGCGTCGATAGCGATCGCATCGATGGTCTCTGAAACCGAGACCTGGATCGGAGCCGAATAGAGGTTCGAGGAAGCGGACGGAGTCGATCCATCGGTCGTGTAGTAGATTTTTGCATTGACGTCCGTATCCGAAAGAGTTACCTGCTGCGAGTTCAGATAAGTTCCGGCAGCCGGAGAGAAAGTGACCGGCGGAGTCTGGGTTGCAAAGGTGAAGGCGGCGGTGCTCACGCCACTCTGGACATACCCAGCCGCACTTGCGATCGCTTTGACGGTGGTGTCAGTACTTACTGCAAACGGCGCCGTATAAAGGGTCGACGATGGAGTTGGTAGCGTTCCGTCCAGCGTGTAATAGATGGAGGCATTCGGCGTCGTAGTGGCAAGGGTGACGCTTTGGCTCGCCGAAAAGCTACCGCCATTGGGAGTAATCGTCGGCGCAGCGGCATTTGGCTCGCCGTTGAATAGCCCGTACACATCCACTTGTCCGTGTGCCGCGACGTACACTTTACCATTCGTCACAATTGGAATGGAGAATTTGTTGGCAGGGCCGCCCGCATCGCGCGCAGAGTTCGTATCGCTCTCATAGATCGTGTTAGTAAGGTCGGTTGCGTCCCATGCGTACAATACCGCGGGTCCATTCGTGTTGAACTGGTCGTTGCGAACTGCCCAGGCAATACCATTCTGAGTTCCATTGGAAGACACGGAAAAGGACGGGCTCGGGAAGTCCGACGTAATAGCAGATTGACTCGATGGCGTGGTGCTCATCACGCCATTCGTTAACGGAAAAAGCATTGGTACACTCTTACTACCCCAGAGATAGACATTCCCATTCCAGTAAGCAGGTGTATTCCACAACCCGTTCCCTGAAACCATCTCGCCCGGGATGTCCTGAAGTGCATTGGTGTTTGACGTACCACCGGGCATATAACCACCGAGGCTGTCTCGGTTCAGTATCAGGATCCGGCCCTCTTTCCCGGCCTGCACCAGAATGTGCGGGTTCGGACCGGCCTGGTCCGGGACCATCAAAACGCCACCGGAACCCTGGTCAAAGTCGTGATCGTTGAGAGTTTGATAGTTAAAGGAAGTAAACGCATCGGTCGGCGTGATGCCGCCGTTTGCGAGACTGAAGTCGACAATGCTCTGGCCTAACTCAGTGTTTGCACTGAATGGAGGATAAGTGCTGTGCGTGCCATTACCGGTTGCTACAAACATCCGGCCGCCTGGCGCGTCGCTGTCAATGGGCATACCTGCGCCCGACTCCCAAATCCCAGCGCCATCCCCATTGGGAGAAAGACAAAGGGCCGCGGTCTGCTGCAGGGTTGTAGCGTTATACGCGAACAACCAGCCATGCCACGGCCCATTGTCACCGTGCGCGCCGTAACCGAAATAGACGTATCCGTTGTAGTAATTCAGGGCACTGCGCTGGTTCTCCCACAATGCGCTGAACGTCAGTTGCCCACCGGAGCTGCCATTGCCCGTGCCCGCTGCCGTTGCGGTGATATTCACCGGACTGTTAGGCTGCTCCGCTCCGGTAATTATGTCGATGGCATGGAGCCGTGAGAAATACGCGCCATTTTCTTTCGTATTGGCAACCACATACAAGGTGTTCGTCGCAGGATCGATCGTGCCTGTGCCAGTGATACCTATCGTCGGGGCAACGTCTGGTGAGCCTGTATCTTCCCAAGGCACTGCGGTTGCTCCCGCACCTGCCCCATGCGCGGGAGTGAGCAGGCTGGCCTGCCAGATTGGATTCGCATTTGCACCGCCGTTTGAATCCGCGTCAAATGCGTAGATCGAGTCGTTCGACGTTGAAACAAACAGGACATTGTGAACCTGGCCGTCGCTCATCTTAAGGCCCGGCACATAGAGAGGTAACGAATAGACCGTACTATCCACGGACATTGAGAACAGCTTGCCAAACGAATCTACATTTACGTTGCTCGGAGTGAGCGCCGTCTCGTTGGTGTTTTGTCCTGCATGCGTAAGATCGTAGCGCCAGGTAAGCACGGGCACAGGAGTAGGAGTCTGGGCAATCAATCTCTCCGCCGGCAGACACCAGAGTGTGAACAGAAGAAAGCTAAGGGCAATAAGTCCAGTTTTCGCCGTGACAAGGCTGAAAAAGACAAAGGACTCGCCTCTTGCGCTGGGAAAGCTGCAATATTCAGGCATGGAGAAACACCTTCACCAAGGGTTGAACTACTGGTCTTCTGTCTGACTAGGCAGACGCGGCAAGAGCAAAACTGTGCGAGGCGCCGCAAATGGGCTCATGTGAGCCTCTGAATGTTGCTGGCAATCGGCAGGATCTAAGGCATTCCCGCCACTCAAAAATGCGATTGGGTCGTCTAACCGAGGCTTGCAGCTAAGGGTGATCCGCAGATTGGATAGTCCCCATCAGGTGCTCGTTCCAAGGCAGGTGACGAACCGGTTAGTTCGATGGCGAGCAGCCTTGATCGGTTGCTTACAACCAAATCTGCCTTTTGATGCAACTATGTAATGTATGAGTTTAAGAACACAAAGCATCTTCTCTCGAAAGAGCCTTGGTAGGGTTTCGCTACTCGCCGGCTGCATTTTATTCTGTTTGCTTTTGTTCACGACCTCGGCGATCTCGCTCCACGCTCAACCCGCAAAGCAAAACCCCGTGGGTATCGCCTGGCAAGTTCGAGGCTCTTGGCAGACGCAAGGACTTGCAGAGCCGATTCTCACTGGGGATGCGATTCAGCCTGGATCTCTTTTGTTGCCCGGCCAGGGAAGCACCAATCACTCGATCACAGTTTTGCTACCCGACGGTCAACGCATCCTCTACGAATGCTTCACTTCGGAGGACTGCGCGCATGGCTTTCGAGTGCCCTCGCTCTATCGCAAACCCGATCCGCTTGGCGTAGAAATGCTGGTGCGGATTCAAGCAGTGCTTGGCAACGAGCGCCACGATTCGTCGACCGTTTCAAAAGGCCAGTACACATCTCGATTGCCACGCGATGAGGCCGTAGCGGTGCTCGGTTCCGGCAATCGAGTCCACATCGAAGGGTTGGTACAAAGTCTTCCCAACGGTCGATATACATACGATCTGCAGCCGCTCGATCACGCGTATCCGCAGCAGTCTCATCTTGTTTTCGACAAGACGGCGCCTTCGGTCGAGCTTGCGCTGCCCGCTTCCGGTCTCTACGCGATGACGATTGCCGACGCTCTGAATACGCCTCGTATCGATCTTTTCATCGCTGCAGTCAAACCCGCGCAGGAGGCGAGCGTCAGCAAACCCTTTCGTGAATTAAAGGCGCTTATGTCAGAGTGGAATGAAGATTACCAAGGCTGGCCCATCCATGACTTTCAACGGGCTTATCTGAAGTCCCTCATGTCGGGTGAAAAGCAGGTGCCGACTGCCATGAATGCAAACGCGGGGGTCAAAAGTTCTTCAAGCGCTGCTACGCCCGCTGGCATTATCCCAAAGGAACGAGTTGACGCGACGGCCGAGCCGTCTTTCTCTCCCAACCCCGGCTTGTTTGATGCGGATACAGAAGTAACATTACAATGCAGCACACAGAACGCCATCATCCGATACACGGTCGACGGCTCTCAGCCAACTTCGAGTTCTCCCATCTATCGCGCACCGATCATGGTGAAGGGAACGGCACTGACTATCAAGGCATTTGCAGGTGGGTCGGGCCTTAGAGATAGCGCCGTTGTCACCGGGATTTTTCGTATTGAGTAAGGAATCCGAATTTGATTGCAACGCGACTCCATGCCAACTGAAGCCACCAGTCGAAATGTTGTTTATCGATTACAGCAAAATGTCGCCGGGCATCTTTAGCAGCCTTTGCGTGCATCAAGGCAATACGGGAGTTTTTGTAGCCTCCCTGTTGATAACCGAGTTCTCAGTAAGAAACTAAGTTCATTTTCTCCGAAAGCGATTCGATGCGGGGCTGATGACCGGTCAGGTTCAAGTTCCATTCTGTGGAGCTTTTCGGCTTGCCATGCTCCCGTCAAGTGCAGGAAGGAACTACCTTGAATACGACGAGCAACCGTGACGCTCTCCGCCGAATTCTGTATTGGACGATTTCCTCCCTCTTCATTCCCGTGCTACTCGCCGGATGCGGGGGCAAAAGCTTTACCGGCTCGGACGCCGCGCCGACAGTGAGCATCAGCTCTAACCCGGCTTCGATAAGCGCAGGAAGTTCCTCCACGTTGACAGTGACCGCGACGAACGCCACCCAACTGACGGTGAGCGGAACGGACGGCAGCAGTTATACACTCACAGGCTCCGGCGGCACGCAAACAGTCTCCCCGAGCGCAACGACAACGTATACAGCTACCGCTCAAGGAATCGGAGGGACGGTATCAGCGAAAGCGATCGTGACAGTAACTGCCAGTCCCGCGCCAACCGTCACCATTACCGCCAATCCGGCATCGATCGTCGCTGGAGCCTCCTCAACTTTGAATGTAGCCGCGACGAATGCGACCCAGGTTACAGTTACCGGTAGCGATGGCTCCTCTTATACCCTCGCAGCCACGGGCGGAGCACAGGCCGTCACTCCAATCGCGACCACCACTTATACGGCGACTGCGACTGGGGCGGGAGGCAACGCTACAGCTACTGCAACCGTGACGGTAAGCGCAAATCCGGCGCCGACTGTGAGCATCACAGCAAATCCAGCCTCAATTTCTTCGGGGAACTCATCCACTTTGACTGTAGCGGCAGCCTATGCCACACAGGTAACAGTCACCGGATCCAATAGCACATCGTATACTCTTGCAGCTGCGGGTGGAACACAAGTTGTAAGCCCGACTGCGACGACCACTTATACGGCGACTGCAACTGGCGGAGGAGGGTCTGCCACCGCCACAGCAACAGTGACGGTAACGCCGGGAGGGACAGTTCAATCCATTGACCATGTGATTTTCATGCTGCAAGAGAACCACTCGTTCGACAATTATTTCGGCATGTTGAATCCGTATAGGCAATCGATGGAGACCGGCCAGCAAACTTGGAACGTGGGGGACGACGGCGTCACTTATAACGTCGATGGCATTGAAGACAAGCTCACAATCAGCAACGAGGACGATGAAGGCACCTCGTATACGCTGTTCCCGCTGACTAGCACCTGCGTCGACGACGAAAGTTCAGACTGGCTATCGAGCTATGGCGATGTCAATCGCTACGACTTTCTCACCACGCGTCCAATTCAGATGACCGGCTTTGTTCACGATGCTGAGGGTTATGCGGACAGCTGCGCAAAGTCGAACAGCTGTGCCGGAAAATTCACGGACCTGACGGGCCAGCGGGCCATGGGTTATTACGACCAGACCTTCCTGAATTATTACTACTACATGGCATCTCAATTTGCGTTGTCCGATCGCTGGTTCTCGCCGGTGTCAAGCAAGAGTATCGATAATCGCATCGCAACTTTCTCGGGAGGCACCACACAGGGTCTGGTCAAGGATCCTGGAGGCAACGACCACCTTTCCCAGCTCGATCTTCCTAATATTTTCAAAGAGCTTGACCAGGCAAAAGTCTCGTGGAAGATCTACTACACAGTTACCGAGGGATTATGTCCCGCAAACGAGGATGACTGCCAGTCAGGAGGGAACTCTGCATATCCCGCGACCGACTTTGGTAACTTCACTTATTCGTTCAACTATTACCATGCGAATCCGACTCCTGGCTCAACCACAACCTGCGCACCACTGCAACCGTCCAGTGTGGTTGGCGACACATCGAACTCGTATTGCATTGACCCTACCCACATCAGTCCGATAGCGAATTACTTCACCGATCTGCAAAATGGAACGCTTCCGAGTTTTGCATTCATCGAGGCCGGCTACGGCAACAACGATGAGCACCCGGGGTCGGGACAGTCAATTCTCTTGGGCCAGGTACAAGTGGCGAGCATCATGAATGCTCTGATGTCCAGTTCCTCCTGGGCGGATTCAGTATTCTTCTTCAGCTACGACGAAGGAGGAGGGCCATACGATCACGTTCCGCCTGTGCCCGGGCACTCAAACGACTTTACGGATGCATCTTTGGGGACCATCCCGGATATCTCGACAATCGCAGTGAATCCCGATACAACTGCTCAGCAACCGTCGCTGTACTTCCCCTGCGTGCCGCCCGACGGAACGCCTACAACGCATTGCGACCTGGCCTCTACCGACCCCGGAGCCAATTCCGGCGACGCCGCTGCAGTGGACGGGTTCGCTGCGCAGCTCGGCTTCCGCTTGCCGAATATGATTATCTCGCCATTTACCCGGAGGCACTATGTTTCGCACACGCCGATGGACCATACGGCGGTGATCAGGTTCGTCGAAGACCGGTTTATCGGGA
>Ga0302319_10012602_pt1 | contig 15926 bp, 6 predicted proteins | sample Bog_T0_2_FD_203319 | JGI IMG/M metagenome (GOLD analysis project Ga0302319, IMG submission 203319) | Peat permafrost microbial communities from Stordalen Mire near Abisko, Sweden - Bog_T0_2 | ecosystem: Environmental > Terrestrial > Soil > Wetlands > Peat | place: Sweden: Abisko, Stordalen Mire...
AGGACCGAGCTTTCGCATTCCGAGCGAGAGCAGTGCCACGGTGACGGCGAACACGGCCACGAGGACAAGGATCATGAGGTCGCTCCCGGGCCAGCGCACCCCGGCTCCCTCGCCCACCCAGAACACCCCGAAGCTCGTGAGCATGACCCCGACGCCTAGCTTGAGCCAGTTTTCCGGCACCTCGGAAAGCTGGCGCGCCACCAGATAACCGATTATCGAGACGACGACGGCGGCGGCGCCAGCTGCACAAGAAGCAAGCGCGAGGTGGCCCGAGCTCGCCCCGAGGGTGATAACGATGAGCACGACCTCCATGCCCTCGAGGAAGACGCCCTTGAAGGCGACGGCAAAGCCGGTGGCGTCCCTCGGCCCGTGCCGCCAGTTACCGCCCGTGCTCCCCGGCGGTGGGGAGGCCTTTGTCCCCTGCGGTCGAGACGAGAGGTCCGCCACCGTTCTCGCGTAGATGGCGTCTTCGTCGTGCAGTGCTTTGTGCCCGCTCGCCCTGAGGACCGCTTTGCGCAGCCAGTCAAGGCCGAGCACGAGCAACAGGGCTCCGATCACCACCCGCAAGATGTCGATAGGAACGAGCCGTGCGAGCGGGATGCCGACGGCGATCACGAGCGCCGTCAGGACCGCGGCCGCCGCCAAGGTGCCCTCGATGGCCGAGCGCCATCCCCGCGTAACACCCGCGGCGGTGACGATCGTCAAGGCCTCGACCATCTCGACCGCGCTCGCACCGAACACGGCGAAGGCGAGCACCAGCGTCGAGCTGTTCATGGCTGGCCCACCCCGGCAACGCTACGACCGAGGGACGCGTCGCTTTCGAGCGCACGCTTGCGACATGCCTCGAGCGCACCGAGCACGGCTGGGCGAGGGCCGCAGACCGCGAGCCGCTCGACATTGCGCAGGTGGGACACAGCCGTCCTCGCCCTGCAACCGTCCTCGAGAGCAGATATGGCCTGGACCAGGGGCCTTTTCGAGTCGAGGTACTTGATCACGCGCCAGGTGCTGAAAGAGCCATAGCCACACCTCCAAGGTAGCTTCGCGAAACCTGTGGGCGTCACAGCCTCTAGGTAGTGTTCGTTCGTGCTTCACCTTTCGAGTGCTAGCCGGGTGAGGCCGCTCGCCTCGGCGCTAGCCGAGGTTCTGGCAGTGCCCCCAGCAGATCCCATGACACCCGAGTGGGTGGCGGTCCCAAGCCTTGCCATGGGACGCTGGCTCGCCCTCGAGCTCGCCCGGACCCTGGGCGCATCCGGCCCAAGTGCCACTGACGGCGTGGCGGCGAACATCGTCTTCGGCTTCCCGGGAAGCCTGCGCATGGCCGTTTTAGAGGCCGCTAGCGCTGGCGAGCCGGATCCCTGGCAGGTCGACTCCCTCGTCTGGGCCGTCTTGGAGGTGCTGCACGCGCGACGCTTTGACGAGGCCCTTGGGCCTCTCATCGACCTCCCGGAGGGGGCGACCTGGTTCGGGCGCGCACGACGTCTCGCCGACATGTTCGACCGCTACGCCGTGCGACGTCCAGGGCTGGTGCTGGCGTGGAATGCCGGGCACGACGTCGACGGCACCGGCCGGCTTCTCGTCGGCCACGACCGTTGGCAGCCCCACCTGTGGCGCCTCGTGCGCGACTGCGTCGGATCTCCCAGCCCACCTGAGCGACTGCCCGCCCTGCTCGAGGCCGTGCGCGAGGGGACACTCAGTCTCGAGCTACCTCCCCGCTTGGCGATCTTCGGCGTAACGACTCTGCCGAGTGGCACGCCGTTCATCGAGCTGATCGAGGCACTGTCCACGCGACGCGAGCTTCATCTTTTGGCACTCGACCCGTCAGCTGTCACGACATCGCGAGTGCGCCGGGCGGTGCTCGAAAGACAAGGGCCCGTGGCCCTTTTGCGGGCCGAGGATGACTCGGATGCCGAGGTTAGCCAAGTGCACCACCCGCTGCTGCGATCTTGGGGACGCCCCTATCGCGAGCGCGCCGTTCTGCTTGCTGGGTCGGAGTCGGCCGGTGTGCCCGCCCCGGTCCCAGTAGACGAAGGCGCCGCGGAGCACATCTTGGCGACTTCGAGCTTGCTTTCCCGGTTGCAGCGCGACCTTCGCCAAGGTTGTGCCCCTGCCGGCGACTTCGAGCTCGACCCGCAAGACAGCTCCATCCAGGTTCACTCCTGCCACGGACAGGCCCGCCAAGTCCAGGTGCTGCGCGACGCCATCCTTCATCTGCTCGACGACGACCCGACTCTTCGCGAAGAGGACATCGTCGTGCTTTCGCCCGCCATCGACCAGTTCGCTCCGCTCGTCGAGGTGGGCTTCGGCATCTCCTCCGACGAGGCTGCAGCAACGGCCGCCGACACCACGCCGCGGCTGTTCTACCGGGTCACGGACCGCTCCCTTCGCGAGTCGCACCCGGTCCTTGCGGCCTTCGACTCGTTGCTGGCATTGATCTCGGGCCGCTTCGGCGCCTCAGCGATGTTGGAGTTCGTCTCGTTGCCGGTAGTGCAAAGGCGATTCGGTTTCGACGACGACTCGCTCGCCAAGATCACTGAGTGGGTGACCTCGACCAAGGTGCGCTGGGGCCTCGATGGCGGACAACGCGCAGCATTCGGCCTTCCCCCGGACTTCACAGCCAACAGTTGGCGGGCCGCTCTCGATCGTCTCTTGATGGGAGTAGCGCTGAGCGACGACGACCTCGATCTTGGGCCGGGCGGCATCGCCCCTTACGGCGTCGCCAGCAGCGACATAGGCGCACTGGGACGCTTCGCGGACCTCGTCGCCCGCCTGGCGAAGTTCTCCGGCGACACAAGAGGATCCCGCTGTGTGCTCGATTGGTGTGAGGTCATTTCCGAAGCGATCGATCAGTTCTTCGAAGTGGACGAGAATCAGCAATGGCAGGTCGGCCAACTAAAGAGAATCCTGGTCGAGATCGGGGACAGAGCGCGCGTGGGCGACAAGCCGGCGAGCGTCGAGCTTTCCCTATCCGAGATGCGCCGGCTTCTCGCCGACCGGCTGCAAGGTGCGCCCGTGCGCTCCGACTTTTTCCGCGGCGGCATCACGATCAGCTCCTTGACACCTCTTCGATGGCTGCCGTTCCGGGTTGTCTGCCTGCTCGGGCTCGATGAGGCTGGCACGAGTGGAGCCGGGGTCGCCGACGGCGACGACCTAGCCGCGACCGCACCGCTCATCGGCGACCACGACCCGCGCTCGGAGATACGCCAAGCTCTGCTCGAGGCGGTTCTCGCGGCCGGCGAACACTTGGTGATAACGCGTAGTGGCCATGATGTCCGCACGAACCGGGTGGTGCCGTACGCGACGGTGCTCGCCGAGCTGCGCGACACCGTTACCGCCACGCTTTCGCCGGCGACCCGAGGCGCCTACAGCGACCAGATCGAGATCGTCCATCCCTGCCAGAGCTTCGACGACCGCTGCTTTAGGCCTGGCAAACTCCGTCCGCACGGGCCTTGGAGCTTCGACGCCGCGGCTTTCGCCGGGGCGGTTGCACGTGGCGAGGCGACGGCGAACGAGCTCCCATTTATGGAACACGCGTTGAAAGCGGTGCCCGGGGAGGACATCGTGATCAGCCTCGCCGAGCTGAAGGTCTTCTTCAACCACCCGGTTAAGGCGTTCTTGCGCCGGCGGCTCCGGCTTCACCTGCCCGGCGAGGACCCCGAGCTGTCAGATGACCTAGCGACATCGCTTGAAGGACTGGAACGCTGGCAGGTCGCAGAGCGCATGTTGTCCGCTCGACTTGCCGGGCACTCGACCGACGAGTGGGAGCGTCACGAGCGCGCCCTCGGGGCACTTCCCCCCGGTGGGCTCGGCGAGGCCGCCTTGGCAAAGGTAGAAGAGACGGTCGAAGCCCTGCTGAGCGCCGTAGTCGAGCTCGGTATCGAGGCGGGGCGCGCCGAGCGCCTACAAGTGAGCGTCGAGCTCGCCGGTCACACCCGCCTCATCGAAACGCTTATAGGACGCTGCGCGCCGCCCTGTCCCGGCCCTGCGCTTGTCACCTGCAGCAAGGTGGGTGCCAAACTCCGGCTGGCCGCGTGGCTCGACCTCATGGCGCTCGTGGCCTATGACCCTGTTACCAACTGGCGAAGTGTCCTCGTCGGGGGCCCGGACGAGGACACCGGGCACATGAGCTTCACCCTTGCAGGACGGGGCGTCGACCCGGCCGATCGGCGCGAACGCGCTCTCGCTGGGCTCGAGGTCGCCTGCGACTGCTACCGCCGCGGCATGCTCGAACCTTTGCCTCTCTTCGCCTCGTTGTCGTACAAGGTCCATCACAACAACGCCAAGGAGAAAGACTGGCGGCCCTTTAACGGCCGGGGCGAGGGGCGGGACGAGGCGAACAAGCTCGTGCTCGGCGACCTCGGCCTCGACGACTTGATGGCACTGCCCGCCCGGCAGGACGATCCGCCGGGGCCCTCGCCCTCGCGGGTGCAACGCTTCGCCGACTACCTGTGGGGCGCGCTCGAGGCGAGCAGCGAGGAGGCCGGGTGAGCTGCCCTTCGGTCTTCTCCCTCCTCGGGCCGCTTCCGAGAGGCCGCCTCACGATCGAGGCGAGCGCGGGGACCGGCAAGACCTACACCCTCGCCGGGCTCGTCGCGCGTTACGTCGCCGAGGACGAAGTCCCCATTGAGAAAATCCTCATCGTCACCTTCACCCGAGCTGCGGCCGCCGAGCTGCGCGACCGCGTGCGTACCCGGCTCATCGAGGCCGTGGCCGCCTTGCGGGATCCTCCAGAGCTTGCCGACACAGACGACCTCTTGGCGCTCATCGGCGCGAAGGACCGGGAGCGTCGGCTCAAGCTCTTAGAACGCTCCGTCGTCGACTTCGACGCAGCGACGATCACAACCATCCACGGCTTTGCCCAACAGGTCCTCTCCACCTTGGGGTCAGCCGCCCCTGGCGATCTCGACGCGACCCTCGTCGAGGACACGAGCGAACTCCTGCAAAGCGTCTGTGCTGACGTTCTCTCGGCCGAGTCTTTTGCCCACACAGCGATAACCGATGCGCTGCCGAGCATCAACGAGCTCTTCACCATTGCGGCCAAGGTGCTCGGCAACCCGGACCTCGATGTCGTCCCAAGCACCGCGCCCGCCGACTCGACGCCCGCTGCAGCTCGCCTGCGCCGGCTTGTTGACAGGGCAGTCGAGCTGACCTGTCAAAGACGCCGGGCCGCTGGCACGGTCTCTTTCGACGACCTTTTAACCCAGTTGCGTGACGCCCTCCACCAGAGCCCGGCCGCCGTCGCCACCTTGCACCGAAGGTTCCGCACCGCCCTCATAGATGAATTCCAAGACACCGACCCCGTGCAATGGGACATCTTCTCGACCCTGTTCGGGGGCCCGGGCGACGACTCGACGCTCATCTTGGTGGCCGACCCCAAGCAGGCGATCTTCGCCTTTAGGGGCGCCAACGTGCACACCTATCTCCAAGCCGCGCATCAGCCGGGCACGAGGCGCTCCACGCTGGAGGTCAACTGGCGCTCGGACGGTGCCCTCATAAACGCCCTCGACCGGCTCCTTTCTGGGGCCAGCTTCGGGGACAGGGAGATCGCCTTCGTCCCCGTCAAGGCCTCAGACGAGCACGACCAGCTCCGCATCAAGTCGAAGCAGGTCGTCACCGACGAAGCCGAGAACGCCATCGCCGCCGATCTCGCCGACCAGGTCCGCGAGCTGTTGGAGACGGCTTGGCTCCCAGCCGAGGACAAAGAGCCTCGGCGGCGGCTGCGACCATCCGATGTCGCCGTGCTCGTCGCCAAGCGAGCCGAAGCCGGGTCCATCCAGGCCGCTCTGCGTCAATGTGGCATCCCAGCCGTGACGACTCGGGGGGAAAGTGTCCTGCGCTCGCCTGCCGCCACCCAGTGGCGCTGGCTGCTCACCGCCCTCATACGACCGAGCGACCCGACCCGCGCCCGTACCGCGGCGATGTCCTGGTTCTTCGGCTGGTCCGTCGCAGACCTAGACGCCGACACCGAGGCGGGCGATGCCAAGCTCGCCGAGGTACAAGAACAGCTCACGTCTTGGTCCGAAACTCTTGAGGCCGAAGGCACTGTCGAGCTCTGCGCCCGCATCTGGTCGGAGAGCCGTGTCACCGCCAGGGTGCTCGCCCGAAGCGACGGGGACCGCAATCTCACCGACCTCGACCACGTCGCGAGTCTGCTGCAAGGCGCCACAGCGTCGCGTCGTCCCACTGCCCTCGGACTTAAGGCGGCTCTCCTCCAGCTCGAGAACATAAGCGGCGATCCGGAGAACGATCCGACGGCGCGCCAAATCGAGTCGGAAGCAGAAGCCGTCCAGATCATCACCATCCATGCGGCAAAGGGCCTCGAAGTCCCCGTTACCTGTGTCCCGACCCTGTGGCGCTACGGACGAGCTGTCCGCGAAGTCGTCTACCAAGACCCCGACACCGGTCGGCGAACCTTCGACATCGCCAACGACGCCAAGTGGCCGAGTGCCGCAGAAGCGGTAACGCGCAAGCGTCTTGCCGAAACCGATGCGCTCGGCGAGAACCTCCGCTTGGCCTACGTGGCGCTCACCAGGGCCAAGCACAGCACCCTTTTGTGGTGGAGCCGGGCTCGCTTTAGCGAGCTCACCGGGCTCGCGAGGATCCTGTTCGCCCGCCGCGAAGGACTCATCGACGAGAAGCTGTTCGAGGCACCAAAGGTCCCGCTTCCTGCCGACGACAGCGCAACAGCGTTCCTCGGGCCGATCTTCGAGGGAGCCGATGACGCCGTGGTCGTAGATGTCACCGGCCGGGTGGCCCCCTCGGACCAAGCCTGGCACGACCCGGACACTAGTGGTCTTAAGCCTGCCCTAGGCCTAGCCACGCTCGAGCGCGAGCCCGACCGCTCCGCTCGGCGCTGGTCCTTCAGCGCCATCATCAACAGCGCCCGCGAGATCGAGATCGACACAGATGACGAGACTCTCGGCGACGCAGGCGCTGGCGACGAGCAAAACGAGGAGGACGAGGCGCCCGAGGACGTGGCTGGAGATCCCGCCGCCATCGATTCCGACCTGCCCCTCGGAGCCGTCCCGGGAGGAAGGCAATTCGGCACGCTCGTGCACGAGGTACTGGAACACGTCGATTTCATGGCGCCCGACGTCGGCGCGCAGCTGCGCGCAGGTATCGAGGACAGGCTGCGCTGGAATCCCTGGCCAGTCAGCCCGGCCGTGCTCGAACGCGGCCTGCTCGCCGCGATAGAGACCCCGCTCGGACAACTCTTCGACGGGCGGCGTCTGCGAGATTTCTCCCGCGGCGACTGCCTCGGGGAACTGAGCTTCGAGCTCCGCCTCGGCACAGCAGGCTGTCCGGCCAGCGACCATGACCTAGGCGAGCTCATCTGCCGCCACCTTCCCGGGCACGATCCCCTCCGGCCGTGGGCCGAGCGCCTGGCTGCAGGGCTGTTTCGGGTCGAGCTCGCCGGACATCTCACCGGCTCGATCGACCTGATCGTGCGTGTCCGGGGGGCGGACGGCGCGCCGGAACCAGCCCGCTTTGTCGTCATCGACTACAAGACCAATGTTCTTGCTGAGCCGGGGCGTCTCCCCCAGTCTCTCGACTACCACCCGAGCCGCCTGCCCGCCGCGATGACAATGCACCACTATCCCTTGCAGGCCCTCGTCTACTCGGTCGCGTTGCACCGCTACCTACGTTGGCGCGTGCCTGGCTACGACCCCGGGCGCCACCTCGGTGGGACGGCCTATCTCTTCGTGAGGGGGATGGCAGGTGCGGCCACACCCGTCATCGGCGGGGATCCGCACGGGGTCTTCAATTGGCGCGTGCCTCCCGCGCTCATCACCGAGCTGAGCGATCTCCTCGACGGCGCCGCGGTGGCACCATGAGCTCGCTCAGCCCGCTTATGAGCGACGAAGTCGCGGTGCTGGCACCTTTCGTGGATGCTGGCGTGCTCGAGGGCTCCGAAGTCCATCTCGCCGAGCTGATCGCAAGGACCGTCCCCGGTGTCGAACCGGAGGTGTTGCTCGGCGCCGCCTTGGCGGCTCGCGCCCCGCGCCTTGGCCATGTCTGCGTAGTGATCCGAAACGTCGCTTCTTCGGTCGTCTTCGACGGCCCGGCTGACTCCCTTCCTTGGCCCAAGGCGGATCGATGGGCGAAAATCCTCGCATCGAGCCCGGCGGTGCGTGGTCGAACGGCCGAGATTGATCGAACCGTTCGGCCCCTTGTTTGGGACGGTACCCGCCTTTACTTGGAGCGCTATTGGCGCTTCGAGGAACGCGTCGCCGACGAGCTCCTGCGGCGGTGCTCTGACGACGACACGCTCGCCGTAACCTCGCCAAAGCTCTCAGAGATCCTCGAGCGCCTCTTCGACGGCAAGGATGACGCCCAGCGCGAGGCAGCCGCGAGAGCCCTGACGCGGCCGCTAACTGTCATCGCTGGTGGCCCAGGCACGGGAAAGACCACGACGATCGCCATGTTGCTCGCCGCCGGGAGCGCCCTGGGCCTCGAACGGGGCCAAAAGCTGGGTTTCGCCCTCGCAGCCCCGACAGGCAAGGCGGCCGCTCGCATGCAGGCCGCGGTGCGCGCAAGCGTCGGAGACAAAGCGGTCGATGAACTCGGCGCACAGGTCAGCGGAGCGCTGCTGGCGGCCGAAGGCAAGACCCTTCATCGCCTTCTCGGCATCGCCAGTGGAGGAGCGCCGCGACACGACCGCTCCCACCCGCTTCCACAAGACATCGTGATCGTGGACGAGACTTCCATGGTCTCGCTCCCGCTCATGGCACAGCTGCTCGAGGCGGTGCGCCCCGACGCGGCGATCGTGCTCGTGGGCGACCCGTTCCAGCTCGTGAGCGTGGAGGCCGGTGCGGTCCTCGGCGACATAGTCGGCCCGAAGGCGACCGGCGCCGCCGAAGGCCCCCTTGGAGCCGACGTCGTGCTGCTCGAGAACAACCACCGCTCCTCGGCTTCGATAAAAGCACTCGCGACCCAGATCCGCCTCGGCGACTTCCAAGGGGCCATGGAGCTGTTGGGTGACAACAACTCGGACGAGATCGCCTTCGTCTCCGCTGACGACCAGCGTGGGGTCGCCCAACTGCACGAGGTGGCAGCGGGCCAGGCCGGCCGGGTCGTGGACTTGGCACGGGCAGGCTCCGCTAAAGAAGCCATCAGCTGCGCCTGCGAGCTGAAGGTCCTTTGCGCTACCCGCTTCGGGCCGCTCGGGGTCTCAGGCTGGACGCTTGCCATCGAGGCGCTCCTTAAGGGATCCCGCGGTCACGGAGAGGTCGGAGGGCGTCGCTATGTCGGGCGCCCGGTCATCGTCACCCGCAACGACTATCTCAACAAGCTCTTCAACGGCGACGTGGGACTGATCGTCGCCGGACCGAACGTCGCCTTCGAAGACGCCACCGGCGGCGTGCGCATGCTGACCATGTCACAGCTGAGCGAGGTCGATACCTGGTGGGCCACGACCATCCACAAGAGCCAGGGCTCCGAGTTCGACCATGTCATCGTCTCGCTCCCGCCTGCTCCCTCACCGGTCCTCACCCGTGAGCTGCTTTACACGGCCGTCACCAGAGCGAGAAGCCGCCTGAGCTTGGTCGCCTCCGAATCATCTGTCCGCGCCGCCATCGAGAACCCGGTGGCGCGGGCATCGGGGTTGAGGACGAGGCTCTGGCGAAAGGCAGCTACCTCAGAGCGCGACACCCCTTGGTCGATCGAGAGCCGGCAAGGGACCCGTCAGCTCCGCTTCGACCTGTGAGTTGCGAGTCGATCGGCGCCGCCGAAAGCTCTCGCTGTAGCTTGTCCGTAATGTCACCTTGGGGGCATCGACCCACATTCGTCATGGCGTGCTGAAGCCGACAAGCCTTAAGCGCATCCGTCTTGGGCTGCTGGCGAATTCGCTCGCCTGGCGAGCCGGCTCCTCGGCGGTGTTTTTCGTCGTCGCCCTCCTCGCGGTGGCCGCCGCCACTGCGGGTCCGGTCTACCTCGCCGCCGCCAACCAGTCCGTCCTGGCACACGTCGTGGTGCCCCCGGCGCCCGAATCGACAGGCCTCGCCGTCAATGAACTGCCGGGAGCGCCGGTGCCGCAGGCCACCTTCCTTCAGGCCTTTAAGGACCTCGCGCGATCACCAAGTGGCCGCTATTTCGAAAAGCCCGTCTACACCGCTATAGCTCCGGTGACATTGCTGTCAGGTTCGGGCGCGGCGCTCGCCGTTGCGGACGCGGTCTCGCGCACTTCTGATTGTGGTCACCTCGTCTTTGTTAGCGGGCGTTGTCCCACCGCTGGCGACACGGTGGCGATGAGCACGCGTTCGGCTGCCTTCCTCCATGTCAAGGTGGGCACGACTCTGCTGAGCACCCTCGCCGGGTCGACAAGAGACCTCCGAGTAAGCGGTCTGTACGCGGCTGGCTCAGCAACAGCGAACTATTGGTGGGGCCAGAACTACTTCGAGTTCGGGACGACCCAGACCCAGCCGCCCCGCATCGACGCCCTCTTTGCCCAAGCTTCGATGCTCGACGGACTGGCTAGCCACGAGGTGTCTCTCAGCGCGGATGTGCCCATCAATACCGCTTCTCTAAGGGCTACCGAGATTCCTGCTTTCCGCCGAGGACTCGCGACCGAGGAATTGCGACTTGAAAAACTGGGCCTTCTCGCCTCGAGCGGGATCGGGAGCTACCTCGACAACGTCGCCACCCAGCAGCAGGCGATGACCACGACGATTGCTGTCATCGACCTGCAGCTGCTGTTGCTGGTCTTGATGGTGCTCTTTGGCATCGCGGGACGCATTGCGGCAGAGAGAGACCAAGATCTCGCCCTGGCGAACCTGCGTGGCCTCTCGCCACGCTCACTGTGGGCCGTTGCGTTACGAGAGCCATTCGTCCTCATGGTTGCCGCAGCGCCCATCGGCGCGGTGGTCGGCTGGTTGGTCGCTCTCGCGACGACCCGAGCCGAGCTCGTGGCGGGTACTCCTGTCCCCTTCGACTCATTGGCTCTCGGGGCTGGCATTGCAGCTGCTGTCGCTGTGCTCGTCGCCACCGCCGCCGGCTCACGTCGCGCTCTTGCGCGCTCGACGCGGCAAGCAAACCTCGGCCGCTCCAGACTTGGCTCTGTTCTGGCGCTCGGCGCCGAAGCGTTCGTCATCGCCCTCGCTCTCGCCGCTGTCGTACAGCTTTCCGCCTCCGGTGTCGGGACCACAGCCAAGTCCCAACCACTCGCCGCCCTTGCTCCAGGGCTCATCGCCCTAGCCGTCGGCGTGATCGCCGCCCGAGCGGTGCCGTTCGCCTGCCGGCTCCTCGCCAACGCGACGCGCTTTACGCCAAAGGTCGGCCTCTCGCTCGCCCTGCAGCGTGTCGCCCGCCAGTCGGGAATCATCCGCCAGGCGGTCATCATCGCCGTCGCTGTGGCCCTGGCCTGTTTCGCCGTCGCCGGGATCTCGATCGACCGGGCTAACCGCGCCGAGCAAGCCGCGTTCCTCGTCGGCGCCAATCGCGTCCTAACGGTCTCTGTGCCGGCAACGGTCAACTTCGTGCAGGCGGTCAGGCGAGCAGACCCGTCGGGAGGAAAGGCGATGGCCGCCGAGGTGGAGGTGAGCTCACAGGGCACATTGCTCGCCGTCGACGCCTCCCGTTTTGCTCGCGTCGCGGCCTGGGCTGATCAACCAGGCGCCGCCTCGCCTGCAAAAGTGGCCCGTTTCCTGGCTCCGCCCGTCGCGTCGGAGATCACCGTGCAGGGCGCCTCGCTCGCGATGACTGTCGACCTGTCTGTGGCGGTTAAGCCCAGCCCTTCCCTCGTCCTCGGAGTCTTCAACGAGCAGTACGGAGCTTCGGGATCGGTCACGATCGGACCGCTCGAGCTAGGCAAGCACGTCTATGAGACCTCGCTCGAGGGCTACTGCGTGAGCGTCTGCCGCTTGCAAACGATCTCTGCCTCCTGGCCAGGCCCATCGGGCAATAGCCTGATCCCGGCGAGCCAGCAGGTGACCATTCCAGTCACCATTGAGCAGCTCCGCGACGGCGGCGCGAACCTCGCGCCTGTTGAGGCTGGCCTTTATCGACAAGGCGCATGGCGCGTAACGCAGGGACCTCCGGGGCCCTCGTCGTCGGTCTCTTCCTCGCCAGCCGGTCTCGTCGCCTCGCTCAGGTACGTGGTCGGCCAGGCCCCGCCGGAGATCGCGCCCGCCGACGTGCCGAAGTGGCTGCCTGCCGTAGTGACAAATGTCGTCGCCTCCCTGTCCGGCAGCGGTCCGACGGGCTCGACGCAGTACTCGGTCATAAACCTCGACGGCACCTCGCTGTCGATAAATGGCGCCATGCAGGTCACCGCGATCCCTTCTGCGGGCACGAACGCCGTGATGGTGGACCTAACCGACGCCCTCAGGAACGAGTCACAACCTGACATCTACTCCACCAAACAGGTCTGGCTCTCGGCTGCAGCCGGCTCCGGCGCGGCCATCATCGATCGCCTCCAAAAAGAAGGGATCACGGTCCTATCTAGCCGTTCGGCCCGCTCGGTGGAGCTCGCCTTCCAACAAGACGGCCCGACCGTCGCCTTCGAGCTTTTCCTCGTCGTGGGAGCAGAGAGCGCCCTGCTCGCAACCGGGTCGATGCTTTTCGCCATCGCCGCTGACACCCGTCAGCGTGCCGTCGAGACGGTGGCGCTCGGATCGGTCGGCCTTCCGCGCCGCACCCTCGTCAAGGCAATGGCGGGCGAGCTGGCCATAGTGTGCGCCACGGGGCTTGTCGCCGGGGCGGTTGCCGGCATTGCCGCGGCCCGCTTCTCCTTGCCGTCGGTGCCGGAGTTCACCGGCCTTGCCCCCGGGCCGACGCTCATGTTCGACCTGCCCGTCGCCTGGCTGGCGGCCGTCTTGGCGGGCGCTGCTGTTCTCCTGGCCGTCGCCGTCGCCGTCGCCATCGCGGCGGTAAATGCCGCTTCGACCCCCGACAAGCTGAGGATCTCCCAAAGATGAGCCCAGCGCATTCCCGGTTCTTGCGCCGAACGGCGACAAGGAACGCTCCCCTTGGCGGGGCCGTGGCCCCAAGCCAAGGCCTCGATGCCCATTGCAGCTCCCTTGTCCACCTCTACTCCAGCGAGAGCGCCCAGGTCGTAGCGCTGAAGGGCGTCGACCTCGATATCGACTCGGGAGAAATGGTGGCGCTCTTGGGGCCCTCCGGCACGGGCAAGTCCACCCTCTTGAAGCTGCTCGGCGGCCTTATCCAACCCACCGCGGGCCGGATCGTCGTAGGAGGCCACGACTTGCGGACGCTCTCGCCCGGAGGGCTTCGCCTGCTGAGGGCGACCGAGGTGGGCATAGTGCTTCAAGACGCCGGTACGAATCTTTTGCCTTATGCCACGAGCGAACAGAACATCTGGTTCGCCCAGATGGGGGCGCGCCGAGCCGGCCACGTGGTCGATGAGCCAAACGAAGTGCTGCAAAAGCTCGACCTCGGCCATCTTGGCGCGGAGCGGGTGAACCGCATCTCAGGCGGAGACCAGCAGCTCGTGGCCCTTGCCGTCGGGGTTGCCGCCAGCCCGAAGCTGCTCCTCGTCGACGAACCCACGAGCCAGCTCGACGCCGAAGGGCGCGACGCTGCCATCTCCCTCATCAAGGAGATCAACCGACGACTGGGCTCGACTGTCGTGATTGTCACCCACGATCCCGCGGTCGCCTCGGCCATCCCCCGGACGGTCACGATCCGCGACGGTCGCGTCGGGGCCGAAGGGCGCCACGGCGAGGAGTTCGCCGTCGTGGGCAGTGACGGCTCGGTGCAGCTGCCTCCTGACGTCTTAGAGGTGGTGGCGCCCAACACCCTCGTACGGATCCGTCGCCATCCCGACGGCGTGGACCTGCGGGTGGTGGAGCCGGCAGAACGCGACGCTGTGACCGCGATGAGCGAGGAAGCGGGACACATTGGCGAGACCGAAAGATGACGGTGAGCAGCGAGCGACGTGACGGCGTAAGGCTGCGAACCGCAAAACTCGCCGTCCTCATAGGCTCTCGCGCGGTGTTGAGCGGCATCGACCTCGAGGCTCGTCCGGGGTCCGTGCTCGTCGTGACAGGCCCCGCCGGCTCGGGCAAGACCACTCTGCTCCATGTCCTCGCAGGCATCATCAGCCCCAGCCAGGGTGAGGCGACCCTCGACGGCGAGAGTGCTACCCGCTTTCGCGAGACCAAAGGCAGCTCCATCGGCTTTGTCCCCCAGACACTCGGTCTCGCCGCCGCCCTCACCGCGGCCGAGAACATCGCCGTTCCCCTCCAACTTTTGAGGCTTGCTCGACAACAGGTGGCCGCTCGAGTGCAAGAGACCCTGGCGGCACTTGGAATCGAGAACGCCGGCGAACAGCTCGCGACCGAGCTGTCGGGTGGTCAACAGCAAAGGGCGGCCGTGGGCCGGGCCATCATCGCTGAGCCCCGTCTGATCATTGCCGACGAGCCCACCTCCGAACTCGACGCCGTAAGCCGCGACGTCGTCTACGCACTGTTGCGCGAGGCGGCTGATCAAGGCGCCACGGTCGTGATGGCCACCCACGACTTCGACCTCGTCGAGCGCGGAGACGACGTGGTCTACCTGCACGACGGGCGTCTCGCCGACTGAGAGCCCACGCCTAAGCCTAAGGAACCTAGGCTGACCTCGGGCCGAAACGGGCCGAAACGGGCAGATCGGCGACGGGCGACGAGGCACGAGTGGGCGTTGCAATGCCGCCCGCTGCAATACTCGGACCGTGACAGCACCTGCATCGGTCGGCCTCGGAGGCCCACTCCGCATCAAAGACGTGGTCGAGATCGCGAGGGGTACCCCCGCCAGCCTCAGCGGGGAGGTCATGGAACGGGTGGACGCCTCGCGCCAGGTCGTCGTGGCGGCACTTGAGGCTCGAGCCGTCGTCTACGGGGTGACGACAGGGTTCGGCAGCCTGGCTGACGTGCACCTCACGCCCGAGCACAGTCAGGCTCTCCAGCACGGTCTGCTCCGCTCACATGCCGTGGCGGTTGGCAACGAGCTGGCACCCGAGGAGGTCCGGGCGATGCTGGCTCTCCGGGCCCATGTCCTTGCCCTCGGCCACTCTGGCGTGCGCCGCGCCGTAGTGATTCGGTTCGTCGAGATGCTCGAAAACGACATCCTCCCCGTCGTGCCCGAGCAGGGCTCACTCGGCGCCTCGGGAGACCTGGCTCCGCTCGCCCACCTTGCCTTGCCGGTCATAGGCGAGGGTGAGGTAAGGCTTAAGGGCGTAAAGATGCCCGCCAACATCGCGCTTCGCCGATGCGGGCTCGAGCCTCTCGTCCTCGAGGCCAAAGAAGGTCTCGCCCTCATAAACGGCACCCAGGGAATGACCGCTATCGGGGTGCTGGCGGCTTTCAGGGCCGCCCAGCTCGCCAAGATCGCCGACATCTCGGCTGCCTTGACGATCGAGGCCATCTTGGGAACCGATCAGGCCTTCGATGCCCGCGTGGTGGGGCTGCGCCCTCACCCGGGCCAGATGGCCTCTGCACGCAACTTGATGAGACTCCTATCGGGAAGCGAGATCCTTTCCTCACACCGCAAGAGCGACCACATCGTCCAGGACGCCTATTCGATCCGCTGCGCCCCCCAGGTCCACGGTGCGTTTCGCGACGTTGTCCGCCACAGCAGCGAGACCCTCGAGATAGAGCTCGCCTCTGTGTCGGACAACCCCGTCGTACTTGTTGAGACAAACGAGATCCTCTCCGGCGGCAACTTCCACGGCCAACCGGTCGCCCTGGCTTGTGACTCCCTCGCAGCGGCCACCGTCGGTCTCGCCTCCATCTCCGAGCGCAGGCTGTTCCGGCTCTTGGACCCGAAGACCTCGAACGGCCTGCCGCCCTTCCTCGTCGGCGAAGCCGGCGTCAACTCGGGCTTCATGGTCTGTCAGTACACCGCGGCGTCTTTGGTCTCAGAGATGAAGACCCTCGCCCACCCGGCCTCGGTCGACTCGATCACCTCCTCGGCTGGACAGGAGGACCACGTCT
>Ga0302319_10012603_pt1 | contig 15925 bp, 32 predicted proteins | sample Bog_T0_2_FD_203319 | JGI IMG/M metagenome (GOLD analysis project Ga0302319, IMG submission 203319) | Peat permafrost microbial communities from Stordalen Mire near Abisko, Sweden - Bog_T0_2 | ecosystem: Environmental > Terrestrial > Soil > Wetlands > Peat | place: Sweden: Abisko, Stordalen Mire...
GGCCTGGCTCATGGCGTCGTTCATCTCAAATGAAGCGATCATCTCTGCCCGCCAGGTGGACATCCCGTCGACCACGTCTTTGATCAGCTTCGCCGTGCCCGGCACGCCCAGGCGTTGTGAGATCCCGGCGCTCACGGCATCGGCAACCGATTCGAGGGTCGTCGCGTCGATCCCCACAATAGTGTCGTTGACCTGTTCTGCCGCGTAGGCCGCTGCCTGGTCCGCAGTCATACCTGGATATTCTGTCACGGGCGGCTCGTCCGCGTCGGCTTCGGCTTCGGCGACGAGCGAGATCTTGTTCGCCGTTTCGATGGCGGAGATGATGTTGACCTGCAAGAGTGCCGTCAGGAGCGGCCTGCGGTTGCGCAGCAGGTTGTGCATTCGCATCGTGACCGCGTGCCCGGCATGCTCGGCACCGATTCCGCGATCGGGATCAGCCAGGGCTTCGAACTTCATCTCGACAACTCTTTTGCCGAGCGCTTTGAAATAGGTTTCAAGATCCCGTTGGCAGCGCTTCTGCACCGTCTTACCGACGAGGCCAAGCAATCCGGGGCGCTGGGCTTTCTCCAGAAACTCGGCGAGGGTCTCGGTAACGCGGGTCTGCGTCTTCACCTGCGCCGGCCTTCGCCTTTCCAGCCGAGCATGTCGACGATTGTGTCTTCGAGGGAACCACCGCCGCCAACGCGGGCCAGGGGATCGAACTTGAGATCGATGTCACAGTCCGGGAGTCGAATGGTGACCTCCCGTCCGCTGTTCAGCCGGCGGATCGCGTCCTCGCGCAAAATCACCTCGGCCATTCGTCGCGTACTCATCGGCTCGCCTCTTCCAAAACCTTCGCCAGCCGGTTTAGCGCCTTCGTCTGCCGCGCGCTTTCGGTCGAGCCGTAGCCGAGATCCCCATTATCGGGCGCCGCGTTGCCTCCAGGGACTGCTGGCGCCGCAGGATCGGCCTGGTTGAGATCTGGATCGCTGGGATCGTTGCCGGCGCTCTTGGCAGCCGCCAACTTCAACTGGTGGGCTTTATTCTGCTGATCCATCAGCGCCAGTTCGCCCTGCTTGTTTTCGACCTCGTCCATCACTTCGTCGATGTTGGCGACGTTCAGGGAACTCAAAAGCGATCGCAACACCGCCGGCACGCGGATCTCTGGGAACACAACAGCGACGGCCGAGATGAACTGGCCGATCTTGCGGAGATCGTCGAGCAGGATCGGTGGCAGCGTGATGTCGAGCTGGGCGGGTTCGTCGGGGTCTTCATCCATGGCAATCGAGAAAATGTCCCGCAGAGCGTCCTGCCACAAAGCCTGGTAGCTCTGGAATTGTTTGAGCATCGGCAACTCCATCGCGGTGGCGGTGGCCAGGTTGCCGGTCGAAGGGTCGCCGAAGTAGTGCAGCATGATGCCGGTGGCGGCGCAGGTCATCAGCTTCAACTGATCGCCGTCCGAGCGGGCATCCCCGGCTCCGGAGGCTCGCGGCATCGGCGCGAGATCTACGCCGGCATTCTCCAACCAGGTGCCACCAGGCGCGGTCTGTGGGTGACGTTCAACCTGGGTCATCCCGGCAGTCGCGTAAGTCGATGTGAGTTTATTCTGGAGCTGGTTAATGATGCCCTGGCCGCCTTTGACTTTGCCTTTCCAGGCGAACTTCGCAAGCGCCTGGGTGATGGCGACGCGGGCTTCCATGAAGCGGCGATGCTCTTTCGACCAGTCGAGAGCGCTCGATAGCAGGCCGTTGCCGCGCTTCTGGAGTGTGTCGAAGGGCAGATGGTAGACGACGCAACTCTCGTCCAGCTTGCCGGCCTTTCCGGATGAGATCAGGCCCTGGCTCGACGGGTCTTTCTGGTTCAGCAGGAGATCGTTGTCCTCCTCGTCGTTGGTCCAATCGCGATAGTAAATAATCTTGTCCTGGGCGGTGAGGCGGCGATAGCCGAGCACGTGCTCTTCGTCGTCCGGATCGCAGATAATGTCCGTCATCTGCAAGGGATCGATGCGGCGAATGGTTTTCGGGTTTTTGCCTTCCGCGTCGAAGATCGCAAAGAACAGCTCGCCGTCGACCAGCAGCTTCTTGGAGGACCGCCGCAGCCCTTCCGAGTTCATGATCTTCGAGTTGCGCTTGTTCTTGGCGAAAGCGTCGCAGGCGTCTTTCACCTTCTGGTCTTTCGAGTCCCACGATGCGCCGGTGCCGAGCGCGTAGTCGGTCCAGAGGCGCACTGCCTGCTTCATCAGCGGATCGCGCAGCCAGTAGAGCCGGGCCTTCGCAACCAGCGTCGTGCGTGTCTGTGCATCGAGATCGGAGGCAGTCCACTGCCGGCCAGGGACGAGCCAGCCGCGGTCGTCGAGCGCGAGTTCGATGTCGGCCCGGGTGAAAGCCTCGCGCAGTTCCGGCACGTTCTCGGTGACGAAGTCGGCCATCTCGCGGACGGAGTAGGAGCGCTCGTTCACGCTGACCGTCGCTTTCGGCCGGAATAGGCCGCGGGCTGTGTCGAAGATGCTCACACTAACTATTCGAACCGAACTGCCAGTTGAAACTCGCCGACGCTTTTGTGCCGCCCGTCCAGGTCACCGTCACCTTGAAAGCCGCATAGGGCTTGGTGATTGAAGGGCTGCGAATTGCCGCCGTCGTTGAAGTGTTGGTGTCGAGTACGGTATCGACCGTCCCTCCTGCCATCTGTCCGGCGATGGTGCAGTTGAACGTCGAAGGCGATCCGTTGGGGACCTCCTCGACGGAGAGATACATTGCGCCGTTCGGATTGTGGATGATGAACGAGTCGCCGGAAGCGCTGGCGACTGCGGAGCCGCTTTTCGGGTTGTTGGCGTTGATCTGCACTGTCATGAGTTTTCCTTTACCAGTCTCCGAACCCATCGGAGAGGCATGAATGCTCGTCATCGTCTACGCTTCGGACGCCGACGTTGAAGTTGCCGCTTGCGAAATCGGCTTTCAGAAAGTTCTCGACCTTCTTTGCTTGTTTCGTCTGCATCTCTCGAACGGCCTTGACGGTATCCCGGCCAGCCAGCTTGCGAATGAGGGCCAGTGTTTCGCCGAGCATCAGAATTGCCGGAACTCCGGATTGTCGAAGTCATCCAGCTCCGGGGAAATACTGTGCTGCTCCGAGTGCTCGATGATGATTTCCTCTTCCACGTCCGCGCTCAGCGCCGTGATTCCCCAGACCAGCGCATCCATGCGATCGGGAGACTTCGAGAGGAACGGGACGTAGTCGCACATCTGGTCTTCCAAGATTCCAAACGCCCCGACGTGGTGAACTCGGTGCTGCTCGTAGAGCGCGGCGATCGGTTCGGCTCGGGTGAGCTTGCCGCGCGAGGCGTGCACCGCCTGGTACGCGAAATTCAGGTTGACGGTGCGCAGGATGGCTTCGACCAGGTCGCCGCCGTTGTTCACCTCGGCGATCACGCGGTCGGCTTTGTGCGCCTGGTAGGCGCCGACGATCTTCCTGGCTGCGTCGTTCGGGCTCAGTTTCTCGCTGAGATCGTCGAACAGATAGTAGTGCGGTGGCCAGTCCGCGCCCGCAGGTGATGGTCCCTGGCCCACTGCAACTATGCCCCACTCTGCGGAGTCTTCGCCCGACGTTACTGCTGGGTCGACGGCGATTACGATGCGAGACAGAGGCGGGCAAACTTGAACGCGATCGGTGTCGATCGCTAGTAAGGTCCACAAAGCGCCGGGGCGGTCTTCCAGTAGCTCGGCATTCAGTTCCTGCCGGCCGAGGCGCGTGCCTTCGTACTTGCGAATGATCGTCTCGAAGAACTTCTTCGCCAGATTTGACCGGTTCTCGTAGGTCGATCCTTTGGTGACGAAGGTCTCGGGACTTTTGGCGAGGTACTTGATGAGCTTCGTCGGCTTGGGAGTGGTGGTGATCACTGTACGTACATCGCCTTTGCGCAGCCCGAATTCCAGGTTTTCCCAGACGGCATCGGCATACTTCCAGGCGGCGAGTTCGTCAGCCCAGACTCTGACGTGCTGAGGACCGCGCAGGCTTTCCGGATCTTCCGCGGAGAACAGCAGCGACGTTGCCCCATTCGGCCAACTCAGGCGGCGCTTCGAAGGCTCGTAATCGGGGCGCTCATCGCGCCGGCAGATCTCCATGATCGCGGCATTCAAGCCCTGGCCGCGCACCATCACATCTCGCACGTCGGCGACGGTGGGACCGATGAGATTCACTACCGGGCACTCCTGGACCCAACGGCGCACGGTTTCTGCGCCTGTGCGAGTCTTCCCAAACCCGCGGCCGGCAAGAATGAGCCAGTTGATCCAGTCGCCCGGCGGCTCAAGTTGGTTCGGGCGCGCCCAGAAGTCCCAGTCATGGAGCATCGCCTCGGCTTCATCGTCGCTGAGGCTGGCGAGGCGTTTTGCGCGTTCGGTGGGATCGAGAGCACGGAATCTTTCAGCTAAGGAGCGCGGCTGCGAGTTTGTCTCTAGCGCTGGTGACATCGACCTTGAACTTCTCGCCCGGCTCGTTGGCGACGCGCAACGGTTGCGCCGGCTTGTCATAGGCCCACTCGCGCAGCTTCATGATGACGTGGACCTGAAGGCGCGGGTCATTGCACTTTTTGAAGATCCTGACTAACTCCTTCTCGGAGTCGAGTTCCTTCAGCACCTTCAGCGCGGTCTGCGCACCGAGCCGAATATCCTTGACCGGATCTTTCTTCCGCCCCGCTCCCGGCCGCTTCCCGCCCTTAGACATGGCTCTTTGAAAACGCGAAAATAATCAATCGAATCAAAGCCCGACAGCCCCTACCACCACGGCGTCGGCTGAGGCGTCAGTCTCTTTCAGATACGCGCCGGTGCTCGCAATCGATTTGTGGCCGAGCCGCTGCCTGGTCTTGTGAATTCCTGCTTTATCAATCATTTGCATCGCGATAGAGTGCTTCAGAGCGTGCGGGTGAGCCTTGTGCTGAGGGATGCCGGCGAGCTTCCCGTACCGCTGGACCAGGCGCCAGAAGTGCTGCCGGGCAACTTTGAAAAGCCTTTGATTAGGGTAGGTTTTCGAGGCCAATTCAATCAGCGCCGGACGCTCGTTGAGGAGCGGTTCGGGATGTTCGACGAGGGCCTGCACGGTGCGGTTGCTGCCCTTCAATCGGTCCACCGCCAGGAAGCCGTCCTTTACCGAAGCGCCTGTGATTGCTATCACTTCCGAGGCTCTTAGACCGTGCCAATAGCCCACCAGGATCATCAGCCAGTCCCGCTCGCTGTTCTCCTTCGCGGCACCCAAGAGGGCCAGCAATTCGGGCTTTGAAAGCGCGTCCATATTCAAAAAAGGAGACTGAACGTCATTTTGTCTCCTGCCGAACGGCCGACAGCTCCTGCCGAACGGCCGACAGGTAGACGGGCAGCACGGCGAGTTCGCGATGGATGCAGCCGCAGTTGTCGCTGGAGCAGCCATCGTGGCGACCGTGGAGGCAGTCGAGACACATGATGCCGTGCGTGCGCACTCGCTTCCGGTTGTTGCGGTGATAGCCGGCCAGATCCGCAGGCCCGAACCGGGCGGCGAAGCGCTCCGGGTTGACGATGACCATTTCGCTGCTCATTGGGATTACTTCGGTGCTTTCTTGCGGCGTTTCCGGCATGGCTGCTCGATTGGCGCGAGGGCTCCGTCGACCTGGTGGTAGAGATCGAGAAGCGGATCGGCGAACGGCTCGGGGAATTCTGGTTTGCGGGCCATTAGAGCAGCCTCGCGAGAAATGCGACGATCTCTGGAGCGCGGGAGAGGATCGCCGAGGTGACGGTGATCAGGATCGCGTTGCGCAGATGCAGGTTCTCGATGCGGCGCAGGTTCCGGAACAGCTCGTCGTACTTGTTTTGAAGTTTGCGGCGGAGAAGGACTCCGTTGAGCGAGTCGAGTTCGCCTTCGTATTGCTCGCTGCGATCGATCTTCCCGTAGGTTCCCACTCGCTTGGCGAAGGCCACAGCGGTTTCCATTCGGGGATCGTGATTCACGCGGTGGCGCTCGCGAACTGGCTGCGGCCGGAGACGCGGATCAGGTGGCGGCGGTGCCGGGCGAAGCAGGTCCTGTCGCCGGACATCGGGATCGGGTAGTTGATCGAGTCTGGTTTTAAGAGCCGGTTCTGGGTCCGGGAGAAGGGAATTAAGTTAGAGAGGCCGATCGATTCGACGATGCTCTCCGGGCGCGGCTTCGCGAGCAACTGCACGCCCGCCTTGAAATTCTTGGGGTCGATCAGGACGGCGGTGCCGTTCGTGAGGAGGGCTGCAACATAGCTCCGCTTTTTTCGGAGCAACGGGAGATCGATCGCCGGGTTCACCGACGCGGAGAAGACAGGGAATCGCATGTGGGTAGCTGGGAGGCTCCGGCTTAGGCGCGCGGGCAGGCGGTCACGCAGAATGCCAAACAGGGCTTAGGTTACTGGGTAACAGAGAAGAACTTCCACTTACGTTGGTACTAGGGCTTATGCGGCGGACTAGGGGATTTGGCCCTCTACGAGCGTGAACTGGCACGCCTCTTCGGTCTCCAGAGAGGTCGCAGCAGCTTCCCCGAACGGAAGATTGGTGTTCCCCGGAGCGTACCCAGCGCCAGAAAATGAAGCCAGTCCGATTCCTTGAAGAGTCGTCGAAGCTATTGATCCGTCCAGCGCCTGCAACTCATTTACGACTACGCCAGGCGTCGAGCACGAACCGTTGTCGATCCACATCGGGTCGACGATGCCGCCCGATCCGCCCTGGGTGCTTTGACTGTAGGTTCCGGTGCAGATGGCTCCGGGGAATCCGCCCTTGAACGCACTGTCGTCCGTGAATTCTAGATACATCGTTTGGTTGTCGGTGAAAGGGGGAGACACGAACACAATCGCGCACTTGCCCGTCCAGTAACTCGTCGCAGTCGCGAGAGTCTTGCCGTTTGAAAAGACAAGCGGGGCGGTGCCGGACACGGCCTTGCTGCCACTACCGCAACCGACCGAAAGAGCGCAGAGCGCCAGAATAATGAGAGGTTTCACGGTTTGGCCTTCTTCTGTTTCGCCCACCGAGCCTGAGCGGCGAGCCGGGAAGCTGCCGCACGTTGCCCTGGCGTCATGTTCTTCGCACGAGTTTTCCCGCCTTGTTTCCCGAACTTCGCGAAGTAGTCCCGGATCTCAGCCTTAGTGGTCACTGGAGGCACCTTAACAAATTCTTAGGGGGTATGCAAGAATTATCTTGACATGCGTAGGGGGTATGGATATATTCGTACTCGTAGACGGGCAGACCGGGTGTTCTAAGCACCCGATCAGCCCTAACCAAATAAGCCCTACGGAGGCTCAAATGGCTGAACGCACTCTACCAGTTCTCACCCACCCGAATTTTCCACAGGTACTCGAAGCGGTCATAGCGTCGGAGGTTCGGCGCGTCGACCGCATCCTCTCCATTCCAACCGAACCCAAACTTCCCGCGTGCAGCCACGAGTCTCCGGAGACCTACTACGGAGCCTGCGACGGCGGCTATGGCTGCCACAAACCGGCGACCGTTCACGAACTCGAAACCGGACTCGACTGGTGCGCCCAGCACTTCGCCGAAATTCAGAGCGCCCAGGCAGAGCCGTTTCTGGAATGGGTGCGACGGTGACGGACCTTCTCGCACTGCTCGTCTTTATCGGCCTGTTCTGCGGCGCACTGGCGCTCGCGGACCTGGTCGGAAACTTCATCGTCAAGCATTTCACCACCAACCAGCTCAAAGGAGACCCCTATGTCGACCACGACCACTAACCCGCAACTCGAACTGCCGATGCAATCGATGTTCTGTTCGCTCCCGCTGATCGAGCGAGACCGCTACTTCGCCCTGGTCGTCAAGGTCGATGCCGGAACGCTCGCCGAAGTCTACGCCTCCACCACGCTTGGGAACTTACTGCGCGATCGCGAACAGGAGTTCCTGCCACCGGGTGCGAAGATCACGCGCTCGATCGAAATCACGAAGGACATGGCCACACGCACCTGGTAAAGCAACCGCTTTACAAATTCAGTAACCGAGGAGAACCCTATGTCGTCCAGCAATCTGCCACTCCACGATTTCCCATCGCACCAGCCGTTGACGGGGGCTGCCCGTCCATCTTCGCAATTCGTCACCGCCTCGAAAGAGATCGGCTTCGTCAAGGGTTCGCTGTACGGGCCTCCGGGCACGGGCAAGACAACCGTGATGGCGATGCTGCTGATCTATCTCTCGAAGACCTACCACAGCTCGGCGCCGGTCGCCTGGCTGGCCAGCGAGAAGGGCGTCGACTTCGTGCTCGACTTCTTCAAGGCTGAAGGCGTGCCGCTCATGGTTTCGCGTAGCCGGTCGTTTGTCGATCTTCGTTCGGCCACGCGCGACGCGAGGGAGGCCGGCTGCTGCGCGATCGGCGTCGACTCCATCACGCACTTCTGGCAGGAACTCTTCACCGAGGGCATGAAAGCGAAAGGGCCTCGGTTGCAGAAAATCATGCGGATCAAGGAAGAGTGGAACCCGTTCTCGCAGGATTTCCAGGACTCGCCGGTGCACTTCCTGGTCACCGGCCGGCTCGGCTTCAACTGGGAAGAGGCGGAAGTGCAGAACGAGCAGACGGGCGAGATCACGAAGGAAGTCTCGCGCGGCGGATCGAAGATCAAAGCCGAGGGCGACTTCGGGCACGAGCCGGATCTCGAAATCGAAATGTCTTCGGTTGAAGATCCCGACTTCATGCGCTGGGAAAAAGTGAAAGGCAAAAACCGCAAGACGTTCCGCTCGCAGATGATCCACGTCGCGACCCTCAAGAAGTCTCGCGTGTGGGCGCTGAACGGCAAAGCCTTCACCTGGCGCGACCAGCCTGGCTACAAGGCCGGCTATTACAAAACCGTGGCTGAGTGCTTCAAGCCGCACTTCGACCAGATCAACATCGGCGGCTCGCACAACGTCATGGCGAACACGGTCGGCTCCTCGGTCCTGTTCCAGCCGGGCTCCGATCAAAGCAACTACGAGTTCCAGATCAAGCGCACCATCGCGCTCGAAAACTGGGATGCCACGATGGCTGCGATCGCCGGCGGCCAGACGAAAGACTCCATCCGGCAGCGCGGCATCATCGGAACCTCGATCACCGGCACCAGGTCACGAACGGAGTTCGAGCGGCAGTCTCTCACCGTCATCGAGCGGCAGTTAGAAATTCTGCTGGCACTCGAAACCCGGCTCAAAGAAGCGAACTACACTCCCGACAAGCCGCTCGCCGATCGCGAACTCGTGAACTGCGTCGCGATGGCCGTGAAGGACGTGGAGAATCCAGAGCACAAAGAGATCACGCTCATGGAAGCCATGCTTGGCGAATCGGTTGCGCGCGCCCGAGGCCCGCAGCCAGTCGTCGCCGCCATCGATCAGGCGAGGGAGTTGGCATAGGGGGCTCCCAAACCCAGGTCGAAACCGGGTATGAGAATTTCCTCATATCCGGTCTGCGGGTCAGGCCCGCATTGAGGAGACCACTCCATAGCCCAATGAACAAGTCCAAGCCAACCGCCCGCACGCAGTCAGTCGGCGGCGATGCGTGTCTCACCGCACGCATCCCCACCAACGAACTCACGGAGAGCCCGGAACCAACCTGGCCGCTCCGAGAGTTGCTGGAAATCAACCGCGAACTTCTGGAAGCCCTTGAAGCGCTTCTCGACGTGAGCGACTTCGCCACCAACTCGCGCACGGGAGAAATTCACCTTCGCGCGATGGCTGCGATTCGGAAAGCGAAAGGCCAATGATCCTGCTTTGCCCCATCTACGAGCCGCAGGCCACTCCATGGAGCCTCTCCGTAATTTTGACGGTTCGGTTGATATTAGAACGATGGTGGTTGACTTTTACGTGGCAGCTCCTGAGGGCGCTCCGACTGTAGCAACGGGCTGGGACACCTGGAAGCAACTTGATACTTTGAAGATGGCGCAAAAGCATTGGGCCGATCAGAGTGTCTCGGTGACGGTCTACTACAAGGCGGAAGAGATTCCACAACTGAAGACTTGGTTAGCAGATAACCTGAAGGAAATCAAGACGATCAGTTTTCTGAAATTCTCCGATCATGGTTTCGACCAGGCTCCCAAGGAGCCGATCACCAAAGAGAAGTACGAGCAACTCTCTTCAAAGATCAAACCGCTGGTCGAGGAATCTCTCGGGGACGGTGAATTACAAAGCAGCCTTGAGTGCGAAGGTGGTCAATGCCCGGTGAAGTAAGTCCGGCCTACCGCCCGAAGTCAAAGCAACCCAAACCACGAAAACGAAAGAAGGCAAAGCGTGCGCGTCCTTGTGGGATGTGAGAGGTCGGGTGTGGTGCGCGAAGCCTTCCGCAAGCGCGGCCATGATGCTTGGAGTTGTGATCTCGTCCCTGCGGATGATGGAAGCCCTTACCATTACCAGCGCGATCTGCGCGATCTGCTGAGACAAGCCGAAGGATTCTGGGATTTGTTCATCGCTCACCCGGAATGCCGTTTCCTGTGCAACAGCGGCGTACTGAGGCTCTATCTCGGAGGAAAGAAGGCCAATGGGCCGGACGAAGCGCGTTGGGCAGCCATGCGCGAAGCGGCTGCATTTTTCAAGCTGTGCCTGGACGCAAAAATTCCCAAGATTTGTGTCGAGAATCCCGTTATGCACGGCTACGCCAAGGTCCTGATCGGAGGAATTAAACCGTCCCAGAGCATTCAGCCTTACGAGTTCGGAGACGATGCCAGTAAACGCACCTGCCTGTGGCTGAAGGGGTTGCCGTTGCTCGTCCCGACGAACATTCTCATCAAAGAGCAATACGCAAACCAGACTCCGAGCGGTCAGAACAAACTCGGGCCTTCGCCGGAGCGTTCGGCGTTGCGGGCCAAGACTTACCAAGGCCCAGCGGATGCTATGGCGGCGCAATGGGGTTGATGCTGCCTGCACTTTTTAATCGAAAACATTGCTGTCGATAAACGCTTTAACTTTCCGCATCGGAGCAAACTGTTCGTCTAACCAGATTATGAACTTGGCTTGCACTTCGGCATTATCGCCTTCCGCGTGAAAACGATTCTCGTTAATTTGCATGGTGATCGATGCCCAGTTCTTATCGCCCTTCTTTACTGTTTTCTTTTTTTCACTGTCTCACTCCTCCGTCTCCAACTTTTTCAAGTCTGGGGTATCCCCTGCCCGTCCGTTTACGATCAGAAACTCGATGATCTTGCCGTACTCCTCGATTTCAGCTTCGGTGTAGCCTTCCACTTTGCCGATTTCTGCGTAATGCAGTTGCCATTGTCGGAAGGTCTTTACGTGGCAGCCAATCTGAATCTTTCCCGATTCGCCATTCGTGGCAAGATGACGTGACCCTTGCACCGCGAGAGGAGAAGAATCGAGCGTCACCCCGTAGCCGAGCTTCACCCCGTCGCCGAGCTTCACCCCGTCGCCGGACGGTAGTAACCTCCAGCCACCGCCATCGGGCGGAATCGCGTAAATTTCTTCGACTGTCATCTCCAAGCTCCTACTTTTGGGTATCCCCTGCGCTCACCCGCTCCGCGCGGACATCACTCGGCATCTTTCACGAGCCGACAAACCTTGACCATCCCGTCCTCGATCTTGCGGCCGTAAAGATGCGAACCGCAGTAATACCACCACCGGAATCCTTCCCCGTGCTGCCTGCGAAGCGCCGCGACTGCGGGGTTCTCGCAATCTGGCGCGCGGCAAGTGCGTACCAGATCGGCCAGTTTCCAGCGTTCGTCCGGCATCCACTCGCAGTGATAACCTTCCGTCACCTTGATCTCATCTCCCGTTCTCTTGGCGGTAGCTCACTGTCTCACTCCTCCGTCCCTGCGCTCACCCGCTCAATCTCCTGCTTCGATCTCGTGGCGGCAAACAACTGGATTCGTGGATTCAATTACGATTCCTGCGGGCTGCACTATACGCAGAACAGGCCATACGAGATCAGTCCCACAGCGCCATCCCGCAGAAGGCTCGTGGGGGGGTCCGATCTCAATAACTATTTCCTTGGGAATTGGAGCGCTCGTAACAGTAGAGATTGGAGGAACTAACTTATTGTGCTCCGTGCCACCCGATCTTGCTCTCACAATCGCCATCTCATCTCCCGTTCTCTTCGCGGTAGCTCACTGTCTCACTCCTCCGTCCCTGCGCTCCGAAGCAGCACAACCTCATCAAGCATGTCGAGTTGGTTGCCACAATAGGGGCAGTCAATCATCATGGCCATCGACTTGTCCTCAATCTTCGAGAGGAAATCAATCGCCTGCTGAACCGTCATGTGCTTCTTCGTCGCCATCTCATCTCCCGTTCTCTTCGCGGTAGCTCATGCCCTAGCCTTCCTCTCCCATCTGCGATGCACGAACCACGGCAGGGCGAATATCGCGCCGGTCATCGGATGCCCGTTGCAGGCGACGACGATCACGATCAGCAGCCATACCATGCTCAGCTTCATGTGAGCCCGTCCCACTGGTCCGGATTCTTCGCTCTCGCGGCGGCGAAGGCGTCCTTCGAATCCTGATCTTCGGATGCTTCCGCTAGTTCGCGCAACCAGGCGATGAAGTCGGTTCCGTCGTTCAGTCGCTGGCCGTCGCTCAGTCGGAATTCCGCGACGTGATTGGCGAGGTAGAGAAAGCAAGCCGTGGGATCGTGGGCTCCGCGGCGGCACAACTCGACGATGGCTTCCTTGGCGGTCATCGTGGGCTCACTCACTGCCAGAAGTTCTCCCAGCGGAGGTCAATCGACGGGTTGGAAATCCTCGCGACCAAAAGAATCGGGACGAGCACGACGATGACCAGCGCCCGCACCGGGATCAGCAAGTAGCGTTTTAGTGTTTTCATGCGATCTCCCTCTCGATGAAAAACGCGAGCTGATCGGCCAGCAGCTCGGCTTCGGCATAGGCTTTGTCCACACAGGCCGGAGCGGAGCAGACGTTCTCAGTGAGCCAATCGCAGGGCAGGACGAACTCGGCCAGTTCCGCATCAAGCGCCAGCCGCGGCCCCGCCTTTGCGAACACTATCGGGATCGCGCAAGCCTTCTCGTCGGTGCAGCCGCAGAATTTGCACTTCATGGCCGCATCTCCGAGAACAGCGAGCCTTGTCGCGCAGTTCGTCTGCTGTCGATCTCCCGCTGCGCGTGCTCCACGCTGAGCCGGGCGATGCAGTCCAGGCACGGCCCTTTACGAACGCCGTCGATGCGGTGCTGGGTGTACTTCTGGCACCGTGCGCACCAGAGAGACATCGAGATCGTGTTGCGGGTGAAGTGTTGGGTCATCGTTCACTCCAGAAAATACGGGGCGGGCCCCTGTGCCGATACAAGCAGAGTCAGCATCCTTTTGCGGCACCGTCCTCCCGCCCCAACTCGTTTTACGCAGCCCGTTTCGTCCGGGTCGCGCGCTCGCTGCCGGCTGGCTTCTTCGCGATCCCGTCCGAGACGCTGGCGATCTCCCGGCGTTCGTAGAGCAGGCACGCGCCCCACGCGAGAACGACTCCCAGCCCGAGGCCGGTATAGGCTAGTGTTTTTGCGATCACTCGCGCCAGCAGCCAGAGGTTTGTGATAACTTCGTGGTCAAGCAAGTGCATTTCGTTTTTCCTTTCAGCGGCTCGCGCTCTCCGATTCCATTCAAGACTCTGGAGCGCGGGCCGTTTGGTTCTAGGCAATCTCCATTCGTGCAGCTTCTCGCGCCTGCGCTCAGCCGCTCACTTGATGGGTCGCGATCCGGCCTTCAATTGTGCCAACCTCTTTTCGTTTGGGAACTATATACATAACTCCCTAAGTACAATGAAATGGGAACTATATACTTAACTCCCTAAGTCCCTACTTTCGGCCCAGTTGTGCCGTCCATCTCGTACCAGACAAATTCCCCATCTTCGCCAATCGGAAAGTGGCACCCGCATGTAGTGCAGAACGTGCCGGAGTAAAACGCCGGATCGCGGGCATACGTTTCCGAGATAGACCGACTCATGGTTGTGATCTTCCCGCACTTCAGGTGCCTATAAGCATCGCGGTATGGCCGAACGAAACCCTTGCTTCTTTCTTCAGGACTCAACACCACGTAGCCTTCCTGCTGCCCATCCGCCCGCAGCGTCGTATGGCTGCGATCTTCTGGGACAGGTGAGCCATCCGTAAGGATTTGAGCGCTGCGATCTACTGGGATTTTCGCGGCTTCCTGTCGTCGCTTTTCGATGACCTCTTCCTCCGCGCTATGCGCTTTTTGCTGGAGAAGAAATGCCAGAGCGCGGGCCTGCTCAGGCGAAAATATGATGTGCCCGACGCCGTTCTCATCCGGCTGCAAATCGGGGTGATTGACTACCACTTCCCCTGCCCCGTTTGTACCGACTTCTAGAGTGTTCTTTGCGATCTCCGTCATCATTCTCCTTTCCAGTGTTTAGGGAGTTAACTATATAATTCCCTTTCGTTTGTGTGGCCTCGGCTGTCTCGCCTTTGGGCGATAGTTCAGAACTACATCGGCAATCGCGCCTAGCGCGGCAGGTGGGCCTTCTGGGGCACACGTGCATTTCGATGGGGTCTTACCGCAAGGGGCGCATACAGGCCGATAGGCGTGCTGAGAGAAGTACCGCGCTTCCCAGTATCGACCACATTTGCAGGGCGGTTTCATGCGGTCAACCCCGCATAGGTCAGCCGCTTCCCGCTGATCGCTTCGATCATGCTGTCGAGACGCTCAAGGCTGTGACGTTTGACGTTGCCTTCGTTCAGTCGGAAAGTGAACTCGTTGACATAGCGAGCAAGGTGTTTCGGGCTGACCTTGTGAACTGTGGTCCGCGCCATGCGATCCGCTCCGGAGAGCAGTTCAAGGTTTTCGAGCGCGCAGTTTCTATGGTTGCCGTCTTTCCACCAGATGTAGAGACCCATCACGCCGCCTCCGAATTCATCCGCGAGTAGAGAATCACTCGCTCGTCGCCGCAGCCCATGCACCGGGCCAGCAGCCCCAATCCGCCGACGACAAACAGTTCCTGCGCGTCGCAGATTTCGCAGTAGTCGATGAAGCACTTCAACCGGACGGAGCGCGCTGGGCGGCGCATGTCGGTGCGAACGGGCGAAGTGATGGTTGCGGACATGGAACTCCTAGGGCTTTTCATCGAACTTCCAACAGCAGAGCTTCAAGTGTTCGCGCGCGTCGTCCTCGGCGATCCCGAGGGACATGCAGGCGGCGATCAAGGCTTTGTCCTGAGGGAGCGGCTCGCGGTAGCGATAGTCATCCTCGTCGACGAAGATCAGCCCTTGGCTTGTGTTCACTCTGCCTTTACAGCCGCGCATCAGTTCGGCCATCCTCGCCACGAGCTGCGGACCTTCGCGGGAAGTGAGGCGGCGCGGCGCGCGCGTGCGCTGTGGACGGCCTCCGGGCTGCGGAGTTGGGGCGGGTGTGGCGTGCCCACGCTTCGCATCGAGGAAGCGCGCGGCTTCCTCAAACTTCGTCGGTGGCGCGGCAGCGGGCGCCGGAGCATTTGGCGGAGCTGGGCGCCGCGGAACCGAGTGAGGCGCCTTGCGCTGATTCTTGAAGTCGGTGTACGTCTGCCGCTTGCCGAGAGCTTCAACGCGCAGACGGTAGGTCGCTGGGCGGCGGATGGTGTTCGCGCCGTGAACGAGTTCGATGGCCCCGACTTTCGGATCGGCGAGCTGCCGGAGGTTGTATTGCACCGAGCGGCGGCTCTTGTAGCGCGCCTCGATCCGGTAGCCCTCGACGGCGGCGAAGAGGAAGATTTCCTTGCCGTGGGGCTTGCCGGCGGCCCGCCACATCGCAGCTAACATGTTGACGTGGTGAGGTCTTAGATCGCAATTCTCGAAGAGAGTCTCGATGCTGCCGCGAGACAAAAAGGCTCCGCTTTTTCCGCTGGAAGCGCTGTCCGAATTGCGATATGCTGCGACTGTTGATGCCATGGTGGGCTTCGACAAATCTGTACAGCGGCGCGGGACTTCAGATCCCGCGCCGTTTTTGTTTCAGTCCGGCCAGCCCCTCAGGCTGCCCGCCAGTCTCGTTGAACGAACAGCCCCACCGACCGGACTGG
>Ga0302319_10012605_pt1 | contig 15925 bp, 12 predicted proteins | sample Bog_T0_2_FD_203319 | JGI IMG/M metagenome (GOLD analysis project Ga0302319, IMG submission 203319) | Peat permafrost microbial communities from Stordalen Mire near Abisko, Sweden - Bog_T0_2 | ecosystem: Environmental > Terrestrial > Soil > Wetlands > Peat | place: Sweden: Abisko, Stordalen Mire...
GCTACCTTGGAAGGGTGGTTTGAGAGCGTAGCTCAGTTGGTAGAGCATCGCCCTTTTAAGGCGTTGGTCCTGGGTTCGAGCCCCAGCGCTCTCACCATCAAACACCCTATAACCGTTGATCATTTAGTCGATTTGTGACTTAGACCCCAATAAACACTGAGGGTCTAAGGCACTCACACCTCAAATGACCTGTAAAGGGTGCAAGTTTCTGCCTCTTTGCATTCTTAGACTGAGCCAATCAGGGAGTAACTGTGACGGGATTGTGACGGGATGGAGGGTTTATTCCTGCACGAGTCTGCACTTCTCTGCCCATCTTCGGATACACCGCATCCAGCCAGGCACCGACGTTGCGGGGAAAAGATCAGCCTAATCTGGGCTGATCTTTCCCCTGAGAGTCCCGGTCTTATCCGACCATGAGTTTTGCGGAGGCGGGCCGTTCGACACCCATCTGAAGCAGCTTCTTCTTTGACGCCACGGGCTTCCTGCAATCGCTTTTCAGAAACCGCAGTATTTCCGAGTGTAGGATTTTGATGCTGCCCCCTTCGCGCCTTACCTTGATGGTTCCCACCTTAATGTAGGCGGCGAGCGACCGGAGGGACATGTCCAGCACCCGGGCCGCACCCTTGCGGGAGTACTGCAGCTGTGGTTCATGGTCCAGTGCCGAGGCGGCGAGGATCGCAGTGACCTTATCGTTGATCTCAGCCAGTGTAGTCGCAGCTGCGGCAGTTAAGCTGAACTCGTAGTTGGTGAATGCCTCGGCTTCGGCGACGGCCAGCATGTGCTGGATCTTCTCGACCAACGCGTCCTGATCGAGGGAGCTAAGCGCACGGACATAAGGCGCAATTTGGAAGGCAACGGTGAAAGAAGCGTGGGGGGAATCGCCACTTGATTGGTTGCTCTCTTGACATGGGGCCTCTCGTGAATTGGTTGTTGTAACGTTTTGCTGTAAGGGTATTGCGTCATCTTTCCGCGTAGAACTGGGGGATATGCTCGCCATCGTACCACTCATCTCCGAAAGTCGTGAGGCCTCCCGGGAATCGATCGGGGAGTTCGCTCCTAAGCGCGCAACTAACGATTCGCGCAGGACAAAGCCCTGTAATTGCCAATATTTATTGGAAATATTTGGGCGAACCGACGGATAACCGTCGGCCGCGTATGTCCGTCGCGCGATGTTGCAACTATCGTTGCGCGGAGGTTGCCAACCTCGAAGAGGAGGTGACTAGCCCCGTTTCTATCTGGGTAATCACACACTATAGGATCGCAGTGAGTTGGCTGAGCCTTGCGGCCCGGTCAACGTCATGCGTCTCGGCAGTCGAAGGCAAATTGTAAGCTCTCGACCTTTGGTCACAGGCGCCCCAACCGCCCGGTGAGGGGGTGGACCGCTGCAATCCGATTGGAGGCCGTTCTGCGACTGATCGCAGAAATCTGGCGTTCCAGTCGTACGGGCTGACGGATAAACCGCCGAGCCACTATCTTCGTCACGCCGCATCACTGATCGCTGCGCGGAGGTTGCCAGCCTCGCAAGGATATGATCTGCCCATTTCAACTGGCGGATCACACCACTACACGTATCGGACTAACTTGGCCAGGCCTTGCGGTTTGGTCAACATCATCCGTTTCGGCAGCCGAAAGCGAATTGAAGGCTCTCGACTCTTTGCGGTTGCGAGTGCCCCACACCGTAATGAAGGGCACAAGCGCAACATCGCTTGGGACAGCATTCTGCGGTTAGCTGCAGCACTCTATCCGGTTAGAAAACAAAAATCCTCACTCACAATGCTTGTGAGGTAGCCAAAATCCTCATGCCTCCGCCGCGTGGGTAGGAAAACATGAGGCGTGCTTAACAAATATCAGAGTCGACGTCGAAAAGGGACTGTAATTTTCTGGTTCGGTTACTTTAGTTCGTATCAAAATTTGGATCGGCCTAGAAACCGCTGAGCAGTTGGCGCTTTGCCGGGCCGCACCTTCTCATGTGCCCGCCTGCGGGTCGCTCCGGTTACGGCTGCTCATCGTTCGAAGCCTTCGCGTGCATGACCAGCCTGTGGGATGACTCTCTTTGAGTATGCAATTTGCATCACCGCACCGCTAGTTACACGCCGGTAGAGAGCCCAAGCGCATCCGCGCGATAGAAGCTAAGATACATCGAGCCCCGCCCGTTGCTGATTTGCCATATCAAGGGCTTTTTGAGTTCCGATCATGCAGACTGACGCGAGATTGGCTGCAAACCTTGCGGTGAGAGTGAGCGGGTTGTTTGCCATGCCAACGCTTCCCTGCCCCGGCGGACTTCTCACCAATACCTAATGCCTTCCATCTGAACTGCCCTTTCTGGCACACTTTCTGCACACCGACCGGTGCACGGCATCGCGAAACTCCCGAATCAAACGCCCCGGTTGACTGATGCCGGATCAGTGGGCGCAACTCTACCCCCGGAGTCCACATCTGGGACTCCCGGAGCTGCTGACCGAAATGGATTTGTCGCTGGCGTGGTCGAAGACGTCGATGTCGAAGGCCTGACCGATATGGTTGCCGGCGAGGTCCTCGATATTGGTGTTGACGGAGAGCTGGTAGGCGCCCGACTTCCACCACTCCCCCGGGCGTAAAGCGCCACCCAGTTTCATGCTGTTACACGAACGCTTCCCGCGATGGACCCGCTTGCTCCAGCGACATGCAACATGCGCAGGAGGAGCGGATAGTTCATCGGCTCAAGGAATTCGACGACCAGGGCATCGCGGGAACCTGCCTTGGGTGAGGCCACGCGCCATTGGCCGGCGTCGGGAGGGGTGCGCTGTGGTGGGCCACCGCGGAACACTTTGCAGCCCAACAGGAAGTCTAAATCGCTCTTTCAAGACGGGGGCGAGTTAATCTCAAGCTACCCACGCTGCGTATGCGACGGATCGCGCTCGATGGCTGTATTCATGATTTGAACCGTCGCTAGAAGCTGACCTTTGCGGCGACTTGCAGAAGGCGCGGCGCGGCGGCGCTGACGATCCGGCCGAAGTTTGAGTCTTCGATTTGGCCGTCCACCGCGGCTGGTCCATAGAATTGGGTATGGTTGAACACGTTAAAGCCTTCGATACGCAGGTCAACGGATCTTCCCTCGTTGAGGGGCATGTTCTTCTGAAGGGTCAGGTCAAAGTTCTCGATGCCCGGGCCGTAGAACATGCGTCGTTTTGCGTTGCCCAATTGGCCCGGATTCTCTTCTTGAAATAGCGCCGTGTTAAACGCGGGTTTGCCGTTACGGCCATTGGTGTTGATCCGGAGTGGACCGTCGACGAACTGCGGAGTGTCGAGCAGATAGTTGTTGGCTCCGTTGCCCAGGGTGCCGACCAGCGAGTTGTCGGAGTTGTCAAACAGCGTGACCGGGAGGCCGCTGGCGAAGCGGGTTGTGCCGGATAGGCTCCATCCGCTGGTGAGCAGGTCTGGCGCATGGCCAAACCGGTCGGTAAACCCGGCGATTGGCAGAGCGAGAGTATAGCTGGCGACTAAGTCGTGTTTTATATCCCAGGCGGAGATGGTGCGACTCCGGCGAGCATCGAAGGGATTGAGTTGCTCGCCCAGGCTGGACCCCTGGTCGATTGACTTCGCGTAGGTATAGCTGAGTAGAAACTGCGAGCTGTTATGGTCGTAGCGGAGCGTCGACTCGAGCGCGTTGTAGTTGGAGTTGGCGATCGACCGGTCGGCGGTGTTCTCACCATAGTTCTCAGTTCCGGGAGCGAGGAGAGGCCCTCCGCTCTGTCCGACACGGGTGCCGAGATAGGTCTGTCCGTTCGTGGAGACATAGGTGTTGTCCTCGCCAAAGGGGCCGCAGCCAACGCTGGCCAGGCTGAGGCAGAGAGCTGCGTTGCCGGGGTTGGCGGAGACCAGGGCGAGTTCGCGGTGTCCTTGATTGCCGACATAGCTCACAGTCAGTACGGCCTTGTTACTCAGTTGACGCTGGATGGAAAGCATGTAGTCGGCAATGAATGGGACGCGATTGCGGCGGTCGAAGAATGGGTCTGCCGAGAGAGGTGCGAAGTTTGCCCATTGGACCGCATTGTCTGGATTCGCAGCAGATACCCGATGCGATGGAAAGAGAAATGGGAAGCGCTGTCCGTTGTTGGTGCCATCGCCGGCGTTGATAAACGGCGTTGCCAGCAGTGGAGGGGCCGGGCTGAGGTAATTGTAGCCGAACGGCGGCACCGCATACATGATGCCGGCAGCGAGCCCTGGGAACGCCGTGTAGAAGATTCCATAGCTGGCGCGAATGCTGGATTGGCCGCTGCTGCCGAAGATCTTTCTGCCGATGCCGCCGGCGAAGGAGGGCGCGTAGGCGAGGCCGAGGCGAGGCGTGAAGTTGCCGTATCTGGTGGGTGCGATGGTGCGTGGCACCCCAGGGTCGCCGGCTACCAACAGCCCCGGAGGCGCGCCCGGATAGAGCGTGGACTGCGCGCCCGCGACCCAGGTTTGCAATTGGTTGTGCTTTTCCCACCAGGGCATGATCACGTCCCAGCGCAGCCCGGCGTTGAAGGTGAGATTGCTGGACGCGCGCCACGTGTCCTGCGCATAGAGACCGAGATAGCGATTGCGAAGATAGAATGGCTGACCGGAAGACTGGGTGAAGTTGCTCGCGATTCCCAGCAGAAAGTCTGCGTAGGGCGAGCCCGTCTCGGTGCCGTCGATATTGAAGGTCCCGTTGAAGGTGGCGTTGGGATGCTCGTTGACTTGATCGGCGTGGAACTGCGCACCGATCTTAAGTGTGTGCGAGCGTATCACGCGCGACAGACCGTCGCCGGTAAAGAAGGTGTTGTTGACCTGTGTGATGTTGGTGATGGGCACTCCCATCACGAAGGTGGGGAAGGTCATATTCTCAACCCCTTCAAACTGCGGCGCCTGGACGTAGATGCCGTCGGGGCCGGTGGAGAAGCCCTGTGCAGCCATGCTGACCCCGAGGCCGCCGCGCGGTTGCCCAATGACGTTGGCGTTGCGCAGATAGCCGAGGTGCAGTTCGTTCACGGTATCGGCGCCGAAGACCTTGGTGTCGCCCAATGAATAGAGTTGAGCGCGGCCGAAATACAGTGCGTCAAAGCCAGGGATGCTCGCACCAGCGACGGAGCCGGGGTAGGGATTGTCGAGGGTATAGTCGTCGACAAAGTAGTAGGCGGAGATCTGCCCCATTCCATTATTGATGTCGATGCGCGTGGAACCCTTGTCGTCGCGGACGGTTTGGGGGTTGGCTGCGCTGGAGAAGGTGTCATAGCTGGAGTTGGGCGCAGGAATATACTGCAGCAAATGCTGGGCGGGCGCGGAGAACACGGCCTGCGGGATGTTCAGGTTTGGGCCGAGGATGCACTGCGAGGTAGATGCGCAGGTATTCGCATAGACGCAGGGAGTGTCGGCGTGAGGATTGCACCCTGCCAGTTGGCGCCCATAGGTATCCCCGGATGGCACTTCCCAGCCTGCTTGAAAGTAATAGGGCGTTCCTCCGCCCGGCATGAAGCCCAGCCCCGGAGACAGATAAGAGCCGAACTTCGAGCCACTGAGGATGTTCGCAAAGATCACCGGCTGGCCAGTGGTAGGGTCTGTTCCTTTAGTTCCGAAGTCGGCGGCGTCCGCGGAGAAGTCGCCACGGCGCTCTGCCAGCGTGGGGACAGTGATGTTGCCGGTCTCGATGCCCTGCGTGGTGCGCGTCCCCTGATAGTCGGCGAAGAAGAAGACCTTGTCGTGCTTGATCGGACCACTGATGGTGCCGCCAAGCTGGTTCTGATTGAACGCGGCTTTGGTGGGATCGAAGTAGCCCCTGGCGTCGAGCGTGGTATTACGGAAGAACTCGAACACATTGCCATGGAAGCTGTTGCTGCCGGACTTGCTGATGACCGTCACCATGCCGCCGTTGTAGTTGCCGTACTCGGGATCGAAGTTATTGGAGAGCACGCGGAACTGCTCGATGGAATCGAGGTTGGGAATAATGGATGTCCCGCCGTTCATGTGCTCCTGCACGTCGATGCCGTTGACCATAAAGCCATTCGACGACTCACGCTGGCCGTTGATTGAGAGATTTCCCGGGTTGGCGTCGCCCGAAGGATCGATGCTTCCGGTGACACCGGCCATGATGATGGAGCTTGGCAGCGAGGTCGAGATAGGCGCGACTCCCGGCTGGATTGCGAGCAGGTCGGTGTAGTTGCGACCGTTGAGGGGAATGGCGGTCATCTGGGCCGCAGAGACAACCTCGCCCAGGTGGGTTGCGATCGTGTCGACCCGTGTCCCGGTATCGCTGCTAACGCTGATCGACTCGGATTGAGCTCCCATGTCGAGCGTGATATCGATGCGTAGGACCGAGTCACTATCAACGGAAAGATTAATCCGGCGCTGAGTCGCGAAGCCAGTTGCAGCAGCCATCAGGGAATAATGCCCCACGGGAAGATTGGGAAAAGCATACATTCCCTGCTTATCTGTTAGGCCGCGGTAGGTGGTCCGCTGGGAGTCGCTGACCAGTGTGAGTGTGGCTGACTGTATGAAGGCGCCGGTTGGGTCGGTAACAAAGCCAGAGATGCTGCCTCCAGTGGCGGCCCAGGCAGCGCTCGACGCAAGAAGCAGTTGGAGGAGCGCTACGCGGTAAATATTCGCCTTCCGCTGAAAGAACATATTGGTCCGCGCCCTTAATGCGACAAACTCGCACTGCTAGCTGCGATCCGAGGGCGCGGCTGCGGTGTCAGGACATCTTCTCTAGTGTCCGGGCACGGTTTGATTGTGCAAACCGATTCGTTCGTGGGTGTCGTCTTTGTGTAGTTGTGGAAGAAGTTGGCGTCTCCTGGCACTGCATAGATGGTGACCCTTCGCCCGAGGGAGTATTCGTCCGTAGTCGGGATGATGCGGGTGGGGTCGGCGCTAAGCCATTTTGTCAGATACTCCTTTGTGTTGACCGCGCGATAAGCTGCCACGTCGCTGAAGCGGATATCTGCGCCGGTCATGTCCTCGCCCTCGCGTTCCATCCCGTGGTCTTCCTCCGAGTGGTCATACAAAGGATGAGAAACGCCAACAAGAACGAGTTTGATGTTCGGGTTCTGCTTCAGTGTCTTCGCGGCCTCCTCAAGGCAGGGCAACGCGGAGTCTTCAACACGTGCGGGGAGTTTCTCATCGTGGGTGAATTCGATCGCGCACACCTTCTGAACACCTTGCGCCAGCGGAAGCCGCTGGGCCTGCGAGGGCTTCGCCGATACGCCAAGGAACAGCAACGTCGCAACTGCGACGCTTGAAGCAAATTTGATGTCGTGCATATGGTCCCTTCCTTATTACCGGAGATATAGACGGGAGGCCGATGAGAAGCCTCCCGCCTGGTTGAAGTGACGTTGATTGCGACTGTCCGGTCTTTCGCAGGTTTGGGCTCAATTGATCGGCGGTAAGCTTGGGACAGTATTGCCACCCGGAATCAAACCTTCATGGCAAGCTTCCTCCCACATCTCATACTTGGCTTGGGATTCAGCGGTAGGGGGCCCGTCGGCTGCGACACCGCCATCTCCTCCGAAGGAGCCACGGTGCTCGTCGAAGCCGAAGGTCCATGGGCGCGTATAAACCGAGGGATCGTCGAAGGTTGCCTCATATTTGAAATGGTCTGCATCGGTGAAGATGTATCTCTCGACGTGATGCACGTTATCGCTGGAGAAGTCACCCGCGCGGCTGAGACGGCCCTTGGCATTGTTGCTGGTCGTATCGACCACCAGCGTCGTACCCTCCCAGTGGCCGCGCGCATCGCCCATCCACAACTTCAGGTCGTTGCTGATGTGAGGACGGTTATCCAGATAAATGATGCGGTAGACTTCTCCGCCTTCAAAGATCTGAAGAATATAGCCGGGGAACTGCTCGAATATGACATCGTGCCAGGTGAACTGACGAACAGCGCCCAAGGGCCAGCAGCGCTGCTGAGGGTCGATGTCGCCGTAGCCTACCGGTTCGTAGTAGTGCGAGAAGAGCTCCTGCTGATGAGCAGCAGCTTCGGGCGTATACGGGATGTCGTGATTGTCGGTGTCGATGATGCGGCTGGGTGCGTTGCGAGCCATTCTTGGACCGCGCGCGGCACGCTGACCGGCACCTACCGCTGCGCCCACAGGACCACCGGCAGCACTGGGGGCGCCAGCGGCTGCGACTTGCTGCCCGCCGTAGCCTCCTCCGCCACCCTGTCCACCGCCCGCGCCGCGCTGGCCGCCACCACGGCCACCAGGGGCCGGTTGTCCATCGACAATACTGGGAGGGTTGCCATTGCCGCGCTGGCCGAGTACATGACCACTGGCGTCAGCTGGAGGCGGACCGCCAGCGTTTGCGGTTCCAACTGGCGGGCGTGGACCAGGAGGAGGCACGCAGTTGACGTCGCCGTTGGTCGGATTGGTCAAGCAACCCATTCCGTAGTAGGTCGTCGTCCAAATGCCTTGGACGTCGGGTTGGCCATCGCTCAACAACTTCGGTTTCCAAGGCTTGGCCAGCGCGTCAGTCTTCGCCGCTGCCGGCTTTGTCGCAGACGTTTTACTCTGGGGTTGAGGTTGCGCCGACTGGGCCGAGGAGGGTATGCAGGCTGTAGCCCCCAACGCCATGCCCATCGACAGCTTCAATGCGTGGGAAACATATCTCGTATTCACTGTGAATCTCCTGATCTGATCGCGGTTTTGTTGGGCCTCGCGGCGCTACGGGTAATACTTGTCGATGGGGAACGCAAAGCTGTAATAATCCAGCAGTTGGAAGTTCTTCTCGATGCGCCGGTAGAGGATCAGATCGATGTGCCATCGCTTGGAGAAGGTCTTGGGATCATCAATCTCCACCCGGTAGTCGATATGGTCTGCATCCAGCAGCTTGTACCGCTCAACTACATGAAGGTCCTGGCTATGAAAGTCGCCAGCGTGATCGAACCATGTGTCGTCGAGAAAATCCACGGAGTCTACGACCAGCGTGTCACCGTCCCACTTGGCGCGGGAGTCCCCGAGCCACCAGTTGATATGTCCCGGTGGATGGTCGGTTCCATTGGTGTAAAAGAATCGGTGTGCCCCTGCGTACTCATAGAGCACGGTAATCTTGTCGCCCTTCGGCTTCTGGAATATCTGGAAGGGCAGGTTGTGAGCATAGGTCAGGCGCGGTACGCCGGGCAGATCACCTTGCGCAGTTTCGGTGTCAGCGGTCTCCCGCTTTTCGTAGTTCTCCTGGCGCTTCTTCAACGCATCAGGAAGATACGGAATCGTGTGCTCCTCCACGACACTTTGCGCACCCGGAGCATACGCGTTGGCCGCGTGGTCCTGCAGGTCTACATCGGCGCCGCTGATGGCTTGCCAGATTCCGTTGAAGTTCGGTTTGCCGTCGGCAAGGCGCGGAATCGCCGCAGAGTGAACAATGGCCGCCGGCCTTGCGGATTGCCCCATTGCGGAGGCAACCAGCACAGAGCCGGCGATTAAGGTAATGCAGCTAGTCTTGCAGACAATCATGGTTCTCCCTTTCTGGGGTGGAGGATTCTTACGTCCTAGTTGTCGCCGCCAGGGTCACCCGGAGCGCCTGTGCCTACCGAGCCGGTAAAGAGACTCCGGCCGTCAGGAAGCTTGACTGAAGTACCGTTGATGATCTTCTGACCGTTCTTGGCCAGATAGCCATTCACCGTCAACTCGATGCCGAGCGGAAAGTCGGTTTCGCGCAGACCGCGACGCAGCAGCGCGTTAGGACCGCCGAACTCAACCGCCCAGTTGGTGGAGGTTCCGTCTGCATTCTTGACGTCTACATAGATCCATCCGTGAGGATTGACCCACGAGAGCTTGGTCAGCTTGCCATGCAGCGTGATGGGCTTGCTTGCGTCGTATTCCGCCGCAAACGCGTGATGGGCAAACGCCGGCTTCGCGACCGCAGCTATGCCGAGAGCGAGTAAAGTTCCGAATAACAGCTTTTTCATAGAATTGCTCCTTTATTTGGTGCGTGAATTAAACAGCTTTGAAGCGCGATGTTGACTGCCGTTTGCAGCTCGCGAGCGTTACTCGCCGAGGTGGCGACATTTCCGAAGGTAGCCCCCGTACCAGGGCTACTTCTCCATGTTTGGTTACACATATCCAATGGCGCGGCCTGCCAACCCAATCGAAAACCAGAGAAGCAGCGATACGACTGAGCCGAGCTTGAGCAAATTCGAGTTAAGGCTCAGTTCCGAAGATTGCCGGGATGCTCTAACCTGCAGGAAAAAGTGGAAGACAAGTGCTACCACAAAGAGAATCATCTTGAGTCGGAATGCCGGATTGTGGTAGTAGCGCATAGATCCGCCCATAAAGAGCAGAAAACCCGAGATAAACATCGCGACCACACCACCACCGGTAAGAGGCAGCAGTTCCCTGGCTACCAGTGAGATAGGCTGCAATTTGAAAGCAACTCCCAGAAAGCGCAGATTGACGAGCAGAATGGCTCCCCCGAAGACCGCGAGCGCCAGCAAGTGACATATCTCGACGATGGCGAACGCATAGGTGGAATCACGCATGAATATTCCGAGATGGGTCCTCCCGATCCAGTGGCAAAACTTAAGCAACGACATAAATCAGAACAACCTTTCGCGCCGCTATTAGCGGCTAACTTCGCTAGTTACATATTTACGTAAGCGATCAGCCTGCCCGCGACGATAATGCTGGCCCACAGCACGAGGGAACACACAGCTGCTGCCCGCGCGCGTCCAGGGGTGATGCTTGCAAGGTCCCAAGAATTTACTTGTCGATATACGGTGAGATGGAAGATCAAAGGATTCAGTCCGACCAAGACGAGAAGGATCAACTTGATTCGAAATGCCCAATTGAAATAATTCGTAGCGGCCTCAGCAATGGACAGCAGGAGTCCGGTGACGAACATAACCGAGAATCCCGCCCAAGCCCATGGCAGCACCTGGCGTGCGATGCTTGAGACTGGTTCGCGTTTCATGATGACACCAAGGAGTCGAAGATCGAGCACCGCAATGGTTCCCACGACAGCAGTAATCCCCAGCGTGTGAATACCCTCGATGATCGGAAACCAGTAGGGCGATTCCCGGATTCCAGTCGCGAGGCGGGTGACGTAGACCCACTGGCAAAAGTGAAGAACGGACGGCATCGAGATATTCCTCTATCCAGCGACAAAATGCGCGCAACGGGTTGAATGAAAAGAAGACACACTGTCTGAAATATCGCCAGACGGCATGCCCGCCTCCTTATAGGTGGTAAAAGTGGTCTGCGCCATACACCAGACCTAGGGTGATAAATGCGATGACTATTTCGCCGACTGCCCCGACGATGAACGGCCGGACGCCTTGCTTGCCAAGCTCTTTGAGATTTGTGCGCAGCCCGACTCCGGCGAAGGTGAGCAGAAACGCCCAGCGAGATGCATTCCCCAGCGCAAGAACCTGGGTTTTGGTGAAGAAGGCGACACTGGCCAGGAGTGATATCAGGAGGAACCCTAGAATAAACTTGGGGAACTTACTCCAGAGAAACGCGGCCTTGTTCTGAACCTCGGCAGCTTGTCCTTTTGAAGCCCAATAAATCGCATAGCCAAGCACAACAAAGCCGATAGTCGCATTGCGGCAGGTCTTTGCAAGCACAGCAACTTTTCCGGCAGCATCCGAGTAGAGTGCTCCAGCGGCCGTCGCCTCAGCTGTGTTATCAACTGCCAGTCCGGTCCAGAGACCGTAGGCATGGTCGCTTAGGTGGAGCGCGTGGCCCACGAGGGGAAATGTAAACAGGGAGATCGCACCCAACGCCAGAATCGCCGCGATAGCGTAGGATGAGTCCTCTTCATCCGCATCGATTGCTCCCTGTGCGGCGATAATAGCCGACACGCCGCAGATGGAAGAGCCGATTGCCAGAAGACTTGTGAGCTTCGGCTTCAACTTGAATGCGCGCCCCAGAAATGTCATGAAGGTAAGAGCAAGCGCTAGCTCGATCACAATCAATCCCAGTGATAGGCCACCCAGACGGCTGACGTCTCCGATCAGGAACCGCGCCCCAAGCAGAACGATCCCGACCTTAAGCCAGAACTCATAGGTGGCCACGCCCGAGCGAAAGATGGAGTGAAGCCCGATGGTGTTGGAGATAATCAAGCCGAAGAGAATGGCCCATAAAACATACTCTATGTTCGGCAGCGTGAGATGGTGTGCCTTGCCATAGGTTGCGATAAAATGCTCAATGAGTTTCCCGGCGTATCCAACAACTATGAGCAGCAGCAGACCTGGGACCAGGTCGATGATGTGGCGTGCGCGCGATGTGGGTGCCAGCGTAACGTCTTGCGGCTCGTCAACAGCAACTGGGAGTGCCATGTTAGTTCCTCTTTCTGAAGCGGCGTCGTGTTACTTACCAGGGAATTGTCTTTACAATGCCAATGCGAACCACGAGGGCAACAACGAGGGCTAGAAGGACCGCCCATGTATCGAGAGATAAGCGGTTGGCTGACTTTGGTTCCGGCATAGTGGATCCTTTGAGATGAAGGTGGAGGTTAGAACAGTATTTTTAGCGCCGCCTGGACTTGCCTTGCGGTATTAGAGGAACTCGTGATTTGTCCTAAGGTGCTTGAGGTGCTCAAGACGCCTGAGCTCTGCTGGGCCAGGACGCTCAAGCCCGGCGATCCGTAACTTGCGTGGTTGGTGACGTTGAAGGCCTCCAGCCGCAACTGGGACTTCACCCGCTCCGTGATAGCAATGGTTTTATGAATGGAAGCGTCCCAATCGTACGAGCTGGGAGCGAAGATTGAGCCGCGTCCGACATTGCCAAAGGTGTAAGCAGGGTTCACCTGAAAGACGCAAGGGTTGAACCAGGCAGCGCGAGTATGGACTACAGCCGGGGCGTTGCAGCCTGGGTTGCCTGCCACCGCCCCTCCCTGGAAAGGATTGCCGACGAGGTTGGGACGGTCTGTGTCTCCGGTGGTCGAATTGTTACCCGATGCCGAGAGAGTAAGGGGAAGGCCTGCGCTGTAGGTGAAGATGGGGCTGAAGCTCCAGCCGCCGAGCGCGCCATCGACCCAGCGGTTCCAGTTGCCGCCGAACTGCTGGCCGCGACCGAAGGGCAGCGGGTAGGCACCGCTGACAACGAAGTGGTGTTTCTCGCTGATACTCGTTGCCGCCCGCTCCGCAGGGATGTCGTATAGATTCTGTGGGTCAGCCTCGCCTATACCGAGGGTCTTGGAGTAGGAGTAGTTGGCGAGGAAGGTGAGTCCCTTTGCGTAGCGCTTTTCCGCCTTCACCTGAAACGCGTTGTAGTGGCTCCAGCCTTCCTTGTAGACACGGCTGATCGTGGTGAGATTGATCACCGTCCCTTCACCAGGGATGGTCGTTGTGGGGAATGGGCGGGTTGCGGGGGTAGCGACGGTGAGGCCCAGGGCTTTGGCCAGCGCCGGAATCCCGGGGTTTGCGTCGATCTGCCACCAGTTGTGGTCGAACTTGTTGCCGCTGTAGCCGACCTCAGCGAGAATGCCATATGGCAGCGCACGCTGGATGTTGAGGTTCCACTGCTGATCGGTCGGAATAACGGCGTGCTTGTCGAACGATACCAAGGTCACGTTTTGGGAGCCGGATGCCGCGTAGTCCGTTGGATCCAAGGCAAGAGCGCCGGTGGGAAAGCCCTTGTCCAGATAGTACTGCGGTAGAGTCTTGGCTACAGTGTTGGATAGCCTGAGTCCGTTGACGCCCGGGACCGGGTTGTTCTCCATGGACTGCATGCCGCCGATGGTGATGGCGTTCGAGTAGAAGATACCGTAACCACCGCGAATGACGGTCTTGCTGTTCTCCGGGCTATAGGCAAAGCCGAAGCGCGGAGCGAGGTTGGTATAGCTGACATTCTGCAGCGCACGCTGATCGCGCTTGCCGCCGAACTGACCAGCCTTGATCAACTGCGGACTGGAAGGGTTGCTATCCATGTCAAAGTTGGCGATCGTGTTGAACTTGCTGACGGCGGGGGGACTGAGTTCATACCGCAGTCCGAGGTTGAGGGTGAGGCTGTGGGTTACCTTCCAGTTGTCCTGCACGAAGAAATGACTGTAGGGCGAGCGGAAGTTCAGGATGGACGGATCGCTGAAGGTCTCCGCGGAGAGATCGCCCAGCAGAAAATCGGCGAATTTCTGGGTCACGCCTGGCGTGTTGGCTGGAGCCAGTTCCGTGAAATATCCGGTGGTGCTGAAGGTGCCGGTCGTTATCTGGGAACTATTGAAGTTGGTCTGGAGAAAGTACTCCTGCCAACCGAACTTGAGGGTGTGGGCTCCACGATTCCAGGTGATGTCGGCGGCGAGTTCGCGGTCCTGGCTGTCGTCGGAGTTGGGGTTGTTGGTCAACCCGAGCCCGGCGTAGCCGCTTGCGGAGATGGAGGAGAAGCCTGGGTTGGTAGTTGGCACACCGGGAATTCCTACGCCAGTGAGACTCTCGGTGGGAAAGCCCTGTTTCCAGTAAATTTTGTTCCAGCCTGCCCGGGCGGAGAAGAGCAGGTTCGGTGTCAAGGCATTGTTGTAACCGAGGGCAAAGGCCTGAGAGTTGTTGTAGTTAATGCCGCTTCCAGCAAAGTATTGTCCGTTCACCGGCGGGAGTGAGTAGGACAGCAGACCGCGGCTCTGCTGGGAGCTGAAGCGACCAAACAGAGTCTGCTTGGCGCTCAACGTCTCATCGACACGGAGGTCCCAACGGTAGTTGTTCGTGCCGCCATTGGAATCGAAGAAGTAGTTCTGGTTGGCGGGGTTGGGAGCGTACTTGGGCAGAGTCGCGCAAGCGGAGTACGTCGACTGGGCGGCGCAGTTCAGGTTCGGCTCCGGCCAATACTGCAGCAGGGGCGATGCAACGGTATCGAGGTAAGCGCCTTGAGCATATGTGCCATTCTGGCTGGTAGCGGGAATCTGATACGTCTTAGTGCCCGAGGGGGGATTGTAGGTGCCGTAAGAAAATGCCGGTGCCACTGGGAAAGTGGTGGTACGCTGCTTGGTCGACGCTTTGTACGACGTGGGCAAGTAAATGCCGTTCGGGTCCGGGGCGGTCGGGTTCGACGTGGGGGGAGTATAGGTGTCGTCGAACTGACCGCTTCTCTCCTCATCGGTTGGGACGAGGCTGTAGCTTTCGCTTTCGGCCCTGTAGCGCAAGAACTCGACATCGCCGAAGATGAAGGTGCGGTCCTTGCGAATGGGACCGCCCAGGGTTCCGCCGAAGTCGTTGTACTTGTAGGGCAGCTTGGCGGACGCCGTATTGTAGGGCCGCGCGTCGACTGCGTCGTTGCGAATGAATTCAAAGGCGCTGCCGTTAATCTTGTTCGTGCCGGACTTGGTGTTGACGCTGACGACGCCCGAGGAGGAACGGCCATACTCGGCCGAGTAGCTGGTGGTGACGATCTTGAGTTCGCTGATGGCGTCGACCGAAGGCTTGACGATCTCCTTCTGGCCGGAGTGACTGGTCAGGATCTCCTGATTGTTGTTGTCGAGGCCATCGAGCAGAAAGGCCGACTGCTGGCTTGCCTGTCCCCCGATAGAGACGCCGCCGCTCGACGAGCCGGCGCTGACGCCCGGGGTCAGGGTCGCCAACTGGAGATAATCGCGGCCCCCGGTTCCGCCGACGTTGAGCGGCAAATCTTCAATCAATTGCGTGGTAAAGACGGTACCGACGGTCGAGTCGGTCTTCTCGAGCAGCACTTCCGTGTTGGCTTCCACGGTCACCGTATCGACGACCTCGCCAGGCGTAAGTACTGCGTTGATCTCGGCGGTCGCGCCGATATCGAGGATGATATTGGATTCCTTGTACTGCTTGAATCCCTTGGACTCAATGTCGACCGTGTAGGTACCGGTCTGCAGCAGCGGAGTGCGGTAAAGCCCGCGGTTGTTGGTTGTCGTTTTCGTGACCACTCCCGTGGCGACATCGGTGATCGTCACCGTGGCACCCAAAATGGACGCGTGCTGAGAGTCGGTGACGGTTCCCGTAATTGCGGCGCCTGTCCCTTCCTGACCAAATGCCGCGGTCACG
>Ga0302319_10012607_pt1 | contig 15923 bp, 13 predicted proteins | sample Bog_T0_2_FD_203319 | JGI IMG/M metagenome (GOLD analysis project Ga0302319, IMG submission 203319) | Peat permafrost microbial communities from Stordalen Mire near Abisko, Sweden - Bog_T0_2 | ecosystem: Environmental > Terrestrial > Soil > Wetlands > Peat | place: Sweden: Abisko, Stordalen Mire...
CGGCGTAAATGCTGCTGAACAGCAAGTATCCCAGCAGGAAAAATAAAGCAAAAGCGGCCAGGGTAAGCGGCGAGATATGGATCTCTCCGGTGCTCGCGTTGGCCGCCAGGGCCGGCAAGGCGTACACCGCAGCCATTACGATCCAGATTCCAATCTGCGTCAGCCCTACGGCGCCCACGCCAATCAGCTTCCCCGCCATCAGTTCGGTCGATGTGGCAGAGGACAGGAGAACTTCCATCACGCGCGAGTTCTTCTCTTCCAGCACCGCGCGCATCACCGAGACACCATAAAAGATGACAGCGGTATACAACAGCATGACCATGGCGAAGACGGCAAAGAACATGCCCTTGTCGTTGGCCTTGGTCTCCTTGCCGCCCTGGATGCGCATGGTCTCGAGTTTTACGGGCTTGAGGAGTTCGTCGGCCTGCGTGCCGCTCACTCCCTTTTGGCCGAGTTCCTGCAATAGAATGGCGCGGTCCAATTGCCCGCTCAGCCAGGATTTCTCCATGAAGCCGCTGGCCTCGCGGCCGTAGTAATTGACTTTGCGGGCCGCGACCGCGTCGTCACTCAGCCAGAGAAAGCCGTCGATGTCGCCGGCAGCAACGCGGCTGCGCAAAGCGTTGCGCTCCGCTTCGGAAGCGTTCGCATCCACTTCAATGGCATAGCCGCGGCTCGGCTTGTCTTCGTCGAGGTCTTTATCTTCTTTGTCTTTGTTCTTGTCCTTGTTATCGGCACTCTCTGTATTGCCGCTGTCCAGAATTTGTTGGCGCACCAGTTCGCCGAATTGCGCCGTCGAAGTGACCACCACCAGCCGCTGAATCTTGGAACTCTTCATGCTCGAAAGTTTCGCGGGGATGGCAAATGCGCCGATCATGATCGCCGGCAACAACAGCGTGAGCACAATGAAGGAGCGCTGCCGCACCCGCTCCAGATACTCGCGCTTGATCACCAGCCAGGTGTTCCGTAACGATGTATTAAGCATTGGCTTTGCCCACAGCTTCAATGAAGATTTCTTCCAGCGAGGGTTCCATCAGTTCAAATTTGTTGATGCGCGCGCCCGCGCTCGCCGCCCGCAGCAAATCCTGAGCGTCCGCGCCCGCCGCCAGCCGCACTTCCACAAAGTTGCCGTAATCGTTGAACGACTGCACCAGCTTTGTATCGTTCAAGAACTTCGCATCGCCTTCATACTTGATCTGCACGTTGCGCTTGCCGTAACCCGCGCGGATCTTGGCCAAATCGCCTTCCAGCACGGCGCGCCCATGATTGATCAGGCAAATGGAATCGCACAGGCGCTCGGCCGTGTCCATGCGATGGGTGGAAAACAACAGCGTCTTGCCCGCATTCTTCAGATCCAGAAACGCGTCTTTCAGCACTACAGCGCTCGAGGGATCAAGCCCGGAGAATGGCTCATCCATGACCACGAACTGCGGATCGTGCACCACCGCTCCGATAAACTGGGCCTTCTGCTGCATGCCCTTTGAAAGCTCTTCGACCTTCTTGCCGGTCCAATCTTTCAAGCCCAAGCGCTCGCACCATTGCAGCGATCGCTGCGTCGCATCGTGCGCCGACAATCCTTTCAGTTCGCCTAGAAACACAAGCTGATCCAGGACTTTCATCTTTTTATACAAGCCGCGCTCCTCGGGCAAATATCCCAGGCGCTGGACATGAGCCCGGCGCAGCGGTTCGCCAAACATCGACACGCTCCCGGAATCTGGAAAGGTGATGCCGATCATCATGCGCAGCGTGCTAGTCTTGCCCGCGCCATTCGGCCCCAGCAATCCATAAACCTCGCCCGGGCGAATCGCCAGCGACAAGTCATCCACGGCCACGAACTCGTCGTAACATTTTCGGATCTGGTTCAGTTCAACGGTATTCACAGAAGTCATCGAAATCTCACCAACCGCGCTCGCGGAAATATTCTCCGCCGTTTTCGAAACGACTCAGTAGAACACAACTAATCTTCCTCTTCAAACAAGATACGTCGCCGGGTATCGCAATCTGCGAAGTTGTTTGCATCGCGACCAGTGCGCAGCCAACCGATGCTATGATGTCTATCTCAATCACTCGGGGAGGAGTCACATGGAAGGCCGTCCACTCTACCTCTTCAGCGCGGTGCAGATCGTCGCCGCTGCCGCGATTCTCTGGTTCATATTTACCCGGTCCGACCCCTGGGATTTGCAGCGCTCCATCGGCGCAGCCTTAGTGGTCGCGGGTATTGGTGGCATCGCCGCCGCACGCTATCAACTGGGCAAGTCGTTCGCCCTCAGGCCCGAAGCTCGCCAGCTAATTACGCGCGGAATTTATTCGAAGATTCGCAACCCCATCTATGTCTTCGGCGTGGTCGCAATCGCCGGACTCCCACTGGTCCTGCACCGCCCCATTCTCTGGCTCTTTCTCGCGGCCATCGTCATTGTGCAGACGCTGCGCGCCCGCCGCGAAGCTCAGGTCCTCGAAGCCGCCTTCGGCGACGCCTACCGCGAGTACCGCCGCAAAACCTGGTTTTGAAAAACACGGGTTTTAAAAACCTCGCACCGAATGTGGGTTAGTATCTGTGCCATGAAGAAACTGCCCTTTCTCATCGCGCTAACGCTGTGTGCCGCGATCGTGCCCGGCGCGGACGAGCAAAAGAAAATCCCGCCCATGCCGGCCGCTGTGTCGGGCAACGCCGTGGCGGCGCTGAGTGGCGGCCTCGAGATCTTTTCCTTCATGGGCGTTGGGCCGCGCAAGACCTGGGATGACGTGACCAACCAGGTTTACACGCTCGATCTGGCGCACCCCAAATGGCGCGAGGGGCGCGCTGTGCCTGGAGTTGGCGGACGTCTGGGCGCTTCCGCCGTCGGAACCAAAGGCCTGGTAGTTTTGATGGGTGGCTACATGGTGGATGCCCACGGCCTGGAAATAACCCTTCCTGACGTCAATGTGTACGAACCGACTCCGCGCCGCTGGTCACGCGGCAAAGACATCCCTACGCCGGTCGATAGCGCGGTCTCCGGCGTAAGCCAAAACCGGTTCATCTATCTGATCGGCGGGCGCTCGCCCGCTGGCCCGGTCAACAACGTGCAGGTTTATGACCTGGAAAAAGACGTTTGGAGCCAGGGCACTCCGTTCCCCGGCACGCCGGTGTTTGGACTGGCTGGGGGTGTGGCCGATGAAGAGATCGTCATCGTCGACGGGGCCAAGGCTGGCCCCGCGGGCGGTCCGCGCTATGTTGCGTCCGAGGAATGCTGGCTGGGCAAGATCGATAAGAAAGAGCCCACCAAGATTGAATGGAGCAAGCTGCCCGCGCATCCTGGCACGGCGCGCTTCGCCATCGCTGGCGGAGGCTCCAACCGCGACCACCGCATCTTCTTCTCCGGAGGCACGGCCACGCCGCACGACTTCAAAGGCGTCCCCTATGATGGCCAGGCCCAGGAAGCTTCCGCGGTAAGCTTCGCCTACGACCTGCACGCCCACAAATGGGAAACGACGAGTGAGGACACTTTCGACCCTCGGGCCGACAGCCGGGGCATTGTTATCACGCCCATTGGCCCGGTGGTGATGGGAGGCATGGTAAGGAATTTAGCGGTGACGGCGCGGGTGACACAGGTGCCGAGGAAGTAGGGCGCGGGAGTGCGGGAGGGGCGATTCCAGATCAAAAAAAATTTCGGATCGAATCTGCTAAAATCTCTGGAATCAATAACTTACAGGCTCATGATCGGGGCGAATCTGGCTAAAATATTGATTCTAATCAACTTGACTGTAAAATATTGCGGACAAAGGGTTTAGGGGATGCCCAATCCAGTAAGTCCTTTAGAATCAGTGAAGCCATTTCTGTCGCGACAGAAATTTCCCAGACCGTCCGGCTAAAATACTGATTCGTAATGGCTTAGTCAATCCATATTCAGTTTTCAAAGAGCGGTTTCTTGGGGGTTAGTATCTTCTGGCTAGGGGTTGAAGTCAAGCGAAAACGAGGTAGGGGTTCAGTCTGAGGCTGACTCCCTACGGGACATCGAGGTCTATTCACGTGGATCGGCAGTGTTTACTTTCTGCGCCTCGAGGCGGTGGATGGTGGCCCGGAGCCATGTGCCGAGGGCTGCCTCAATTTCCTGCTGGGTGCCGGTGCGGTATAGGGAGTCGAGGGTGTCGCCGCCGGGAGAGAGCGGGATGTGAATGCAAGGGGTTTGTGCGGTGCGCGCGTTTTCGGGCACGAACTGCATGAGGAGGCATTCGCTGCAGGGTTCCCGGTCCTTGGAGTTGAAGTTCATGCAGGTGGGGGAATCCTCGAAAATGAAGCGGGCGCGCCAGGATTCGCGGGGCAAACGTCCGTAGCCGCCTTGCTCAAGAAATTCCAGTTCGAACTTCAGTACTTCCAGTAGTTCGCGATTATCCTTCGGCATAAACTCACCCTCACTATCTATTGTGGGCCTGCGAAGCGGGCGGGGCGGTGACGAAGATCACAGGGCCGGGTGAAGGCCATCACCGGGGGCCTTGGCATAAAACGGAAAGTGACCGCCCGATCTTGAACTAATCCTCAGAGTGCGCAGGTAACAAGCAGGCGTGACGCGAGTCACCGAAGTTCCTGGTCGAAACCATCAAGATGGCGAAGGATGAAGCACGTTTGGGCGTCGTTTTGACTAGGAGATTGGGCTTGGCAAAGAGAATGCTATGGGCGGTAAAGGGGTTTGGAGGAAGCGGTCTGGTCTTCTTGGTCATAGTTATGGTGGCCGGTCTAGTGCCGGTCTCGGCGCCGGCGCACGCGCGGGCGCGGGCCCAAGTGAAGGCGCCGCAACCGCTGAAGCAGGATGAAAGCTGCCTGGCGTGCCACGGGCAGCCGGGAATGACCTCAGGAACAGGCAAGAGCATCTCGATTGACCCCGGCAAGCACGCGGCCAGCGTTCATGGCGTTCTGGGGTGCACCGACTGCCACGCCACCATCAAGGACTATCCGCACCCCGTCAAAGTTCCCCGGGTGAAGTGCGCCACCTGCCACGCGGATGAGTCTGCGCACGTGCCGGCCAGCGTGCACGGCGCGCTCGGGGAAGCGGCTTGCCAATCGTGTCACGGGGACCACCACGAAGTGGCGCCGGCAGCGCAGTTGGCGCCGGCAAAGTGCGCGCAGTGTCACGCCGATGAAGTGAAGGAGTTCAGGCAAAGCATCCATGGACAAGCGGCTGCGGCGGGCGATGCGGACGCGCCGACCTGCATGTCCTGCCATGGCCCGGTGCATCAGATTCAGACTGCGAGCGATGTGGAGTCCACTGTCGCGAAGAAGAATCTGCCGGATACTTGCGCCTCGTGTCACAGCAACCAGCAGTTTCTGTCACGGCACAAAATTCCATTTGCCCGGCCGGTGGAGTTGTACAAGCAAAGCGTGCATGGACGAGCGGTAAAGGATGGAGACGGGGCGGCGGCCAGCTGCTCGGATTGCCACGGGAGTCATGGCATCCTGCCATCGCGGGATGCGCGTTCCAAGGTCAACCATTTCAATATCCCGGCCACGTGCGGACAGTGCCACAGCGACATTTCGAAAACGTATTTGGCCAGCGTGCATGGGCAGGCCATGAAGGCCGGCGAACAAGCTGCGCCGGTGTGCAGCGACTGCCACGGAGAACACCTGATTCTGGCGCCGCAAGAGCAGGGCTCGCTGGTGAACGCGGCGCGGGTTTCCATGAGCACATGCGGGCGCTGCCACAACGACGAGCGCCTGGCGCTGCGTTACAACCTGCCCACGGACCGGGTGCCTTCTTTCGCCGACAGCTATCACGGCCTGGCCATGCAGGGTGGATCGCAAAGCGTGGCCAACTGCGCTTCCTGCCACGGGGTGCACAATATCTTTCGCTCGTCCGATGCGCGTTCGACGGTGAACGCGGCGAACCTGCCGCAGACCTGCGGCGCTTGTCACGCGGGCGCGGGGACGCGCTTCGTGATCGGGCCGGTGCACGTGCGCACCTCGACCGGGCCGGCGCATCCCGTGGTGAAGTGGATCCGCTGGACGTATTGGACGTTGATCCCAATGACGCTGGGATTCATGATCCTGCATAATCTGCTGGATTTTATTGCGAAGATCGTTCGTCGGCGGCCGCGGCACACCAGCGGAGCGAAAGTAACCCGCATGAATCGCAATTTCCGCATCGCGCACTGGGGCGTCATCCTCAGCTTTCCCACGCTGGTGGTGACGGGCTTCGCACTGAAGTATCCCGAGGCGTTCTGGGCGCGTCCGCTATTGCTGTGGGAGACCCACTTTGGGTTCCGCGGGGCGGTGCATCGCAGCGCCGCGGTGATTCTGATCGCGGCCACGGTGTATCACCTGATTCACCTGGCGGTGAACAAGCGCGACCGCGTTTTTCTGTGGGCGATGATTCCGCAGGTCAAAGACGCGACGGATATGGTGCAGGTTTTCGCCTACAATCTGGGGCTCACGAAAGTGGAACCAAAGTTCGCGAAATTCAACTACGCCGAGAAGTTGGAATACCTGGCCTTCATGTGGGGAACGTTGGTCATGGCAGCCTCGGGCTTCATTCTATGGTTCAATAATCTGGCGCTGCGGTATTTCCCCAAGTGGGTATCGGACGCGGCCACGGCGGTGCATTATTACGAGGCGATTCTGGCCTCGTTTGCCATTCTGATCTGGCATTCCTACATGGTGGTGTTCGATCCGCTGGTGTATCCCATGGACACGGCGTGGATCGATGGGAAGGTTCCGGCCGATCATTACCGGCATTCGCGGCCGGAATATTATCGCGCGCTGGAGCGGGCCCAAGGGGTGGAGTTGCCCGCGAAGCCGGGCGACAGCGGCGAGAACGAAAAGGCCGCCGACTCAGCGAGCGGTCCTGCGGGCGATGCTGCGAGTAAACCGCCCGCCGAGACGTAGAAAAGGGCCGGCTGTGAGAGGCCGGCTCGTGGGAAACATCTATGCGGAGCTTCAAGGCCATCACTTCTACACGGTGACATCTATGCGGTGACCAGGGATTGCAGGGCAACGCGGTTGGGGATGACCAGGGTAGAGCCGCGCTGCTCGATGAGATGCTGCTTCTTGAAACCTGCGAAGAGGCGGCTGACGGTCTCGCGGGAAGTGCCGATCATTTGCCCGATCTCTTCATGAGTGAGGGCCAGCTTCATCTGGCTGGGGGTTTTGGATGCGGTGTTCTGGTCGAGCCATCCCACGAGCAAGCGGGCGAGTTTTTCGCTGGCGGAGTCGGAAAGGATGAGGTCGCGGATTTCGCGGCAAGTGGAGGCGTAATCCTGGCTGATGTGCTGGGTGACCCAGAGGGCAAGCTCGCCGTGAAGGCGCATGAGGCGGAGCAGGTCAGAGTGGCGCAGGAAGCTGATCTCGCAGGGTTCCTGAGTCTCAGCGGTAGCTTCGTAGGGGCGTCCGGAAACGACGGAGGCAACGCCCAGGGGGCAGCCGGTTTCGACCAGGCGAAGAATGAGGGTCCTGCCGTCACTGCCGCAAATGGAAAGCTTCACCCGGCCACGGCGGACGATGAAGACTCCGCGGGCGGCCTGGCCTTCGGCGAACAGAACCGCGCCGGTGGGATAAGTGGTAGTGATGGCTTCCCGCTCCAGTATCTCGGCCAGGGCTGGGGAAAGATCGCAAAAGGTTTTGTCGGCTGCTGCTTTCTGGACGTTGTTTACGATATGAGTGGCCATGAGTGCCTCCGCTTACAGGCTCACTTTGGCAAGTGGCTCGCCACTCTTGGCGGGCCCGGGCGAAGGGCCGGGATATGTGTCTAACTTACACACAACAAGCGGCTTAACTTCGTTTTTATGAAAAACAGGGGCCGACCTACCAGGTTGCCGGAACAAGGCCGAAGTGAGTGCTTTTCCGCAGCGATGTGTGATCCCCATCACCAAGGGGGTGGTTAGATGGCCGTCGGAGGCGTGAGGTAGGCGCGGGGTTCATCCCAGGGTGGCGTGGATGGTATTGAGGAGGGCGGTCCGGCTAAAGGGCTTTTCGAGGAGGGTCACGCCGGGCTTTAAGACCTGGCGGTTGGCCATCAGTTCGCCCGTATAGCCTGACATGTAGACGACTTTCAGGTTGGGGTGTGAGGGGTTGAGGCGGTCCACCAGTTCAGGGCCGCTCATGTGACGCATGACCACGTCGGTGAGCAGCAGGTCGATGCGATCAGGATGAGACGCTAGCCATTCCAAGGCGGACTTGCCGTCGTCGGCCTCGATGACGGCATAGCCGTGTTCCTGGAGAAGTTTTCGGGTGAGACTGCGCATGATTTCGTCGTCCTCGACCAAAAGGATGGAGGTTCCGTGACGTTTGGGACTGATGCCTTCGGCTTCGGGCTTGGAGGCGGGGGCGATTTTATGCTCGGCATCGGGGAGGTAGATCTTGAACGTCGTACCCTGGCCGGGTTCGCTGTAGACCAGGATGTTGCCGCCGTTCTGCTTGACGATGCCGTAAACCGTGGCCAGGCCCAAGCCCGTGCCTTTGCCGGCCTCTTTGGTGGTAAAGAAAGGTTCGAAGATGCGGGTGAGGGTGTCGGCGTCCATGCCGCTGCCAGTGTCACTGACGGCGAGCAGGACGTATTTGCCGGCGGCGAGGGCTTGATGCGGCTCGGCCAACTCCCCGTCGAATTTCACGGCGGAAGTTTCGAGGATAAACGTGCCGCCGCGGGGCATGGCATCGCGAGCGTTGACGGCGAGGTTGACCACGATCTGGTCGAGTTGACCGGGGTCGGCCTCGATGACGGCGGAGGCGATTCTGGGCACGATGAGAATCTCGACATCGTCGCCCAGCAGGGGACGGAGGAGTTTGCTGATCTCTCGTAAGCGCTCGTTCAAATCGAGGATGCGGGGCTGGATGGCCGAGGTGCGGCTGAAGGCCAGCATTTGACGGGTCAACGAGGTACCGCGCTCCAGCGCTTTGCGGATGTTCTCGACGTAGAGGGAAGGTTCGGCGGCGGGGTCGATGCGGTCGCGGAGAAATTCGGCGCAGGCGTTGATGATGCCTAAAATGTTGTTGAAGTCGTGGGCCACGCCGCCCGCGAGACGGCCGATGGCTTCCATCTTCTGGGCCTGGCGAAGCTGGCCCTCGGAGCGCTTCTGGGCGGTGATGTCGCGCGCGATGACCGACGCGCCCACGACCTCGCCGGCGGCATTGCGCAGGGGAGAAACGGAAAGGGAAACATCCAGGCGATGGCCGTCTTTGGTTACGCGCACCGATTCGTGATGCTCGATGCGTTCGCCGCGCGCAATCTTTCGGAGGATCTCGGGAACTTCTTCCGGGCGATCGCTGGGAACGATTACCGATATGTGCTTTCCGACCACTTCTTCGGGAGCATAACCATAGATGCGCTCGGCGCCCTTGTTCCAACTGGTGATGGTGCCGTCCAAGCCTTTGCTGAGGATGGCGTCCTCGGAAGAATCGATAATCGAGGCCAGGCGGGAGCGGTATTCTCCGAGTTGCTCGGCCGTTCTCTGCTGCAGTTCTTCGTTCGCCCGGCGCAGCTCTTCAGCGATGCGCTTGCGATCGCTGATGTCGCGGATCGCGCTGAGCGCGAAGGTTCCCTGCTCCGTGGAGACAGGGCTGAGGCTGATTTCGACGGGAAATTCCGAGCCGTTGCGCCGTCGGCCGTAGAGATCCAGATCCGCACCCATGCGCCGGGTCTTGGGATTGTGGGCGTAGTTCTCGCGATGACGGTGGTGCTGGTGGCGATAGCTCTCTGGCACCAGCATTTCGACTTTCTGGCCGATCAACTCGTCGCGCATGTAACCAAATAGCGCTTGCGTCTGGGAATTGACCTGCACGATGGTTCCGTCCTGGTCGACGGCCACGATGGCATCGGGAAGGGCTTCCAGAAGGTCAGTGGAAAGTAAAGTTTCGGCCATGGTCTTGGCCAAAGCCGAAAGTTGGGGTCCGCTCGGATGAGAGGAAGGCTGCAAGGTAACGCTCCTGGCGCGTTCACCACCGGAAGTTAAATTTATGCCAGAACCGGATTCCTGTAAAGGATGTGGAACGGAAGTAGTGCCCTAATTTCGCGGCGCCAAAGCCTTTCACCGCGAAGTGCGCAGAGCATTCGGAAAGGCCGCGGAGAAAGACAGAATCCAAATTAGGGCACTAAGGGACGGGGCCTCATTGCGCTGCTGGCAGGAGGCGGGTGTACACTCGAATCCCAAGAGGACATTGCCGATGAAAGGAAATCCGAAAGTAATTAAAGAATTGAACAACGCTCTGCGGGAAGAACTGACGGCGATCAACCAGTATTTTCTGCATGCGGAGATGTGCGAAAACTGGGGTTACAAGAAGCTGGCTGACTACATTAAGAAGCAGTCCATCGACGAGATGAAGCATGCCGAGGTGCTGATCGAGAGGGTGCTGTTTCTGGACGGAACTCCTTCCATGGAACCGCTGAAGCTGACCGTCGGCGGAAACGTGCGGGAGATGATTGAGAACGACCTGGCGCTGGAGTTGGGAGCGGTGGAGCAATACAACACCGCGGTGCAGATTGCGACGCAGGAGAAAGACAATGGCAGCCGCGATCTGCTGGTGAAGCTGCTCAAAGACGAAGAGGAGCATGTGGATTGGCTGGAGGCGCAGGTTCACCAGATCAAGGAAATGGGCTATGAGCGCTACCTCTCGCTGCAGTCGTAGGCAACGATTCGCATGAGCGCTCGGCCGGCAACATCCCCTCTGTGATGGGAAATGCCAAGCTGCAGGCTGGCCAGCCCGCGAAGACGCGAATCCCTTTGTGACCAACCACACCGCGATAGCATTCATCGGTCACCGCGCCGGCGGGGACAATCATGCTAACTTCTGATTGGCCCGAGCTCCCGGAATTCGGGAAAACCTAAAACCTCCTTAAACCGAGGGCCCTGCCTGGAACCGTTTTCTATCTCATAAAGACAAAGAAAGGAGCACTCCATGTTTGCACGCATTCTCGATTGCGAAATCAAGCTGGAAAAGAAAGAGGAGCTGGTGAAGGTCCTGAAGAACGAAGTTCTTCCGGTCCTCAAAAAGCAGACCGGCTTTTTGGAGATTCTGCCCTTGTTCCCGGAGAAAATGAGAGAGCCGAAAGTGATTGCGATCAGCCTGTGGACCACCAAGGCCGATGCCGAGCGCTATGAGCGGGAGGTCTATCCCAAGGTGTTGAACATCGTGAAGCCCTTCGTGACCACCCCGGTCAATGTGAGCTATCACAAACTGGAGACCACGCTGTGCGAGCACTTCGTCGGGGCACTGGTGGCCTGAAGAGACGGAGGCTGGCGGGAAAACCCCGGGGCGCAGGCTCCGGGGTTTTGAGTGATTGCTGATTGAGTAATTGGAAATTTAGTAATTGGGTAATTTAGTAATTGGGTAATTGGAAACCGGATCGCGTCCACGGTTGGGAAATTACTCAAATTACCAAATTTCCCAATTAGGTGATCACCTCGCCCCCGGAACAGATGCTCCGGGAGTTCCTTTTCTTGGCCAGCGAACGCTACGCCGCAGTGGTATTTTCCGCGGGCAACCTGGCCGGTTCGTGCCCGATAATGGGGGCATGAACTACGACGCCGTTCTGGTGGTTTCTTTCGGGGGGCCAGAGTCTCGCGAAGAGGTGATTCCGTTTCTTGAAACCGTGCTGCGCGGGCGCAATATTCCCCGGGAGCGCATGTTGGCGGTGGCCGAACACTACTACCACTTCGAGGGCAAGAGCCCGATCAACCAGCAAACGCGGGAACTGATCTCCGCCCTGGAAGCGGAGTTGAAGCGCAACGGACCCAGCGTGCCAATTTATTGGGGAAACCGGAATTGGCATCCGTTTCTGGCCGATACGCTGCGGAAGATGAAACAGGATGGCATCGGGCGGGCGGTGGGCTTTGTGACCTCGGCCTATAGTTCCTACTCCGGCTGCCGGCAGTATCGGGAAGACATTGCTGGTGCGCAGCGAGCGGCGGGAGCGGGCGCTCCTGAAGTGGAGAAACTGCGGGCATTCTTCAACCATCCGGCGTTCGTCGAGGTCACGGTGGAACGAGTACGGGATGCGCTGTCGGCCATTCCAGCGGACGCGCAGGAAAATGTGCAGGTGGTTTATACGGCCCACAGTATTCCGCTTGCGATGGCCAACAGCTGTGATTATGTGAAGCAACTGGAGGAAGTGCGGCGGCTGGTTTCAATGGCGTTGGGGCAGAAAAACGATGCTTTGGTGTACCAGAGCCGGAGCGGCGCGCCGGGGCAACCCTGGTTGGGGCCGGATGTTCTCGAATATCTGCGGGAAGTGAAGGGCGGGAATCTGGCGTCGGCGGTGGTGCTGGCGCCGATCAGCTTTATTTCCGATCACATGGAAGTGCTGTATGACCTGGACGTGGAAGCGCGGCAGCTATGTCTGGGGCTGGGTTTGCCCATGAGGCGGGCGGGAACTGCGGGGGTGCATCCGAAGTTTGTGGGCATGATTCGCGAGTTGATTCTAGAGCGGATGAATCCAGCGTGGGAGCGGCGGGCAGTGGGAGCGCTGGGGCCGCGAGCGGATACCTGCGCGGAGAATTGCTGTCCGGCGCCGCAGGCCCCGGGGCGGCCGCCGGCGAGGTAAGAAACGCTTGCACTGCCTGATCTACTTTTTCCGATGCACACTCCGCCCCGTGATGTCCGCAGTTATTTTGCAGGTCGAGGACCTCGGCATGGATTAGCTGGGCGAATTCGAGGGCCGGACCCGGGGTGACGGTGTGGTCGGTCGCGGTGACGATGATCAGGGCTTGGGCTTTGACCGTGGCCGCGGCTGCCGCCATGGAACCGCCGAACGGGGCGGAGACATCGAGGGCCAGCATGGCTTGAAACTGGCGCAGGCGGTTGTTGGCGTCGAAGGCGGAGGTAGCTGCGCGCTCTTGCGCCAGGACGGTGGATACGGTCTCGCGGGTTAGGTCTTGATTGATTTTCTCGGGCGTGTTCTTTACCAGCATGCCGATCTCGGCGAGCAGCGCGCTCGCCGGCTGCTCGGTGTATTCGCCGTCCTTCCATGCCGGGTCGCGGGTGATGGCATCGCTCTCGGCCTGCCACAGGACCAGATCGTAGGGGGCGAGGCGCGGTGAGCCGGCGATGGCGATGGCCTGGTCGAGAAAGTCGGGGTAGGAAACCATCCACTGAAAAGTTTGCACGCCGCCCATGGACGCGCCCATCACGGCTTTCAGGTGATCGATGTGCAGGAACTGGGTCAGGAGTTGGTGCTGGGTCGCCACCATGTCGGCGATGGTGAACTTGGGGAACTTCATGCGAGGCTGGAGCGGGCTGTTGGAGGGGGAACTGGAGACGCCGTCGCCGAGGGCGTCGATGGCGATGACGTAATAGTCGGCCGCGGCGAGTTGCTTGCCAAGTCCGCTCATTAGCGGCTTGGAGGTGCCGGTGAGCCAGGTGGTCAGCAGGATGGCGTTGCTGCGTGCGGGGTTGAGCTGGCCGAGAGTGCGGTAGCCGATGCGGCAATCGCGGATGATCTGGCCGCTTTGGAGTTTGAAGTCGCCGAGCGAGGCGAATTGCTGTGGGGCGTTTTGCGCATGGGCCAGGTGGAGGCACAGGAGGATAACTAGCGGGATGGACTGCGTCGGGGCAGATTTCATGGCGGATGGATTGTATCCCGTATTGAGTGAGCAGACGGTGAAGGGAGAAACCCTAAATACAGGGGTCACCCTTCGACTCCGCTGAGGGCAGGCTCCGGAACACAGGTAGTTCGACGTTGCTGGCGGTGATAGACTCAAACGTTTTCTGGCCGCGCGGTAACTTCAAAACGAATTAGGCCGGGCGCGGCAAGAGGGGAATTCATGGAAATAAAACGCGTAGGAGTGGTAGGCGCGGGGACGATGGGAAACGGGATTGCGCATGTGTTTGTTCGCGGGGGTTTTTCGGTGGTTTTGTGCGATGTAGAGCAGCGGTTTTTGGAGCGCGGGATTGCGACCATCACGAAAAATTTGGAGCGCGAGGTCGCGAAGAACAAGATCACCGCCGAAGACAAGGCGTCGGCTCTGAAGAAGATTGCGCCGGTGACCGACCGCGCGCGGCTGGCCGATTGCGATTTCATCGTGGAAGCGGCGACCGAGAAGTTCGAGATCAAGACGGAGATTTTTCGCGATCTGGACCGGCTGGCGCGGCCGGAGGTGATTCTGGCTTCGAACACTTCTTCGATCTCGATTACAAAACTGGGGGGGCTGACCCGGCGGCCGGACAAAGTGATTGGGATGCACTTCTTTAATCCCGTGCCGGTGATGAATCTGGTGGAGGTGATTCGCGGGCTGGCCACGGCGCAGGAAACATTTTCTGAAACCCGTAACCTGGCACTCAAGCTGGAGAAGACGCCGGTGGAGGTGAACGACGCGCCGGGGTTTGTTTCGAACCGGGTGCTGATGCCGCTGATCAATGAAGCGATCTACGCCGTAATGGAGGGCGTCGCGACGGCGGAGGCGGTGGATGAAGTGTTTAAGCTGGGCATGGCGCATCCCATGGGTCCGCTGACGCTGGCGGATTTTATTGGGCTGGACGTTTGCCTCGACATTATGCGGGTGCTGCAGGAGGGGCTGGGCGATCCGAAGTATAGGCCGTGTCCGTTACTCATTAAGATGGTGGATGCGGGCTGGCTGGGGAGGAAGAGCGGGCGGGGGTTTTATAAATATTGACGGTGGGGCGATGGCAGATTGTCGATTGAAAACCAAAGTCCTATGCAGCGAGGTCATGGATGAACCGGGTGCGTTTCAATCCGCTAGCAACCATCATCACTCGACTATGACAGACGTAGCCAAGCGCCGCGACCTCCCCTTCTATCTTCTGGCCGCGTTGGCCGGCATGGGAACGGGCTGGGCGGACGTGGCGATTGACGACCTGCTTTTCACGGCGCTGCTGGTGCTGATGGCTTGCATGCTGTTGGGGTTGCTGCGGCCGCGCTGGCCGTGGCGGTGGGTGGTAGTGGTGGGAATGTTCATTCCTCTGACGGAGTTAGCGGCTTATCTCACGCTGAGGGTGAAACCGACGCGGGCGCAGGTGTATGGATCGTTTCTGGCGTCGCTGCCTGGGATTGCGGGGGCTTACGGCGGGTCGCTGATGCGGGGAGTGATCGATAATTTGCGGCAGGGGAAGTAGGAGTGCAGTTCCCGGTTCTCGGTTCTCGGTTCTCAGTTCTCGGTTCTCGGGTTCTCGGTTCTCGGGTTCCGGCTTTCGGACAGTCCCGGTGCGGGAGCAGTCCCAAGGGGCTTGGCGCCAAGGTAGTGGATAACTAAGAAGTTACTCCCGAATCCACAGGGCGGGCGCGTATGCTGCGTGCATGTGTGTAACGGTTTCGATGCTGGCCAGCGGCAGCCGGGGGAATTGCGCGTTTGTGGCCAGCGCACGCACGCGGATTCTGGTGGATGCCGGCATTTCCCGCCGCGAGACCTGCAAGCGTATGAAGGCGCTGGGGGAGGATCCGCAGGCGCTTTCGGCGATTCTGATTACTCATGAACATTCCGATCACGTGTATGGTTTGGCCATGCTGGCGAAGAAATTGCGCATCCCCGTGTTTATGACCGGGGCGACGCATGGGGCATGGGCGCGGGCCATGCGCACTATCAACGGGGAGCGCCCGCAATTGGAGAAGTTGGAGCGCTTCGAATCCGGGCATCGCTTTCAGATTGGCGATATTGAAGTGCAGCCTTTTACCATTCCGCACGACGCGGCGGATCCGGTTGGCTTTACTTTTCGGGTGGAGGGCGCGAAGGTGAGCATTGCCACCGACCTGGGGTATCTGCCGGGGAACGTGCGCGACCATTTGCGTGGGTCCGACATTCTGATCATGGAGTCGAATCACGATGTGGAGATGCTGCGGGGCGGATCGTATCCCTGGGCGGTGAAGCAGCGGGTGGCCAGCAACGTGGGCCATCTTTCGAACGAAAAGCTCGCGCAATTCTTCACCAAAGACTATGATAATGGTGCGGCCTTTGTAGTGCTGGCGCATCTCTCTGAGCAGAACAATCATCCCGAACTTGCGCGGAGAGAAGCAGAG
>Ga0302319_10012608_pt1 | contig 15921 bp, 14 predicted proteins | sample Bog_T0_2_FD_203319 | JGI IMG/M metagenome (GOLD analysis project Ga0302319, IMG submission 203319) | Peat permafrost microbial communities from Stordalen Mire near Abisko, Sweden - Bog_T0_2 | ecosystem: Environmental > Terrestrial > Soil > Wetlands > Peat | place: Sweden: Abisko, Stordalen Mire...
CGCTGACCTGCGGTGTTGATGACGGCGCCGGGAAGGAAACGGATGGCGCCATCCGCCGCCACGGGCTGGATCAGCTCGAGCTGATTGTGATTGAGGGCGTCGACACTGGCGCCGGAGTCTTGGCTGGGCACAGGCGTCCGAGTCGCGGTGACGACGACCGTCTCCGCTGCCGTGGCAAGCTGCATTTGCACGGTGTAGGTATCCATTGCAGGAGGGACGTTGGAGACGGCCTCGGCGAATCCGGGCGCGAGAATACGAACGTGATACGACGTGAGTGGCATGGTGGTATGGAATACCGCCAGGCCTTCGGCGTTGGTGGTTTGGGCGGATGAGCCGGGCTTTCCGGTGTCCTGAAAGAGCTGCACCTGCGCGCCGGGAATCGCGGCATTTTGGGGATCCAGAACTCTGATTTTGATTTCGGCGTGAGCCGTGGTGAGCAGGCTTAACGAGAATACGAAGATAAATATGTAGCGCATGGCACTCCTCCTTTGAGGTCGCGAAAGGGGTGGTTGTGGAAGAGTTCGCGCCGGTCTCCTGGCTTTGCGAGTGAGGGGCGTGTAGGTGACGCTCCGGATACTTTGCGATCGGCCTTCCCAGGTTGCCCCAGTGGCCGATGGCGGATTGTCCTCGCTTACAGTTGCGCGGCAGCGCGGGATTTGCACCCGCTTCCCTTCGTCGAATCGAGATTCAGATCAGAAGAAAGCTTCGCGCGAACTCAATGGACATGTGAAAGAACAATTTTCAACAGCCTCACAAAAGTAATGGGGAGAGGTTGTGAAAGTCAAACCGGGGGGTGCAATCAGCAGAAAGTCATTCCGAACATCCGGCGTACTTCAGCCGGGCGAGGGATCTGGCGTGTGCAAGCTGTTCGGCGGTCCGCGTCGGATCGCTCCCTACGCCTGAAGAACGGTTATGCTCGGGACGTCCACAGGGGCTAAAGCCCATCGTTTGGGAGACTTATTCGTGGGCCTGAAGGCCCACGCTTCCACGGTTGTGTCCGGCGTTACAGCGCGATGCCTTTGTGGATGAGTCCAAAGTGCTACGGCTTGCATCTGCTGTCGAAAATGGCAAACCGAACCGAATTCAATCTGGCTGAGGCTGCTGCCATTCTCGCCCGTACCCCCGCAACGTTGGCTGCGTTTTTGTCAGGATTGCCCGACACCTGGGTGCGGCGCGATGAAGGGAACGATACATGGAGTGCATTTGACATCTTGGGTCACCTGATTGTGGGGGAACGTACCGACTGGATGCCGAGAATACGAATTCTGCTGGAGAACGGCGAGGCGCGGGCATTTGATCCGTTTGACCGCTTCGCGCAGTTCAATGAGAGTGCGGGGAATTCGATGGAGCAGCTCTTGACGAAATTTGCCAACCTGAGAAGAGAGAATCTCGTCGCCTTGCACGCGCTGAATTTACAGAGCGAAGACTTAGCTAAGCGGGGAAGACACCCAGCGCTGGGGGTGGTGACGTTGTCGGAGCTTATTGCGGCGTGGGTCGTTCACGATCTGACTCATGTGCATCAGATCTCTCGTGTGATGGCACATCAGTATCGCGACGCAGTCGGGCCCTGGAGTGCATATTTGGGCGTACTTCAGTGTGCCGGACATAGCGCTCCGTAGGACCACAGGGGCTGAAGCCCGCCGAGTTCTACATCGACTTTTCTACGCGGAGTTACGAAGAGTCTGTGAGTATTTGGTGTCCCCGAGATGTTCCGGTGGTCTACGCCAGATCCCTCCCTCCGCCTGAAGAACGGCTGCGGTCGGGATGACTTCGCAATTATTTTGCAGCGGCTGCGGGAGTCGCAGTCGTGCTCTGCGCCGTGAGGGGCTTTGCTCCGGTCGACAGCTCATTCCCGCGCACATACTTGTCTTTTGCGGCTAGCATTTCCGGCATGGCTACATTCGGCTTGCTGTAGTCGTTGTTGGCGTTCCAGAACAAAAATCCGATGCCGCCTTTTTCTTTAGCGGTTAGCACCTGAGTCTTGATGTATTCCGGGGAATAGGTTTTGGTGCGCCAGGCGAAAGCTTGCAGCCAGGGGCGAATGACCACGCCGCTGCCCGCGGTGATCTTTTCGAAGCGGGCCATGGACTCGCCGATGAAGTGCTCGGGGGCGTCGCCGGGGTGCTCGAGGCCGTCCATGCCAAAGAAGTGCGAAGGGTAAATCATGGGCGAGAGCACGTCGCAAAATTGCGCCATGCGAACGATGTCCTGCCCGGTGTGGGCGAGATCGACGGAACGCTGCCACGCCATGATGCCGAAGACGTCGAGTGAGAGCAACGTGCCCGTGGGATGAATTTCGCCGTAGGCGTGCTTCAGGAAGTCGGCGATTACATCTGCGCGATGCCAGTCGGGATGCTCTTTTTCGAACACGAAGCTCGCGTCTTTCTGATCGCCCTCGGCAGGAAAGCGCACGTAGTCGAATTGAATTTCGTCGGCGCCGGCGGCGATGGCTTGCTTGGCGAGGGCGATGTTGTACTCCTGCACTTTGGGCTGCGAGGGGTCGGTCCAGACCAGCTTGCCGTTTTCGCGCCAGGGTTCGCCAGTCTTGCGCGACTTCACCGCGAGTTCAGGATGCGACGTGACCAGGTGCTCATCGCGAAAAATCGCAACGCGAGCGATGGCGTGCATGTTTTGCGAATGCAGGAAATGGATAAACTTCGGCAGATCGTGCAGCGTGACGTGATGCGGTCCGGCGAGCGCGTTGTCGAACGGAATGTTGATCGTGCCGTCGCTATCCTTGACGTCGAACACGACGGAGTTGCCGCCGACTTCGCGCCAGCGCCGAATGATGCGCAGGCCGTGATCGCTGCCCGCCATGAGTCCGGTGAGATAGACGGCGCGCACTTCAAAATCGCGGGGCACTGGAATGCTTTTCTCTGTGATCTGCGTGTCGAGGATCCCAGGAATCACGATTTGGTCGCCCGGCTTGAGGGCGCGATTGCGATGGTCGGCGTTAGCTTCGTAAATTGCGTCGGTCAGTTCGGAAGAAGTCAGATAGGCAGACTTGCCGACGAAGTGATGGGCGACGGAGGCGACGGTGTCGCCGCGCATGGCGGTGTAGACGAGGCGCCCGTTGGAAACAACGGGCTGCGACGCGGCGGCGCTCGTCGCTGTTGTAGACAACGTTGTCGCCGTCGGATTCGATCCGCCGGACTGGGCTGCGGCTGTGCGTCCGGCAACAGTGAAAAATAAGGTGGTCAGGCAGACAGTGGCGAGGGCGGCGATCAGAATCAGGCGATGACGGGGCAAGGATTTCTCCAAAGGCAACAATTTTCGACAGACTTTCAACGAATGCTAGCGAACGCAGTAACTTGCCGCCAGTTACGTCCGGTCACGGTCCCTCACGGGCACGTCAATTTCGCCGTGGTTAGAAGCGCGGGGCAAGCGGTCTCGTTGAAAGGGCCCCCAATCACGGTGCACTGAGCTTTCGATGGAACGGCGACCCATGCTCCGAGGGAATAAGTCCCCGACGCACCGGCGGCGCACTGGGCTACTCCATTGCGATCGACTCTAACTTCATCCGTGGAAGCAAGCTCCTCAGTGCCGTCCACCAACTGTATCGAGGCTGCGCCCCAATTGGCCTGCAACGGAGCGACCGTCATGGGCGAGACGTTGTAAGTGCCGGTGGCCACGAACGGAACTTTGCCATCGGGATAGTTTTGAGCATCTGCGGATGGAGGACTCACGCTGATCGACTCAATCTGCCGGGCCGGGGAACTGCTTCCACAGGACAGAGTCAAGGATATGGAGAGTCCCAACAAAACTACTGAAACGAAGAATGCGGAGCGGAACAAAGGCACCTCCCGGAGAGGGAACCCAAAACCCCGGCAAAAGTTGTTTATTACGGAGAAAATGTGACATCCCTCCGGCGAAGCAAAGAGACTTCCTGCGTGAGCAAACTATTTCTCTTTACAAGATACCACCCGGTTATGTAAGTATGCTTCGTGGTACTCCGCAGGTTCCTAAGTCGTTAATTTTGTTGGAACGTGGGCGTGTCCCCAGTTGGCTAGTGATTTGCACTAGCCAAGGTGGGCGGCGCAGGCAGGAGTGACATAAAGTGTCTCCCAACGCAGGACGGCCCAGGGAAGGGGCCAGCACCCGAAAACAACCCTATGAAGATTGTGACCAATACCGTTCTGGATCCTACGTTGAGAAGCAACGACGCGCGCGACTTCGACGCGGCCCTGCGACGGAAAATTGTCGGGCAGGACGCAGCTGTGGAAAAAGTCGTGGAAATCTATCAGATGTTTCTGGCCGGGTTGAACGCGCCGGGGCGTCCGGTGGGAAATCTGCTGTTCCTGGGGCCGACGGGTTCGGGCAAGACCCGCGTGGTCGAAGCCGTGGCGGACGCGCTGTTTGGCGATCCTCGCGCCTGCATCAAGATCGACTGCGCTGAGTTTCAGCATTCGCACGAAATTGCGAAGCTGATCGGCTCGCCTCCAGGATATTTGGGACATCGCGAGACTCATCCCCTCTTGACCCAGGAAGCGCTGAATCAGTGGCACACGGACAAGCTGAAGCTTTCCGTTCTGCTCTTCGACGAAATTGAGAAGGCGTCCGATTCTTTGTGGCAATTGCTGCTCGGCATTCTGGACAAAGCGACGCTGACTTTAGGCGATAATCGCCGCGTTGATCTGTCGCAATGCCTGATTGTGATGACGTCGAACCTGGGCGCCAGCGAGATGACCGGGTTGGTTGACGGTGGACTGGGCTTCGCGCAGAAGCCGATGGTGGTCAACGGAACATTCGACGAGAAGATCGATCGAACCGCCGTGGACGCGGCTCGGCGCAAGTTCTCGCCCGAGTTCATGAACCGCATCGACAAGACGGTCGTATTCAAAACGCTCAGGCCAGAACACCTCGAACAGATTTTGGATATCGAACTCGGCATGGTGCAGCAGCGGGTTCTGATGGCGTCGGCGGCGAATCAATTTGTGTTTTCGTGTACGTCGAAGGTGAAGAATTTCCTGCTGAATGAAGGCACCGATCCCAAGTATGGAGCGCGCCATCTCAAGCGGGCGATCGAACGCAATCTGGTATTTCCGCTGGCGAATCTGGTTGCAACCGGCCAGGTGCGGCTGGGCGACTTCGTTCGCGTCGACCTCACCGCCGACGGACGCATCACCTTCATCAAAGAGGCCGAAGGTGCAATGGTTCCCATGCTCATGGAGCGCTACGGCGCCGCCGCGGCAGGTGCGCCTCCAGTTCCGGCACGAGCGGTGCGCAGCGTGGGACGCAGGGACTTCGGGGCCATCCCAAGCGCTGACGCTAAGTAGCTTCATCACCTAGAGAAGATTCGCACAGTTTAGGTAGGTTACACGCCCTCATGAGGTTACATGAGGGCGTTTTTTCATGATTTGCCGCTTTCGCGAGGGCGCTTTTTCGGTTAGCGTAGAGAGGTTCGGAAGCATCTCAATACAAGAATGTCTCTGAGCTTTCCAAAACCGGTTTGGCTGGGCTGGCTGCTGCTGGCGGCGTCCCCGGTGGTTTTGTCGGCGCGGGTTGAGCCGACCCATGGCTTCGATCTTTACTCGCAGGACGAAGAGCTTCAGGTTGGCAAGCAGGCGGCGGCTGAGGTGGACAAAGAATTGCCGTTGCTGCCGGATTCATCCCCGGTGACGCGCTATGTGACGCAGCTGGGGAATGAACTTGCATCCCATGCTCCCGGCGAAGCGTGGCCGTATAGCTTTCACGTCATCAATCAGAGGGCGATCAACGCCTTCGCCCTGCCCGGCGGCACCATTTATATCAACCTCGGCACCGTCCAGGCCGCCGATAACGAAGCGCAATTGGCTGGAGTGCTTGCCCACGAGATCGCGCATGTGGTGCAGCGTCATGGCACGCGGGCGGCGAGCAAGCAGTTAGCGGCGGAAGCGCCACTCGCGCTTCTGGCTGGCGTGATGGGGAACAACACTGTGTCACACGCTGCGGCTTTGGGGATTTCTTTCGCCGTGGGATCATACTTCCTGAGAAACTCGCGACAATCTGAATCCGAAGCCGACCTGCTCGGCGCGGACATCGCTTACGATGCCGGCTTCGATCCCCACGAGATGGCCGAATTCTTCACCAAGCTGCAAGACGAAGATGGAAAAGAGAGAGCGCTGAATCAGTTTTTCAGCGACCATCCTGACCCCGGAAACCGGGTTGAAGCCGTGAGCGAGGAAGTGTCCACGCTGCCGGCAAAGGCCTATCGTAGCGACAGTGCGCAATTCGTGCGCATGAGGCAGATCGCGCTGAACATGAAGCCCATGACCACTGATCAGGTTGCGGCTTGGCAGAAGAAGCACGGGTCGCGCTAAGCTGATCCCATGTGGGACAGACTAGTTGGCAACTGGGTCTATGGCGGGTTTTTGGCTGGGGTGCTGCTGCTCTTGCTGACTCCCGTAATTGCCCGCTCGTGGTCGACGGTGCTGACTGCAACATTCCTCCTTCTGCCGGTGTACATGATTCACCAGTACGAAGAACACGATGACGACCGCTTCCGTCGCTTCTTCAATCAAACGGTTGGCCAAGGAAAAGAAGTGCTCTCGCCGCGTGCCGTGTTCGTGATCAACATACCTGGCGTTTGGGGTGTGATCGCCATCTCATTGTGGTTAACAGCGTTCGTAGCCGCGGAGTATGCCTTGATCGCGGTTTACGTTGTGTTGGTGAATGCAGTTGTTCACGTGGTCGGCGTCGCGGTTTTTCATGGCTATAACCCGGGCTTGGGCACGGCGATCGCGTTATTTTTCCCAGCGGGCGCATACGCCCTCTGGGAGGTGCAGAAATCCGGGGGCGCGTCTTTAGGAACGCATGCAATCGGCTTGCTGATTGCCGTTGGGACTCATGCTGCGATCTTGCTATATGCCAAGTACAAGCGAACAACGGCAAAGCCAGCCTAGCGAGAACCTACGACTTTTGCAGAATGATCTTGCGGGCAGTGGGTGTCAAGGTTTCGCACGCTGTGCGTAGGACAAGCCTCGGCGCTTTGCCGCGGATGCTCATCAGATACGGGACGGTGCGCTCCGCATCGGCTTTGGCGGTTTCGCGGAGCAGCCAGCCTAATCCTTTTTGCACCATGTCGTTTTCGTCTTTGAGTAGCGAGTTCGAGAGGCGCTTGATATCCGGAAAGAACAGCCGTAGTCGTGTTCCTCGAATCAGCGCGACGCAGGCGGCGCGGCGATGCCAGCGATTCTTTGATTTCGCCCACCGAAAAACGTTGGCTTTGCGGGTTGGCTTCGCGACGACCATCGGCGCGACCAAATCGTGCAGCAGCGCATCGTGATCGGCCCAACTGCTGATGCGATCCAGCCATGACTCGAACAGCTTAAAGTCCGCGTCGCCGAGTTTGTCGGTCAGTCTTTCCAGCAGAAAAACGGCGAAGACTTTTTCTTCCAAGTTCGAGCCGGTGAAGAGTTGGTCTGCGAGTTTCACCAAGAATGCCAGGTCGTATTCTTCGAGAATCTTTTTTCGAGTTTGCCGGGCGGCTTTGCGGAGCGCCGCCGTGTACCATCCATGCGACTGGATTTCGTCTTTGAAGAACCATTGCACGCCTGCCGCATGATGAGACGAGCCGCCGTCCTTGAGCATCTGGCGCAAGTTTGCCGCAACCGCCTTAGGATTTTGCGACGCGGATGGTTTTGTCATAGATCCAGAGTGCCGCCGTTGTGATGATTCCAGTCGCCGTGATCACGTACCAGATGCGCTGCGGCTGGTGCTGGACTTCGCCGTAGTGGTGCAGCAGGTAGCCGCCGAAGGGGCCGCCGATGAGCGATCCGATGCCGATCGGCAGGAAGGCGAAGCCCATGTAAGTGCCTTGCTGTCCCGGGGGCGCGAGGCGCGAAATGTATTCGTAGTAGCGCGGCTGCTGGATGATTTCGCCCAGCGCCATCACAAAAATCGACAAGACGGCCGCCCAGATTGTGGGATGAAACGCTAAGATAAGCCACGACACCGACGTGATCAGCGTGCCTAGAATCACGGCTTGAAATGCGGGAATCTTGCGGGTGAAATAGTTGACTGCGAGCGTAAGACAGATGACGGTGAGGCCGTCGGTGACGAGAATGATTTCGACGTCGGCGCCCGAATTGATGTAGCCGTGAATGAAGCCGGGCAGGCTGATGTATTGCTGCCAAAAGACGACCCAGTAGCCGGTGAAGATCAGGAGGAACCACATGAAGCGGCTGATTCCGGCGAGCACAATGGCGAGCAGCGCGGCCCAAATCCACCAGGGCACGCTGAACGTGGGATGCACCGAGAGCGCGATCCGCAGCGCGAGGGCAACCGCGAGCACAGGCAAGACGAGCCGGTAGTTGCCGACGACGACACAGAAGTTGCGCGACACTTCGGCGATCGATGGGGGAGGCGTATCGCCCGGTTTGCGCGGATCGCGAAAGAAAATCAGCACAAAGAAAAACATCGCGAAGACGCCGAGAGCCGACACACGATAAACGTTTTCAACACCAAGATGACGATGAGCCCATGATGCGAATAGCGGTCCGAGTGCGCCGCCTACGTTGACCATGGTGTAGTAGATCGAGTATCCGATGGAACGCACGTTTTCTTTGGACGCGCGCGCCGTGGTGCCCACGACGCAGGGCTTGACCAGCGCGACGCCCAGCGCGGGCAGGATGAGAATGAATCCAACAAAAAGCCCGATGGGCACGGTGTTGCGTACGGGCGCGAGCCAGGGCGCGGCAATCGATCCGATCAGAAAATAAGCGACCGCCAGAATTAAATAAGCCGTCGAAAGCGCGCGGCGAAAGCCGAGGCGGTCGGCGGCCGCTCCGCCGAAGATGGCGAGAAACCAGACCATGCCGCCGAAGAGTCCGGTGAGGGTTCCGGTCTGCTCAGTGGAGAAATTCAGTTTCTCCTGCAAATACAACGCCAGCGATGCGAACGCCCCGTAATAAGACAGCCGCTCGAAAATCTCGCTGATGTTGGCAACCCAAAAGGGCCGCTCGAATCCAGTGCGAATCTCGTGAAAGCGTTCAGAAAAGGTCATAGTTTATGCATGTGTGGCGCGGGCGCCCTTCGACAAGCTGAGGGCAGGCCCCCGCCCGCGATTAATCACGACGAACCAAGCTGCCGCCGCACTTCCTCCGCGCTCAATCCCGCCACGCGAATGACTTTATTGCGGCTGGACTCGCCGGAGGCAATGGTAACGGAAGCGCGCGGAACCTTCAAAAGATTTGCAAAGAATTCGATGCAGGCCTGGTTGGCGCGTCCGTCGATGGGAGGCGCGCTTAGGGAGACTTTGAGGGCGTCGCCAACTTCTCCGGTGATGGCGTTTTTCTTGGCGCGAGGATGGACTTTGATGGCGAAGGTCGCGCCTGCTTCGTCTTCTCGGATGAATGCCATTCAACAGCTTTAACACAGAGGACACTGAGGTATCACAGAGGTTCACAGAGTCGGCACGACTTGATCTTTCTCCGTGAACCTCTGTGATACCTCCGTGCCCTCTGTGTTTAAGATTTACGGTCTTTCGCGTTCCCCAAAGATCGCTGTGCCTACTCTGACGCAGGTTGAGCCTTCTTCTATGGCGACTTCGAAGTCGTGGGACATGCCCATGGATAGCTCGTCGAGTCCGATGCCGGGGAGATGCTGGGCGGCGATTTGATCGCGCAGGGCTCGCAGACGCCCGAAAAAAGGTCGCGCCGCTTCGGGATCGTCGGCGATGGGAGGCACAGTCATCAGTCCGCGAAACGAAAGATGTTCGAGCCGCGGGGCGGCTTGCAGCAAGGCTTGTAGTTCCGCCGAGTCGGGCGCGATGCCCGATTTGGCGGCCTCTCCGGCGATGTTGATTTCGATGAGGATAGCGAGTTGTTTATTTTCGGCTGCGGCTGCGATGTTTAGTTTTTCGGCTAGGCGAAGCGAGTCGACCGAATCGATGGCCGAGAATAACTCTGCGGCCTTCGCGGCTTTGTTGGATTGCAGATGGCCGATCATTTGGAATTTTGCGTCGGGCAAGTCTTTCAGGGCAGCGAATTTTCCGGCGAATTCCTGGACTTTGTTTTCGCCGAAGAGGCGGAGTCCAGCGGCATAGGCTTCGCGAATTTTTTCTGGCGGATGAGTTTTGCTGACCGCCATGAGGGCGATTTCTTCGGGACGGCGTCCGGCGCGGTGCGCGGCTTTTGCGATGCGTTCGCGCATTGTGGCGATGTTTTCGGCGACGGACATAAAGGCTTTAACACAGAGGACACTGAGGTTTCACAGAGTAACGACTTACGATAGCCGGTTCACCTGGCGTCCGCAGATGATGACTCATCTCCGCGTCACCAGCATCCAGTCGATCAGGCCTGCGCCCATCCAAATGAAGATCCCTATGAAGCGCATGAGAGTTGAATACCAAGGCTTCAGAAAGAAGTTGCAATGGTATTGGCTATGTGCCCGTTTGACTATTGGGCTTGTTCTAAAGGTCAAGAGCCAACCGCAATAGTAAAAGAACAGGGTGCAAGCCACATACAAGACGATGATGAGTGTTCTCATTTAGCCCGCAGAGTTCCTAGACTGACCAGACATGACCCGAGATTGCCGCTCCTTCGCCGAATTCTCCCACCACCCGACCCTTACCGTCAGTCCTTTGACAATGGGCGGGCGAGGGCGCCCGCCCCACACGTTCAAAACCTTACATCATCGCGGTCGGCGGGGCGGGCTCGTTTGGATCGCCTGCGCTCGACAGCGGCAGGCGAACCAGCAGCACGGCCAGCGCGATCATCACGCCGACCCCCACAATGTAGGACGGGTTGGCGAAGATTTGGGTGCGCGTCCAGGCGGGGGCGAATTGCAGTCCGGCCCAGACCAGCCCGAGGATGGCTTCGCCGGCGATCAGTCCCGACGCGGTGAGCACGCCGGCATTTTCGACGCGGGCTTTCTGCGCGGCGTTGAGGCCTTTGCGATTGGCGGCCCAGTCGCCGAGCGAGCGAATGACTCCGCCGATGAAGATGGCGAACGTGGTCTCGAACGGCAAGTACATGCCGACGGCGACCAGCATGGGGCTTTTCACCTGCATCATGATCAGGCCGATGCCGAAGAAGATGCCGACCACGACCAGCGGCCACGGCATGTTGCCGCCGACGATGCCGACGGCGAGCGTGGCCATGAGTCCGGCTTGCGGAGCGGAGAGCTGGCGGTCACCGAAGCCGATGCCGCCGGCGCGGATGTTGGCTTCGTGCAGCAGCATGAGCGGGAAGTACATCACGAGGCTGGCGACGACGACGGCGATCAATTCCGCCATCTGAATCTTGCGCGGCGTGCCGCCGAGGATGTATCCAACTTTGAAGTCTTGCAGCAATTCGCCGGCAACGGCGGAGGATACGCAAACTACAGCGGCGACGGCCAAAACCGCGGCCACACCGGAAGTTCCGGAGACGCCGAGCGCGACCATGAGCAGCGCGGCAATCAGCAACGTTGAGAGCGTCAGGCCGGAGATGGGATTATTCGACGAGCCGATGAATCCGACAAGATTGCCAGAAACCGTTGCGAAGAAGAATCCGACGACCAGCATAACGACCGCGGCAAGAATGGCGGGCCAGACTAATCCGGTGAGGTGGACGTAGAGGATGCACATGAGCACGAACATGAGGGCGATCAATCCGAAGACCGCTTTTGAGCTCATGTATTGTTCAGTACGCGAGAGCTTGGCGCGGTCGCTGGCGGATTGACTGATGTCGCCGAAAGCCTTGCCCAGTCCGGCAGTGAGGCTCTTGCGCATTTTGAAAAGCGTGTAAGCGGCGCCGACCAACATGCCTCCCACGGCGATGGGACGCACAATGAAGCGCCACACCGCTGCCGCCATCGCGGCCCAATTATCGGGCGTGTCGGCAGGAAGATATTGCCTGAGCTGCGGGCCGAGAAAAAATATGAGTAGGGGAACCATGAGTCCCCAGGCGAGCACGCCGCCCGCGAATTGCAGCGACGCGAGGCGCAGTCCGATGATGTATCCGACGCCAATGTACGCCGGGCTGACGCTGGGCGCGGAGAACATGCTGGTGCCTCCAGCGGCGACAACTTTTGTGGTTCCGGTGGTGCCGAGGCTGACCTGGCTGCGGCCTAGCCGGCCGACGCCGAAATAGAAATCTTTGTCGGCGGCGAAGAGGCCGAAGCGGCCCAGCATGTAGACCACTCCGCCGACGCCGATGTTCCAGAAGAGATACTTGGCGGCGTCCGCGCCGCGCTGGCCGGCTTTGTGAATTTCAGATGCGGCCACCGATTCAGGGAACGGCAACTCGGGGTCTTCCACCATCACGCGCCGGACTAACGAGATGAACAGAACACCGAGAATGCTGCCGACCATAATTAACGCGGTCGATTTCCAATAGGCGTCGCCGGGACGGAACGACGGCCAGGCATGAGCCAGCAAAAATGCAGGGATGGTGAAGATCGCACCCGCGGCCACGGATTCGCCGATCGATCCCGCGGTACGCGCGATATTTTCCTCGAGCAGCGAACCCTTCCAAGCGCGCATGGCGGCCATGGCGATGACGGCAGCTGGATAAGTGGCGGCGATCGTGATGCCGGCGCGCAGCCCAAGATAGGCGTTGGCCGCGCCGAGGACGACGCACATGGCGAGGCCGAGCAGCATGGCGCGCCAGGTGAATTCGCGCATCTCGAGATGTTCGGGGACAAACGGCTTGAACTTGGCGGCTTCTGGGCTCGTGGGAAGGTTCGATGGGGGTGTGCTCATGTTTGGGAAAACCCTGGGTCGTCGCTCCGTTTAATTAATAAGGTAAGACCGCGCAAGGTAGCATGGCGGGGCTACGAATTACAAGTGCATTTTCGTTTCGCTGCTCGTCCCACGGCGCGTGACAGCGGGTTTCGGTCATTGTTAAAGGCCGATAAATTCCGGCGTCCATGCCCATTTGTACCCTCGCCTGAATTGCTTGCTGCAATCTCGTGACGCTATACTAACCTTTCGGCTCGCCCTGAGAGCAAGCTGAATTTGGGAGGTTCGTCTTCAGCAGTAGCGAAGGCCAAACTCGCGCCAACGGTGTCGCGCCCGAGACCAGCCCTATCTCGCGCCCGTTTTTGGCGTTTCGCTCGGCTGGACGCTCCCTCGCGCAAAGCCTCTTCACCATTCTTTTTCCCGCCGACTGCCGTGTCTGTCAGCTTCCTCTCACCAATGTTTCGCGCCTGCCGGTTTGTGAGGATTGCCTTGCGTCCATAGTGCCACTACGTGGGGAGTTGTGTTGCGTTTGCGGCGAGCGCCTGACCGCGCCGTTCTTACTCAGCGCTCCGACTGACGCCGCCAAGTGCGAGATGTGTCGCCGAGCTGAGCCTCCGTATGCGCAGGCCGTGGCTTACGGAAGCTATGACGGCGCTTTGCGCGAACTGATTCACCTTCTGAAGTATTCGGCGATCCTGCCTGCGGCGAAGGTTTTAGGACGCCTTACGGCAGAAGCGATGCTTCGCATCGAGCCGAATCTCGGTTTGTTCAAGGCACTCGTCATTCCGATTCCGCTGTATTCCGCTAAGTCTCGGCAGCGCGGCTTCAATCAGGCCGAACTGATCGCAAAAGCTGCCTTGAGAGTCACTGGAGCGAAGAGATTCGAGTTTGCAGGACATCTCTTGCGGCGCACTCGCGCCACGCAATCGCAGATCGGCTTGACCAGCCATCAGCGGCGAGAGAATTTGCGCGGGGCTTTTGCCGTGACCAATGCTGACGTGATTAAAGGACGGGAGATATTGCTGATTGACGATGTGTTGACAACGGGTACGACTGTCTCGGAGTGCGCGCGTGTGCTGCGCCGCGCGGGAGCATCTAAAGTGTGGGTGGTCACCACGGCGCGTACCCTGAAGTTGAGCAACCAACAGGTCACGCTAGGCGAGCCGACAGGAGAGAGAGTTCAATTCGTAGCGGCCAGTTAAGTCCGGAAACTTTTATGGCAGGGAAATGGAACAATGCGCTGGCGGGCGGAGGTCGGATGCCGATGACTCTCGCTCCCGTGGGAATTCACCATCATGGCGACGGCCAGGCGTTGCATCAGCCCGTGCTGGTGCTGAATGCGTCCTATGAGCCCATTAATGTTTGCGCGGCGCGGCGGGCGCTGGTGCTGGTACTGAAGGGCGTGGCCATGACCGAGGAAGAGAATGGTCATTTTCTGCACGCGGCGCGGCTGGCCATGCGGGTTCCGTCGGTGATCCGGCTGCTGGAGTACCGCCGCATTCCGCATCAGACGCGGGCGCTCTCCCGCAAGAATATTCTGCTGCGCGATCGCAATACCTGCCAGTACTGCGCCGAGGTGCTGCCCTCGGGCGAACTCACGCTCGATCACGTTCTGCCGCGCTCACGCGGCGGCGCGTCTTCATGGGAAAACCTCGTCGCCTGTTGCCATACCTGCAACCGCCGCAAGGGAAATCAGTTGCCGCAGGAAGCGGGCATGAGACTATCCCGCGAACCCCGCGCCTTCAACCTGCACACCAGCCGCCACATCATGCGGCTCATGGGCCGGTCGGACGATAAGTGGCGGAAGTATTTGTTTTATTGAGTCGAGCCGATCTCTGACGGCAAGTAGGCTCCGTTTCAACGCGATTCCAATACTGAGTTAGCCTTTCAAAACGAAAGGGAACCCACATGGCTGAGAACAAGACCAAACCCACCACATTAAGCGTCGCTTCATTTATCGATGCCATCACTGAACCGGCGCAGCGCGCGGACGCCAAGGCGCTCGTCAAGTTGATGCAAGCCGCGGTCGGCGAGAAGCCGAAGATGTGGGGGACGTCCATCGTGGGCTTCGGCAGCTACCACTACAAGTACGAAAGCGGGCGTGAAGGCGACGCGCCGTTGATCGGTTTTTCACCGCGTAAGAGCGCTAGTGTTTTGTACGGATTGATTGGACACGACGCCTCGAAGGCGCTGCTGAAAAAGCTCGGCCAGCACACCACCGGCAAGGGCTGCCTCTATATCAAGAAGATGGCAGACGTGGATCAACAAGTCTTGCAGGAGATGATCGTGAAGTCCTTGGCCGCTTCGGAAGCGCGGAAGTAGGGACCCTGGAATGGGGCGCACCCGGCCCTACTCGCTCGTGAAGTAATCCACGTTCACTGGGGTCTCGAAGAGCGAGTAGTCGCGCGTCACGACTGTGATTCCGGATTCGGTTACGAAGTAGCGCTGGCGGTCGGCTTCAGGGTCGAAGCCGATTGTCGTACCCTCGGGAATGTGAACGTCGCGATCGATGATGGCTTTGCGAATGCGGCAGTGGCGCCCTACATTGACGTGGCTGAACAGAATGCTGGCATCGATGTCACTGTAGGAGTTGACGCGCACGTCGGGCGAAAGCACGCTGTTGCGCACCGAACTGCCGGAGATGATGCATCCCGCGGAAACGATCGAATCGAGCGCGGTTCCGGTGCGTCCGCTCTCTGCAAAGACGAATTTCGCCGGCGGATACTGCCGCTGATAAGTCCGAATGGGCCAGTCGGAATCGTATAAGTTGAACACCGGAGACACCGAGACGATATCCATGTTGGCTTCGTAATAAGCCTCGAGCGTGCCCACATCGCGCCAGTAGAGCGCTTCCTTCTTGTTCTCATCGACGAAGTCGAAGGAATAAACGCGGAAGTTGTCCATCATCTTGGGCAGAATGTCCTTGCCAAAATCGTGGCTTGAAGTCGTGTCCTCGGCGTCTTTCAGGAGAATCGGAATCAGCACGTCCGTGTTGAAAATGTAAATGCCCATCGACGCCGAAACTTTGTTCGGATTGTAGGGCGAACGCAACTCAGTACTGGCCGGCTTTTCCAGGAAGCCGATCACGCGATTATCCTTATCCACGTCGATCACACCAAAGCGCTTTACTTCTTCAGGATCGATCTGAATGGTGGCGAGCGTGGCGTCGGCGCCGGAATCTTTGTGCTGCTTCATCATGCGGCCATAGTTCATCTTGTAAATATGGTCGCCGGAAAGAATCAGCACGTGCTTGGGCTGCTCCGCGCCGATGGAATAAA
>Ga0302319_10012609_pt1 | contig 15919 bp, 12 predicted proteins | sample Bog_T0_2_FD_203319 | JGI IMG/M metagenome (GOLD analysis project Ga0302319, IMG submission 203319) | Peat permafrost microbial communities from Stordalen Mire near Abisko, Sweden - Bog_T0_2 | ecosystem: Environmental > Terrestrial > Soil > Wetlands > Peat | place: Sweden: Abisko, Stordalen Mire...
CCCCCCCCCCCCCCGCCCCCCCCCGCCCCCCCTCCCCCCCCCCCCCTGCCCCAACCCCCCCCCACCAAACTGACCCTCCACCGAAATACTCGCCTGCCAGCGGAATCACTGCCTCCTCGAGAGGAGGTACAAAAGGTTGAGAAGGGCGCTGATGAACGCCGCAAGGTAGGTGAGCGCTGCGGCGTCCAGGGTTTGATCCACGCCGGGCATCTCGTCCTGGCCCAGGATGCCGAGCGACACCAGCTGGACCTTCGCGCGACGGCTCGCGTCAAACTCAACCGGCAGCGTGACCAGCTGGAAGAGCGTGAGCACGGCGTAGCAGACAATCGCCAGGTCGAGCATGATGCCCGTAAAACCGCGGACAAGGAACCAGCTCGCCAGGATGACAATCGGAAGGATGCCCGAGACGACCCGGGTGGCCGGGACAAGGGCCATGCGGAAATTGAGCATCCCGTACCCGATCTTGTGCTGGATCGCGTGCCCCGCCTCGTGGGCGGAGACGCCGATCGCCGCAAGGCTGGTGCCCCGGTAGTTTTCGGAGGAAAGGGCCAGGCGCCGGTTGAAGGGGTCGTAGTGGTCGGTGAGGTGCCCGGAGACTTCCTCAATCGTCACATCCGTGATGCCGGCCTGCGCCATGACGGCCTCGGCGGCCTCGCGGCCCGTGATGCCCCCGTGGGAGGGAATCCGGAGGTTCCTGCCATAGGCGCTGGAGACGCGGATCTGCGCGTACAGGGCGAAGGCAAGCACGCCCAGGAACAGGACAAGAAACGTTCCCGACGGCAGGAATACGAAGGCAAGAAGTGGATTCATGGGGACGGGGACAACATCGCCACAACAGGGAAAAATGCAATCCCTACGCGAGACCGCACCGGCTGAGAAGCGCGTGCAGGTCCGGGTCGCGCCCAAGGAACGCACGGAAGAGTTCCTCGGGGTCGGCGGAGTTGCCGCGGCTGAGGATTGTCGCCGTGAATTCCGCCCCGGTGCGGGCATTGAAAATCCCCTCGCGGCGGAATCTCGTGAAGGCATCTGCCTCCAGCACCTCCGCCCACTTGTACGAATAGTACCCGGCTGCGTAGCCCACCGGGTCGCCGAAGATGTGGGTGAACCGCTTCACGATCGTCGGCGCGGGAGGGTCGGTGGGGACGAGGCAGTCGGCCACTTCGGCGCGGGCGGCGGGCTCGACGTCGCCCCCGGCCGCGGCCCCGGATCCCCTCCTGTGCAGGAAGAGGTCGAGCCTCGCAAACGAGAGCTGCCTCATCATCGCGCAGGCCGCCCTGAAATTCCTGGCGGCCGTCATCTTTGCGAACAGGTCGTCCGGGATGGCGGCCCCGGTCTCATGGTGCCGGGCAAAAAGGTCGAGGCTCTCCCGCTCCCAGCACCAGTTCTCCATGATCTGGGACGGCAGCTCGACAAAATCCCAGGCCACGTTGGTGCCGCTGAGCGACTTGATCTCCACCTCGCTCAGAAGGTGGTGGATCAGGTGCCCGAACTCATGGAAGACCGTCTCGACCTCCCTGTGGGTGAGCAGTGCCGGCCCCCGCTCGGCTCCTCCCGGGGAGAGATGGGACGGCGGCGTGAGGTTCCCGCAGATCATGCCCAGGTGCGGCGCCCGGATGCCGCCGGGTCCCGGACCTCCCGTGACCAACCCGCTCATCCATGCCCCCCCGCGCTTGGACTCCCTTGGATGCCAGTCCGTGTAGAACGATCCCAGGTGCCGCCCCAGCGAGTCGCGGGCATCGTAGTACCTGACCTCGGAGTGCCAGGTCTCGACCTCCCCAACGGGGCGCTCCACCACCTTCATTCCGAAGACCCGTCCCGCGAGGTCGAACATGCCGGCGAGCACGCGGTCGAGCGGGAAGTACGGCCTGAGGGCCTCCTCATCGAGATCGTAGCGGCTGCGGCGCAGCTTCTCGGCCCAATACGCCAGGTCCCAGGGGGCGAGCCTGCCCGCCCCGGCGAACTCCTCCAGCTCACGGCACTCCCGCGCAAACCCAGGCGCGCTCCTGCGCTGCAGGTCCAGGACAAACTCCAGCGCCCTCGCGCCGGACTTGGCCATCCGCCGCTCCAGCACCGCATCGGCAAAATCCGGTTTTCCAAGCAGCTCGGCCCGCTCCGAGCGCAGCCGCAGGATCCGGCCGATGAGGCCCGTGTTGTCGTGGGGAGCGGCTGACCCGAGCGCGGCTGCGGCCGCCCATGCCTCGCGGCGCAGCTCCCTATCCTCGGCATACGTGAGAATCGGCTCCAGGGAGGGCTGTTGCAGGGTGAAGCGCCACAGCGGGTTTTCGGCGGTCCCCATCCCCTTGTCCACAGCCCCCCGCAGCGCGGCTGCCCTGGCCCTCTCCGGCAGGCCCCGGAGGCGGCTTTCGTCGTCCACCACGAGCTGCCACGCATTGGTGGCATCCAGAACGTTTTCCGAGTACTTCTGGGTGATCTCGGAAAGCTCCGTCTGCACAGCCTCCAGCCTTGCCCGCTTTTCCGCGGGCAAGTCCGCACCCGCCTGCCTGAAGTCGGCAACTGTCTCCCGGAGAAGCCTGCGGCGGATTCCCGTCAGCGCCGCCGCCGCGGAGGAACCTTCCACCGCCCGCAGCCGTTCCCAAAGCGCCGAATTGAGCGGAATACCGGCATAGAAGGCCGATACCTTGGGCAGCATCCCGTTGTGGGCCGCCCTCAGCTCGGGGGCATCGGCGACCGACTGAAGGGTTGAAACCTTGCCCCAGGCGACGCCCAGCTCCTCCACGGCCTCCTCAAGCGCCAGGAACGTGTTCTCAAACGTGACCGAGGCCAAGGGCAGCGTCGCGATGGCGTCGATCCCCGCCCGGGCCCGTTCGAGGGCCAGGCCGATATCGGGAGCGACGTTCTCGGGCGTCAGCTCCGACCAGCGGATGAGGAAGGACGGATCGAGGAATGGGTTGGGCACAACCCAGACTATCAGCTACCACGCTTTGGCAACACCGAACGTGTATTGCCTTGGGGACGCCGGGACCCCGGGGACGGCCTGATAGGCGCTGTTCGTCAGGTTGTCCGCCTGGAAGGTGAGTTCCGCCCCCCCGAGCACAGACGGCCTCCAGAGGAGGCCAATCGAGGTTCGGTACGCATCGTTTCCTCCCTGGGTTCTCAGGAGATCCGGCTCCTGCTGTCGAAGCTCATTGTCCCAGCGAAGGTCCAGGTCCGCGGTAAGGTGGAGGCTGACCGCGGCCGTCAGCCTCCAGCGCGCATAGTTCAGGGCGTAGAAGCTCGCATCCTCGCTCGGCCCGAAGTACCGGGCGGTCTTGCTCATGACCGTTGCGCCAAACACCAGCGTGCTGTTCGTCCACGAGCGGCGGAGGATCCCCTCCGCGCCGCTCGTGTGGAGGTCCACGGGATTTGCCTGGCGGCCGAACACGGTTGGCTGGTAGGTCCAGTCCACGAGGTCGGTGTCATCGCGGTAAAAAACGTCCCCCTGCGCGGTCCATCCGCCCACGACCCCGCTCGCGCCGATTTCAGTCGTGCGGCTGTATTCGCGGCCGAGATTCGGATTTCCAAGAAACAGCCCCGCGGAAGGGCTCGAATTGAGGGCCGTGTAGGAGGGGACCTGGGTGGTCTCGGCGACACTTGCAAAGAGACGCTGAAATCCCGAGGAGGTGTTCCAAGTCCTTGCCAGCTCGGCGAGGGGGGAGGTGGCCGAGCCCTCGCGGTTCGAGCCGTCGAACGTCGCCCCGGCCTTCAGGGTGACCGCGCCCCCGGAGACCGTCCAGGAATCCCCGGGCATGAGGGCAACCTTCTCAAGGGTCCGGCTGTGGAAGTTTCCGTAGACGAGGGAGGTGGACTTCAGGAAATCCGTCGTCTCCTCGGCGTGGTAGTCCAGGGCGAACCAGCCCATCGTCTCGCGGCCTCCGGCGGAGATCCCCTCCAGCCAGGTGGTGTGCTGGTACGGATGCACCGGGCCCAGCGGGGCGAACCGGTCGAAGGCGTAGTCGTCCTTGTTGCGCCTCCAGAAGGCGCCGGCCTCGAAGTAGTCGCCGCCGCCCAGGTTCACCCGGTGGTTGAACCCGGCCAGGACGGTCTCGAGGTTTTCCGACTCGTCGGAGTCGAAGGGGGTGTACAGGTTGGGCCAGCCGAAAAACTTCTTCTCGTACCCGGCAAAGAAGTCCGTCTGGACCCCCGGCCCGGAGAGCTGGATCCGTCCGTCCACGCGGTTGAAGTCGTGGTCGCCGTACGGGATCAGTCCCGTCGCCTCCGAATGGGCCCAACCGGCGTCGGCTGCGATGGTTTGACCCCCGGGAGCCGGGTTGCCGGTGAACCCCTCATAAATCTCCTCGCTGTTCAAACCTCCGTTGCCGATGGCGGCCGAGGCCTGCCCGCCCTCGCGAATGGGCCGCCAGCCATAGGCCACCGACCCGACCGTGGAGTTGATTGCGGTGAGGCCTTCGTCCACGCCCGTAAGAATCCGGGGTGCCTCGAGCATCGCCGGCGCGATCGGGAGCTCCTCCAGGTAGTGCCCCGTCTGTGGGTCGAAGATGGAAAGGGCCCCGATCTCGAGCCCGGTGTTCTCAAAAATGCCTCCCTGGATCGTCACATCCGACTGCGCCTCGGCGGCATTGCGGGACTCCAGGTCCACGAGGGGCTCGAACCTCAGGGCCGACACCGGCATGGTGAACGCACCTGCCGGGGACTGGTTCGCAACCGTGGTCGAATACACGCTGAAGGGAGGCAGCGAAACCGTCCCCTCCTGGGCGTGGAGGGAGGCGGCGATCAACAAGGCAGCAGGGAACAGCAAGGTCCTCATTGCCAGCGATGTACCCGGCAAATGCCGGGAAAACAAGCCAGATGTTAAAGTCCGGCGAAAATCTCCCTTAACAAGGCCTTACGCCTCGTCGCCATCGTTCCCGATCGCCTCGACCGGGCAGCCCTCAAGGGCCTCCATGCACAGGGCAACCTCTTCCTCGGTCGTCGGCTGCTTGAAGACAAAGGAGTGGCCGCCATCGTCAAACCGTGTAAAAAAGGCGGGCGCCGTCTCGCGACAAAGGTCGCAATCGATGCACTGCTGGTCCACGTAAAACTTTCCGCCAATATTTGTCTGCCACTTGTCTGCTTTGTTGGCCATGGAGCCAACGTCGCCTATGGAGGAAGGCCCTGTCAAGCCTGCCGGACCTTGGGTAGTGACGCAGTTTGAGCGGTAGCGAGGTAGGGACGTGCGGCCTCGCACGTCCGGGTCTACGAATGACCCTGAGGTTTGCACGGACGGGCGGGCCGCCCGTCCCTACCCGGTTTCCGGTACTGCAGAACCACCTGGTTTCCGGCCATACTGATACACTGCCGGACCGTGGCAGACTGCTGAAGTTGCGGCTTGCGCCTTGTAGTCGGCAAAACATGTTGTAGCCTCCGAGTAATGCTTTCCGACCGGCTTTACATGCGCGAACCCGAGACCCGGGGGAAGGTGTCGGTCCTGACCTGGCTAATCTGCGCGATTACGGCCGGTTTTATCCTCCAGAACGCGTTTCTCCGCTGGCTTCAGCTGGGCAACTCGCTGGAGGCGGTGTTCGGGCTTTCGCCTGCGGCGCTCCATGCGGGCCGGGTCTGGACCCTCGTCACCTACAGCTTCCTGCACAGCCCCGACAACCTGCTGCACATTGCCTGCAACCTCCTCGCTCTGTACTTCATCGGCCGCGAGCTGCTGCCCCTTCTCGGCGCACGGCGCTTTCTCTCCCTGTACGCCGCGGCGGTGGTGATCGGAGGGGCCGTGTGGTCCGCCGTGCACTGGCACACCGGCGACACCCTGATCGGCGCCAGCGCCGGCGTGATGGGCCTGCTGGTCGTGTTCGCCTGCTTCTATCCGAACCAGCAGATGACGTTCCTGCTGTTCTTCATCGTGCCGGTCACCCTCAAGCCCAAGTACCTGGCCGTCGGCGTGGCCATCGCGGACCTTTTTGGATTCATTTTTTACGAGATCCTTGGCAAGGCGTCGCCGATCGACCTCGCGCCCTCGGCCCACCTGGGCGGGATGGCCGCGGGCTGGCTCTACTTTCGGTTTGTCCACGATGCCGACTGGCAGCTGCACCGCGACCGGGTGAGCATCGAGCTACCCCGATGGATGACCCGCCGCCCCCGGGCGGCGGCGTCCGCCCTCCCCCCCCAGGCCCACCCCGGAACACGCGGGGAGTTCAGGGCCGAGGTGGATCGCATTCTCGACAAGATCAACAGCCAGGGTTTCGGGGCGCTCACGCCGGAGGAAAAACGAGTGCTCGACGAGGCCCGGGACCTGCTGAGCAAGCGGTGAGGCGCGCGGCCTCGCCGATTTTCAAGATACCCTGAAACTATTGCAGGATTCCTGCGTCCCAGACCCATGACCATGCTCGACCTCCCAGGCTTTCGACTCACCAAGGCCGGTCTTTGCGCCCTTGGCCTCGCGTTCGCACTCCCGGGCAGCCTCCTCGCCGACGCCGGCGGGAAGCCTGCCGCGGCTCCCGCCGCAGCCAACGCACCCGTCGCCGCCAAGGGCGCCGACCGGAATTTCAGCACCTCCCCCACCCTGTCCACGGAGGCCATCGCGCTTGTCCAGATGCTGGAGGCCTACCACTACAACCGGGCCAGCGTCCAGAGCTCCGATTACGCCGAGGTGATCCCGGACTTCATGGCGACCCTGGACCCCGACCACCTTTTCTTCCTGAACGGGGACGAGACGGATTTTTCCGCGCGCTACAGCAAGGACGTGTATTACAACGTCAAGTACCTCGGGAACATCGACCCGGCCTACGAGATCTACTACACCTACCACGACCGCCTGGCCTCGCGGATCAGCTGGATCTTCCAGGAGCTGAAGCAGGACCAGGACTTCACGGCGAACCAGACCTTCCGGGCCGACCGGACCAAGGCGACCTGGCCGGCTTCGGCCGCGGATGCCGATGAACTCTGGCGCCGGCGCCTGAAGTTCGAACTCCTCCAGGAGATCCTGAACAAGAAGTCCCCGGCGGAGTCCCGCGAGATCGTGCGCAAGCGCTACGAGCGGACCCTGAAGAACGTGAATGAGATCGAGGGAAGCGAACTTGCCGAGTTTTACCTGAGCAGCATCGCCGAACTCTATGATCCCCACTCCACCTACTTTTCGGCCGACACCTACGAGGACTTTGGGATCCAGATGAAGCTCAAGCTCGTGGGCATCGGCGCCGTCCTTGGTCTCGAGGACGAGAACTGCCTCGTGAAGGAGATTGTCCCCGGAGGCCCGGCGAACCTGAGCCGGCAGATCCATCCCGACGACCAGATCGTTTCCGTGGCCCAGGACGGCCAGGAGCCGGTCATGGTCGCCGGAATGAAACTGCGCAAGATCGTGGACATGATCCGCGGCGACAAGGGCACCCTTGTCCGCCTGGTGATCCACCCCGCGGGAGCGACGGATCCCTCCGTCCGCAAGCTTGTCGTGATCACCCGGGATGTCGTGAAGCTCAATTCCACCCGTGCGTCCGCCGCCGTGTTCCATGTCCCGGGTCCCGATGGGAAGACCGTGCTCCTGGGCGTGATCAACCTCCCGGCGTTCTATGGACCCGGGGACAGCGCCGACGAGGCCGACCAGTCGAGCGCCTCCAAGGATGTCGCCGCGCTCCTCGAAAGGCTCAAGTCCGCCGGGGTCCAGGGCGTCGTCCTCGACCTGCGCCACAACGGGGGCGGTTTTCTCAGCGAGGCCATCAACCTGGCCGGGCTCTTTGTGGGAAAGGGTCCCGTCGTCCAGGTGCGCAACAGCCTTGGGGAAATCCAGGTTGAGAACGATGATGCGGACCATGTGGCCTACGCGGGCCCGCTCGCCGTGCTTGTGGACCGCTTCAGCGCCTCCGCATCCGAGATTGTGGCCGGGGCCCTCCAGAACTACGGCCGGGCGATCCTCGTCGGCGACACCTCGACGCACGGCAAGGGGACGGTCCAAACCGTCCTGGAAATGAAGAATTACTCCCAGGCGCTCGCGGACTCGCAGGTGAAGACAGGGGCTGCGAAGATCACGATCCAGAAGTTCTACCTGCCCGACGGGGCCTCGACCCAGCTCAAGGGCGTGCTGCCCGACATCACCCTGCCGAGCATCGACGACTACCTGCCTCTCGGCGAGACCGAGATGCCGCACGCCCTGGTCTGGGACAGGATTCCAACCAGCTCGTTTTCCGGCGCGCCCGTCGACCCGAAGGTCGTGGACGCCCTCCGTTCGGCAAGCCTGGCGCGCCAGGCCAGGCTGGGGGAGTTTGCCTGGCTCCGGAAGAACGTGGATTGGTTCCGGGGACGGCAGGCGCAGAAGCTGGTTTCCCTGAACCTCGATGAGCGCAAGAGGGAGAAGCAGTCCGACGACGCCTTCGCCAAGGAGATGACGGCCGAGAAGGACCGGATCGCGAAGGCCGATTTTCCGTTCCAGGAGATTCTGCTGGCGCCGAAGATTCCTTCCAACCTGAAGGCTGCACGAAAGGACGCGACCGGGGGCGCGGGTGACGACGGCGGGGAGTCGGACGAGCTCGGCACCGACCAGGACGAGACATTTGTGAAGGCCGACGTGGACCTGCGGGAGACCCTTCGCATCCTGGATGACGCCGTGGACCTTGGCCGCAACCACGAGTACTGGGCGAGCAACCACGCCCCGCTCACGGTCGCTGCGGACAAAGGCTGACGAGCCCGCTAACGGCCCCAGGCGAGGAGGAACCGGTCGCGGCCGGTCAGGTCGCACCGGGACTCGGCCCTCAGGAGGCCTGCCCCGGATGCAAGGCGCAGGAGTTCCGCGTGGTGTCCCGGACCCGTCTCCAGGGCGAGTAGCCCGCCCGGCGCAAGAAACCCCGGCGCAGCGGCCAGGATGGACTCGAGGTCGGCGCGACCCTCGTTGCCGGCCCGGAGGGCGGCGACCGGCTCGTGCTCCCTGACCTCCGCGGGCGCCGCCGCCATCTCGTCCGCCGAGAGGTAGGGCGGGTTCGCGACGATCACCTCAAAGCGCGCGCATTCCGGAAGCGCTGAAAACCAATCCGAGGCCAGGAAGCGAACCCTCCCGGCGAGGCCGGTCGCCTCCGCATTCTCACGGGCAAGCTCCAGCGCTTCCGGTTTCGCGTCGACGGCCAGCACCTCCGTGGCGGGCCATGCCGCGGCAAGCGCCAGCGCGATCGCCCCGCTGCCCGTCCCCAGGTCGAGCGCCCTTGCCGGGGAACCGGGAACAAGGGACACCACCGTCTCCACCAGCAGCTCGGTCTCCGGGCGCGGGATGAGGGCCCTGCGGTCGGACTTGAGCCTGAGCCCGAGAAACGCCGTCTCGCCCACGATGTACTGGACGGGCTCCCTCCGTCCGCGGCGGCGGATGAATTCCCGGATCCTGTCGAGTTCGGCGGGGCCGAGCGGCTTCTCGAACTGGAGGTAGAGCTGCATCCTTGTGAGCGCCAGGGCGTGGCTGACCAGCAGCTCGGCCTGGAGCCGCGCCGACTCGATGCCCTTCCCTTCCAGAAACTCGGTCGATCTCTTGATCGTCTCCAGGACAGTCATCGCCTTAGCAGCTTGTTGCGCCGGCCATCGCAGTTTTTCAACACCCTGTTATACCGCCAGCCCCTTCATCCGCTCCTCATGGTGGGCCCGCTCAAGCGCCAGGATCAGCCCGTCAATGTCGCCCTCGAGCACCTGGGAGAGGTTGTGGAGCGTCAGCCCTATCCTGTGGTCGGTCGCCCGGTTCTGGGGAAAGTTGTAGGTCCGGATCCGCTCGCTGCGGTCGCCGGAGCCGATCTGGCTGCGCCTTTCCGCCGCGTACCTGGCCTGTTCCTCGTCCTCCTTCAGCTTCAGCAGCCGCGACCGGAGGACGGTCATGGCACGGGCCTTGTTCTTGATCTGCGAGCGCTCATCGGCGCACTGCACGATGAGGCCGGAGGGCCGGTGCAGGATCTGAACGGCGGAGTCCGTGGTGTTGACCCCCTGTCCACCCGGGCCGCTCGCCCGGCAGACGGTGACCTCCAGGTCGGAAGGGTCGATGTGCACATCCACCTCCTCTGCCTCGGGCAGCACCGCGACGGTTACCGTGGACGTGTGGATCCGCCCGTTTGCCTCCGTGACCGGCACCCTCTGCACCCGGTGGACCCCGCTCTCGAATTTCAGCTGGCGGTAGACTTCCGATCCAGTGATCAGGAAAATCACCTCCTTGAAGCCCCCTCGCTCCGACGGGCTGCTGCTCATGGGCTGGACTTTCCAACCCTGTGCGTCGGCAAACTTCTGGTACATGCGCGTGAGCTCTGCCGCGAAGAGGGCCGCCTCCTCGCCCCCGGTGCCGGCGCGGATTTCCATCACCGTGTTCCTCGAATCGGAGGGCTCCGGCGGGATCATCGCCGCGAGGACCGCCTGCCGGAGGGCGTCGCGCCTGCGCTCAAGCTCGGGAAGCTCGGAGGCCGCCAGCTCGCGCAGCATCGCATCCGCGGCCCCGGCCTTGGCAAGCGCCGCGGCCTCGCCGATCTCACGCTCGAGGCGGGCATGCTCCTCGAAGTCGGCGACGATTCTTCTCAGCCGCTGGTGTTCCTTCATCGCCTCCGCCGCGCGCCTCGGCTGCGAATAAAACTCCGGCGTTGCCATCTCGGCGGTCAATTCGTCGAGGCGGCGGCGGAAGGGTGCGATGTCGGGCAGCGGGGACACAGGGGCAAACATGGATGCACCGGCGACCCGAGGCAAGCAGGCGCGGCACCCCTTGGCACCGTGTCCGTTTGGTCCCGTGCAACCGGCCGGGCGAACTCACGACCTTCAAATCGAACGTTTCCAACCCGGTTCTGCCGCCTCCGGCTCCCTTGCAAATGGACCCGGCGGCCGGGCCACGCTTGGCTTGCCACTTTGGGGGCCGTGATCTACCACCGCCATGCGCACATGGCCACGCCGCTCTTCAAGCAGAACATCATCGCCTGCATCTGGGACTTCGACAAGACCCTCATCCCAGATTACATGCAGTCGCCGGTCTTCCGCCGCTACGGGATCGACGAGCCCACCTTTTGGGAGGAGGTGAATGCGCTGGTCGAGCATTATCACCGCCGCGGCTACCGCCTTTCCCCCGAGATCGGCTACCTGAACCACCTTCTCACCTATGTGCTCGCCGGGCCCCTCGCCGGGCTCAGCAACAAGGTTCTCCGCGAGTGCGGCGCAGACCTCTCCTTTTATCCGGGCCTCCCGGACTTTTTCCAGCTGGCGAGGACGTGGGTCCGGGAGAAGCCCGACTACCGCAAGCACGACATCCGGCTCGAGCACTACATTGTGAGCACGGGCCTGGCGGAGATGATCCGCGGGAGCGCCATCGCTCCCCAGGCGGACGGGATCTGGGCCTGCGAGTTCATCGAGAATCCCCTCCAGCCGGGCTTCCTGCGCCAGAAGGAACTCGGGTTGTCCGCCGAGGCCGAGATTTCCCAGATCGGCATGATGATCGACAACACGACGAAGACCAGGGCGCTGTTTGAGATCAACAAGGGCACGAACAAGCACCCCGCGATCGACGTGAATTCCAGGGTGTCCGTCGAGGACCGCCGGATCCCCTTCCAAAACATGATTTACATCGCCGACGGCCCGAGCGACATCCCCAGCTTTTCCGTGGTCAAGAGCGCGGGGGGACTCGCCTACGCGGTTTACAATCCCGCCCGGCAGGACGAGTTCGCGCAAAACGACCGGCTCCGCCAGGTCGGGCGGATCGATCACTACGGCCCTGCCGAGTACACCGAGGGCGGCGCGACTCCAAACTGGCTCCGCCTGCACGTCCACGAGATCTGCGACCGCATCGTGGCCGAGGGCGACACCGCGGTGGCGAAGCGGACGAGCAAGCCGCCCCGCCACCTTTCCTCGGAACCGACCAAGCCGGTCCCGGCAAGCCCGGCGGCCAAGGCTGCGCGCCAGGGCTCTTTCCTCGATTAACCCGGGGTTTCCGGGCAGTTGTTCCAGATCGCGATCTTCAGCCAGATCCTGACGCCGCCGCCCGTCGCTCCCGCCGGAGTCCGGACGAGGACCTGGGCGTCGTTCCCCGCGTTTTCAAACACCAGCTCGCGACCGCCGCGCACGACCCTGCACGTGCCCGTGGCCGAGCACGATTCCGCCAGCCCTTCTCCCCTGATCTCCCAGAACGGGCTGCTCTCCCCCTCCCGGCGCAGTGAAATCCCCCCGATCCGGAACTCGCCGTCATTTGCCGTCGGATCCAGCCGGAGCGGATGCAGGCTCGTGTCGAGCGGGCCCGGAAGGGGCAGCTCGACCTCCACCCAGCGGTTCCTGGGATGGATCAGAAACGTGGAATCCTCCTCGGAATAGCCCTGCCTGGACGGAAAATACACCTGGAGGGTCTCGTCTGCCGCAAGAACGGGATGGACGCGGGTCGCGCCTGGAGCCCAGGCAAGCTCCGGGGGCTGCGCAAGGGCCGTCGCGGCCGCATTCCCCTGCCAAAGGTGCGCAAACCGGCTCGCATTCAACTCCTCGGACTCATACCGCCCCGGCGAGGAGCTGACGTGGTGCCAGATCGTGCTCCGCGCGGCGAGGCCCACCTCGAACCCGTGCGCCCGGGCCCGAAGGCAGAAGTCCACATCCTCGTAGCTGTTCCGGAATCCCTCGTCGAATCCGCCGAGCTCCGTAAAAAGCTCGCGGCGCACGGCCATGCAGGCGCCGGTCACGGCCGGGACCGGAAGGAATCCAAGCCCCGGAAGAAGGGCGGCCGCAGGGCGGAAGTGAAACGGTCGGCCCGACGCGTTCCGGAAAATTCCAGCGTGGTCCGTGACCCGGGCGCGCACCGAGAGCTGCACGTTGCCGGCGACCCCCAGCCGCGGCCGTTCGGCGAAGACAGCGACCAGCTCCTCGAGCCATCCGCACGGTAGTTCAACGTCGTAGTTGAGGAACACCAGCAGCCCTCCCCTTGCCTTTCCCGCGAGCACGTTGTTTCCCCGGGAGAAGCCGAGGTTCTCGGAAAACGAGGTCACGTTTGCAAAGTCGGCCGCCGAGGCCGCCACCTCGGCCGAACCGTCCGTGCTCCCGCTGTCGCCGAAGAGGAACTCCACCTCGGCGGGGTCCGCGCCGACAGCGCGCCACTGTCCCACATATCGGTGGGCGAGATCCCACCGGTTGTGAAAAAGCGTGATGATCGAGACGTTTGGCAACGAGCCCAGTCTGTGCGACTGGGCGCCGGAGCAAACCATTTTCCGGCCGCTCGCTTCTTGCCTCCCGCTCCCCGCTGGTCTTGGATCGTCCTCGAACCATGTCCGCCCCAGGCAACCATTCGAGACGGCCAAGCACCCTGCGCCGCGTTGCCCCGTTCGCGGCGGACCTCGCGGACAATTGGGACCTGCTGCGGCAGTTCACGCTGCGGAACTTCCAGCTCACCCTGCGCGGCAGCCACCTGGGCCTGGTCTGGTCGTTTCTCAACCCGATCCTGATCCTTGGCCTGTATGTCTACGTCTTCGGCTTCATCTTCCGCGGAAGCTTTGGAGTCCTCCGGAACGAGAAGCCGGCGGACTACGCGCTGGCGATCTTCATGGGCCTGGCCTTCCTTAATTTCATCACGGACAGCATGAGCATCGCCCCGACCGTGATCACGGGAAACCCGAACTTTGTGAAGAAGGTCATTTTCCCCCTGGAGATCCTGCCTGCGGCAACGGCCGGTGCGGCGTTCCTCCGGATGCTGATCGTCATGGCGCTCACCCTGCTCGGGGCGGCCGTCTGGGGCCGGGGCATTCACCTGGGGTGGCTCTGGCTGGTCGCGCTGGTTCCGCCCTTTTGCCTGCTGGTTCTCGGCGTTTCCTGGCTGTTCTCTGCCCTCGGGGTCTTCATGAAGGACCTGACGCAGCTTGTGGCCTTCTTCGCCATCACCCTGATGTACGCGAGCGCTGTCTTCTATCCGCCCTCACGGATCAGCCCGGCGGTCTGGAGCTTCATGCGCTTTAATCCCCTGCTGATCGTCATCGACCTTGCCAGGAACGCGGTGCTTTGGAACAAGGCTTTGAACATGAGGGAGTTGCTGTATCTATATGTCTCCTGCACCGCCGCGGCCTATGTCGGCCACTTTTTCTTCTCCCGCATGCGACCGACGTTTGCGGATGTCCTTTGATGAGCAGCGAATCGGTCATCTCCGCGAGGAACATCAGCAAGACCTACCGCATCTGGAGCACGCCGGCCCAGCGTCTGCTCAGCCCCGCCTATGCCAGGATCGGGGGCGCCCTCCCCGCGCCCCTTGCGGGCGCATTCCAGCGAAAATCGAGGGCGGGCTACCGCGACTTTCATGCGCTTCAGGACATCAACCTCGAGCTCCGCAAAGGCGAGGCCCTCGGGATCATCGGCTTGAACGGCTCGGGAAAGTCGACGCTGCTCCAGATCATCGCGGGCACCCTCCAGCCGACGACGGGCGAGGTCGAGGTCCGGGGTCGGGTGGCGGCGCTCCTTGAGCTCGGCAGCGGGTTCAACCCGGAATTCACCGGGCGCGAGAACGTCCTGCTGACAGCCAGCGTGCTGGGTTTGACCCGGCAGCAGGCGAACGAGCGGATTGACGACATCGCCGCCTTCGCCGACATCGGCGAATTCATCGAGGAGCCGATCAAGACGTACTCCTCGGGCATGGTGATGCGCCTTGCGTTCGCCGTCGCGGCCCATGTGAGCCCGGACGTCCTGATCGTGGACGAGGCCCTCTCCGTGGGGGACTCCCGCTTCCAGCTGAAATGCGCCAGGGCGATCGACCGGTTCATCGAGAGCGGCATGACGCTGCTCTTCGTCTCGCACGATTCCGGGACCGTGAAGAGGCTCTGCCACAGCGCAATCCTTCTGGACCACGGCAGACTCGTCTACGCGGGCGTGCCGAACGATGTCGTGAACCTGTATTCCACCCTCGCATCCGAGGGCGGCTCGAGCCCCTCCCTGGAGCTCAAGATTGCCGAAATCCGTGCCCGAAACGCCGCGCCGCCGGTGCAGGGCGCACGGGAGGGGGATCGGCTCGGGACCGAGGACCCGGTTCTCCTTGCGCGCGAGGAGAAGCTTCTCACCGACGAGCGCGCCCACGTGCAGAGGAGCGGCCGCGAGTTCTCCTACGGCGGCAAGCTGGGCACGATCCACCAGGTCTCGATCTGCGGCTCGGACGGCGATTTGCGGACAACCTTCGTCTCGGGCGATCCGGTGGTCGCCCGGATGGCCGTCGAGTCCGGAGAAAGTTTTTCCGAGCCCATCTACGCCCTCACCCTGAAGAATTCGAAGGGTGTCGAGATTTACGGGACCAACACTCTCTTCAGCAGGCAGCTCCCGCCCCCGATCCGGGCGGGCGAAAGGATCCGGGTGGACTTTGCATTCGACCTGAACGTGATGCCGGGTGTCTATTTCCTATCCTTCGGCTTCACGGCCTTCGTGGGGGAGGAACTGCTTGTCCTGCACCGGAGGTACGACGCGATCTGCTTCGAGGTCCATGCCCACGACCGCACGTTTGGAATCGCAAACCTGAAGGCCGTGATCAGGACGGGAACCGTGGGCCCGTGATCGACTTTTCCCACAGCGCCAGGCAGGTCCGCCTGTCAGCGGGGGAGACGTTCGCCTCGGAGCCCCGCGCGTGCTACCGCGACGCGCCCGAGGAGGATCTCCGTTCGTTGACCGCACAGGTCGAGGCGGGCATTCCCTGGCGCGAGGCCGTGCGGCAAAGATACTCCAGAAGCCGGCCCTGGCTCTCCCGGATCGTCACCGACCCCTCGCGGGACCTGTTCTTCCGCCTCCACCCGCCCCCGCCGGCCTCGCGCGTGCTGGACATCGGGGCCGGATGGGGCCAGACGGCGCTGCCGCTGGCGCGGGCCAACGACGTGACTGCGCTCGAGCCGACGCCGGAACGGCTCTCCTTCCTCCGTGCGGCCGCTGCGCAGGAGGGCCTTGCCGGCCGGATCCACTTTGTCGGGGCCGATTTTTTCGAGGTGGACTTCGCGACCCGCTTCGACCTGGTCGCCTGCATCGGAGTCTTGGAATGGACCCCGAAATT
>Ga0302319_10012610_pt1 | contig 15919 bp, 11 predicted proteins | sample Bog_T0_2_FD_203319 | JGI IMG/M metagenome (GOLD analysis project Ga0302319, IMG submission 203319) | Peat permafrost microbial communities from Stordalen Mire near Abisko, Sweden - Bog_T0_2 | ecosystem: Environmental > Terrestrial > Soil > Wetlands > Peat | place: Sweden: Abisko, Stordalen Mire...
TTCGAGAAAACCGAGGTTTCATGCACCCTTCAGCCCTATCTCAACAGAACCGACCAACCCGACCTCGCTAACCAACTGAATCTGTTCGACATCTAACCGGACACTAATGATAACATGCAAGACTTCATAACACGTAAGACTTCATAGCCGGTAAGACATCATAGTTCAAACAACTTCATAGTCAATGAGAGTGAGGCGTCTCGGGAGTTACCGAGACACCTCACTTTTTTGTTACCAGGGCAGTGACTGGCCGAGGTGGAAGTAGCCGCCGCTCGGGCCATCCTCGGGGAGAGTCGCCAATGCCGCACTTGTTTTGCCACCTTCGCTCAGTTCCATGGTCGCCTGAGGGCCGCCCATGTCTGTTTTCACCCAGCCGGGATGGGCAGAGTTTACCTTGATTTTCGTGTCGCGCAGTTCATAGGCCAGATGAATGGTGTAGGCATTCAATGCCGTCTTCGAGGCATCGTACGCAAATGACTTGGCGTGATAGAGCGGAGACTTCGGGTCGGAATGAAGGGTGAGCGAGCCGAGGATGCTGGACAGGTTCACAATCCTGCCCGCCTCGCTTTTTCGGATAAGCGGGAGCAGTGTATTGGTCAAGGCCACCTGCGCGAAGAAGTTGGTCTCGAAGACTTTATGCAAGAGATCGGAAGGAACTCCGGAAGCTGAATGCTCCGGGCCTGTGCCGGGGAAAGTGCCGGCAGCGATGCCTGCGTTGTTGACGAGTATGTCGAGTTGTCCGTAGCGGGTGTTGAAGTAGTCGAATGCGGCTTGCGCGTCGCCGGCTTTGGTGATGTCAAACTGCAGCACGTCCGCATCGACGCCCGCGGCACGGAGTTTCTCGACCGCATTTTCACCTTGCGCGAGGTCGCGCGATCCGATCACGACCTTCACTCCCGCGTCTTTGAGATCGAGTGCGGTTTGAAAACCGAGGCCACGGTTTCCGCCGGTAATGAACGCAATCTTCTGAGACATTGAAACGTTTCTCCTGTGCCTGATAGGATTCGCGTCCTCGAAAAAGGATGCAAGTCACGTTGAGCGCACACAAAGGTAAGCACTTACATGGGTACTAACGCATCATCCAGTTGCAATGCCGCGAGATTTCTTCCTTCCGCAAATCGTTTAGGGCACGGTATAAGTAGGAACGCGCTAGAGACAGAGGCAGTGATTCTGGGGGTTGGATGGAGTTCGATTACTTCGTTGCTCCGGCAGTGTTTCTTCTCGTTGGAGTACTGGTGGCATGGCGCGCGCTCAAGCACCTGCGCACTCTTCGCACCCGTTTTCGTCACAAGTGGCTTCGCATCTTCGATTGCGTCATCCTGGCGATTCTGCTGATTGGTTCGGCCGGCCTTTCCTTAAGCGCCAGCTTCAATGCATTCTCGCTGCTGCGCTTCCGCGCAGCGAACTGGCCGAGCGATGCACTGTACATGGTCAAAGGTCATCGGATGCATTTGAACTGTTCGGGGAGCGGCGCGCCGACGCTGGTGCTGGATGCAGGGTTGGGCAACGACTCGCTGATCTGGGGAAGCGTGCAGCCGCAGCTTTCCATGACAACGCGGGTGTGTTCGTACGATCGCGCCGGGTTTGGCTGGAGCGACCCCGTTCCTGGCCCGCGGGATGCGGACCACATCGCGATGGAGTTGCATCAGCTTCTTCAGCAGGCCAACATTTCCGGCCCCATCGTACTGATGGGGCACTCGATCGCCGGGATGTACATTCGCGACTATGCCAAGCGCTATCCGGAGCAGGTTGCGGGGCTCGTTTTTGTGGATGGGTCTACGCCGTTGCAGGATGAGAATCCAGCTTTCAAGGCAGCGGGCGAAACCGGGATTCCGCGCTGGGCATCGATCCTAGTGATGCGCACAGTTTCAGCGGCGGGAGTTCAACGCCTGGTGGGAAGTTGCGCCAGGCCCATGCCGGGCTTTGATGCACATGCGGGCGAACTGCTGGCTGAGGATCTTTGCCACCCTGTTTACAGCTCGATTAACGCAGAATTGAGCAGCTTCAACGCCTCCGGCTGGGAGACGGTGCAGGCTGGCCCCTTTGGTTCTCTGCCGGTGCTGATTATTTCCCAGGACCCGCAAAAGGCACTGACCCTGGCGCACGGCTCGCGGCAGATGATCGACATGGAAGAGGCCTGGGGGCAGATGCAGGAAAACCTGAAGCGGCTTTCGACACGCAGCCGCAGGATTATTGCCCGCGGCAGCTCTCACGCGGTGCAGATTGACCGCCCGGATGTGCTGATCACTGAAGTGCCACGGTTCATTGGACAGATTCGCAGTGCGACGCCAGAGCCTGCGGGTGACGGAACGACCGTGATGGAATAAGGCGGAACCGTTCACGATACAATTGCCTCCAACCGCATCGCAAGGTAGTGTCCTGTCCCTAGAGTTCCCGGCAAGAACCCGGAAGAACAAATGCAGATCCTTCGACTCACCACCCCCAAACTGAAAAGCGTTTGGGGTCCCGTTCGCTCAGGATGACAGTCTGTTTTTTGTTATGAACTTCTGAGACGGGACTTTAGAATGGAGGCACTATGCGCAGAATACTTCTTGCTACCCTCGCACTCATTTTTGCCGCTTCGCTCATTCCTGCAGCCCGCGCCCAGGGAGCTCCCCCGCAAGGCGCGGCCGATCAGCCCTATACCGTGGAGTACTACTACAAGTGCCAGTGGGGGCATCAGGCGGAGTTTCTGCAGCTGTTTCTGAAGAATCACTATCCGCTGCTCAAGAAGATTGTGTCTACGGGGCGCATGCTTTCGGTGAAGATTGAGACTCCGGAGTATCACACGTCAGAAGAACTGCGCTGGGATTATCGGGTGACGATCGTGTTCAAGAACTCGACTGTGGCGACGACGGCAAATCCGGACGAAGAGCGCTTCATCAAGGAGCTATGGCCTGACCAGGAGACCTACAAAAAGGAAGAGCAACGCAGGTTCGAGATATTGCTGGGCCACATCGATTTGCCGATTACCGATATCACGCCGAAAGGCAGTGGACAGTGATCAGTTGTCAGCGGTCAGTGGACAGCGAGCGAGGAATGGGGCTACTGTCGATTTTTCCAGCGGCGCGCAAGATCCTGGGCGGCGTCTACCCAGTGCGGAAACTCGAATTCGAAACCGGCGTCGAGCAGGCGGCCGGGGACGACGCGGCGGCTCTTCAGCACCAACTCCGATTCAGTGCGCAGAAAAAACGCGCCAAATTCCACTGCGAATGCCGGGATGGGCAACCCATTCGGCATTCCCCACGCGTCGCGTAACGTCTCCATGAATTCGCGGTTGGGTACCGGGTGTGGAGCGGCGAGATTGACTGGACCATCGATATCTTCCCGAGCGATGAGGAACTCGACAGCGCGAGCGAAGTCTTCTTCGTGAATCCAACTGACGTATTGCCGCCCATTGCCCTGCTGACCGCCCAGGCTGAAGCGGACAAGATTGAGCAGAATCTCAAAAGCATTGCCATGCGCGGGACTGAAGGTGATGGCAGAGCGCATCGCAATCTTGCGTGTAAGCGGTGTAGACGTCCGAAAAAACTCCGCCTCCCAATCCTTTGCTACTTGAATTGAGAAGTTCCAGGTTTCCGGCGCGCGGTGGTCCGTGTCAATGAGTTCGTATCCACCCAACTCGCCGGTTGCTTCGTCCATGTCGCGGTCAAGGGAGTGGCGATAGATAGTCGCTGTCGACGCATTGAGCCACACTCGTGGCGGGGCTGACGATGCGACGATCACCTGGTTCAACAGGCGAGTGGGTCCAATGCGAGAGTTGTAAATGGCAGCGCAGTTAGCAGGGGTGTAGCGGGAGTTGACACTGCGACCGGCAAGGTTGATGAGTACATCCGCGGCCAGGAGCGACTCGGTCCACGGTCCGTCCGTTTGGCCGTCCCAGTGCACGGTCTGCCAGGGTGCGCTGTAAGGGCTGCGCGTTAGAACGGTGACTTGATGGCCGCGGTCTTGAAAGTAGCGAGCAAGCACTGAGCCAACCTGGCCACTGCCTCCGGCCAGCACAATACGCGATGGGCCCACGTCAAGCCTCCCCATTAACAGCCTTCAGCAGTTCTACCACGCGCACTCGCAGGTGGGCAGGAATCAAGGCCGGGGAGGGAACTGGTAGGCACGCATCCAAAGGCGGCGGCGATAGGCTCGGACTTCCCGCACAATCAGTACGAAGACCAGGATGAGAAAGAAGAGTGGTCCAAAGAAGACAATGGCCGGCTGCACCACGCGAGAGCCTTCCACGGTGACACTATCCGCAGCACGCAGGTCGCCGAACATGGCCACCAGGTCTTCCCCTACGCGCACATTCTCGCCCAGGCGGATGGAGCCGAACATGCTTACCAGGTCGTGGCCGATGTTGGCATTGTCGTCGGCGGTTACGCGGCCGAAGAAGTTGACTACGTCGTGCTGCGCGTCGCTGGTGACGTGGGTGTTGCCGAAGAATACGACCACGTCACCGGTGGCCTTGCCTTCAATGTTGACGCTGCAAAAGAAGCAGACGGCATCGTGAACGGTGGCGCCGGGTTGGACGTGGATGTCAGTGAAGAACTGGACGGCGTCTTCTTCAGCAAGCGCGGGGACGCTTGCAATGGCGGCGCAAAGCAGTGTCAGGGCAAAGATGCGGCGGATCATGGGAAGCTCCACTCCCCAAGAGTACGGCATGGGAGCCGGAAAAGTTCCTTTACGAAGGGGGAAAAAGCTGGGTGGATCCCTCCGCGCCTTGATTACGTAAGAGGCGATTCGTGTCCTGAGTCAAAAGTTCCCGGCAAAACCTTGGAAGAACAAAGGCAGATCTTTCGACTCACTGCCACCAAACTGAGAACACGAGAAACGTTTGGGGCCCCGTTCGCTCCCTATGAACAGGCACGAAAAGCAGCCGCAGATCCCTCGCATACGCTCGGGATGACAGCGTGGTTGGAATGAGGGTGGTGGGCCATAACGGCGTTCTTCGTGACGTTCGTGGCAGTTATATCTTGCGGTGCAAGTCAGGATGCTCAGGATGCCAGTCTCTTTTTTGTTAGAAACTTCTGGGACCGGAAGACTAGTGGTCTTCGGTGATCTTCTTCCAGGAGGCAGAGGGAGCCGAGGGGGCAGAGGACAGGGAGCGGGAGAGGTCGATACTGGTTCGGGGCAGGACGACAATGTCCACGCGGCGGTTTTCGGCGCGGCCTTCGGGGGTGTTGTTGGGTGCGACGGGGTGGAATTCGGCGTAGCCGGCGGCGGAGATTCGATTCGGAGAGATCGCGTTCAGCTGGAGGAGGAGGCGGGCAATGCTGGTGGCGCGGCTGGTGGAGAGTTCCCAGTTGGAATCGAATTCGGGGGTCTGAATGGGGACATTGTCGGTGTGTCCTTCAATGCGCAGGTCGTAGGAGGTTTGGGCGAGGGCAGTAGCGATGCGCCGGAGAGTGGAGAGGGTTTCCGGACGTGGCGTGGCCGACCCGGAGGCGAAGAATCCGGCCTCTCGGAGGCTGATAACGAGGCCGTCGCGGCCCATGTGCATGGAGACGGTGTGGTTGGCGACCTGGTTGAAGAGAGACTGCGCGAGCTCATTGTTTATGCGGTCAAGATCGAGTTTGACCTGGGCAGGCGAGAGGATGTTTTCGGCCATGACGCTGTTCGTGGAAGCTGCGGCGTCTTCTGCGCCTGAGGCGGCAGGACTGCCATTGGAAGCTGGGAAAACGCTGAGGGAACGGAAGGCGGCGGTGATCGACTTTGGGATTTGGGACTGTTTTTTCTGGTCGGCTTTGGCGAATGCGAAGAGGACGACGAAGAGTCCGAAGAGGAGGGTGATGAAGTCTGCATAGGAGATGAGCCACCGGTCATGGGTGACGCGGGCTCGGCGGATGTGGGGCCTCATGCGGCCTTCTCTTTGCTTGAATTCGTGGACTTTGATTTCGTGGGGTCGTCGAGGAAGCCGGAGAGCTTGATTTCGAGCATGCGGGGATTGATTCCTTCGAGGATGGAAGCAACGCCTTCGAGCATCATTTCGCGGCATAGGTGCCGCTCGCGAATGCGGATGCGCATTTTTCCGGCGAAGGGAAGGAAGAAGAGGTTGGCGATGCCGACGCCGTAGATGGTGGCGACAAAGGCGACGGCGATCCCGCGGCCGACTTCGTTGATGTTATCGAGGTGTTGCATTACCTGGATGAGGCCCAGGACGGCGCCGAGTATGCCGATGGTGGGGGAGAATCCTCCGGCGGACTCGAAGACAGCGGGGAGGCGTTCTTCGCTTTCGGTGGTGGAGTCGAGGCTGACCTGCATGATTCGGCGCAACTCAGTGGGTTCAGTTCCGTCGACGGCGAGCATGATGGACTGGCGCAGGAACGGATTCTCAATGGTCTGCAGGTCGGTATCGAGGGAGACTACTCCCTGGCGGCGGGCCTTGTTGGCGAAGGCGACCATCTGGCGGATGAGCTGGTCGTTCTGCTGGCGGGGTGCGATGAAGAGGTGGCCGAGGCTGCGAAAAGCTGCGACGACGGTGGACGAGGGGAACTGGAGGAGGACCGCACCCATGGTTCCCCCGAATACGATGAGGGCGGCGGTGGGCTGCAGAATCTGGCCGAGGTTTCCGCCTTCAATGAGGAGGCCGGCGACGATGCCGGCGATGGCCAGGAAGACACCTGCGACGCTTGATTTGTCCATGAAGAGCTCCTCGGGGACAGCGAAAACGGATGAGGCGATTGCGAGGGTGGAGGGCTTCAAGTGCCTTGTTCGGTAGTGGGGCGGAGAGCATGCGAGGCATTGACGAGTGCCGAGACGTCAAGGCTGGTGATAGAGACGACGCGCTGCAGGTCTTCAGCGGAGGGAAGGCGGCGCGCGGCGATGGAGAGCAAGCGAGCGCGATAGCCGACGATCCGCTCGGTGACCTCTTCACAGGATTCGCGGACGATGATCTTTTCTCCATTGATAAGGGTGAGCATGGTATCGGGAGAAGCTTCGGCAGTCTTGATCAGGTCGCTATTGAGAACGATTGGAATGCCGTTGAGTCGAGTGAGGTGGATCATGGTGTTGAATGCCCTCTGAGGGGGTTATCGGCGGGTGGGGGAAAAGGTTAAAAAAATTGAAGCAAACTAAAGGAATTGTCCGGAGGAGGACAATCGAGGGGGAGAAATAAAGTCCAAAAGGGCAGGGCCGAAGAAGGGGCCAGATGCGGCGTTACCCGCGAAGAATGCAGCAGCCCAGGGCATGAAATGGAATTGGGAGCTGATTCGGAGGCGGGCCGCAAATCCACGCATCGACAAGGAGAACCCTATGTCCCTGGGTGTATTAAATAACATCAATGCGGTATATGCAGAGAACAACCTGAACAACACCAGCAACAGCTTGTCGAAGGTTCTGAATCAGTTGTCATCAGGATCGAAGATCAACTCCGGCGCAGACGATGCAGCAGGTCTTTCGCTGGTGGATGGGTTGCAGGCCAACTCGATGGCCCTGACGCAGTCACAGACCAACGCGACCGAGGGTGTGGGGTTGCTGACGGTGGCCGATGGCGCGCTCTCTCAAGTGACGAACCTGCTCAACCGGGCCGTGACGCTGGCTACCGAAGCCTCGAACGGCACCCTCAACAGTTCGCAGGACACAGCCGCGAACCAGGAGTACCAGTCGATTTTGTCTGAAATCTCGAACATCGGTTCGACGACGACGTACAACGACACTTCAGTGTTTGGCAAGGCAGTGAACATCTACACCGGCGACTCTTCGACGACAGGCGCATCGGTGGACGCATTGAACATCAGCTCGCTGTCCTCGTCCAACGTGGGTGACAGCGGCGGCGTGATGGCGTACAGCAACGGCAGCAACAACGTGTTCGTGAACCTGTCGAGCGCCAGCGGGAATGCCAAGTCTACCGACACATTGAACTCCAGCGGAGCCACGTCGATTGACGTGAGCTACCTGGTGAAGGGCGCGAACGGCAGCTCGAATGCGGCCTCGACGACAATCTCAGTGGGCACGGGCACAAGCTTCGCAAATACGGCGGCCGGCATGATCAGCGCGATCAACAACTCGGGTCTTGGACTGAATGCGACGTTTACCACGCAGACGATTGCGGGGGTTCAGGGCGGCGGCACTCAGACCGGCATCGAGATCTCGGGCGGACAAGTTTCGGCAGGCACCGCGGCCAGCAGCGCGAGCACGAGCGGCATTCTGAATCCGACGGGGATTCCTTCGTCGGAACTTCTGACCACGGGGCAGTCTTTCACGTTCATGCAGGGCGGGACCCAGGTTGGCACTACGGTGACGGTGGGTTCGACCAACAACACGCTGTCGTCGCTGGCTGCGGCCATCGGCACAGCGACCAATGGCGCGGTGACGGCGACGGTGATCACCAACGGGGACGGCTCGCAGAGCCTGGCTCTCGGCAACTCGAGCGCATCGCAAGGCGCGCTGACGGTGGCCACGGTGGCCGGCAGCGGCAGCTCCGCCCCGACATTCACTACGACCAATGCAGCGGGCACCAATTCGCCATTGCTTGCCAGCAGCATTACCGCGGCGGTTGTCACCGGGGTAGCTTCGCAGTCGGCCGTGGCCGGATCGAACACTTTCACATTGGCCGGGGCCAGCACTCTGACTTCCGTGGCGAACTCAGCTGTGGAACTCTCCGCAGGCACTTCGATCACGATTACCAACAACCTGCCGGGCAGCAACACGGCGATGACTTATGTGGTCGGCGCAGGAACCAACACAGCGACCACGATCTATACCGGATCGAATAACAACTCGCTTGCCAACCTGGTATCCACGATCAATACGACTTCCACGTCCAATAGCCTGGGCGTGACAGCCTCGGCTGCGAACGGCGTGCTGACGGTTCAATCCACCACATCGCAGACGGGCGACAATATCTCGCTCACGAACGCGACGCTGACCAACGCCACCAACCAGCTTGGGCTGTACAGCCCGACGGACGGCGGCGCGGCCACAACCGGCACACTGACCAAGACCGAGATTAATGCCGGAGCGGGCGCGACGCAGAATGACGTGGTCACCGGCACCATGGTGCTTTCCAACGGCACTTCGGCGGACAACGTTACGCTGACCGGAAACGGAACCTCGACAACGTATGCCGACATGATCTCGACGATCAACGCGCACAGCGCGACGCTGGGAGTGACGGCATCGTGGAGCGACACGATGGGCAGCGGCAGCGACCATGGGATCCTGTTGACCTCGAACGCACCGAGCGGAGCGGCTACGATCACAACTTCCGGCGCGAGCCTGGCGGATGTGACCACGGCAACCGGCGGATCGTACACGGTGACCGCCATCAATGCGGGCGCCAGCACCCTTGGGGGCGATGTGCTTAGCGGCAGCTTCACCGTGAATTTCGGGAGCCAGTCTTTCGCAGTCACTGGAAACGGCACCTATTCGAACTGGGGCGATCTGGCAACGCAGATCAACGGCGGCATGACCGGAGTCGTGGCAACTTACGATTCCACGAACCATGCACTGGATATCACCTCGCTCACCAAGGGAACCACCCCCATCACGATAACGGGCAACAGTATGACAGACACAACCATAGCCGGCACACCCGCTGTGACGGTCAATTCAGGTCTCAGCTCCGTAGGCACCGCGCCAACCAACACGGCCGCCACGTTGGACATCAGCGGAACCGGGTCAAGCCTGGTCGGAACTGCCGGTGCGGCTGCTACCTATGCAACCGGAATTCTGCAACTCGGTCAGACGAACAGCAACAGTGCGCCAACCTCCATCAGCGACAGTAACGACCAGATTACGGGATCGATCACCTTGCAGGCAGGCAGCAGCGGCACAGGCCTGACTTTTGTGCAGGGAAGCGGCATCAACACCGTGAACACCATTTACACGGGCGGCACCGATGTGGCTCATCTTGTGAGCGCCATCAATTCCAACAGTGCGACTCTGGGAATGTCGGCCAGCAATCCGGGCAGCGGCTCGGGCGCCATCTATCTGCAGGCAACAACGGCAGGCGCGTTGGCGGGCGGCATTATCGCGAGCAACAGCACGTTGGCCGACACCACCTATTCGTCCACAACCCTGGGCTCAACGGGCGGTGTGTCGGGAACCGGCTCAAACGCGCGAACCGGGGTAACCGGCAATGACGCGTCGATCACGGTAGGGTTGTCGGCTACCGGCGGAGCAGTCAACACCAGCGATGTGCTGGCGTCGGGCACCCAGATCGAGCTGTCCAACGGGGGCACCAACGACACGTTTATTGTTGGCGCCGGAACCAACAACGCCTCAACGCACACGTACTATACCGGAGCGAACAACAACACCGTGGCCAACCTGGCGGCAACCATTACCGCCAGCTCAGACAACGGCATCAGCGCGTCGGCTGACACCAGCGGGCTGGTTGTGAATTCGACGGCGGCTGAAACGGGAAACATTACATTGACTTCCAGCACTCTGGCGGATACGAGCCAGGGAACCTACGGAAGCGTAAGCCTGGGAAGCTTTGGAAGCGTGAACGATACGGTCTCCGGGGCGTTCCATATTACGGACGCGGCGAATGGAGGAAACGCACAAACCATCACGGCGACACAGGGCGAGACGGTGTCGGAGCTGCTGGTGGCCATCAACGGCGCGAGCAACACCAACCCGGACGGGGTTCACGCCACATGGCAGCCCAACGGCGGCTCCGGTGCAGGGTCGATTCTGCTGACCTCAACCACCGAAGGCACGGCGGGCAGCATCACCGCTGCGACGTCTTCCATGTCCGACACCGCACCGTCGGTCAACCTGACCTATACGGCAAGCAATGCGTACAGCACCGGGATCTCGGGTGATGCGACCAACAAGGTCTATGACTCGACGGCGGGCCAGACATCGACCGCAGTCGCAGGCATCGTGGCCAACCAGAAGTCGGCCAGCGGCGTAGCGACGATCAGCTACTCCGACGGAGCAGGCCAGTCTTTGAGTGCGACGGATCTGACCAACCAGTCAGATGCCGAGATCTCCCTGGCGGCTCTGAACAACTCGATTACGGCGGTTGCAGCCCAGGACGGATATATCGGCGCTCAGATCAACACGCTGAACGCGGTGAGCCAGGTGCTGAGCACGCAACAGGAGAACGTGACCTCGGCACAGAACGCAGTGCAGGCCACCGACTATGCTTCGGCAACCTCGAACATGTCGAAGTACGAAATTCTGAGCCAAACCGGTATCTCGGCTCTGGCGCAGGCCAACAGCATGCAGCAGGAAGTGACCAAGCTGCTGCAGTAATCCTCCGGTAAACAGGAAGGCGGCAGCACGGCAAAGGAGGGCGTCTAGACGCGCCCTCCTTTGCATTGGTGCCGGCGGGGTGGATTTTGTCGAGTGAGTTTTTTCCAATCCGCTTTCGGGCCGGTTGGAACCCTGGCTGCACTTGATCAACTGAGGTGTCTCGGATGGGCACAGTGGGGTTGAGTTTCGGGTCGCCGACCAGCGGGGCCGGTTTTAATGTCAGCAGCACGGTGGCGGCAATTGTGGCGAATCTGCAGAACGTGGAGACGCCGTGGAAGACGCAGCTGGCGAGCCTGGACACGCAGGACACGGCGATCTCAAGCCTGGGGACGCTGCTCTCAAGCCTTTCGAACGACGTGAGCGCGCTGACCGATTTTCAGGGGATCCTGGCGGAGAAGAGCGGTTCGAGCTCTGACCAGAACGTGCTGACCCTGACCGCGGCGAACTCGACCGCGAATGCCGGGACGCACAGCGTCACGGTTACCAACCTTGCGCAGACCTCAAGCGGTTATCTGGCGGAAGTGCCGAGCGCCAGCACTGCACTGACCGGATCGATTACTTTGCAGGATGCGACGGGCAAGGCGGTGACCATTGCGCTGAATTCATCGAACAATAGTTTGTCAGGACTGGCTGCGACGATCAACTCCTCCGGTGTAGGCATCACGGCAAGCGTGTTGACTGAGGCATCCGGATCGATCTTGAGCCTGGTCTCGGGAACGTCGGGTGCGGCGGGAAACATTACGGTCAGCAACAACTCGCTTGCGGCATATCTCAATGCGGCCAGCACGGCGTCAACGAGCGGGGCGAATGCGAGCGCGACGGTGGGAGAGATCGCCAAATCGACCGACACGCTTTCCGGGTCGATGTCGATCCAGGTGGGGTCGGGCACGGTGGAGAACGTGGTGATCGGCGCGGCGCCTGATTCTCCGGCGGCGAATACGATTTATACCGGCAGCGGCATCAACACCCTTTCCGGCGTGGAAGGCGCGATCAATGCGGCCGGCATCGGGGTGACGGCCTCGTTGGTGACCAACGGCGATGGTACCGAGAGCCTGTCACTGCTGTCGGGGACTGCGGGAACGGCGGGTGCGCTGAGCGTGACTTCCAGCCTGCTGGACACCAGCGCATCTGCGCTGGGATATACGGCCTCAGTGACTGGCAAAGATGCCAATCTTACCGTGGACGGAATCGAGCTGACCAGCGCCTCGAATACGGTGGCGAATCTGATTCCCGGGGTGACGTTTCAGCTTCTGGCGCCGAGTGCAACCGAATCCAACAACACGCTGGAACAGGTGCAGGTGGTGATCGCCAACGACAATGCCCAAGTCGAGAGCACAGTGAGCCAATTCGTGAGCGACTACAACGCGCTGGTGAGCGGAATCAATACGCAGGAGGGGAACACCAGTTCGGGGACTCCGGAGCCGCTGTTTGGCTCTCCTACCTTGTCGCTGCTGCAGCAGCAATTGCTGAGCGGGCTGAACGCGTCGAATCCGAACGGCAGCTTGACTTCCATAGCCGAAGGGGCGGGAACCTCGCTTTCGGGATCGCTTTCAATCCAGGTGGGCGGCGGTTCGCTGGAACACGTCGTGATTGGCGCGGCACCCGGTTCTCCCGCAGCAAACACGATCTACACAGGCTCGGGAAGCGGTTTCAACACGCTCGCGGGCCTGGCCGGCACCATCAATTCTGCCAACCTCGGCGTGACAGCCAGTGTGGCGACGCTGAATGGGCAGTCGACGTTGTCATTCCTATCCGGAACCGAGGGATCGGCCGGAACACTGACCTTGACCTCGGATTTAATGGCCACCAGCGAGGCTCAACTCAGCTTCTCGGGTACCCCGGGCGAGGATGCGACGAGCAGCGCGCCGGCGACGAATTCGTCCGGTTTGCTGACGGCGCTTTCCGGCGCCAACGATCCACTTGCCGGTGCGCTGACCATCGAGGTGGGAACGGGACAAAAGCAGACAATTGCGGTTCCTGCCAACAACACGCTTGCCGGCCTGGAGGCCGCGATCAACGCGGGCAACTACGGGGTTACAGCCTCGATTGCGATCGATCCTGCCAGCGGGGCGTCGAGCCTGCAACTGCTTTCCAACACTCCGGGGAGCGCAGGGACGCTGACGGTGACTTCAAGCCTGCTGGACACGAGCAATACGAGCACGTCTACGGTGAGCTATACGAACGCGTCGGACATCACCAGCCTGACGGCTCTGGGCATCAGCGTAAACAACGATGGAACAATCGCGCTGGATGCGACCTCGCTCGATTCACTGCTGAATTCCGACTACAGCGGGGTGGTGGGATTCTTCCAGAACGCGAGCGGGTGGGGACAGACATTCTCCACCATGCTGACCGACTCCGGCACGACGCAGGGGTCAGGGGTTCTCGCGCTTGCGTCGACTTCAAACAGCAATATTGAGGCCACGTTGAATGCCGATATAAGCAAAGAGAACAGCCACATCTCAGCACAGCAAACGAGCTTGACGGCGGAACTGAACAGCGCCAACGAGATCATGCAGGAACTGCCGACGCAGCTTGCCGGAGTGAACGAACTCTACTCGGCGATTACCGGATATAACCAACAACAGGGCGGCTAAGGAGAAGGAATTCGATGGGAAGTTATCAGGAGCATGCGTTGGAAAGCGCCTCGGCCGTGGAACTGGTGGTGGCGCTCTATGACGGAATTATCCGGTTTCTGTATGCCGCAACAGCCGCAGTTGAGCGCGGCGACGAGGCCGGCCGGCGGATCGCGGTGAAGCGGGCGATGGACATCATTATTCACCTGCAGGCGCGTCTGCGGATGGACGTGGGGGGCAGGCCGGCGCAGGCGTTGAGCGAGTTTTATGCGACCGTGTTTGCGCAGATCCTGCAAGCGTCGCAGTCGGCGTCGCTGACGAAGTTTGAGCATGCGATCGAGTGCGTGCGCAATGTACGGGATGCCTGGCGGGAAGTGTCGCGCGATCCGGCAGTGAACCCGGCGCCGCTGCAGGTGATGGAGGCGGCGAGGCAAGGGAACACGGGGTTTGACCGGGATGAGTACAGTTCGGGCTCGAACGGCGGGTCAAGTTGGAATGCGTAAAAGCAGGGACCAGGGACGAGGGACGAGGGAACGGGGAATAGGGACTAGGGAATTGGAGCGCGGATTCGAGATCGAGTCCTGCCGGGGAAGAGCGGATCAGAAAATGAACCGCACAAGGAAAGATGCGTTCTGTTCCCTATCCCCTAATCCCTATTCCCTGCATTCATCACCCGGCAACTGTGAGCTCTTCTTCCAGTTGCTGTTTCTGGTAGAGACCGGCGTAGTAGCCGTCGAGGGCGAGCAGCTGGTCGTGGCGGCCGATTTCGACGATGCGGCCGTGGTCAAGGACGGCGATCTGGTCGGCGTTGCGAACGGTGGAGACGCGGTGGGAGATGAGGATGGTGGTGGATGCAGCGGTATAGCTGCTGAGTCCGCCCAGGATACGTTCCTCGGTGTAGGTATCGACTGAGGCGAGGGCGTCGTCGAGGATGAGGATGGCGGGGCGGCGGAGCAGGGCGCGGGCGATGGCGGCGCGCTGCTTTTGTCCACCGGAGAGGGTGAGGCCGCGTTCGCCGACGACGGTTTCAAAGCCCTGGGGGAACTCCTCGAACTCCTGGCGGATGTGGGCGGCTTCGGCGGCCTGGAGCATGTCCTGCTCGGAGGCTTGCGGCGCGCCGAACTTGAGGTTTTCGCGGATGTTGTCGCTGAACAGAAATGTTTCCTGGGGCACCATGCCGATGTTGTGGCGGAGGGTGGCCAGGGGATATTCGCGGATGGGGCGGCCATCGATGAGCAGGGAGCCGGAGGGGGCTTCATAGAGGCGCGAGAGCAGGCTGATGAGGGTGGTTTTGCCGGAGCCGGTGGGTCCGACGATGGCCAGGCTTGAGCCGGCGGGAACCTTGAGCGAGATGTCGCGGAGGACCGGGGTTTCGCCGTAGCTGAAGCTTAGATGGCGAAACTCGATTTGGCCGTGGAGGACGGTGTCTGTGGGGATGGAGGGATCAGCTTGGCTGTCGTCGATGGCTGGCTCGGCCTGGAGCAGCTCATCGATGCGGACGACGGAGGCGGTTCCGCGCTGGAATAGGTTGATGACCCAGCCGACGGCGATGATGGGCCAGATGAGCAGGATCATGTAGGTATTGAACTCGACGAACTGTCCGACGGAGATGCGGTGGGCGATGACCTGGTGGCCGCCGGCGAGCAGCGTGATCACCATGGAGACGCCGAGAATGAATTCCAGGGTGGGCCAGAGCATGCCCATGAGCTGCACCAGGCGAAGGGCGCGGGCGATGTATTCGCGGTTGAGTTTCTCGAAGAGGCCGATCTGCGAGTCTTCGCGGGCGAAGGCGCGGATGAGGCGTGCGCCGGAATAGTTTTCCTGGGCCTGGGAGGAGATTTCAGAGAAGCTGGCCTGGATGCGTTCGAAGCGGTCGTGGATGCGGTGGCCGAGGTATTGGACGAGGATGCTGGCCAACGGCATGGGGGCAAGGGCGACCAGGGTCAGCCAGGGGCTGAGGTGGAGCAGGAAGTAGAGCGCGAAGATGGTGAAGAAGACGGTGTTGGCCGAGTACATCAGTGCCGGGCCGAGGAGCATGCGGACGGCGTTGAGGTCGTTGGTCATGCGGGCCATGACGTCGCCGGTGCGGTAGCGCTGGTAGAAGCCGGAGTCCTGTTTTTCGAGGTGGCGGAAGAGGTCGTTGCGGA
>Ga0302319_10012617_pt1 | contig 15916 bp, 14 predicted proteins | sample Bog_T0_2_FD_203319 | JGI IMG/M metagenome (GOLD analysis project Ga0302319, IMG submission 203319) | Peat permafrost microbial communities from Stordalen Mire near Abisko, Sweden - Bog_T0_2 | ecosystem: Environmental > Terrestrial > Soil > Wetlands > Peat | place: Sweden: Abisko, Stordalen Mire...
CCGTCCCGTCAGTGAATCATCGTTCAACGTAGAGCTTGGCACTGAGGATTTGCCCATGAACAAGACCCGCGTGTTCACATCCCCCACACACGAATGGTTCTCATACAACCTGCACGACCTGAAAGCTCCGCTGGGCCGAATCAGCAAATTACTGCACCCTCTGGAATCGTTATCGCCATCTGACGAAGTACCTGACCGCGAGGAACTGAACAGGATCAGCCAGGAGATACGGAAAGAACTCGATGATTCCCTCAGACTGTGCAGTGCCATCTCAGGCCATCTCGCACTCGACGATTTTCGCCCGACGTTCTCGTTGCTGAGCGTGGAGGACCTCATCCAAAGAGTCCTCCCCCGTTTGAAGATCGAGGCTGACGAAAAGGAGGTCGAGTTGGACTACCGTCCGCTGCTTGCAGACCTTCAGGTGAATGGCGATATGGACCTATTGGCAAGAGCATTGCAGAACCTGGTTAGAAACGCGATCGAGTACACGCCTCAATATGGATTCGTGGGGATTGAAGCCAATCAGGTAGGAAGCATCCTGCAATTGGCAGTTTCGGACTCCGGACCCGGGCTTCCAGAGAGCGTTCGACAAGGGCTCTTTGAACCGAAGTTTGGGACCGGAGGAGTAGAGAGAAGTCTTCTTGATGGACGCGGTCTAGGGCTTGCACTCGTGAGCCGGATCATCGCCCTGCACGGGGGGCAGATTTATGCTCAGCCAAACTCAGGCGAGGGGAGCCGGTTCATCGTGGAGTTGCCTAATGCCCACGGCGTCGAGACTCCGAATTAGCCGAAATCCTATCCCGAATGGATGCAGGCAATGACACCGATCGTGTGTAGACCGATAGTGGTCATCGTTTCGATCATGAAACAGTGGCCAAAAGCGATCCCAGAAAACTGATCGGCCAAAGAGTCCGTGATTTACGGGTCGCGAAGGGACTGTCTCAAGAGAAGCTTGCCGAGTTAGCGAAACTGCATCGCAACTACGTCGGCTCGATCGAACGAGGTCAGAAGAACGCCGGCGTGATCAGCATCGTGAAGCTTGCTCACGCTCTGTCCGAGAAACCCTCCGACCTGCTGACTACGATACCGTAGCCTCTTTTCCAGTATTAGCCCGCGTAATCGTCCCCTCCTTTACCCCGGCCTCAACGTCGCCGGACAGCGAAATCCTGCGTTCTCCAGTTGTTCGGCAATGAGAGCATATTTCAGGACAGCGCCCCCATAATCTGCTAGAGGGTGGTCTGCTGGTATCTTCTTGCAACTCTTTTCGGAAGTCAATCACATTTTCCTACAATCTGCTGGTGGTACTTCTGCTAGGACGGCCATAAACAAGATATGTGCCGCTAGATTCCACATTGCATGAACGCCCAGACTCGTCCCTGTTTTTCAAGAGATTGGGGGCTCGTCTGCGCCAATTACGGGAAGAGCGCGGCTGGTCGTCCGAGGACATGCTTACGAGAGGAATCGGCGACAAACATTGGCAGCAAATGGAAACCGGAAGACCGGTGACGGGCGAGACCCTGCTAAGAATCTGCCAGGCGCTCGACATAACCTTGTCGATTCTCGTCACCGATTTGGACACGGGCATCTACAAACAGCTTCCTATGCCGCTGCCACGCAAGCAGAGAAAATCATCGAGAAACGAGCGACCCAAATCCGGCGAGGCGCAATAAAAGTTTCAATCTCGCTCATTGAGCCGCTCCCGGATATTCCTACAATCTGCTAGTGGTAGTTCTGATGGTCAGCCCCATAAATAGAGTATGTGGCAGACACTGACCGATTCTTCAAGCGACTAGGACACAAGATGCGCGAGTTGCGGAACCAGCGCGAGTTGTCGCAGGAAGATATGATCCTGTTCGGATTTTCCGGAAAGCATTGGCAGCAGCTGGAGTCGGGGCGCCCCATAACGGTCACGACTCTCTTGCGGGCGTGCGAGGCTCTAGGTGTGACGATAGCCGATGTTGTAAGGGATCTGGACAAGGGTTTGTATGAGAAGCCTGGCACGATCCCTGCGGCTACTCTCAAAAAGCTGTCCGCAAAGTTGGGCCGGAAGCCGCCTGCCTAAGAAACTCCTGGACTGGAGCGGCTTAGGAGCCTCAAAACGGCGTTTGAAGCGGTCCAGACTGATTGACCTCGATTGTCACCAAGCTCCGTCTACTGTCTCGAGACTTTAGCCGACCGAATGTTCTTGAGAACCGTGGAATTGCCGCCTTTGAACTCAAGCAGGTTGGCTGATGCTCGGAAGCCGATCCGTGCAATGATCTCGAGGGTTGTGTCGTCGTTGAACTCGATGTCAAGGTTCAGCGCGTCCTCCATCTGATAGACCTTGATGGAGTCGACCACCTTACCGCGAACTTCCGTTAGCGTGAATGCGCCTCCGGTACGGCCGGAGGGCACGGTTGACTTGGGCATGGTTTCCTTCCTTGTTTGGAAATTCTGAGTTGGGTCGGGGTGTTCTGGGGCTTCATGCCCATTTGGGAAAATCGGAGAGAGGGTCAGCCGAAAAACCAAAACCACGGCAATGGGCGAGGGGCAATAGACCGGCTGGCAAAGTTCATCGCGCAAACGCAACCGGACTGCGTGACACGCCGAAACCTTCTTAGAATGAGATAGCTCCATCAATGGTAAGGATCGAATTGTGTCACCAGTGGCGTCACAATTGCCTGGTTCCCGGCCTCGAGCACCTGCCTTAGCGGTCCAGACCTACCCGGAATGATCTACCTGATCATCACCTTCGAAGTCGGCCAAGAAATGACTTCCTATCCGCAGCACTTCATTGATCGTTGCTTGATCTAGATCTCGGTCTCGGCGATGCACTGCGAGGTTCATCGTGTGCAAAGCAGGTGGAAGCGTTTCAAGTCCCGCTGGCGCAGCCTCGTGCGCCTTCAGGCATTCAAGCAACTGCCTGATACCCAATTCCACAAAGAATCATTGCATGTGTTCGATCAACCCACGTTCGAGGTCCCGTTCCCTCATTTCGGGGTCGAGAGCAAGGAAGTCAAAATCATAGGGGTCCTCGAGGAACTGGTGCGCTAACTCCGAGAGCGGCGACGGGAGGTACGGTCAAAATTGGTGAGAGCCCTCCCCTGCCGCTCGAACGCCCGAGCCTCGATCTGATGAACAAGGACGTTGCGGCTCCAGCCATGCTCGATCGTTTGCTGTGCATACCAGAGCCGTGTTTCCAGGGCCTTGAGCCTTTCCAATAGGGCAACGTGGTGGTACCAGGGCACTTGTGCAAGCGTCGCTTGCACAGTTTCTTCCCGCCGCGCTTCGGCAAAGGCGCGCATATATTTAAGATTATGGGGTGAGAGGCTTTGCATCTCAGGGAAGCAGCGATGCAGGTCTCTGAATTCAGAGGAGATTGACTCTGCACTGAAAGATCGGGATCAAAAAAGCGGGGGCCACATGAAGACAGGTGCTTATTACCAGCGTTGCGATCTTACGAACCTTCCTGCCGGTGGAATGGAAGCTCTGACCCCTGAAAGCACATGGATCCTTGTGGATGGCCGCGCGAAAGACCTTGGGCACGGCCCTTTTCCCAACAGGAAGGCAGCGATCAATTGCGGGAAGTCTCTGGGGTATATCGTCTACGGGATGTACCCGTCTCAAATCGTTCCGGGCGAGGAAGAGGATAGCTAGATTCTGCCGTCGATCGATTGCTATCTACCCGAGCCCAACATAGGCTCAGTCACTCTAATTGCTCGTGAGATCTGCCGCACCGGAGCCATCAGAGGTAGTAGCCTCGCCCAGCGATTCGAGTAAGCATAGGCTCACTGCTCTTGTAGTTCGAGTGAGGATGTCATATCCGAGATCCGGGATTTCGGGAAGACTTTGCCGTTTGAGCTCATCGCGAGACCACGAATCGCGCTCCGGGGTGAAGCTGCCACTGATCGCAAGGAGTTTGCAAAAGCTCGCTTTCACACTCGGATTCGTACTCGCGAACAGCATTTCCCAAATTGCGTGAGCCGCCTGCGGATCGTCTTTGAGCCGTGCAACGAGCGGGCGAACAATGCTATCGGCTTGAAAACCATTGTGCTGCGCCCAAACAAGGTCTTGCTCCAACGCGCCCGCGAGCCTCTCAGAGGGTATGCAAGCGTACTTCCTATATAGTTCAGCCGCCCCAACCTCACCATTCCGACGACGGAAGGCGAGCTGCATGAGCAGTTGATTCTGTCGCCAGCCGAGCGACAACGCCATGATCACTCCGAGTCGAACTCGACTGGGATCTCCCAACGATGTGAGCCGGGCTTCTGTGGCTGGGTCGCCTCGAAACTGCTCTGCCAAGATATCGGCGGCAGCTTCGGTTGCGTCATACCAGCCGTGCCAATCGCTGTCGTGATCGCCGATTACGGAGAGGCAGGCGCGGATAAGATTTTCCGACCGGGGTTCCAGACGGCCAAGCAGCTCTAGAAATTGTGATGACTTGCCTAGCCTGGGATCAGCTTCTGCCCGCTCTAAGATTTCCCGGGTGAGTGCTGGATGATCGGCCGCTACGACCGCCAGGCGCTGCCACAACTCTTCCGGACCGATTCTGGCAGTCAGGATGGAGAAATCGCCGTTGAGAGCCTGCTTGACGTACGGCCAATGCGCACCGAGCAGGTTGAGGAACACTCGATTTTGCCGCCGACCTTCGGTAACGGGGATATTGATCGGTTGTCCCTCATGTCCGATGAATTCGGTTCTGCCGACGATTCGATGCAATTCGTTCAGGATAATCAGTCCCGCCGCCGCCGCTTGTCTGCGATCCTCGTGATCGGGCCCATAACATGGAAGCATCCTGTCGAGTTTCTCGAGCGCGGCAGTGCCAACTGCCGGCAGCAACAGAGTGTGGTACTGAATCGAAGCCTGTGTCTTCACTTCACCGTTGCGTTCGGTATCCCAATCCTCGAGGACCTCGATGGCGAATCCCTTGTCGGAAAACAACGGAAGATCCGAAACGATCTGATACCGCAAATGAACGGGCAGCGGGGTAATTGCTTCCCCAAGCTCTATCCGGAATTGCTCGTCAGAGGCGTATGCCTCGACCATGGCTCCTATTGGCGGATACGGTGATTTGAGAGAGTTGCGCGCCAGAGCCTTCACCCTCTCGTCGTTAGGGAACTTAAGAATCAATGAGCCCAGAAAGCTGTCCATCGAGAAGGTATCGGGATACTTCAAGCGCTGAAGCGCAGCGTCGACAATCTCACCCGTATTTTCCATAGGCTTCAGCTTGGAAATGCCGTGAATGACTGGATCAAGTCGCTTCGATTCATCGGCCCTCAAGAGATCGAACAGACGTGCTCTGGCTATCTTGGGATCACCAAGAATCTCGGGTAAGTATTGACCGATCTCAGCAGCATCCGGGCGCGCTGCGCGCTCCGTGAGCGCCGACGCAACCTCGGGATCCGCCATACCCCAGCCTTCGAGAAGTGATCCCGCGGCCCAGAAGGGCATCCATTCATTGAGAGATTTGATGAGAGCCGCCTTCATGACAGGAGTACGCCCAACTAAGGCGGCGTAGTGCAGCGACAGCCCGTCGTGATATCCCTCCTTCTGAACCCATTCATCCAAAGCTTTCACAACGCGTTCTTGATTCCGGAAGTTGTCGACAATGTCCTTCCATATGGAATCGACAGAGCTAAAGGAGTGTTCTTGCCTTAGCTGATCAGCGATCATCGTCGCCACTTCGTCGTCCTGAGGGAAGGCCTTGCCGACTACAGAGAGCGCCGTTTCGCGATCGATGAGGGTTGAATCATAGGAGTTGCGGTCGCAACTGTTGAGGCAAATCCGTTTGAGTTCTGGATTTCCTGGCCAACCCTGAGCAAGCGCATTCGCGATCTCCGGTCGCCATGCATACTCCAATCCCGAGTGAAATCTATCTCTTGCCAATTCGAGTAGATCGGTAAGATCGACATCTTGTTGTTTTCCCAAGCGGACTTTAGATAGGAGACTCGCCGTCTTCACCTCGAGAGATACGCTGCGGCATCCTTGAGCCACGATCTCATCGATCATGGAATGCGAAGGCCACCCTTTTGCCAAGCCTTCGATTGCCGCGGCACGTTGGCCTGGGCTCTGAGACTTGAGAGCCATCTCAGCCAGAACATCTCCATATCGATGCACTCCACCGAAAACACGAGCAATCACGTCGCTTGCGGTGCGCATTACTCCAACATCCTCATCATGCAAGGAACGGAAGAGGATCTCCCAGGTATGGTCCGTGGCAGGCCAAAGGCGAAGGCCCTCGACTCGGCCCGAGCCCCACAAGCCCCGAGAGAACACCCAGCGCCGGATCCGCTCCTGAACGAGTGCTCGTGTCTTTCGCGAGTTCAATCCAGATAAGGCGTGATTCAGGAGGCGACTTCTCTGGGACGAGATGAAAGAGGTTTCGATGATGGTACAGGCCCGTTGAGCAAGCGCTTTGGACCGCGCCGGCGTGAGGTTACTCTCTCGAAAGGCAACCTCGGAAAGGAGATCTTCCTTCGCAAGACCTCCGATGACATCGACATCGGTCGTCTCGATCGCATCCACCAAAACGCCAGCGTCTTCGTCTCTGCGGCACAGGTAGACCATGCCGATGATCACCTCTCTCCAACGCGGGTCGGAAAGACGCTCACGAATGACCACTTGCTGGTTCGACGACGGGGTACGGGCGAGATGTACGGCGGCAAGATACTCCTGCAAAGAGCGGTGGAAGAAACTTAGATTCGTCTGCCCCTGGCTGACCAGCATCCCGAGGCTTCCTTCTTCAATGTTTGTGAACGATCGAAAAACCTCCCGAGCTTCTTGGCGGGACAAGCTGAGCCCGTAGTTGGCATCGTGCTGCAGGAAATCTTCTAACCGAAGGCGCACGTCTTCCGCCGAAACGATGCCACCCGGAAAATCCGCCTGGACCACGTATGCCAGATATGCCAGGGCATTCTGGATCTCCTTCGGAGTGAGGGGATCTTGATCCGTGGTAAGTGCCGCCGCCACACGCCTCGCGAGGGGGTGCTCTCGAATGAAGTGGTTCGCCACATACTCATATGCTTCAAACCGGGTAGAGGGCAGAGGATTATTCTGCAAATGTAGATAAAGAAGCAGAAGCAGGGTGAGCGGGACTTCGGCAAGCTGAAGCAAATCAGTTGACTTTGCAAGCTTGCTAATGAAGTCAGCGGCCTCCCGGCGGATCTCGTTGTCGCCTTCAAAGCGACTCAGATCTGTTCCGTCGTGGGAACCTTTGCGCAGACGGTCGATCGCAAGCCATCTGATAACCAGGTTTGTTTGCTGGTCCCGGGACATTGCCGCCAGGTTGGCGACTTGCCACTCTGGTCCCAGCACCGACACGCGCTCAAAGCCATGAGGACGACTCGCCAGAACCGCTGGTAGATTTCTCGTTTGCACGAAGGCTTGCAGGAGATTGCTCGTCGACCGTGCCGCGGTTTCGTCCGTCCATTCGTCCAGCCCATCGACGAGCAGCAGCAGCCGGTCATCCTCAATCGCGGCTTCAACAAGGGGCCAGAGATCCCCCTGTTCATGCTGCCTGAACCAAGTAGCGAGGCATTCCGATAATCCGACGGGCGAAGCCAGTTTGGTATTCAGAGTCGTCCAGAACGAAAAGGGGATCCAGACGGGCAGAAGCGTTCCCCACTGCACAGCAGACTGCCCGAACACCGGCTCTTCGGAGAGTAACTCTACGATCAGAGTTCTGAGCAGGGCGCTTTTCCCGCTTCCCGGCCCCCCGAGAAGTACTGAGCGCTTACCCTGGCTGAGCCACCGGTCTACATCGACGCGCACCTTGATCTCGCCCACGGAAGGAAGTTGCTGCGGCTGCGCAGAACCCCCTCCCGGCTCCTTCGAGGATGAAGTGTCCGGACCAGCGGTCTGCGTGAGCGACTCGCGAGCGATGGCTGCAGCCGGCAGTGATCCATATACCTCTGGGACGATAAACCTGTCTCTGAGTTGAAGCTCCTCCTGCCCGATCCGTGGAGGCACTGGAATCCCTGGGTCGTGCCTATTGAAAATCATCTGGTAAAACTTCTTTAGCTTGACCCGATACTCGGCAATCTCATTCGCATTCATACGCCTGGTCATTTGCTTTACAGCGTCAGGTCCGCAAAACACCTCAACCCAGGCTCTGCTGAAGAAGTCGTCAACGATTCGGGGATGGTCTTTCAGCCACTCCGAAAGACGTTCCTGGCCGATCACTTCAAACGTGATTTCCAATGCTTCAAGACGCTTTGCCGCAGCCTCAATGGCATCCCCGATCTTTGTGTCCTCGATGGGATGCGACGTCATGATCCGAAAGGCCTTCGACTTGTCGTGCCACTTGCCTTTGAGAAAAGTCTCTACTGCTTTCGTTACGTCCGCGGCCGTGAACGAGTCGAGACGCTTGCACTGATAGACCTCGTAGCGAAGGGGATCTGCGAGTCGGACATAGAGGTCGATGCCATGTTGCTTCTGTCCCCTGACTCCATACAATTGCGCCCGGACGACAACTGACTGCGTGCGGACGTACCTGAGGCAGAGGCGCTCATAGTTTTCCCAGGTGAGGTCGATGAATGGTAAGAGCTGCGCACGGGTGTCCACGGGCAGTACTGGCGCAGGGGCATCTGTCGCCGGCGTCTCCAGCCATGTTGGAGCCCCTTCGCCATCCCACAAAATCTCCTCGATCATTCAGGCACCCCTCGACCATTCTCAGACAGAGAGTTGACACGCACCGATAAACTTATGAAGTCTGCGGGAAATGGATTTAGGACAAACGGATGCCCAATAGCCCAAGAGCTTCCAATAGATCTGGATCGTCTGCCGGAAATTCTTTCGAAATCGCGTTATGGAGAGGGAACGGTTCAAAGATCGCCCAGTTCTCGAGTGTCTGGCCATATCGGGATCGATAGAAGATGCCCGCGAAGTTCAGAAGGTAGGCCTGCCTTGAAGCCAGCTGCGTGAGCCTTCGCGGCTCGGCTCTTTCGAGTGAGCTGAGGTCAATGTCTTTCATGCCAAGCCGCAACGCCTCCGCGGCTAATGTTCGCCGGAGTTGGCTCACCCAGGCGACTCCATAGATGTCAGCAAATACACCGTCGATCTCGGCGCTCCCCATGGTGCGGACCTCTAACCAGTCGCGCGGAATCGTCCCGAGAGCGACATAGTCGTCCTCTCCCTCGATCGCATTCAGCTCCGCGAGGAGGGTTAAGTCCGGCCTGAAGCGCGCCAGCGTCTCGACAAAACACGCGACACGTTGTGATGAGGCGTAGAGGACACGGTAGTAGCCTTCCGGATCGTCAAATCGGTTACCGAATGTACCGTCGCTGTGTGCAAGAAACCATTCTGGAGGTTGCCATGCATCCGGGCGACGCCCCAGACGATAGACCGATTCGATTGGCCGGCGTTCTTCAAGTTCCATCCACCTATCCTCCGGCCAGGAAAGCGCGCGCTGCACTTAGAATCGCTGGCGCGACCGCGTCAATGTCATTCTCCCTCAGGAGCCGCAGTGGGACACGGTCGCCAAGTTCGGGATTCACCCCTGTCAACCAAGCCTGCACGACAGAGGGTGAATCATGTTCACTCAACGTTCGTACGACCTGAAACGCAAATCGCAGACGTGCCTCTGCATCGCCATAAATCTCGCCCCCTGCAATCCAGCGGTTCACGGCGCGGACATCCTTGACTCCCCCGATGTACGCGGTTAGCTTGCGCCCGACGATCTCGACCAGTTTTTCGACGATGGTCGCTGCCGGAAACCTGAGCGCTTCCCGATGTGCAAAGAGATCGGGCCTTGGAAGTGACGCAGTTGCCATTGGAGACCTCCTAATACGCCATGCAAACTCAGTATTTCACATTCCCGCTAAAATAGCACACAAATCACGTTCTAATCATCCGCAAATAACGTATAAAAACCCGAAGCCGCAGTGGCATTTTTGCATAAGTTGTTTATAATCAATACTATGCAACGCACTGGCCTTTAACGAATTGCGATCAGCAGCCCAGCACTGACGCCGACCGATTGTTGATGGCCATGATCGAAGTTGCGGTCATAGGCGGGTTCGAGAAACCAGCCGAAGCGGTGTTTTCGGGCAGGCCAGAACATGAAGTCTCCTGCCACTTCCCCGGATATCGAGTTGCGTGTTGTGCCGTTTTGTCTGAGATTCACCCATTCGGGTCCGACGCCGAGCATGAACTCCGCTTTGCGGGATAGGGTCCAGGGCTTCTTGAAGAGCAGGTCCAGATCCCATTCCGTCGAATTGCGTGTGATGAACGGTGAGACACCGGCCTCAATTTCTAGCCAGTTCTCAATCGGTGTTGTCTCCACTGCAAAGTTTGGCGCGAACGTTGCCCCACCTCCCGAAACGTTCCAGTTCGTTGCTGCGCCAAACTCGAGAATAGCCAGTGGTTCCTTTTCAGGGACCTGCTGTGGCTGGTCAAACGGAGGAGCAGACGTCCCTTGCCCACAGATGGGAAGAGTCAAAAACGACAAAGCACACGCTATCGCAAGCGTGAAAACGCGAGTCTGCATAGATGATGTCTCCAAAGTAAGAGCGACATTGTTCGCGCAAGAAGCGCGAAGACGGCACGTTACCAGGAAACTGCAGCCCGGGGTGGTCGGTATGGCGACGATCGAAACGCTGGAAGAGGAGGAGTTACCTCAGCAGGAGTGATTGCGCTCACGACCGGAACAGAAGTCAGAAGCTGCCCAGTATCCGGGAGCCAGTGAAAACCGCAGCATGAGCAGACTCCGTTACAGGTATCCGGTTCCGTGGGTGCAGGATGATTCAGAGCCGGCTGCGATGAAGAGGAAAGCACAGTTGCGTGAGGTCCATCGCAAAGATCGCAATGGGGAGAGCTTGCCGATAGCAAAGCCAGCAATACGCACAGCATCCAGGTTGCGATGCGGGTTCCGGCTTGCACGGTATGCTTCATCCCGGAAGTGTAACGGTAGTGAGATACCTGCAGAACCAGTTGCATTGGTCCTCGGCTGACTCCTTCTTGCTCTCCCCAGTCGGGATGGCGAGGCTCGGCACCATTGAGACGGCGGCGGGAGCCACTCAAATCTGCTGATAGAAAGCCTCGACGAACGCCCTCAGCGTCAATCCGCTCGTGTCGAAGTTCTCCAAATAGAGAATCTTGCCGCCATGTTCAGCGGCAAACAGCAGCGGTCCGGGACCTGGGGAGGCAAATCCAAATACCGATATTGTCTGGATGTCACAGCTGCTATTTGCTTGGGCAATATAGCCCTTAAGTGCCGTCTTCGAGGGATCGTCTGGGATCGCCGATCCCTCTATCTCAACTTCCCGAGTGATGAAGACTGCAAAGTCCTCGGACGGAAGCTCTGAGGCAAGGTCGATTCCTCTGTCAAACAGAAAGTCCCACACATTGTTATCGAGAGTGATCGCTATTCTGCCATCAGGTCGTTTCGTGTAGGGCCAATGCATGCTTTGAACCCTTCAGAACAGCGTAGAGGCAGCCGGCGGGAGTGCTTTGAGCGCAAAACCTAAGACAAAGCGTTGTGGGTGAGCCCGAAGTAACTCTTCAGTCGAAACGATAGATCTGCCCCACTGCAGGTTTTCGGTTCGTTTGCGACAATTGCTGGAGATGGTCGCAAGCATTTCCAGCGAGAGAGGTTGTTCGCGGAGGCAGTCATGAGTCCTGATCGAGGCCGGACCGTTCGCGCGTATTCCCTAACCGTGCTGATGTGTGCCTTGGCGGGAGTTTTCGCCTGGATTCTGAATGCGCCGTCTTCGTGCTTCCTGTTGGCCGTAGTGGCAGCGAGCTTGATGGGAGGACGTGGGCCGGCGTACATGGCGATCGTTCTGTCCTCGTGTGCCTTCGAATTCATATTTCTGCCGCCGCCCTTTCACATCGTCCACAATGGCTCCTCGCTCCTCAGGATGGCTATCTTTGTGGGGGCCCTGCTAGTGACCGAAGCTCTTCTCAACGCGAAGCGCCGCTCGGATTTTGCCCGGCTGGCTATCGGCGAGGAGTTTCGTTCCCTTGCCGCAACCAGCCCGGACGGCATCTTCATCGCTGACGAAACCTCTCGCGTATTGTTTGCCAATCCGGCGTTTTTGAAAATGTTTGGGACATCCCATGACGAAGTGATAGGCAGATCTGCGACGGAATTGTTGCCGGGTTTTGAACTGCTGGCATCCTCCGGCGAGTTCGTTGCCATTCGCGCCAATGGCAACCAGTTCTACGTTGAGGCGACCTGCGGCCGATTTGGTAACAAAACGACGGTCTTTCTACGCGACGTGAGCGATCGGAAGGCTGCCGAGAACCGGCTGCGAAGCACGGAGACTCGGCTCGCGAAGGCTTCGCAAACCGCGGCGATCTCGGAGTTGGCGGCGGCTGTGGTCCACGAGATCAGTCAGCCACTCAGTGCGATGGTGACCAACGGTCAGGCCTGTTTGCGGTGGTTGGCAAGCACGCCTCCGAACACGGCGGACGGCAGAGCATCGGTGGAGCGTATCGTACGCGACGGAAAAGACGCCACGGAGATTATCCGGGGCCTCCGCTCTCTATTCCGTGATTCTGCTTTGGTTAAGACGAGGCTCGATTTGCACGTCGTCATTACCGAGGTTCTGTCGTTGCTCCAAGGAAGACTTCAGCGCGAGACCATCCATCTGGAAGTAGACCTTCCCGCTGACATAGCTGCCGTTGAAGGCGATAAGATTCAGTTGCAACAAGTGCTTATGAATCTTATCGGGAATGCTATTGACGCGCTTCAGACTGCCCCATCACCAAGGTTAATTGGCGTGCGTGTGCGACAGCAGCAAGCGACGTTGCTCACAGAGATTTCCGACAACAGTCCCGCTGGACCAGATTTTGCAACCATCTTCGATCCGTTTGTGACCACCAAGGCCGATGGCATGGGCATGGGACTTTCGATATGCCGGTCAATCATCAAAGCCCATGAAGGACAGCTTTGGGGAGACACACGGCCCGAGGGCGGGACCGTCTTTTCGTTCACCTTGCCCATTCCTCCAGAGGCTACAGATGAATCATGAACCAGCCATTGTGTATGTCGTGGACGACGACGCCAGAGTGCGGGAAGCTTTGCAGGCTCTCCTACGCGCATCGAATAGGCGCGTAGAAACTTTTGCGAGCGCAAGCGAGTATCTGAGGTCTGTCCGATCTGCTAATGTCAGCAGTTGTTTAATTCTTGATATCGATATGCCCGAGATGAGCGGTCTCGAACTGCAGCAGAAGCTCGCCACGCAGGACGGTCCGCCGATCATCTTCCTTACGGGGTATGGTGACATACCCTCAACGGTGAAGGCGATGAAGGCTGGAGCGTCCGAGTTTCTCACCAAACCTTTCGATGACGTGGACCTCCTACGCGCAATCGACGAAGCGCTTCACACTTCCGATCTCGCTCGCGCGGCCCGCGCAGAAGTGGCAGAGATCGAGAGGCGGTATACCTTGCTCACACCTCGGGAGCGGGATGTGCTGCCCTATGTTGTTGCCGGGCTCCTCAACAAACAAACAGCTGGAGAGCTTGGAACAAGCGAGATCACGATTCGCATTCACCGCGGGCAAATCATGCGCAAGATGGAGGCTGAGTCGCTGGCCGATCTGGTCCGCATGGCTGCTAAGCTAAATATCCCACTCCCGCGGACGCCCTATACAAAGAGATAATAGAAAGCTCTCTCGCGCGGACTTAGTATCGCTTTCATGGCGATGCGTAACAAGTCGGCGGAGATGAATCTGAGACGCCTCGTGCTCTTAGTCGACGACGACTCACGGGTGCGTGAGTCGCTGAAGGATCTTCTGGGCTCCGCAGGAATTGAAACGTTAAGCTTCGGTTCTGGCGAGGCACTCCTTCGCTCCGAGGTACTCGCGACATCGAGCTGTTTGATCACCGACGTGAGAATGCCGGGGATAAGCGGCTGGGAAGTCCAGGCGTTTGTTGCGAAGATTCACCCCCACGTTCGGATCATCTTTATCTCCGCATTTCAGGATCCCCAGGCTGTCGCGCACGCTTTTGATCTGGGGGCCTTCGCGTTTCTCTACAAACCCTTCGACGGAGAAGATTTGCTCCGCATCGTCGAGGCGGCACTGTCTCAATCGGCAGGGCTTTAAGCCCTGCCAGTTTATTCGAAGCGAGGATGCTATGTGGATCGTTCGGCTTGCCCTAAATCGACCCTATACCTTTGTTGTCTTAGCGCTCCTACTCTTTCTCGCTGGTCCGCTGGTTCTCCTGCGCGCTCCAGTTGACATCTTTCCGGAGATCAACATTCCAGTCGTCAGTGTGATCTGGACCTATACAGGCCTGGTTCCCTCGGAGATGGACAAGCGCATCACCTCCATCTATGAGCGGGCCGTTACCACGACCGTCGCCAACGTAGAGCACATCGAATCGCAGTCTCTCAACGGCGTCGCTGTGACGAAGATCTTCCTTCAGCCGCAAGCGAATGTCGATGGGGCCATCGCGCAGGTCACTGCCGAGGCGCAAGCTACCTTGAAGCAACTGCCGCCCGGTATTACACCGCCTCTTGTCATCCAATACAGTGCCTCAACGGTGCCCATTCTGCAGCTCGGCCTAAGTGGCTCCGGCCTGTCGGAGCAGGAGCTGAACGATCTTGGTACGAACTTCATCCGCCCACAACTGGCGACGATCCAGGGCGCCGCGGTGCCACTACCATACGGCGGCAAGGTACGGCAGGTCATGGTCGATATCGATTCTTCCCAGTTGGAATCGAAGGGTTTGTCTCCCCTCGATGTCGTGAATGCCGTAAACGCGCAGAATGTCATCTTGCCGTCCGGGACAGCGAAGATCGGCACCACGGAGTACAACGTAGGGTTGAATGGGACACCCACCTCGGTGCAGGAGCTCAATGACCTGCCCGTGAAGACAGCGAACGGCGGTACGGTCTTCCTCAAAGATGTCGCCCATGTTCGCGATGGTTTCGCGGTGCAGCAGAATGTTGTGCGCCAGGATGGGCAACGCGGGGCGCTGCTGACAATTGAGAAGACAGGCAGCGCTTCGACGCTTGCCATTGTTTCCGCGGTACGCGCGGCGCTGCCGAAGATCGCGGCAACCCTGCCGCCTCAGCTGAAGATGACGCCCCTGTCGGATCAATCAGTCTTCGTGAGGGCATCACTCGTGGGCGTCCTCCGAGAGGGTCTGATTGCCGCTTCGCTTACCTCCATCATGATCCTTGTCTTCTTGGGTAGTTGGAGAAGCACCCTCATCATCTGTGTATCGATTCCGTTATCCGTTCTTACGTCGCTGCTGATCCTTAGCGCCCTCGGAGAGAGCATCAACGTAATGACCCTTGGTGGTCTTGCACTCGCGGTCGGCGTGCTGGTTGACGATGCGACGGTCGAGATTGAGAACATGCAACGCAACCTGGCCATGGGGAAGGATCTGCGACAGGCGATCCTGGACGGAGCACAGGAGATCGCTGTTCCGGCCTTTGTCTCAACGGTCTGCATCAGCATTGTCTTCGTGCCGATGTTCTTTCTTTCGGGAGTCTCGCGCTACCTCTTCGTACCGCTCGCGGAGGCCGTGGTCTTCGCGCTGTTCGCCTCCTACTTCTTTTCGCGAACGATCATTCCGACGTTGGTGATGTTCTTGCTGCCCAAGGAGGTTGCGCAGAAGGCCAGCGAGGATCAAGGCGCACGCCCCGGATGGTTCGCGCGGTTGCACACGAAGTTTGAACATGCGTTTGAGTCGATGCAGCAGCGCTATACCGGTCTTCTGACCCAATGTCTCGAGCATCGCAAGGTCTTCGCAGGGCTTTTCCTGCTCTTCTGCCTCGGTAGCCTGGCGTTGATTCCTTTCCTGGGCCAGGACTTCTTTCCCGCAGTCGATGCTGGGCAGTTCCGGCTGCATATGCGGGCCAAGACTGGCACCCGTTTGGAGGAGACTGCGCGCCTAGTGGATGAGGTTGACCGATACATCCGGACACGCATTCCGGCTTCGGAGATGGCGGGAATTCTGGATAACATCGGACTTCCCACAAGT
>Ga0302319_10012621_pt1 | contig 15913 bp, 9 predicted proteins | sample Bog_T0_2_FD_203319 | JGI IMG/M metagenome (GOLD analysis project Ga0302319, IMG submission 203319) | Peat permafrost microbial communities from Stordalen Mire near Abisko, Sweden - Bog_T0_2 | ecosystem: Environmental > Terrestrial > Soil > Wetlands > Peat | place: Sweden: Abisko, Stordalen Mire...
GAAGTCGGCGTTGGGGTCGGTGCTGCTGTCCTCGAGATCGTCGTACTCGCGCGCGAATCCCGAGCTGATGACGCCGAGCGCGCTCCCTTCCCGCGGGACGATGACGCTGCCGAACTTGGGGAGCAGGCCCCACTGGCCCGTCGCGGGGAGCGTCGTCGATCCGAACCCGTTCGAGTACGTCGCGCTCACGAGCCCGTAGCCCGCTGTCGAGGCGTTCGTGCAGATGCCGATGGCCCGCGCGAAGTTGGCAGGGTCGCTGTCGTCGACGGCGAGCCCCATGTCGCACGGCGGGGTCTGGTCGATCGGGCCGTCCGTGATCTCCATGACGTCCCCGGCCCCGGCGTCGATGTTGCCCGTGCCGAGGGAGCCGCCGAAGCCCGCGTCGCTGCCCGAGCCCGTGCCGTAGCCATCGCCTGTACCTGCCCCCGTACCGGTTCCCGAGCCGGTCCCGCTGCCGGTCGTCTCCGGCTCGCCGAACCCCGACCCTGGGTGAGACGCGGAGCATGCCGCGACGATCGCACCGGCCGCGAGGAGCGAGACCAGAGACCCGAGCCCAGAGAAGATCGTGCGCATGCCGGGACAGGGACTGCGAATCCCGTTCCCGCGCGCGACGAAGGCTTCGCCCGGCCGCATTGCAGGGAGAAAACGGGGTCTGTCGGGTTCGGTGGAACGGCATCGATCCACGAGGCAGGATCCAACGACCCAGGCGAATTTGCCGAGAAATCGCGTGGGAACGCATTCCGTTGCCAGCACCACGGCCGGGCGCCGGTCGCCCGGGTATGCTCCCGCTGTCCGGTGACCCTCCTCCTCTCCCTAGGCCGTTTGCGGAGCGCACTTGGCGCCCGGATCCGCGCGCTCCCCTCCGTGCTGTGGCGACGCCGTCGGCGCGTGGGCGTCGCGGCCCTCGTCGTGGTGGCGTTGCCGTTCGTCGTCGTCCTCGGCCTCGCCGCGCTCACGCCGCTTCCCGCCGAGCTGGGTCAGCCCGGCGTCCCCTCGCTGCGCGTCCTCTCGCGCGACGGGCGCTTGCTTCGCGAGGTGCGCACGGACGATGGCGCGCGCGCCCGTCCGCTGCCGCTGTCGGAGTTCCCGAAGAACGTGCAGAACGCCGTCCTCGCGGCGGAGGACCGGCGCTTCTACGCGCACCACGGCGTCGACGTCCTCGCCGTCGTCCGGGCCGCCCTCACGGACCTCGTCCACGGCCGCGTCGTCTCCGGGGCGTCGACCCTCACGATGCAGCTCGCCCGCACGCTCCGCCCCCACCGTCGCAACCTCTGGGGCAAGGTGAAGGAGGCAGCGCTCGCCGTCCGCATCGAGGCGTCCCTCCCCAAGGAGCGCGTCCTCGACGAGTACCTGAACCGCGTCGTCTACGGCCCGAACGTCCAGGGGTACGCGGCGGCGAGCTACGCGTACTTCGACGTCGCCCCCGCGTCCCTGTCCGTGGCGCAGGCCGCCCTCCTCGCGGGGCTGCCCCGCGGGCCCGCGCTGTATGCCATCACGCGTCACCCTGCGCTCGCGAAGCGGCGGCGCGACCGGGTGCTCGAGCGGATGGCGCTCGCAGGGATGATCGACGAGGGGGAGCGCGTTCGGGCCATCGCCGAGCCGGTCGTGGCAAACCTCGAGAAGCCCGCGTTCGGGGCTCCGCACTTCGTCCACGGGCTGCTCGCGGGCGATCTCGCCGCGCTCCAGCCGGGCCTGATGGAGGCGCTCGCGTCGCAGGGCTCGTCCGGTCACGCCGGCGATTCGCTCGGCGAGCTCACGACGACCATCGACCCCGACCTCCAGCGCTCGGCGGAGGTCGCCGTCGCGACGACGCTGGCGAGCCTCACGACCAAGCACGTCACCGGCGCGGCCGTCGTCGCTCTCGACAACGGGACGGGCGACATCCTCGCCTACGTCGGCTCGCCCGACTTCTTCGCCCAGGCCGCGCTCGGTCAGAACGACGGCGTGCGCGCGGAGCGGCAGCCGGGCTCGTCGCTCAAGCCCTTCGTCTACGCCGAGGCGATGACGCGCCTCGGGTACACGGGGGCGACGTTGTTGCCCGACGTCGAGATCCACATCCCGCTGCCTGGCGGCGGCGACTACGCGCCCCACGACTACGATACACGCGTGCGCGGCCCGACCCGCCTCCGCGAGGCGCTCGGCAACTCGCTGAATATCCCTGCGGTCTACACGCTCTACCAGCTCGGCACCGCCCACGTGCTCGACCGCTTGCATGCCATGGGCTTCGCGTCGCTCACGGAGGACGCGGAGCACTACGGGCCGGCGCTCGCTCTCGGCGACGGCGAGGTCACGCTCCTCGAACTCGCGAACGCGTACGCCACGCTCGCGCGCGGCGGGCTCGCCCGGCCGGTGCGGATGGTCACACGCCTCGTGCGCGCAGATGGCGGAGGGGCTGCCTTCTCCGCGGTCGCGGGGGAGCGCGTGCTCGAGGAGCGCGTCGCGGCGATGCTCACCGACATCCTCTCCGACAAGAAGGCTCGCATGAGCGCCTTCGGCGACGACAACGTGCTCGAGCTCGACTTCGACGTGGCAGCCAAGACGGGGACGTCGAAGGGCTACCGCGACAACGTCGCCGTCGGCTACACGCGCGAGGTCACCGTGGCCGCGTGGGCGGGCAACTTCGACGGCTCACCGATGGCCGAGGTGAGCGGTGTCACGGGGGCCGGTCCCATCTTTCACGCGGTCATGGAGGCCGCGATGCAGAGCCGGCGCCGCACGTCGCTCTCGCTCGCCGAGGACGCCGCGCGCCTCGGGCTCGCGCGCACCGCGGTCTGCTCGCTCTCGGGCGAGGTGCCCACGTCGGCGTGCCCGCACCTCGTCTACGAGTGGCTGCCCGAGGGCGAGGCGGACCACGCGCCTCCGTGCCGGGTCCACGAGCGCGTCCGCGTCGATCTCCGCAACGGCCTCCGCGCGGGCCCGGACTGCCCGCGCAACGTCACCGAGGAGCGCACCTTCGAGCGCTGGACCGCGCCCTACGACGGGTGGGCGGCGCGCATGGGGCGGCCGGTCCTTCCGGAGGGCAGCTCGCCCGAGTGCCCCGTGTCCCCCGAGGAGGTCGCGGCGGGCGGCGCAGGCGAGCGCGGGGCGCCGCGCGTCGCGTATCCGTTCGATGGGGCGCGCTTCGTCGTCGATCCCGAGCGGCCCCGCTCCCTCCAGGCGCTGGAGATCCGGGTGGACCCGTTCGAAGGGCCTGTCCTCGTGCGGGTCGACGGCGTTGCCGTGGCGGGGAACAAGTGGCTCCTCGCGGAGGGGAGTCACACGATCGTCGCGGAGGGTGGGGGAGTCGCGGGGGCGCCCGTGCACATCACGGTGCGGTGACCCGCTGAGCCAAAGACAGGTGAGGAGTCGCCTGGAGCTCAGTGTCCTGGGCTCGAGGGCCGTCGTTCTGCGCCGAAGGGTCCATGTCCTGCGAGGCAGAGGCCGTCTCCTTCGGCGCAGGAGCCGCACCCTGCGGCGTCGGACCGTGGCTCGGCGTCCTCGGATCGCGATCCAAAGTCTGCGGGTCGCGATCAAGAGTCTTCGGATCGCGATCCAGAGTCTGCGGATCGCAATTCAGAGTCTGGGGATCGCCATCCAGAGTCGGGGGATCGCGATCCACGCCCCGGGCTAGGACAGGACATGGGGCGAGGCGCTCTTCTCGCCCTTCTCCACCCGCTCACTCTTCACTACTTCTTCTTGGCCTTCTTCGCCTTCTTGGCCTTCTTCGCGGGCGCCTTCTTCGGCTCCTTCTCCCACACGCCGAACGTCGCGCCGGTCGGATCGACGAACACGCCGATGGCGCCGTTGCCCGGGATCGGCTGGAACGCGACGAGGACCTTCGCGCCGTTCTTCTCGGCCTTGCCGACCGTCTTCTTCACGCTGTCGACGAGGGCGTAGGGCATCCACGCCGTGGGCTGCCCGGGCATCATCGGCGCAGTCACGCCGCCGCCCGCGACCTTGTCGCCCGTGTCGATGAGCGTGTAGTTGCCCATGTCGGGGCCGAGCACGGTCAGCTTCCAGTCGAAAACCTTCTTGTAGAACTTGCGTGCGGCGCCGGGGTCGGCGGTCGTCAGTTCCATATGCGCGAACGGGTTGCCCATGGGATCGTCCTCCTGGTGAGTGCGGCGAGGGTACGCGCCGCACGCCGCCTGCGTCAGCCGAGATCCTACCGTTGGCCATCATCCCCCGTTCAGGAGTGCGGCCGCGGCCCGCCAGCGGGGGCGACAATGTGCGCTCGCATGACGGGTTTGCGTTTACCTTCCTGAAGGCGTTACGGTTTTCGTGCATACATGCGCTACCTCTACGGCGACTCGGCGCCGTTCCCGCTCCAGTACAACTTCCTCGCCACCCTCGAGGCGTTCATCACGTCGGGCGCCCGCGCGGCGCAGCTCGACGCCGAGGCCCGGGCGATGCAAGCGTCGACGGCGGAGGGGGTGGTCGCGCGCAGCAAGTCGACGTCCTCGGTCGAGACGTTCCACAACGCCATCATCCACGCCGTCCGTGGCAGCTCCGCCAACATGTCCGACCCCCAGGTGCTCGACTACGCGCGCCAGGTGATGGAGGACGCGACGCGCATCGTCGAGGAGGTGAAGCGCGCGTCGCAGGCCGCCTCCGACCGCGAGCAGGCGACCGTGCGCATCGAGATTGACCGCCGGAAGGCCGACATCCGCAAGGCGCTCGAGCAGTTCTTGACGACCGGGAGAATCCCTGTCCTCGAGTCGCGCGTGTCGATGAGCCTCGTCGACGGCGAGAACGAGCTATCCGCGGTCTTCACGCACCCGGAGGGCATCGGCACGTCGTTCACGCTCGCCACGGCGTCGCTCGCGGACTGGCACGCGCCCCGGAAGGTGGGCGAGTTCGCTGCGGGCCTCGACCTCATGGTCGGCAAGCGAAAGAGCATCTTCAAGCGCGGCACGCAGCCCGACACCGTCCGGCTCGACGAGTACATCGTCACGGGGTTCGATCTCAGCGACGACACGGCGGAGATCCGCGTGCGCCGGAAGCTGACCGACCCGCTCGACACCTACGTCTTCCAGCTCCAGCGCACCGACGAGGAGCTGCTCGCGGTGGTCGACAGCCCCGGGGAGCCCTCGACGGGATCCGCGGAGGCGGCGACCATGCTCGACGCCGGCGACCGCGCGCACCTCGAGCGCCTGTGGCAGATGCTCCGCGCCGGCGTCGCCGACGCCCTGGGCCACAAGGCGCGGCTCATCGCCGTCGAGCTGGACGGCAAGGATCTCTTCGAGCACGCGGGCCCGATCCCGCTCATCGAGCGCGTCGTGAAGCTCATCGCGCCGACGGTCATCGAGGTCGCGAAGCGGAGCCCCAACCCGCAGGAGCTGTCGCTCAAGATGGAGCACGACGGCGGGCGGCGCGAGGAGATCTACGTGAAGAAGGCCGACCTCTCGAGCAAGCTCGAGGCGCTGGGCGACAAGGAGCGGCTCCTCTTCGCGCCCCTCGCGCTCGAGAGGGACCGGGCGCCCACGTCGCTGCCGTTGCCCGTATCGAGCGAGCGGCCGGCCTAGCGGCGAGGTAGGGGGAAGCGTTGCGCGACGTTGCCGTGTGTGTGGCGCTGCTCCTGCTCGGCTGCTCGCGTCCGCCGCCGCGGACCGACGCCCCGGACGCGACGCGCGACGCGCGCGTCACCGTGGCGGACGCCGCGCCAGTGGTCCACGTCGTGACGCGCGAGGAGTCGCGGCGCGCGCTGCCGCATCCCGCCGCGACGGACCCCGTCTGGCGGGCGTACATCGCCGAGGCGATCGAGTCGTGCAAGAAGAGCGCGACCTTTCTCGGCCGGGTGATGGCATCGCCCATCGACGATGCGTCGCTCTCCGTGCTCGATGCCGCGCTGCGCGCCCCGAAGAGCAAGGGCCCGCCTGCCGAGGACGTCGGCGTGTGCCTCGTCGACACGCTGCGGCACGCCGGGACGCAAGGGGACCCTCTCGGTCTCCTCCGTGACATGCGGGTCTTGCCGATGATCGTCGCGCGCGTCGGCGAGAAGCCCGGCTCCGTGCGCGAGGACGCCGTCGACTCGCTGCGCAGCGAGGTGCCCATCGATCTGATCCAGGCCCATGGCCCCGCGCTCCTCGCGTCGCTCGCTGCGTACCCGGACGACACGCTGTTCAGCGTCGCCGCCAAGGCGAAGCTCGATGGCGCGCGCCCGATCCTGGAGAAGTTCGCCGCGAGACCGGAGCTCTCGGGTCTCGAGATCGTGCGGATCGTCCGGGCTGCGCTGGGCGACGAGGCGAGCCTGCGCCCGTACGTCGAGGCCTTCCGTGCGGCCACGACCGGGGACGACAAGATCAAGGCGGCTCGTCACCTGGCGGCCATCGGCACGAAGGGCGCGCTCGCGCCCCTCTGCGAGGACATGCGCTCGCCGTTGATGTCGGGCGACCCCCACTCGATCCTCTCCTCGGTTCGCGCGGGTCTCGTCGAGCAGCTTCGCTACGACTACATGGAGGAGCCGCGTCTTCGCCCGGGGAACGTCCTGAGCGATGCGACCTACGACGCCGTGGAATCGTTCTGCCACGACGAGTTTGGCACGACGTGGAGCACGCCGCGCCCGCCGTTCTTCTGGTCGCAGGGGGCGCCGTTCTTTGCCTCTCCCATGCGGCCCTGATTTCGCCCCAGCGCGGCTGACAGCCCTGCGCCTTTTCGATAGCCTCGCGGCATCTCGCGCCTTGGCGCACCCTCGCTGTCCTCCCCGCCGACGTACCTCGGAGCGCTCGTGACCCGCGCCAGCACCTTCTCCCCTAGAAACCGTTCCCTCGGAATGGCCACGCGCATCGGCGCCCTCGGTTTGCTCATCCTCGCGGCGTGCCTCCACGGTCCGCAGGTCGCCCCCACGGCCACGCTCGCACCGGAGGGGCCGGACGCTGGACCCGCGCGGTCGCGAGGGCCTTTCGAGGTCGTGTACGCTGCGCCGCGCGGTCACGTCGCGGACCGCCTCCAGCCTGGGGTCACGGTGCTCTTCTCGCGCGGGATGCGCTCGGTCGAGACCGCCGACGACCAGGGCGTGCCGGACCTCTCCATTCGCACGCAGACGGGTGGTCCCGTCGCGGGCGCGTGGCGCTGGACGGGGACCCGGGGCCTCCTCTTCTCGCCCGCCGTGGACCTGCCCGGAGGCAGCGACTTCGTGGTGACGGTCCCTGCGGGCACCAAGTCGCTCGACGGCTCGGCGCTGCCGCGGCCCTACACGCTCGACTTCGAGACGGACGGACCCCGCGTGACTGCCTTCGCCGCGATGGCACCGGCGGGGACCACGGAGGAGGCGCTGCCGGGCGACCTTGCGTTCCGGATCATCTTCGACCAGCCGGTCGATCCGGCGGTCCTCGAGGCCGCGTCGTCGCTCCGCGTGTTCGCCGGCGACGGGGACCGCGGCGAGAGCATCCCGATGCACGCGTCGAAGACGACGCTGCCGCCCACGACGAACCCCCTCGAGGCGTACGCGCTGCTCCTCAAGCCCGAGAGGCCCCTCGCGCTCGACCACGATCTCGAGCTCTCCATCAAGGACTCGCTCCACGGCACCGGCGGCCCGCGGAGCATGGCGGCGCCCTTCAAGCGCTCGATGCATACGCACGGTCCGCTGCGGCTCGTCGACTTCTACTGCCCGCGCATCACGGCCAACGGCCGCTGCCGCGCCGGCGGCGACGTGAAGGTCACGCTGTCGACGCCGGTGGATCCGGCCGAGCTGCACGCGCACCTCCACGGGCAGCCCCCCGTGCGCCCACCCGCAAAGAACGAGAAGCGGGGCATCGACCCGAAGAACGTGCTCTGGCTCGGCGTCGCGCCGAAGCTCGGTGCTGCCTACAAGATGACGCTCACCGCCGGGATGAAGGACATCTACGGGCAGAAGCTCGCGAAGGATGCCCACTTCGACATCGACGTCGAGGCGCCGCTCGTGAAGCCGCCCGCGGTCGCCGTCGTCGCGCCGCCTCCCCCGAACGCTCCCGTCCAGCCGCCGGCTCCTCACCGGCCGCCGGGGTCCCCGCCCGATCTGCGTCCGCGCCGCGAGCGGCTGCCCTACCGGCTCGATCTGGGCCTCGTGGGCCAGGTCCTCGAGGCGGGAGGCAGCCACAGGATCCCTGTGGGCTCCGTCAACATCCCCACGTACGCGTCGATCGCGGCAGCGCTCAGCGAGGACCAGGCTACGGCGTGGATGCTGGCGCGCGGGAGCGACTTCGACACGCGCAACGGCCTCGTCCCCACGTGGACGTTGCCCAAGGCCGGCGTGGACGAGCGCGCGGTCGACTTCCTCGATCTCGACGCCGCCCTCGCGCAGCACCACGGACGCGGGCCGGTGCTCGTCGCGCTCCAGCCGCCGGGCGGGCAGGGCGGGCAGCAGGCGCTCGTCACCGTCACCGACCTCGGCGTGACCGCCAAGATGGGTCCATACGGCGGCATGGTCTGGGTGACGCAGCTGTCCACGGGCAAGCCAGTCTCTGGGGCGACGGTCGGTGTACACACCACGAAGGACGGAATCGTCTTCACGGGCAAGACCGACGCCCAGGGCCTCGTGGCCATCCCGGTCGACCGCTTCGACGCCATGGCGGCGCCGGAGACGGGCCTCACTCTGGGGACAATCCGTAGCGACGCCGCCATCATCGTGCGCTCCGGGGACGACTGGACGCTCACGAAGGTCGACCGATCGCGGGTCGAGGGGCGCCTCACGTCGGACTTCTCGCTGCTCTCGAAGGAGGGTCAGTGGGCCGGGATGCTGTTCGCTGATCGCGGCGTGTTCCGCCCGGGCGAGACGGCGAAGGTCTCCGGTATCGTGCGCGTCGCCGAGCCGGGCGGGCTGCGCTCCGTGGCAGGCCGTGAGCTTCGTGTCGAGCTCCGCGACCACAACAGCGAGCAGATCTTCGACGGCCGCGCGAAGTGCGATGACTTCGGCACCTTCGCGCTCGACGTGCCCATCCCCAAGTCCGCTGACCTCGGCCCCGCCACCATCACGGTGACGGCGCCCGCGGGCGGTCGATCGAAGACGGCCGAGCCCGGCGTCTTCAGCCACAACATCCGCCTCCTCGCCTACAAGCCGGACGAGTTCAAGGTCACCTCCGAGTCGGACAAGCCGTCCTACGTGCGCGGGGACACGGCCACCTTCTCGGTCACAGGCGAGTACCTGTACGGCGCCCCCATGCCGGGAGCGAGCGTGACGTCGACGGTCTCGCGCCAGGAGGTCCCCTTCGAGCCGCCGGGCCTCGAAGGCTTCACGACCAGCGACGACGTGTTCACGGGCGACTACCCGGACACGACCAAGGCGGCCTCCGAGGTCGACAGCAAGGACGACAAGCTCGACGCGCAGGGCAGGTTCACCCGGAAGGTGGCGCTGGCCTTCGACGACCAGCGCAGGCCGGAGCGCATCGTGTTCGACGCGGACGTGCAAGACATCTCGCGTCGCGAGGTGTCGGCGCGTAGCAGCGTCGTCCTTCACCCAGGCGAGTTCTACGTGGCGCTCCGCTCGCCCGCGGACCGCTTCGTGGCGGCAGGCTCGCCCTTCCACGCGGATGTCCTGGCCGTGGAGCCGTCGGGTACGCACCGGGCGGGCGCGCACGTGAAGGTCGAGCTGGTCGAGCGCAAGTGGAACGGCGTCGTCGGCGAGCAGCCGGACGGGACCCCCGCGCGTACGAGCGCTCCCGTCGACACGGTCGTCGGCTCTTGCGAGGCCGTGACGGCGGACAAGGTGTCCGGATGCGACGTGCACGTGCCGCGCGCCGGCTACTTCGTGCTGCGCGCGACGGCGAGCGACCCTCGCGGCAACACGGTCCGCGCGAGCGCCGCCATCTACGGGACCGAGGAGAGCCCCCAGGCGGAGACGGCTTGGTCGGAAGGCGACCGGAACGCGATCAAGCTGGAGGCGAACAAGAAGCTCTTCGAGATCGGCGACACGGCGAAGATCCTCCTCCGCAGCCCTTTCAAGGAGGGCGAGGCGCTCGTCTCGGTCGAGCGCAACGGCGTCCTCTGGCAGAGCGTCGTTCCCATCAAGGGGCCGCTGCCGGTGGTGACGGTGCCGATCCGTCCGGAGTTCTACCCGAACGCGTTCGTGAGCGTCGTCGCCGTCCGCGGGCGCATCCAGGCCCCGCCCGCGTCGAACACGGGCGCCGACCTCGGCGCCCCCACGTTCCGTTTCGGATACGTGGAGCTGAACGTCAACCCCGAGGCGCACCGCCTTCACGTCGCCGTGCAGGAGCCGAAGGCCGAGTACCAGCCGGGCGACATGGTCGACGCCGACGTCGTGGTCACCGACGCCGGGGGCAAGCCGATCACGAGCGCCCTCACCTTCTACGTGGTCGACGAGGGAGTGCTCGCGCTGACGAGCTACAAGACGCCTGATCCCTTGCCTGCCTTCGTCCAGTCGCGAAAGCTCGCCGTCTTCTCGCTCGACAACCGCGAGATCCTCGCGCGAATCCTCGCGATGAAGGCTGGCGAGCGCCTCCCCAGCCTGGGCTACGAGTACGCCCTCGCGCGGAGCGGCGGCTACGACAAGGGTGACGACGGCGGAGACGGCGACGCGCCGAAGCGCGCGGACTTCCGCACGACCGCCTACTTCGAGGCGGGTCGCAAGACCGACGCGGAGGGCAAGGCCCACTTCAAGTTCAAGCTCCCCGACAACCTGACGACGTTCCGGGTCATGGCCGTCGCGGCCGGCGGGGACGACCGCTTCGGCTCCGGCGAGTCGAAGGTGACGACCTTCCGCCGCCTCATGGCCCGGCCGGCCCTTCCGCGGCTCATCCGGGTCGGTGATGCGCTCGAAGCGAGCGTCATCGTCTCGTCGAAGGTGGAGACCGGCGCGGCCGCGGAGCCCATGAGCGTCGAGGTCCGCCTCGACGCCAAGGGGCTCACGCTGGGCGGCGCGCCCACCCGTACCGTGACGATGCAGCGCGGCGGTCAGGCCGAGGTGCGCTTTCCCGTGACGGCGACCCTCCCCGGGGACGCGGTGCTCACCTTCGTGGTGCGCTCGGGCAAGGACTCCGACAAGGTGGAGATGAAGCGCCACGTGGAGCTGCCGGTGAGCGTCGAGTCTGCCGCGATCTACGGAGACACGTCGAGCGAGGCGTCCATCGCGCTCGGCGACCTGCGCACGATGCGGCGTGACCAGGGCGGCCTCGACGTCCGGGTCGCGTCGACCGCGCTCGTGGGGCTCGGGTCCACGCTCGACAAGCTCATCGACTACCCATACGGCTGCACCGAGCAGCTCGTCAGCCGGACCTTGCCGCTGCTCTCGCTCCTGGACCTCGCGAAGGACTTCGGGGCGAGGCTGCCGCCGGACGTCAACGCCACCATCGACGGCGCGATCGAGAGCATCCTGAAAAACCAGAACGACGACGGTGGCTTCGGCTTCTGGCCGCAGACAGCGTCCGAGCCCTGGCTCAGCTCGTACACGATGCTCGCGCTCGCTGGCGCGGCGGACAAGAAGCGCTTCGTTCCTGCGGACGCCATCTCGCGTGGACGCGACTACCTCACGTTCCGGCTCGCCGCCGCCACGCGCGCCCTGGGCAAGGCCAATCCGGACGACGACTCCGCTCCCGCGGCCGCCGCGGACGCCGGCGCGGACGCAGGTGACCGGGAGAAGAAGGAGATCGCGAAGGAGATCGAGTTTGCCCAGGGGGCCCTCATCGGCGACACGCTCGCGACGCTCGGGTGGTCGAACCCGGGCGCCCTCAACGTGCTCTACGACGCTCGCGAGGGCCAGCGCCTCTTCGCCCAGGCAGCCCTCCTCCACGCGATGGCCAAGAGCGACATGGCCGCGGCGGAGCTGAAGACGCTCAGTCACGAGATCGAGTCACGCCTCCGCATCGGCGCGAACGAGGTCGTGACGGACGAGGCGGACACGGACAAGTACGGGACGCTGCTCGACTCGCACGCCCGCACGCTCGCCATGGTGCTTCGCGCGCTCCTGGCCGCCGACCCGCACCACCCGCTCGCCGCGCGCATCGCGCGGGGACTCTTGGGGATGCGCCACGACGGCGCGTGGCGCACCACGCAGGAGGACGCCTGGTCCCTGCTCGCGCTCGCGGACTACCGCAAGGACCAGGAAGCAGGGGGCGAGGAGTTCGAGGGCCGCGCCTACCTGCGGGGGAGCTCGATCCTGGAGACCACGTTCCCGGCGGGCAGCACGCGCGAGGAGCGCGTCTTCTTGCCGGCCGACAAGATCGCCGGGACGAACGGCGGCACGGTCGCGTTCGAGGCGCTCGGCCACGGCCAGCTCTTCTACGCGGCGGAGCTCAAGTATGCGAGCACCGCACTGCCGAAGCGTCCGAGGGACGAGGGGCTCTTCGTCCAGAAGTACGTGCGCGGCGTCGCCCCCACCGAGGTGACCGAGGCGCTCGCCACGATCCCGAAGAAGTCGGCGGACGCGGTCCTCGCCGGCGACCTCGTCATCGTCGACCTGCTGTTCGAGTCGGCGGAGCCACGCGATCAGGTCGTCCTCGATGACCCTTTGCCGGCGGGGGTCGAGGCGCTCGACTACGATCTGGACACCACGTCGCAGGCGAAGGCAGAGGCCGAGGCGCGTCAGAACGCGGAGGCCAACGCCGACCCGAAGAAGGCCACGTGGCTCGGGACGACGTACCGCTCCGCGACGTCGCGGCGTCAGGTGAAGGACGACCGCGTCCTGACGTTCTTCGACCACATCGAGCCGGGCATGTACCGCGTCCACTACCTCGCGCGCGCCACGTCGGTGGGTACGTTCGTCGTGCCGCCCACGAGGGTCGAGGCGATGTACGTTCCCGAGGTGTATGGACGAACCGCGGCGTCGTGGCTCGCCGTTCGCGCGAAGCCCTGAGAGCGGAGGAAGCCCCGGTCAGCTCCGGTTGTCGAGCGTCACGCGAGGCGAGGGCCGGAGCTGGACGAGGACCGGCCGGAGCGCGCCGACCTCGTCCCGCACGACGGGCGCCGGCATGTCGTCGGGGCCGCCGCCGTCGAGGCGTGCGACGTCGAAGTCCGGCGCAACGAGGAGCGCCTCCGGAGTCGGCTCGTAGAGATCTACGTGGGTCTCCCGGCGCGTGTTGCCGTCCGCGCTGCTCGCCACGCGCGTGCGCTGCACGCGGTAGCCCGGGATGCCATGCGCCTTCACGTGGACCTCGAAGCCGGGAACGCGCGGGTCCCGCTCGATCGTGCGCGGGAAGGGGGTCCGTTCGAGGATCTCGCTCGTGACGGTGACGTCCGGCCGCGGGCCCGCGCCCTCGAGCCAGACGTCGATGGCCCCTCGCACGGCGCGCGCTCGCAGGGTCAGGCGCTCGGGACCCGGGTTCTGGAGCTTCAGGTCGATGCTCGGGTAGGCCACCGTGGCGTCGAGCCCCATGCGGATGTACGCGCTCGGCCGCGAGTGAGGCGAGCGCGAGATCACCGTGAGGCCCGCAAGGAGGGCCGCCGCGTGCAGGGTCGACGCGACCTGGCAGGTGCCCCCGCCCGTCCCCTCGGCGAGCATCCTGTTGCGTAGAACGACGCTCTTCTCGAACCCGAACGCAGCCGTTCGCTCGCCCACGACCGCGTTGAAGGAGAAGACTGCGCCCGGGAGGATGGCGCGACCGTCGATCGCATCCGCGGCGAGCTCGACATTGAAGGCGCGCGGGCGGTGCTCCGCGTCGTGCAGGTACGTGGTGCCGAAGCGCCCGAGCACCTGCGTCGCGGCGTCGGCCCGCGCGAGCCGCGCTCGCGTGACGACGAGCGCGGCGAGGCCCGCGAGCACGTCTCGCCTCGTGACGACGGGGCGGACGAGGCGGTTCATCCGCGCACCTTCGAGGCAACGAGGAGGTTCGAGCTCCTGGCCTCGACGTGGTAGCCGATCCCGAACGGTAGGGGCGACGGGGCGCGCCTGGCGAACTCGCGCTGGAGGTCGGGTTGCAGGCGGTCCTGAAACGGCGAGAGCGGGGCCTCGTAGCGACCGAAGAAGCGCAGCGCCCAGCGCGCGTCGAACGCGTGGAAGGGGATTCCCGTGTCGTCCTGCACCACGACGTCGCTGTCCTCCAGGATCATCCTTCGCACGAAGGAGAAGCGCGGCTCGGCCAGCAGGTAGCTCGCCGCCTTGAGGAAGGAGACGCAGGGACCTAGCGCGCGCATGCTCGCCACGAGCTGCGGGTCTCTCGCGAGCCCCGCGTTGGCGAGATCTGCCTGCCGGTAGTCGAGCCGCCGGACCACCCCCTTCGCTTGCCAGTCGATGCGGACGCCCCTCGTCACGAGCTCCGCCCGCGTGACGAGGCCGCCCATCCGCGCGACGGTCGCGAGCAGCGCCGGAAGCACGCCGGCGCGATCGAAGTCGGAGGCGAGCGCGTGCGTGCGGAAGAACGTGAGGCGATGCAAGTCTTCCATTGCGTCGCCGAGGCGCGCGAAGTACCGCGGGGCGACCATCGTCGCCGTGTCCGGGAGGTCTCCCACGGGCTCGAGGCCGATGAGGAGCAGGCGGGGGGAGTCTCCGAAGAGGGCGAGCGCGTGGAGCGCGTCGGGTCCGGCGAAGGGGTAGATGACGGGCCTTTCGCGCGGCAAGAGTGGCGCGAGCTCGCGGGCGGACCACTCTTGCATCGCGCGCAGCCGAGGGCCCTCGTGCTCCCACCGCTCGTCCTCACGCCGCGCGTACGACGCCCATTCGGCCGTGTCGCGCGCCGGCGCCACGCTCGCGCCGGCCATCCCGGCCAAGCACTGCGCGACGCTGTCGGGAGGCACATCCGCCCGCGCCCGGCGCGGGAGCGCAAGCACGAGCGCCGCGAGCAAGGCTTCGCGACGGAACATGCGGGACGACGCGCTCTCCACCGGGCGCCTCAGTCCTTCGTCGCGCCGTCGCCGACGCCGGCGTCTCCGACGCCGCAAGGACCCAGGCTGAACACAGCGACGGGCGCGAGGGAGTCCCAGCACGCCGGCACCTGGATTGTCTGCCCGTTGCACGCGCAGGCGGGGCCGGCGGGCGTGCACTCGCCGTCCGCCGGGTCACCCAGCATCGACACGTCCCGGCACTCGCCGAGGGCGGTGCACCCGACGTCGATGGGGAAGGTGCAGTTGGTCCCCGACGGGCACTGCGCGTCGGTCTGACAGAACACCGGAGCGGGCGGTCCGCCGTCGTTGTCGGGCGCGCTCGTCGTCGTGCACGCGATCGCGAGCACGACGGTCGCCACGGCCAGCCCGCGCGTCCGGAAGCTTCCCCCAGCATGGAGTCTTCTCACCTCGGGGAGTCTACGCGCCAAGGCGCCGCCCGGCGAGCCGCTGATCGCGGAAGCAAGACACTGCATACGGCCGGGCGCCAGTCCGTCTACCATCACGAGGTAAGATCGCTCCCTGGTCCCTGCCGCTTCTGTCGCTCCTCAGGAGATGCTTCCCGTGCTTCGACTCCCTCGCGCTCTTCCGCGCCTGTCGCTCCTCTCCATCCTGGTGGCGCTCGTGCCCGCGGTGTTCGCGCTCGATGCCGCGAGCGCTCCTCCCACCGTCTCTCGCACGCTCGACGACTACCGGCACTTCCGGACCGTCGCCATCGATCTGACCGGACGCGCCCCGACGCGCGAGGAGATCGCGGCCACCGAGCGAGCCGACTGGAACCTCGACCACTGGATCGACGGCCACGTCACAGGACCGGGGTACGTCGAGCGCCTGACCCGCATCTACATGGACCTCCTGCGGCTCGAGCCCAACCTCACCTTCTCCGATCCGCCCGCCCAGCTCTTCAGGGCTTCGATTGCCGGACCGGATGGGAAGCCGATGTACGTCTTCTACCGAGGCGGCCAGCGGCGCCCACGCGAAGCCACCGACGCCGACTTCTGTCTCTCCCCGGATGAGACGGGCCTCGTCATCCGGCCTGGAGCCGAGGCGGTGGGCACGCCGAAGAAGGTCCCGCAGAAGCTCCTCGACCAGTACACGATGCTCGTGAAGCCCTGGTGGCTCTACAAGGACTACAAGAGCTGGACTCCCTCCCAGCTCTACGGCGCCGGATGGCCGAACCCCGACCCCG
>Ga0302319_10012622_pt1 | contig 15912 bp, 13 predicted proteins | sample Bog_T0_2_FD_203319 | JGI IMG/M metagenome (GOLD analysis project Ga0302319, IMG submission 203319) | Peat permafrost microbial communities from Stordalen Mire near Abisko, Sweden - Bog_T0_2 | ecosystem: Environmental > Terrestrial > Soil > Wetlands > Peat | place: Sweden: Abisko, Stordalen Mire...
TGACACCCGAGGCATGGGCGAAAACCCAAGCGGGTGAGAAATCGCGCAAAATAGCGTAAGTGTCAGAGTCCCATCCCATCTGACATCTACGTTCCACTTGTCAATTGGCGGCTCGCCGGTCGCTTACGCCCTTTCGCCCCAGCGCCCGAAGCGCGCGACGGAATTGAAGCTGGGTTGCAGCGCAGCGAAATCCCGGGAAACCTCATCCCGATCAGGAGATTATTTTTTTGCCGCCGGTAATTTCCTCGATTGCGTTTCCGTCAAATTTATAGGCCACGAAATCCCGCTTTGCGGGAATATGCCTGGGGCCGATTATAACCAACCAGCCGCTATTTGCACAAAGATACTTCCTGCTTTTGTAAATTACAACAAACCGGCTTAGCATTTTCAAGAGTTGATCGTGGCAATCTTCATATGCAATAAGCACCTTAAGACCAGCATTGATCATCAATAACTTGGAAAGCTCTTCATGCCAGTTCACATTATTTTCATGTTCAATCGCAACCTCTAAAGCCCACTCTCCCCACTGGCCACCAACCTTGTCAAAATATGCAACGTCGAGTTTCGGCCAGTATTCAATATCTGAAACACACGAGAAAAAAGAAGAAAGGCCGTTAAGAAAGCCCGTGATATATGTCTTCCATTCTGGCGCGTTGTTATAAGAACTCGCAAGCTGTTTATCAGGATCGTTCCACTCCGCTCCAAACTTCTCTGCAAATACTTCCCAAAATGTCTCTGGGCTGATCGGAAAAGTCATGTTTGTTTTCATTCCAATAGCTAATAAAACCCAGGAATATTATATCCGTCAATTGTTGGCCTCATCAACAATGGCCGTCCAGTTGGGATGACAACAGTAATAAGCAATATCATATGCACGCCTGTGGATGCACAAACTTGTAGACTCGGTCAGACACTCTGCAAAGTCCTTAAAGAACTCGATAGACTTGGCTTGACAGCATTTAAATTCTCCAGGATACGACTTCGGAGGGACTTGCATAAAATGCAGCCTTGATTATCCGCCCTGCTCATTGGTGTGCTCAACGATTGCCTGATGGTTTGGGTGATGGCACAAGTAAATCCATCCAAACGGTTGGCGATACGAGCACTTGGTTTCTGGCGCGATTAAACACTCTGCAAAATCCGGGTCTATCCTTAAGCTCTTCGCCCTGCACGATTGAGAAAAGCCCGGACTGGAACCCGAACGGTCAGAGGTGCTGTTTGTTAATGTATTTTGCATAAACATCTCCTGTAAATGCTTGTTTGAATTCAGCAGGCGACCCCATTTATTCTGGTGATAAGCGAAATCGAACCTGCAATAATATAGAATCAAGCGGCAAGATCGGGCTACACAGCCATTGTCGAAAAATTGACTGCAATTGGCTTTGATAAGTTGCGGATACATCATGGCCACAGGAGCGGAATAATAAAACATTCGAAGCATCAGGAACTAACCCTGCAAACAATATGGTTCTCTTGCGAACCTATTTTCCCGGGCTGGGCACCACGAGCACAGGGCGTTTTGACGATTTCAGCACGCCTGATGTCACGCTTCCAACCAGCAGATTGTAAACAGCGCCGTGGCCATGGGATCCCATCACGATCATATCCACCGAACCCTTTTCACTTTCCTCAAGGATCGTTTCCAGGGCGGATCCTTGTGGTTGAATGATGGTTGCGCTCACACCGGCTTCTTCAAGCTGTTCATTGTATACGTTCAACAATTCGTAGTCTTCCTTGACATCCCTCATCATCACCGCCTCGGTGGAAGCAAACATGGGCACATCGCTATGCGGCATCACGTTTAACAAAATGACATGGGCTTTTGTTGCGGATGCAATGGTTTTTACCGTATCAAGGAGATAGGGAGTCACGTCGGAAAAATCGACCGGAACAAGAATTTTTTTCATAATCATTTCAGGCGTCACATCCCGCTGTGATGCGGGTCCTAATTGGGTTTGCTTTCACCCGGCTCGTCTGAGGTTGTAGGGTGGCTGGGCGTGGCGGTGTGTCCGGAAGTGGGGTGATGCAGTGCTTCCGTGAGTTCCTGCTTCCCACGCACTGCCGCGTCGTGTTTCGCATGCTTCTGAGCATCCTTTTTATGCGCTTCTTTTGGTGATTTGTCTCCCATGCATGTACATCGTTTTTGAGCAAGCCGTTGGCCGCACAAACAATTTGGGACGACGATTGCGCTAACCCGCCGCCATTGACGACATTGACGAAACTGCTGCCGCCCCTTAAAGGTTATCCATGGAGCTTCCGCCTGCACTACCGGCGTCCGCACGGAATGAACACGCCAAGCCGGTCAAACTCGTCCTGATCCCCGAGGAGGCCCTGCGCGAACTTTTGGTCGGAACAAACCAGACACCTGCGGAATTTCTTGCGTCCCAAAAATCAAGACTTGAAGCCGGGAGGAACTTCCTGAAACGCGCCAAAGCTGCATACTGGAGCCGCTTCTGGCTCGGCTTCTCCGCACTCTTCTCAATTTTCTCCCTTGTCCAGGGTGGCTCCTCCGCGGAAGACGCGATAAGCACCGTCCTTCTCTGCGGCATGACCTTTGTGGAATGCAAGGTCTATACCTGGTTCCTCGCCGGCGATCGACGTGGCGCCTCCTACGGCTATTGGAATCAGACCCTCTTCGCCGTCCTTTTTCTGGCCTACGGCGCCTACCACTGCGTGGTGATTACGCCGATGCCCGAAGTTGTCCAGGACATCGGGGGCGTTTACGCCGAGTATTTCGTAACGCTATCGAGGATTACCTACGGTGTAATCGGACTCGTGGGAGGTGGCTTCCAATATATGCTGGCCTGCTACTACAAACGCAGCCTGAAAGAAGGCTGAATTCCAGTGCTTCGTAAATCCTGGTACGGATCACAAGAATCTCCGGATCGTCATTAAGTGCGCCTTTGCTTGCCGGGAATGTGTGTTGCGTTTTGCAACTCGCCCGTGCGTGAATCCTGCAAAGTGCAATACCCGGACCAACAGGCGGAATTATTAACTATTCATAAGGTGCTGTTGTTCAGCTTGTTGCAATTCGCAGATAATCAATGGCATGCCGCAAGCTAATAGGGATGCCATGAAGCTTTACAGGCAGACCAAACGGGCGATCAGGGTGGCGTCTGCATGAAGCAGTTTTAATGGGTCAGCAAGTATTACCGCTGGCTCAAGGAAGGGTGGTAACCATGAGCGCAAAAATCCTGATTGTTGATGACGAGCCGACTGTCCGGCTCATGTATCGTTCCACGTTGGAGTCCTCCGGCAACTACGAACTCTACGAGGCGGAATCCGGCCCCAAGGCTCTCGAGCAGTGCAGGCAGAGAACGCACGCACTGGCCATTCTCGACCTGCGCATGCCCGGCATGAGTGGCTTGGAACTGCTGGAGAAAATGCACGAGCAGGGCGTCAACACGCCCGCTGTGATGATCACCGCCTTTGCCGATGTGCCCAATGCCGTGAACGCGATGAAACTGGGCGCGATCGATTTTCTGCAAAAGCCGATCCTGCCGGACCAGCTTCGCGGCATTGTCAAAGACATCCTTGCCCGCCACGAGCCGGAAAAACCGAAGAACGAGCCCCTGGATTTCGATCATCAACTGCGCCACGCCAAGCGCGCGATCAATCTGCGCGATTTTGCCGCGGCCAAGCTCAAACTCGTCAAGGCGCTTGAACTGAATCCCAACTCACCCCAGGCATTCAACCTCCTGGGCGTGATGCTGGAGATGCGAGAGGAATACGACCAGGCAAAGCACTACTACGGCCAGGCCATCAAGCTCGACAGGAATTTCGAACCCGCGCAGCAGAACATGCGGCGCATCTTCGAGCTGTTCAATTTCGGCTCCAGCAAGGAGCCGTTCAACATGGAGCTCAAATGACCGGTCACGCCAGCCCCAATATGACAGACATCTTTTACATCCTCGCATCGGCTTCTTCTTCGTCGTAATGCTCACAAACGGCGGACAAAATCTCCAAAAAAACCACTAAACATTCCCCGATCCTTTCACGATTTGCGCTTGATGCCCCCTTCATTCAACGCCACCCTTGCCGGCGGAATCTCCCTGCTACGCCGCCATGCGCGCTCATCGGAAACCCATCTTCACGCTTCTGCTGGTCACGCCGGTCCTCACGGAACTGCTTTCCGGAAACCTGGCGCCTTCGGCCTTTTTAAACCCCATCGTACCCCTGTTTCTGTCAACCGTGGGATACGGATTCCCTATTCTCCTCCTGCGCGAATTCTCCATCCGCAAACGCATGGGAATTCCGGGGCTTGTCTGTCTGGGGCTGGCCTATGGCATCTTCAATGAGGGGATACTGGCCAAGACCTTTTACATGGCGGTAAAAGTCCCGATCAATACCTTCGACGGATATGGGAGGGTGTTCGGAATTTCAGTGCCGTGGGCGGTCACCATCAGCACATGGCATGCACTCCATGCGTTTCTGTATCCGGTCGCACTGGTCTATTATCTCTTTCCGGAACATTGCGACGCCACATGGCTCACGCGAAAAAACCGGAATTGGATCTCTGGGATAACCATCACGGTGGCAACCCTTGTTTTCTTCACGCATTCCAAAGAAACGGCGGCAAGTAACCCTGCCCATTTCATTATCATGCTGGGTTCCATGGCGCTGCTCATCTGGGCTGGCGCAAAACTTCCCTCCACCGCTGTCCTCGGCAGGCAGGGGCTTTTCAAAACGAAAACGATACTCATGGGCGCGCTCGGCTTTCTCGGGCTTTTTCTTGTTCCGGTCATCATGGCCGCCATGAAAATCCCCCCGGTCTTATTCCATGGGTATTACATTCTTGCGTTCGCATGGATCATTCGCCGCCTCCGGCAAATCCGCGCCGTGCCGGTCACAACCCTGCTTTTGTTCGCCTTGGGGGATGATATCATGGTCGCCTTGTTTGGCGCCATTGGCACCATCGGCCAGGGATCAATCCAGAAATTGATTGCAGAGCTTTTCTTTCTCGGGGCTTTCACCTGGTTGATTGTCCGGCTCCGGAAACAATCCGCGCAACGCCATCCAGCGGAAGAAACCCGCACGCAGTAGCCAGGGCCAGCCCGTTCGCGCAGAGGAAGCACCCCGGCCTTCATTCGAAATGTCTAAAAGGTAGGGCCGACCCTGCTGCCTTTCTCGCCCGTATTGCAAACCCCATTTCTTTCATGCATTCTCCTGCAAGAGCCGGAGGAAGTCGCGCTTCTTACCTGTTTCGTGGAAAATATCCTTTTGGGAGTGAAACAAGGATCTTTTCGTGGTTGGCAGGAACAGCACTGGACTGGGGTGGGGCCGTGTGTTGAAGCGTTCAAATGGTAAGACGCATGCCACCATTTGTGGCCCCTGCGTTCAGAAGCTTGTCCGGTACCATTTTCATTTAAGGCGTGTTTTCATGGCCTTGGGTATGCGTTTGCCATCTACCTCCCCGCTCCACGCCAAACGTACTATTAATTATCAAGCTTTTTTGCTTTGTTTTGCCATTCAGAACGCTTAACCGTAACCGGAACCATTGCCCGCAAACCAACCTATGAAACCAAACCGCATCGCCAGCACAGCCTTCGCCTGCGCACTCACCGCGCTTTTTTCCACCAGCGCATTCGCCGGGGATATCACGCAATCAAGCAGCGCTGACGGCAAGGCGACCGTCACCAGCGGCACCGCCTCGACGCCGACTCCGCTCGACCTCCTGAGCGTTGACGAGGATTATACCGGCGCCAGCAACGTGCGGCAGGGCCCTTCGTACGGCAAGCAAACCGCTTCCCACACTGCCTTGGATTACAGCCATCGCTTCCATGTGACCGGCCAGTGGTACCTGCGCCTCGGCGTCGCTTACGAGCGTTTCGATTTCAGCCACACGAGCGCACCGCTGCCGGACCACCTCCAGCAGGCCACCGCCACCATTGCCTATGAATACGTGGTGCAGGGCTTCCCCGCGGCAGCGATCGAGCTCCATCCCGGCTTCTACTATCAAAACGACGCGGAAGGCCGGGACTTCGCCGTGCCCGTGGATATTTATTCCGCTTTTCCCATCGAGAAAGACAAGGTGTTCGGCATGGTCGGCGCATACACGAGCCCGTTCATCAAGCCCCAGGTCATCCCGATCGGCGGCGTCATCTGGCTCGTCAACGACAAGGTGCGCCTCGAGGCCTTGTTCCCGCGCCCCGCGCTCATTTATACCTTGAACGACGACTGGGAATGCCGCTTCGCGGGCGAAATCAGCGGCGGCGGTTTCCGCATGGACCGGACCGGGCGCGACGCCGTCCTCGCCCACCAGGGCTCGGTGGTGCAATACGAATATTACCAGGCAGGCCCCGAGGTGAAATACACCCACTGGAAAGGCACCGACCTCACAGTCGGCGCCGGTTACAGCTTCGAGCGCGAATTCGACTTCTTCCGCGACGGCCCCTACCAGAAATACAAGGCCGTCGGCGCCCCGTACATCAAGATCGCCATCGAAACAAAATTCTAGGCCCGCAGGAGCGCTCCCCTGGCACCGCGGGGACGTTCCAAGTGCCATCGGCTGGATAAAGAGCGCCATTTTGGCGCTGTCAGGCAACCCCTTGGCACCGCCATTTTTGCGTCGTCACGAAATAGTAAAAGCGGTAGCGATTTCGCAATGAACCGCATTTTTGACCCGGTTTTACGCCTGAATTCCGCAGGAATTCCCCATTCGAAGCGCCCTTCATCTTCCACGGCTAATCAACCCTTGCCAACCCTTGCCAACCGTCAGCTATCCCGCATCCCTGCCAAACCGGCTGCTAGGGAGTAATGGTCACCGGCGTCCCGACCGACACCGCATTGAAAAAATCCAGCGCCATGAATCCCGGCATCCGGATGCAACCATGCGAAGCAGGATACCCCGGCAAAAACCCCTCGTGCATCCCCGTCCCTCCCACGATCCGCATGAAGTTCGGCATCTTCGCCCCGTCGAAATGCGCCCCCGGCGGTATCGGGTCTTTTGACCTGTCGATATCCTTCTTCACGATCTTCCCCTGCGCATCCACGTAGTCTCCATAGAGCGAGGATTTGTGGTCCTTGTCCTTCTGGATGATGTGAAAATTTCCCGTCACCGTATTCTTTCCCTCGCGCCCTGTGGAAATCCACGATATCCCCGCAAGCTGCCCCCCCTTGTAAAAATAAGCCCGTTGCTCCGACAGGCTGATATGCACTGATGGCGCACCCGTCATGTTATCGCCGTCCCAGTAGGAAACATTGTCATATCCCGGGGATCCCTGCTGTGAAACATGGCCTACGTATTGGACATCCGGATTATTCCTCGGGTCACTGGAACATCCCGTGAGTATAACCATGAAGACCAGGCCGGCAAGGTATGCACTGACTTTTATCATGCGCTCACTATTGCGTGACTCTGTAATAAATCAAGGCTTCGATGGCAGGCACGCCCCGGGAAATTCGATTTTGCGACACTCAGGGTTGTTTTGCAGGAGGCCAGTTGCTTTACTTGCCCGAATGTTCCATTGGAGTCTCCTGTACCTCATCAGCGAATGGATTGTCAGGCTGGTGATGCTCGTCTACGTGCCGCAACGCCGCAGCAGCGCCGCCACCCGCACATGGCTCCTCCTCATTTTCCTGCTGCCATGGCCCGGCATAATCCTCTACGCGCTGTTTGGCCGCATCCACATGCCCGGCAACCGCATTCAAGAGCAGGAGCGTGCCTCACGCCACATTCGCGCGGTGCAGGAACAGATGGGCAAAAGTTTCGCGGCGAATCCCGCTCTGTGCCCGCACCTCGAGCCAGCCTCTGTTCTGGCCAGGCAACTCGGCGACTTTGAGCCCTTCGGGGGAAATGCCGTCGAACTGCTGTCAGATTACGCCGGCTCCATAGACCGGCTCATCACGGACATCGACTCAGCCAGCCACCACGTCCATTTGCTCTATTACATTTTCCAGGCCGACGACACAGGCCGACGCGTCACTGACGCCCTAATCCGCGCATCGAAGCGGGACGTCGATTGCCGGGTGCTCATGGATGCTGTGGGCTCGAAGCTCGGTCTCGCGAAACTCGCCCCTTCCATGCGCGTAAACGGCATCGAAGTCCACGCCATGCTGCCCGTCGGCCTCTTCCGCAGGAACGCCGCACGCTTCGATCTGCGCAACCACCGGAAGATCGCTGTGATCGACGGCACCATCGGTTACACTGGTTCCCAGAATCTCTCCGATCCCTCTTCCGTGCCCGGCTACCCGAATGAAGAACTCGTCGTCCGCGTCACCGGCCCCGCTGTTGCCCAACTGCAAGCCGTTTTTCTCGCCGACCAGTATTTTGAAACAGGCACCATGCTCCCTGAGCAGGAAATGTTTCCTGCCATACCGGGGATCGGCCTCTCCCCCGCACAAGTGGTTCCCAGTGGCCCCGGCTATAAACATCAAAATGGCCAGGAACTGATCATTGCCCTGCTCTACGCCGCGCGCAAGCAGGTGGTCATCACGACACCCTATTTCGTGCCGGACGAGCCGTTCCTCCTCGCGATCCGGTCCGCGGCGCTGCGTGGCGTGGTCGTGCATCTTGTCGTATCGAGACATGCCAACCAGCTTGTTACCCAGCTCGCCCAGCGCGCCTGTTACGATGCGCTTCTTGATGCCGGCGTGCAGATTCATCTCTACCAGCCCCATTTTCTCCATGCCAAGCATCTTAGCTTTGACGATGACATCGCTCTCATTGGTTCGACGAATATCGACATCCGCTCCTTCGCGCTGAACTCCGAAATCAACATCCTGGTCTATGATCCGAAGGTCGTTGCCGACCTCCGTACGATCCAGAATAAATATTTCGAAAACAGCGACCTCCTCACTTGTGAGGAATGGAGCCAGCGCCCCCTCCTGGCTAAAGTCGCACAGAATACCGCACGTCTGGCGGATTCACTTCTCTAGAAAATCATTTCCGTAAAAGATCGTACGCCAGCTTGACGATCAGCGCTGCTATCACGACGAGGAACAGTTTCCTCACGAAGCCACTCCCTTTCAAGATTGCCAGTCTGCTGCCTGCAATCGATCCGAGGATATTGAATCCTGCCATGGCTAGCGCCGTGGCGTAGAGAATGTGGCCTGTGGCTCCGAAATAGAGGAGCGACGCAAGATTCGTCCCGCAGTTGACGACTTTTGAGGAAGCCGAGGCGAACAAAAAATCAAACCCGAAGACACCGATGAAAATAAAAATCAAAAAACTCCCGGTGCCCGGCCCGAAGAATCCATCATAAAATCCCAGTGCTGCGCCCGTGACAATTCCGGGGATTAATCCTCCTCCGGAGGCGTGTTTTGGACGATGAACAAGTCCCGTATCCTTAATAAAGAAGACATAGGCCGCTGTACCGATCAGCAATACCAAAATAAAAGGCTTTAGGAACGTGGGATTCACATGCGTTACAGCCATGGAGCCGAGGAATGAAAAAACAAACGCCGTGGCCGCTACCGGCCCGACGATGTGCCATGGAATCAAGGAGCGTCGTGCATATTGACGCGCCGCCACCGATGTCCCCGCAAAGGAGGCGAGTTTGTTTGTTCCAAAAATCGTTGGGATGGAAACCCCCGGCAGAAGAATCAACAATGCCGGAAGCTGGATCAACCCGCCGCCGCCGACGATGGAATCGACGAAACCGGCGAGGAACGAAAAGGCGCACAGCTCTGCTACGACGATCGGGCTCATCGCGGGCACATTGGCATTTCAGGCGGAGAAAATGCAAGCAACCCGGTGAGTGGATGTTATTTTGCTCCGTCTTTTTCTTGCATCGTATCCAGCGTCACGACGTTTGCGTTCGAATAAACGTGTGAGATGAATTCCGCGGGATTCGTTGCGCGGCGTTCGATGAAATCATCCCATATCAAAAACCAGAGCCAGGCCGCCCCCTCGCCCAGGGCCGCGTTGGGATCGGGAAGCGAACCGGCTTCGCAGAGCGCGATCATTTTCCGGCCGCCGTAGAGCTGGCGAAGGTTGTCGAACACGGAGGCGAATGTGCCGTGGACACCATCCGGCGCATACAGGTCTGCACCTATGATGTCCACACAGTCATCGCCGGGATACCACTCGAGCGCTCCGGGATCGTCGGTTGTGGTCCAGACCCAGATCAGGTTGTCGAGATGATGGACGCGCGTGAACCGGTCGAACATCAGGCGATAAAGCTGCCGCGCTGTTTCCGGGCCTTTTGCCCCCCACCAGAACCATTTGCCTTCCGCCTCATGGAGGGGGCGCCACAATACGGGCACATGGGCATCGCGCAGCACCTTGAGCTGGTCGGCGATTAGGTCCATGTCCCTTATGACAGCCTCGTATTCAGGGGATGTTTTGTCCGCGATACGGCTGACGTCAAACGTGGTCTTGTTCGTGGAAAAACTCCGCCATACCTCGTTCGTCGCTCCAAACGGGGAAAACCAATGCCATGAAAGCGTCACGATCCCATGCCGTTGCAACACCCAATCCCGCGCACGCTCGATCTGTCCGTCTGGACGGTTGTAAGCACCGGAATAATTAAGCAGATCGAGCCCGAGGATAGCCGGTGCCTTGCCGCCTGTGACGTCAGCAATATATTCGAGCCGCTTCGCGTCCTGCTGTCCGGCGAGGATTTTTTTTCCGAACAGACTTTTCAAAGTTTCAAAAAGTCTTCCGGCTTCCACCGATGCATTCCGATTTACGGGCCGGTCCGCTATCCGGAATGGCACGGTAGCAGGGGCGGGTTCAATCTCAATATAATCAAAATCCACCCAGCCCCACCCTGCTCCAATGTGCACTGTGTTCTCCCCGGCACGGAGTGCGACGCGGCCAAACGTCATTTTCCGAAAGCCCTGCGTGCGCGAAAACAGGCGCTCTCCCTGCATTGAGCTGTTGACGGTGACAGGCATGCGTTTTGGCTCGTAGGCGGCATACGCGATCTTCATCGTGTAAAAGCCATCGGCGGGTGCGTTGACTTTGATATCCACAGCATCGTCAGGTCCGCTGAAGGAAGTGACATAGCCGCTTCCCGAGTAACCGGGGATCTTCGAATCGATTCGCACTTTGCCCTTGAGCACCCCGTTTTCCGCTTCAAAGCGCAGGGGCCACGCTTGGGCGGAAAGAGCGACCGCGACGTAGAGAAAACACACAACCGGCAGACGGATAACCGTGCAGGGTGTTACAGCCATCATTGCTGCACCTGTCCCGCGGTTAGATTACTGGGGAAAAACATGGGGTGGGAGGCGCGATCCATTGCACCATGTTTCTATCACCCCCGATTTTCTTTATCCAGCACGCTTCACAAACATTCCGGAATAGCGCCGCCGGTCAGGTGCTAACTGTAGATCTCGTGATTGCTGTCGTAGTATGATGCGGGTAGCAGCGAGTTGTGGTTTTCCCTCGATGATTCATCAAGGTTGTTCACCTTGGAATTGCTATTGCGCCGTCCCTGATCTGTGGAGCATCCACATACTCCGGCAACCAGCAGGAGCGCCAACGTAATTTTAATGATGTGTTTCATATGGCATCCATACAGCCGCTGGAGCAGGAAGTAATGAATGCACAATTAAAGTTTCTTCATCAAACCACATGGAAACCCGTGCCTCAGACCGGGAAAAACGGAATCAGAAAAATCCCGCTATTGCTGCAAATTGCCGAAGCTTTCGACCTGTTTAAAGTAGCCGCTGTAAAAGCCGAATATTTGCCAGGCAACGTAGCCCATAACCATGAGATAGAGAAATTTTGCAATGATACCGGACAGCAGTTCGAGACGCGACAGGGCCTCCTGCTGAAAAGTATCGGCGAGCCGTTTCAATTCCTGATCGAGAGCGCCTGTCTCCTCGCCAATTTTGATTCCGCGGACCATCGCCTCGGTGAAAGCCCTCGATCCCGACAGGAGCGGGCCTACCTGCGAGCCGCCGCGAACTAGAGGCACGGCCTTTTTCACCGCCTGCCTTACCAGTGCGCTCTGGCTTGCGTTGCTGGCGCTTGTGAGAGCGTCCATCACATTGACTCCCGACTGCAATTGCATTTCGTAGGTCGCGCAAAATCGTGAAAGCGCAAACGCGCGTCTCATCTTTCCCAGCCCGGGAATCATGCGAAGAAGTTGATCCACCATTGTGCTGCGCGCGCCCTCGGAAATGATCAGGGAAGTCGCCAGCCCGACGATGATGCAGCAACCGTAAAACAAGAGCAAGACACCCACTGTCGATCGCAGGTATGCATTCAGTGTCCCGCTCTCCGATACCAGCTTCGGCAGAGCGGTGGAGAATACGCCGAAGTGCAGCACGAATGCCGGGTAGAGCGACTTCCTGATGATGAAGCTCCGCGCCGCGTCCAGCTTGGCGAAATAGTCCGACAAATAGGCGCAGCCCTGGTCGATCCTGCCGGTGCGGGCGCAGGCGCCGATGATGGACGCCTCGAGATCCGATACCACGGGGCGCTGCGCCATGAATGCCTCGCCGACGGTGCGGCCTATCTCGACGGCGGCGTGGAGTTTGTTGAGGAGTTTTCGCACGGGGCCACGGGTCTCGCCCTGGAGGAGTTTGACGGCGCCGAGGAAGGGTGTGCCTGAGCGCAACAGCTGTCCCAACTCGCGATAAAAATCGGCTTTCTGGCGTAGGCTCAAACTCACGTTGAACAAGGTCTAAGGTGGGGGTGGAAAGTGCAACTCCGAAATTGGAAGTGAGGGGTCGGTATGGCAGGGATGCGGGGGTAGCTGATGATTGGTAAGGGTTGGTAACGGTTGATTAACCCTGGCAAAATGGCCACACTTTGCCGTGTGGTTTTTGCTGAAACTGGTCACATGTGGCCCTGGGCTTTGTAGTAATTGTAGCGGGCAAGGATCTCCTGGACGTAGCTTTTTGTGCCGGGGAATGAGATGTTTCCCTGGAATTCGTTGGCGGTGGCTTCCTTCAGGTTGTTTTCGCCGATCCAGCGGTTCATGCGCTGGCGGCCGGCGTTGTATTCGGCCAGGGCGAAGGGGATGGGGTCGTCCTTGCCGCTGTAGCGTTTGAGGGACTGGTTCAGGTACCAGGCTCCGACCTCGATGTTCGTCTTGGGGTCGAAAAGGTCGTCGGGTTGAAGGGTGCCGACCTTTTGCGACGACGACCAGTCCTTTGCGGCGCCTTCCATGACCTGCATAAGGCCGCGCTCGCCATCCCTGCCGACTTTGTAATGCTGGAAAGCGCTCTCGCGCCAGATCACCGCCTTGAGGAGCATGGGGTCGATGTTGTATTTTTTGCCGGCCTCGGTGATTGCAGCGTCGAATCGATGGTAGCGGCCGAAGGCGAGCCATTCGTGGAGGGTGTAAAAGGGGTCGCCGGAAAGGTAGAGCACGATTGCGGCCCCTGCCACGGCAGCGAGCAGGACTACGAGAACGAAATTTCTAATCCAGCGAGACATTCCTCCTCCTTAGTAAAAGGCCTCTGCAAAAAAACGCTACTAAAATTGCTCCGGAAAACTCATGCTGCCTCCATGTCGGGATATGCACGCGTGATGGTTGACCAGTCTGGCAGCCAGGCGTTTGACTACGAGATTCCGCCGCTGCTGGAATCAAAAATCCAGGTCGGCTCGCGTGTCAGCGTACCGGTGCGGAACCGCACCGCGCTGGCCACGGTGATCGAGCTGCTCGACCATTCCGACGTGAAAGGGATGAAGGCGATCGACCGGGTGATCGGCGACCGGCCAGCGATGAACCCGCGGCTGATCGATCTCGCGAAATGGATCGCGGATTACTACTGCTGCCCGGTGGAAACGGCGCTGCGGAGCGTGCTGCCGCAGGTGATCCGCAAGGCGGAGATCGGGCACAAGCAGCAGATTTTTGCCAGCCTCGTGCGGGCGGTGAGCGACGAGGAGATCGAGGAACTCGGGGCGCGCGCGCCGAACCAGGCGTCGGTGCTGGAGTTTTTGAAAAATGCCGACGGGCCGGTGCCGATCGCGGTGCTTACCAAGGAATGCAACGCGGGGCACCAGACGATCCAGGCGCTCGTGAAAAAAACGCTGATCGTGACCGAGACGCGCGAGGTCGGGCGCGATCCGCACCAGCAGGATACGTTTTTGCCGGCTTCGAAACTTGAGCTGAATGCGGAGCAGTCGGGTATTTTTGCGAAGGTGCATACGGCGATCCTGAAGCCGGAGGATGCGAAGCCGTTTTTGCTGCATGGGGTCACGGGGAGCGGGAAGACGGAGATTTATTTGCAGGCGATCGAGCTGGTGCTGGAGCTGGGGAAGACGGCGATCATGCTCGTGCCGGAGATTTCGCTCACGCCGCAGACGGTGGACCGGTTCAAGAGCCGGTTTGCGTCGCGGCAGACGAGCGTGGCGGTGCTGCACAGCCATCTTTCGCAGGGGGAGCGGCATGACGAATGGCACAAAATCAACAACGGCCACGCGCGGATCGTCATCGGCGCGCGGTCGGCGATTTTTGCGCCACTGGAGAACCTCGGGCTGATCGTCGTGGACGAGGAGCACGAGAATTCCTACAAGCAGGAGGAGGCGCCGCGTTACCACGGGCGCGACATCGCGGTGCTGCGCGCCAGCATGGAGAAATGCCCGGTGATCCTCGGCAGCGCCACGCCTTCGCTGGAGAGCTATCACAACGTGCAGCTCGGCAAATACCAGCTCCTGAACCTCACCCATCGCGTCGATGCGCAGAAGATGCCGCATATCCGGATCGTCGATATGCGGCAGGAGACGCTGCGGCAGAAAGGGCAGGCGGTGATCTCCGAGCAGCTCCGGCAGGCGATCCAGGCGCGGCTCGACAAGATGGAGCAATCGATCCTGTTCCTGAACCGGCGCGGGTTTTCCACGTCGTTGATCTGCTCGGTGTGCGGCTACGTATGCGAATGCCCGAATTGCAGCGTCGCGCTCACGTATCACCGCTCCTCGTCAAAAATCGTGTGCCACATCTGCGGGCATACGGGCACGGTGCCGTCGAAATGCCCCGAGTGCGCCGACCCGAAGATCCGGTATTCCGGCACCGGCACCGAGAAGGTCGAGGAGGCGGTGCAGAAGATTTTTCCGCAGGCGGTGATCAAGCGCATGGATGCCGACACGATGACGCGCAAGGAGGCGTACCGCGAAACGCTGACGGCTTTCCGCACCGGAAAGATCGACATCCTGGTCGGCACGCAGATGATCGCGAAGGGCCTGCATTTTCCGAATGTCACGCTCGTCGGCATCGTGAACGCCGACCTCGCGCTGCACATCCCCGATTTCCGCGCGGGGGAACGGACGTTCCAGCTCCTCACGCAGGTCGCCGGACGCGCCGGGCGTGGCGATGTGGAGGGGGAGGTGTTTGTGCAGAGCTTCACGCCGTTTGCGCCCTCCATCCAGTTCGCGCGGCACCACGATTTCGCCGGGTTCTGGCAGCAGGAGATCGAGTTCCGCGAGAAATTCGACTGGCCGCCGTTCTCGCACATGGTGCTCATCACCATCCGGTCGCCGCACGAGACCAAAGCCGAGTTTTCAGCGGAAACGCTCGCGCGGAAGCTGAAGGATTCGCTGCCGAAAGGGGTGATTCTCAGCGAGCCCGCGCCGGCCCCGCTGGCGAAGTCGCACGGGAATTACCGGTTTCACCTCATGCTAAGGACGCGTGCCGTGGTGAAGTTGAGCCGGCATCTGCGCGACTTGCTGGACAAGCTCACGTTTCCGGAAGAGGTGATTGTGACGGTGGATGTTGATCCTTATCAGTTGATGTAGAAGAGAAAGATTCTAACAGGAGGAAACAGAGGTAACGGAGGAAGGCATCTTCTATTTAGCAAAATTAGGAGTATTAAGAGGTTTCAAATACATATTGCTTTATGAATGAATTTGAAATGTCAGAAATGGACGAAGAAATCTTACCGCTGTTTACACGCCGCGGTGGCCTGACCCCGGAAGTGAGACACAACGCAAATGTAGTTTTGTCGTGTTTTGTTATGTTACTGCATCCTCCTGCTGGCAGACGGAGCTGAGGCCGTAGGCCGATGCGGAGTCTGCCA
>Ga0302319_10012623_pt1 | contig 15912 bp, 4 predicted proteins | sample Bog_T0_2_FD_203319 | JGI IMG/M metagenome (GOLD analysis project Ga0302319, IMG submission 203319) | Peat permafrost microbial communities from Stordalen Mire near Abisko, Sweden - Bog_T0_2 | ecosystem: Environmental > Terrestrial > Soil > Wetlands > Peat | place: Sweden: Abisko, Stordalen Mire...
AGGAGAGCACCGGCAACCGGACCTATTGTGATTTTGCCCAGCGCAGCCCCATTCCCAACCTCAATGATGGGCACACCACCACCACCCGTAACGCCATGCCGCTGGTGGACGCTTTGTTGCCGCGTGGCGAAACCCCGTTGTTTCTCCATTTTGACGGTCAATTCGCGACTACCGAGGATTTAATCATCGCTACGTTGACGGGCCGGAATTATGGCTGGACCCCATCGGAATACCAGACGGCCATCCATCATATCGCCAGCATCATCCGCAACGACAACGGAACCAGCGGCCTGGCCCAACAATATGGCGGATGGTCTTACCCACAGCTCTTCAATGGCAATTTGACCTACCCGCAAATCGAATCGCAATATTTGATACCGCATTCCAACACAATGTTTGTGTCCATCACCAACACCAACAGCCAGTATTACGTCACCGACTATCAAATTGTGCAAAACATCGCGTCGCTGATGGAGCAATATTTGCAGACGCTGGTGTTCTCGCAGGACTCCACCGGCGCATTTAACGGTTCGCCGTTTGACCTCTTTTTGATTAGAAACGGACTGCCGCAGCAGCCGGACCCCAATGAATCTCCTATCCAATACAGCCGCCGCCTGCTGCGGTTGGTGATCGCACTCTCCCAACCGCAGTGGGTGACCGATGGAGTGGACGGTGAATTTGTAACCAATGCCCACGGCCAGCCTTTTCAATTCGGGTCAAACGAACTTGCCGGGTTGATCATCTTTTTAACGGACAACACCAGCCTGGACGTAGCCACCAACCAGCAGCAACTGGGCATCACCACGGGTATCGAAGTCGGTAATTGCGCCACCTGCCATACGCCGCCCGCCTTCTCGGATTTTATTTTTCACAACAATGGGGCCGCGCAGGAGGAATACGATGCCCTGCACGGAGAGGGAACGTTCATGGCACTGTCCGTGCCGGGATATTCGGATCGCCAAAGCAATTATAACGCCTATTTGCCGCCGACCACCAACCATCCGTTCGCCTTGGGCACTTTTGAATCGCCGCCGGCAACGAACAATCTCAACTTGGTTGACCTGGGATTGTGGAATGTTTTCGCCAACCCCGACTTTCCCGCGCCGCAAGCAGGGTTGCAGCAGATTATGCCGCAGCTGTTTTCTGCATTGCAGCCGCAGTTCACCCAAGCGGCGGGGAGCGACAACCAGGTGATCCTTGGCGGCACGAACAACACACCGGGCTCGACATACCTTGTCCTGTCCTCGACAAACCTGTCATCCCCGTTGGCGGCTTGGACGGTGGTTGCAACCAACACTTTTGATAGCCAGGGTTATTTCAGTTTCACCAATACCGCCGACCCTAATGTCCGAGAGAGATTTTATGCCATTGAACTGGACACCCTCTCGCTCGACGCGGCGTTGCCGGCAACCATCGCCCGCTTCAAAACGCCCACTGTTCGTGACCTAGTCAGTTCCGAACCATATTTACATACCGGGCGGATGGATACTATCGAAAGTGTCCTCACATTTTATCAAACGTTTTCCGCCAAAGCCCGCGCCGGAACCGTGAGAAACGCGGATCCGCAGTTGAACGGCATATCATTGGATGGATCCGCAATTGCCCCGCTGGCAGCATTTTTGCGTGCGCTCGACGAGGCGGATTACCAAGATATTCCCTGTCCATGCCAGCCAGGAGGGCAATAGTGAGTTTTAGCCGGGTTCATGCGTTCAGTATAAACTCAAAGAATTTGAAAAAAATGAAAGTCTGGGTGATAATGGTGCAAAGAGGTGAATTTTCGCCGCCGTTTAATTTTAAGGTTTGATTGGTTGCGGCCCCGGCTCCGACGAATGGCTGGTGGTTTGACTTCTTTAGACGCCAACGCTTGAGAGAGAAAACTCGAATGAAATTCCCCAGGTGGCTGCGGCAGTGTTTTCCCGCGATACTGCTGCTCGTCATCCTTTCGGGGCGGGCTGCCGATCTGATCAACGTTGACCCCGGAGTCATCATTGTCACAAACGCCGCCCGCCAGGGCATCGATGAGAATTACCTGATGGACTCCGAGCGCAAGCGGCTGGTGGCGCCGCCCCGGACGACCCAAGCCGCCCTGCAGGAAATTGCTCCTCGTTTTATGCGTTATCCGGGAGGCGAGAAATCGCAATCCCATTTTTGGTCGGTCCCGCCTTGGACAAACTCGCAGCCAACGCTGTGCCTGACGGGGCCGGACTATTGGCCTGCGGATGATGGCGAGTTCACCGTCGACGATAATGGCGCTTGGATTCCCGGCCAGGAGCCGTTGACCTTTGATGAGTTCATGGCCAACTGCCAGGCGGTCGGCGCCCAGGCAAATATAGCGCTGTGTTACAGCGCGGCTTACGATAAGCTGTTTTCCACAAACGACGCGCGAACGACACTCCAGGACGAAATTACCAACGCGGTTAGTTGGGTGCGCTATGCCAACATCACCAAGGGCTATCACGTCCAATATTGGACTCTGGGGAACGAGACTGATCAAAACGAAAATGGCAATCCGGGGGCGGCGCAATACGCCGCTGACTTGGTTGCTTTCTCCCAAGCCATGAAGGCGGTCGACCCTACGATCAAGTTTTGCGCCAACGCGAGCCTGACGGCCACGCTTCAGACCATTCTGCAGGAGGCGGCCACGAATGTTGACTGCATTGAGGTTCATGAATACCCAGTTTACAATTGGTCGAACCAATATAATTATTTTTTGGACAACCCGACGACCAACCTCGGCTTGGCCAGCGCCGCGGCTTGGGCGATTCAGACCATCCAGACCTATGCGCCCACAAGCGGGATCCAGGTATTTCTAGGCGAGACCGCCGCGCATGATTATGGAGCCAATGGTTCCTATTGGACAAATTATAACGATCTTGGCCACGCCATCGTCACGTTCGAAATCTTCGGCGAGAATCTCCTGGTCCCGCAATTGCAATTCGCCGAATTCTGGAACACCCGCTGGATTTCTGACGACATCGAAAACTCGAACACCTATGACTGCTTCGAGGCCTTATCCTCGGGGAACGCGCTAAATCCGACCGGCCGCGCTCTGGCCATTTGGGGACAGTTTCTTCAGCAACGGCTGGTGTCCGCGACGAGTACCGACCTGGTGCGCGCTTACGCGAGTTATTCTCCCGGCGCCAACCTGTTGACGGTTTTTCTGGAAAACAAGGATACTAACGCTCATCCCACCGTGGTCGCGCTGACAAATTTTCCGGGTGTGGCGTCGGCCCAAACCTGGTCGCTCTATGGGCAGGGGCCGGGCGACCTTAATCCAACCTGGGCGCAACTCGCCGATGTGCCCGTGAGTTCGAACCAGGTCAGCCTGACGCTTGCGCCGGTATCAATCTCCGTGCTGGTGTTGCCAGGATCGCCGTTGTACTTGAATGCCACACTCGTTGGCAATAACCTAGCGCTTACCTGGAGCGCGCCGGAGGCCACCTTGGAACAAGCGGACTCGATTGGCGGCCCATGGACACCGGTTCCGGGAGTTTCCGGCAGTTCGGCCACGTATGCCGTGGTCTCGCCGGCGAGCCGATTCTTTCGGCTGCGACAATGAGGGCGTCAGCAGGGGTTGGCCAGGACTGCCGCCGCCGACAGGCAGATTTCAATCGCGGGCGGAACTTGCAGTTGTTCTTTTGATTGGGCTATTCGCACTAATAGCGATGGTTTTAAAAAATAATAGCCGAGACGCAACACTCGATGGTAAACTTGGCGCAATGAGGCATGAACTGAACTCTGACGGCGGTTTCAGATTTCTCGCCGGTGGCGGTGAGATGGGTGAGCGCATTCGGGCCTTCGATTGGTCCCATTCACCCTTGGGGCCGATTGAAAAATGGCCCCAGAGCCTCAAGACTTCTGTCAGTCTCATTTTGAACACCGCTCACCCCATGTGGATTGGCTGGGGACGGGACGTCACATTTCTGTATAACGATGCCTACATTAACGTGTTAAGCATGGCTAAGCACCCTCAGGCATTGGGAAAACCTTCTTCTGAGGTATGGGCGGAAATATGGGACATATGCAGCCCTCTGGTTGAGAAGGTTTACCGGAACGGCGAGTCCTCTTTCAGAAATGACGTCCGGTTCCTGATGAACCGTGGCGATTTCGTCGAGGAAAAATATTATTCGTTTTCGTACAGCCCCATCCGGGATGAATCCGGCAATGTCGGTGGTCTCTTCTGCCCAAGCACGGACGTGACCCCAAAGGTGCTCAATGCTCGGAGACTGCATACTTTATCAAAACTAGCCGCCAAATCGTTGGCGGAAAAATCAACGAAAAATACTTGCTCCTCGGTGGCCGCCACGCTGGCCGAAAATCCGGAGGATATCCCGTTCGCCTTGCTTTACCTGATTGAAGCGGATGGTAAATTGGCGCGCTTGGAGCAATCCGTGGGAATACCGGCGGGGGTGCATCCCATTAGTCCGACCACCTTGGAATTGGCCGGACCGCCCAACAAAGGAGGGCTATGGCCCGTCCGTCTGGTGTTCGCAAAGCCTCATCTTCGTGCGGTATCCATCCAAGGCATCGAAGGTTTCCCGATCGGGCTGGCAGGGCAGCGTGTGTCCGAGGCTGTCACGTTGCCAGTGTTGTCGGGCGGCCAGGAGCAACCGCTCGCCATTATTGTTGCGGGCGTCAATCCTGCTCGAAAAATGGACTCGGATTATCGCACTTTTTACGAGTTGATTGCAGGACATATCGCCATCGCCATCACGAATGCCCGCAGCGCGGAAGAACAGAAAAAGCGGGCCGATATGCTGGCGGAACTCGACCGGGCGAAAACCACTTTTTTCAGCAATGTCAGCCACGAGTTCCGCACCCCATTGACGCTGATGCTCGGCCCGCTGGAGGATTTGCTCGCGCGCAAAAAACAAAAAACGGGCGTTGGTGACGCCCCCGAGTTGGAAATCATTCACCGCAACAGCCTGCGCCTCCTGAAATTGGTCAACACACTTTTGGATTTTTCGCGCATTGAAGCCGGGCGCGTGCGCGCCTCGTATGTGGAAACAGACCTGGCGGCATTGACGGCAGACCTGGCGAGCGTGTTCCGCTCGGCGATGGAAAGGGCGGGATTGGAGTTCACGGTTGATTGCGAGCCGCTGGCGCAGCCGGTGTTCGTCGATCGGGACATGTGGGAGAAGGTTGTTTTCAATCTGCTTTCGAACGCACTCAAGTTCACCTTGTCGGGCAGTGTTGAAATCTCGGTGCGAGGCGAAAACGGGGCGGCGGCAATGCGTGTGCGCGACACGGGCATCGGGATTCCGTCTGATGAATTGCCCAACGTGTTCAAACGATTTCATCGCATCGAAAATGCGCGTGGCCGATCCCATGAAGGCACTGGCATCGGCCTCGCGCTCGCGTGTGAGCTGGTGAAACTGCACGGGGGCAGCATTGAAGTGGAAAGCGAGCCCGGGCGGGGATCCGTATTTAAAGTGAAAATTCCCTTCGGATGCAGTCATCTGGATCCCAAGAGCATCGGTTTACCACCCGCTGACGCGCCGGCGAAGTTGCCAGGCCGGGGGTTCCTTGAGGAGGCTTCCTCGTGGCTGCCGAATAATGTGTCCGCGATGTCTGACCGCAGAAATTCCGTTGAGAGAGAAGGAGGAACGAAGGACGAGCTCAACATCCCCCGGCCCCGGATTGTTCTCGCCGAAGATAATGCCGACATGCGCGATTACATTTGCCGGCTGCTCAGCCAGCGATATGAGGTCGAGGCAGTGGGTGACGGCGCCAAGGCACTGGAAGCAGCCCGGAAAAACGCGCCCAAACTGGTGCTCAGCGACGTGATGATGCCCCGCCTGGACGGCCTCGGCCTGTTACGGGGACTGCGCAGCGACCCGGCCACACGCGACATTCCCATTATTCTGCTCTCGGCGCGCGCCGGCGAAGACGCGGTGATGGAAGGTGTGGAAACCGGCGCGAATGATTATCTCACCAAGCCATTCAGCGCCCGCGAGCTGTTGACCCGCGTCGCGGCGCATTTGGAAACGGACCGGACGCGAAAGGAATCCGCGGAGAAAATCCGGCAAAGCGAGGAGAAGTATCGCAACCTGTTCAACACGTTACTGGAAGGCTTTTGCATCGTAGAGATGATTTTTGACGTGAACGAAAAACCCGTGGACTATCGTTTCCTCGAAATCAACCCGGCATTCGAGCAGCAAACCGGATTGCAGGCAGCGCAAGGTAAGTTAATGCGAGAGCTGGTTCCCGGGCATGATGCGCATTGGTTTGAAATTTATGGTAAAATCGCCCTGACCGGCGAGCCGGCGCAGTTTGAAAACGAAGCGAGGGCGATGAACCGCTGGTACAAAGTCAGCGCCTTTCGCGTCGGCGGAGCCGAGAGCCGCAGAGTGGCCATCTTGTTCAACGATATTACCGCGAGCAAACAGGCCGAGGAAGCGCTGCGCCGAAGCGAGCGGCGGGAACGGGAACGGGCCGAGGAACTGGCCGTCATGATCGAATCCATACCGACGCCATTGATCATTGTCCACGACCCCGAATCCACGCACATGACCGGCAATCGTGCGGCGAATGACCTCATGCACATCCCGCGCAACGCGGAGATTTCCATGTCGGCGCAAGCCAAATCAAGGCCTGCTCATTTCAAGGCTTTTAAAGATGGACGCGAATTGCGACTTGACGAGCTGCCCGCCCAGCGGGCCGCGCGGGGCGAGTACATCCAAGATTTCGAGCTCAGCCTGGTTTTTGACGACGGCACAACGCGGGTATTGCTTGCTTACGGCACCCCCTTGCTGGATGAGCAGGGACGACCGCGCGGGGCGGTCCACACACTGGTGGACATCACCGAGCGCAAGCAGGCCGAAGCGCTGTTGCGTCAGAACGAAGCCTTGTTTTCTTCCCTGGTCAATCTGGCCCCCACGGGCGTGTATGTGGTCGACGCGCAATTTCGGCTGCAACAAATCAACGCCCGCGCGCTGCCGGCCTTTGAAAAGGTCCAGCCAGCGGCTGGACGTGATTTTGCCGAAGTGATGCAGGTTTTGTGGGGACCGGAAGTTGGCGGAGAAATCGTAAAAATATTCCGGCACACGCTGGCGACGGGCGAGAAATATATTTCCCCGCGCTTTTCCAACTTCCGCCAGGATCTGGGCGAGGAAAAAACTTACGAGTGGGAAACGCAGCGGATGACGCTGCCGGACGGCCAGCACGGCGTGGTTTGCTATTTCAACGATATCACCGATAACGCGCGGGCCGAGCAGGTGTTGCGCGAAGCCAAGGCCGCAGCCGAAAACGCCAACCGCAGCAAGGATCACTTTATTGCCGCGCTCAGCCACGAGCTCCGCACACCGCTGAACCCCGTCTTGATGACCGCAGCCGCGTTGCGCGAAGACGAGCGACTGCCCGCCGATGTGCGCGAACAACTGGGCATGATGGAACGCAACATTGCGCTGGAAGCCCGCTTGATTGATGACTTGCTCGACATTTCGGCCATCGCCAATAACAAATTGCATTTGCATATGCAAATGAGCGACACCCATTCGCTGATCCGGCTGGCCGTCGAAATGGTTCGCGACGATACACAAACCAAGGAGATTAAGCTCGCCTGCAATTTGAACGCCGCGCGCAGCGCGCTGATGACCGATCCGGCGCGGTTCCAACAAATCATTTGGAATCTTCTGCGCAATGCCGTCAAATTCACGCCACGCGGAGGAAGCATTTTCATCCAAACTTCCGATCAGGAAGCCGGAAGGCTGAAGATCGAAATCACGGACTCCGGCATTGGCATTGATCCCGCAGCATTGGAGAAGATATTTTTGCCGTTCGAGCAGGCGGCCATTGCCGGCAACCAACGGTTTGGCGGACTCGGCCTGGGACTCGCCATCGTGCGATCGATTGTTAACATCCATGGCGGCAGCATCAGCGCCAAAAGTGCCGGCGCCAATCGTGGGGCGACTTTTATCGTTGAATTCCCGCGCGCAACGTTTCCGCCGCCTGACAATGCCAATGAGACTTTGCTGACGGCAGCCGGCGCTTCTCGCTTGAGGCGAGCCGCGGTGCGACCCCAGCGCTTGCTCTTGGTGGAGGATCATTTGCCAACGTTGCAAGCGCTTTCCAGTTTGCTTTCCCGCGACGGACATCAGGTGGTTGCTGTCGGGTCAATCGCTGAGGCGCTGGCGGCCGCATCAGTAGATACCTTCGATCTCGTCATTTCCGATCTGGGGCTGCCCGATGGCACCGGCAACCAGATGATGGAAAAACTACACGAGGCCCATGGTCTCAAAGGCATTGCCTTATCGGGTTACGGAATGGATGAAGACATCCTGCGTTCCCGCGAAGCCGGCTTCGTGACGCATCTGGTAAAACCCGTGCACATGACCGAACTGCGGCGAGCGCTGGTGCAGGTGAGTTAATATTACCTGCAAAGCGTAATGGCTTGCAGCCGTCGGCGGCAAATTCCGCACTCGGCAGGGGTCAGTCAATATATTAACCGCCCCCTGATGCTCAATAGGCCAGTGGACGGCCATTGGGGCCGGTATGAAAATTGAAGGCGAAAATCTGAATGGAATTATGATCCTCCCGGATTTTGCCGGAAATCCGATACTGGGTTTGACCGTTCAAAACCAAGCTGTCGGGAAACTTATAAATCCTTTCGCTCTCATCTTTGTGGCGGAAATTTATGGGCTGGGAAAACTCCGTTTGGAGGCCGCCGTCACCCACCGCGAGTTTTCGATCGCCGCGGCCCGACGGCGCGCTGACGAAGCGCGGAACCTTGTCGATCGCCACCGCCACCGGGACCGTGCGGTCAAGATGGAGAAACTCGGGCGACCACATCCGCAGGCAGACTTGGTCGCCGGGGAGAGCCTGGCTATCGGAATCAAATGGCACATGGGCAATGCGCGTCAGCGCTTGTTCGCTCTTGTTGACGAATTCGCCCCCATTTTCCGCGCTCCGGAAATCTCTTACGCCGGGAAAATCGTCAAATTGTCCGGAAACCCGATCACTGGAAGTGTCGTGCGTCGCGGCAAAATTGCTTAGCACAATTCCGTCCGAATTAAGGTCATCCAACCCGCCGTGCGTGCTGCCGCAACTGACAAGCCGGCTGCCTTGGAGCACCCACCATCCCGCATTAACATAACCGTTTTTCAGGCTGATGAGTATGGTGGCCGGATTAAGTGAGTTGTTTTTGAAGGCGCGGGTTATTCGCTCGGGGGCCACAGGATAGCGATGGGTTAGGGTCGCCGCCAGCCAATCTTCGGCGGAGGCGAAACCGTCCGCATCAAGTTGGTGCTTTCGGGCGAGCTCTTGCACCACTGGCAAATAGTCAATTGGGTCGCCGTGCCCCGTTAAGTAACAAAATGAGTTATTCGTCGAATGCCATTGAATCACAGCCCGGTCGCCGGCCGCATTCATGACGACAAAACAATCCTGCCGGTCCGGGTCTTGTGCCGTTACCAAATCGACGCCGTCGAGGCGACAAAGCCGTCGCGCCAGTTTCTCCGTTTCACCTGGCGCATTGTGAATTTCCACCCAGTCCTCGATGCCCGCCGTCGGCAGGACAACGTCTTCCGGACCGGAAATCCGGTTGGAAATTCGGTAACCGATCCCGCGCAAAAATGGACGCACTTCGGCGAGCCGGCTCCGGCCGGCGTGGTTGTGGCCGTGGTCTGACAGAACCAGGATTTGCAAGTCGCGGCCGGTTTCCACCCGATATCGGCTCCGCAACTTCTGCAGGTCCGCGTCCAGCAGGCAAAGCATTTGGATGATGTCGCCGTTGAGGTGTTGGGCATCGTCGGATGCGCGAATGTAAGCGTAGTAATTGTCCGTCAAATTCGTGGCGTTCCAAAAATTCCTGAAGAGTTCATTGAGCTCATATTTATAGGTGTGCACCGGATGCACATACCCCATCAAACGGACATAACTGTCTTCCACCTGCCAATTCATTTGTCGCTCATGCTCGGTGCTGGTGGTCACGCCGTTGATGGAGATCTCCCGATTTGCCCCGGCGCTGTAATAAGTGCGCTGGTATCCCGGCTGCGGACGATCGCCAAAAATATCAGTCCAGGCCACATCGCTGACGGAGGGAAAAGTCGAAATCATGCGGCTGACCGGAAAGTATCCTTCCCGGGGCGTGAATGCCTGACGATGGCCGATTTTTCCCAATGCGTTGGTGCAGCCAATGCCCTGCTGGAGGGCGGCCAGATCACGGTAAGATACACCGTCCAGCGCTAATATTAGTCTGGCCGGAAGGGCAATGCCCGGCGCGGGAAAAACCAAAATTGCCAGCCAGCTGAACCAGCAGGCCCAACAATATTTTTTCCACCCGCGCTCACGCCGGTCAAACTTTTGGATAATTCTCATCGAGGCTTCAACCAATGGAACGTCCCAGCCCCTACAAGAAAACAGCCGCCAGCCTCCGTAGACTCATCTGGATTCTTTCCACCCTCCAATGTAGTGCATTTTCTTCCGCCGCAAAGTGAAATTAATCGACTGACGTGAATGGCTAATTGCCCAGTTTTGTCACAGTCACCCTCTGAATGTCATACTTGTTGTATTGGTTGCCGTCGGAATCCAGGGAAAAATTGAACCCCCACATGCTTACAAACTCCGCGTCTGTTATCTTCCACTTTACGGTATGCCACTCCTTATTGTCCGGCACTGTGTACCAGCCAAAGTTTTTATAACCGCTAGTTGACTCGTAATTAAGCTTGAATCCCGCGTTATCATTGGCCGCGTCGCGACGCACCACAATGCTGATTTCGATCGGCGCAGAGGTGTAGGACAGAAAGTTGGGATCGACCATGAACACGGTTCCGCCCGGCGCCCCGCCCGCGCGGGCTGAGCCGCCGTAGGCGATCACATCCGCCGCGATGGCCGCGGCCGACTGGGTGTGCAGGCCCTTTTCTACATTCGTGATACCATAGGCGACCGAAACCGAATTCGCGCCGGTATAGTCGCCATCCCACGGGAACGGCTTCGTCCGGTTGTTCCGGGCTTGCCGGATCAGGTCGTCGGGGGCGCCGTCAACGATGACCGGCGCCTCGGTCAGCGTATACGCGCCCGCTCGCGTTGCCTGGCCGGTTAACGGGTTCACGACGGGCGCAATCCGGCCTAATTCCACCAGGTCCGTCGTTCCTTTCTTTGCCCAAGTGATGAGGATCGGATTCTTATCTCCTTGAAAGATGAAACCATAATCCTTGTCATTCAATAGCACCCATCCCAGGTAAACGGGATGCTGTCCCAGATATTTGATCATTTGCGCCATGGCCGTGTAGGAGGGGCGGGGCGTGCCATTGGCTTCCAGCAAACCCATCGGACCGCTGTCGCCGTCGATGCCCTCAAACCATTCGATGCACGCGATTCCTTCGGCAATGCCCATGGTGTAAGCCTTGACCAAGGCGTAGCCCTGGAGGTCGGCGCCGCGGCCAGCCTCGTACCCCAGCTCGGTACAGATGATGGGAACGTTGACTCTTTCCGGGTCCTGCGCGGACAGCATCTTCCGGACGGTGGGAACAATGCTCATGAAAATCGGCTCAGCCCCGGGATGGTCCACCGCACAACCGAGGCTCTCGTACGGATGCAAAATAACATAATCAAAATGATCCTTCCCCCCGGCCTTAATCGTCTGCTCCAGCCAATTTACATGAACCGATTTAGCCGCCATGCCGACCCAGCAATCCGGATCAGCAGCCTTGGCGGCATCGTAGGTGGCGACCAGCAGGCGGGAGTAATCCACCGCCGTTTGACCGGGGCCGATGCCGTTCGGCGGCTCATTCCACAACTCCCAGTATCTCACTCTGCCTCTGGCTTGCTTCACGCGATCCGTGACGTAAGCGGACCAGGCGGGCAGGTCCTTGACCGGCAGGGTGCCGGGGGCGTCCAGCTTATCGCCTGGGGGAATGGAATACAAAAGGCCGCCGAATCTTATATGGCGATCGGCCAGGTAATCCATTTGGTCCGGGTAACAGCAGCGCATTTGGCGTACGCCGATCGCAGCCATCTGCGGAATCCAGTTGGTGAGGTTTTGGCCAGTGTGGTAATCGCCACCAATGCCGAAGGAACTAAACGTTGAGACAGCGTCGGGCGCAAGGAGATCGGCTGCCCGGGCGACTTGGGAAGTCAGACCCAAACAAGCCAACAGTGAAGCAACCAAAATTATGTTCTGTTGACGGGTTAGTTCGGTTTTCATTTTCGTCTCGAGGTATCCTGGCGCCGTCAATTGAGGAGCCGGAGGTGGAAGAATCGTTGGGGGGAGGAGCCGGAGCTGTTGGTGAGTGACAGCGCGCCTCCATTTCCGGTCACCGGGTTGCCTACGGGCGTCCACGCGGGGTCCATTAGATTGTTTTTATATTCGAGCTGATAGGTTTGCCCCGCCACGCCCGGCCAGCTCAGGAAAAGATCCGTGCCGGAAACCTGAACGCTCAGCGTCGCCGGCAGCGGAATGCTGGCCGAAAAGCTAAAATTATCAATACCGAGACCTTGGGAGGTACCGGTTGAATCCGTCATCTGCCACACCAGCCACAATGCTGCTCCCGGCGGCCAGTTGGTGATCGTCTGATCGAGGACGCTCAAATTAGTCTGATTGACCGGCGAAGTGCCGTCCACCGCAACCCCGCCCGAATCCGCCGGCACGGTTGGAAAATTCACATCCAAGGCCGGCAGAAAGGCCGTCGCGGCGTCCGGAAAAGCGTTGGCGCCCGAGGGATCCATGGAATAAAAAAACTGCAAGGTTTTGGGCTTGTTGGATTGCCGCCAGATTTCGCCGGTAAATTGCAAGTTTATCCGGTCCAAAGTGATGGCCGTCCCGTTAATGAACCGGACGCCAAAGGCGGTTCCGCCCGTCGTGCTGGTGGCGAGCAAACCCAGCGCCCGATTGGAACTGTCCGGCAAGCCGAAGCTGAGCTGACCGCCCGCGGTTTGGTCGCCGTCCGTCGCGCCGAAGCGGGAAATCAACGCGCTGGAGCCATACCAGCCGGCCAGAGTCGAGAGGCCCAAGCCACCGCTGCCGCCGCTGGCAATGGCCGGGTAGGCGAAGTCATAGGGGTTGGCCAGGGAATAAGTAATGCCATTAATCGTCACCGTATTGGCGGTATTGACGGAAGTTGCCCCCGGGTCAGGCAGCTCATCAAAGTTCTGGGCATAAACGGAACCGGGGGACGCATAGTCCACAAAAGAAGGCGCCGGCGTTGCCGCCGCGTTGTTGGCTGCCCCGGGCGTCGCCTGGAAAAATTCCTGGCGGTCGAAAATCTGGCCGTCGGGGAACGATCCGTAGGAATCGTTCGGAAAAATGTTCTGGTAATCCAGATAGTCCAGCACTTGCCGCTGGCCATTACCGGCGAGCCGGGTCAAAGCCAGCGAGCCGCCGCCGCCGGGCAGCACAAAGCTGGTGTGGAGCTCGTCGGCTGTCGATAGGTTTGTCAGGGCATCAGCGAAAATCACCATGAACTGGCCGGCGCTTATGTTCGCGTTGGTCGGGAACGCCCATTGCAACAGATTGGTGTAGTTGTTGGCCAGATAGAGTCCGCTCAAGGAAATGACATTGGAGCCGGGGTTGTAGAGCTCCAGCCAGCCGGTGTGCTGGCCGGCGCGGTTGGTGATGCCGGTCAAGTTCTCCGCCTGCACCTCGTTGAGCCACAGCGTCGGGAACGGCGTCAAAGATGCGGCATCACTGTTCACCGAATCCGGCGTGGCGGAAAAGGGCGCGAACGACCAGTTTCCGACGCGCCAGTTGTCCTGATGCGGATCGATCAATTGCAATGACGCGCCGCCGTTGGCGTTCACCGGCCAGGGTAGCTGGTTTTCATAACTCACCTTGGTTACCACCTCATTGCTGGGCGTGTTCAGCGTGAGGGTTGCGCCACTTGCCGACAGGGCGCCGCCGAAGATATCAAACACCGAATTGGTCGCGCCATAAGCTCCGGCGAAGGCCGGACCATTTGCGGCCAGCACCAGGTAGTTCGTCGGGGCCAGGGTCGAACCATTCGGAAATGTGTAACCCAGCCCCGGGAATTGCCAGCCCGACAGATCGAAAGTCAGGTTGGTGGAATTGTTATAAAGCTCGACAAACTGCGCGTTGCTGACCAGCGGCGCATACATGATTTCGTTCAGAACAATCTTGCCAACCGGTGAAGCATTGGCGCCGTTATAGACCACGCTCACGCTGCTGCTGTCGCCCGTGATCGGCTGGCCATTGATGCCCACGCCCACCACGCTCAACTGATTGGTTCCGCTGGACAACGGCATGGCGATGCTCCAAGTGGTCAAGCTGGTCCACGTCAAGGGATAAGCCACGCCGTTGATCCAGACGGTGGACACGTTGACTGGCGCCTGGCCGGTAACATACCCCACATTATTGCTCACGGTCACGCCGGGATTGACCGTGAAACCCGCGGCATTCACCGCCGCCAGTTGCGACGCGATGCTGCTTCCCGCCTGGGATAGCCACGGCAGAATGGCCGAATTGGGATCTTCGACGCTGAGCCCGTCGTTGACGAACGCATTGTATTTCGCGTCGCATAACGGAGCGGAATTGCCGACGTCCAGGGGGCCGTTGACCAATTCCTCCAAGGCGCGCCAATACATCCGCAGGAAGGCCGGCGTGCTGTAGATGTTGGACATGTTGGGATCCTGGTCGTTGAGCAGGAAGAGATTCTCTCCCGGCCCCCAGGAGCCGCTGACATTACCCAGAACCAGGTTATAGTCCCACATCAGGAGCGTATACTTAGTGCCGAGCGCGCCGATGTACCCGTACAAGTTTTGCGCGGTCTCGCAGCCAAAGCAATCCCGGTTGCCGGCGGCATGATTCGCTGCAAAGACGCGCATCCAGTTTTCCATGTTAGCGATGTTTTCCATGTTGCCCACATAGTTGGGCGTGCCGTAGGAATTTGCCGCGGTGATGAGCGAGAACACGTTGGTGAAATCATTGTCAGAATCAGGCGTGCGCCGATTCTCAAAGTTAAAGCGGTAGCGGGCCGGCTTCAGCATGCCGCCAGTCGTGGTGTAGGGCATCAAATTGCACCAGGCATAGAAGTTGAAGCCAAGGGTCGGCCCGGAGAGCTCCGGGGCAAATTCGCACCACGGTTGCATTTTGTAGAGAAAACCGTCCGAGTCGCCAGGAAAGTGCTCCTTGACCATATCGCTGCCGGGAACCTGCGTATCCTCCATGAGGGTTCCCCGGCGGTTGCCGTTGACATAGACGGCGACATAACGCCGGGACAGCCAGGGCACACCCAGGGCGCGCATGAACGTGTAGGCGGTTTGTTCCCGTTGCAGGCTGGGATCGTCGCCCGGAGCGTCGCCCGGCTGATGAATTTTGTTGAAATCGGTGGCGCCGAGAAACTTGTCGTCATCGGGAAAAGTCCATTTGTAGTGGCATAGATTGCCGGCGGGAGAGTCTATGCCTTGATGGCTGGGGCTGCCGGAATATTGTCCCCGCACGTTGTAGATGACCCGGTTGTCGTTGACAAAGGTGAAGTCGTTGCCTTCGTTGCTCAAGTTGCCCAGATCGGACCAGCGGGTGAGATTGGTCTGCGTAATCCAGGCGTGATAAGCCCCAAAACTTCCGCCCGGAATGCTATCTCCGAACATCACGACGCACTCTCGCACGGGTTCATTGTCATTGGGGCGGATCGCCGGAAAGCGCGTCGCGTTGCCCAAATTGTCAGTGGCTGAAATGTAAAACGCCGCGATTTGATTCGCGTTTTGTCCCGGAATCGTCGCGCTGAAAATACCGTCGCCGGCGACGGCGTCGCCGCCAGTGCCGTCGTCTTTCATCGGCACTGCGCTATAAGTCGTGGCCGGGTCGAGGCGATAAAAAAGTGTCAGGTTTTGAATTCCATCCGGATCATGCGCCTGGGCGCTCACCACCGCCGATTGATTGGCCGCCGGCAAGCTCGGCGTATGGGTCACGTTATAGATGGCTGGCCCGGCATTCGCCACCGATTGACTGTTGGGCAT
>Ga0302319_10012624_pt1 | contig 15911 bp, 12 predicted proteins | sample Bog_T0_2_FD_203319 | JGI IMG/M metagenome (GOLD analysis project Ga0302319, IMG submission 203319) | Peat permafrost microbial communities from Stordalen Mire near Abisko, Sweden - Bog_T0_2 | ecosystem: Environmental > Terrestrial > Soil > Wetlands > Peat | place: Sweden: Abisko, Stordalen Mire...
ACACCAGAACGGCGGGATCGGGCACCATGCCGCGCGCGATCGACAGGCGCTGGCGCTGGCCGCCGGAGAGACTGACGCCCCGCTCGCCGATCCTGGTATCATATCCCAGCGGCAAGGTCGCCGTGTAGTCGTGGATCTGTGCGGTGATCGCGGCATCGATCAACGTGGGCTGCTCGGCCTCCGGATCGGCGTAGGCGATGTTGCGATCGATGCTGTCGTCGAACAGGAAGACATCCTGCTGAATCAGGCCAACCGCGTTGCGCAGCGAATCGAGCGTGACGTCGCGAATATCCTGGCCGTCGAGCGTGATCCGCCCGCCCGTCACGTCGTAGAAGCGCGGGATCAACAACGCGAGCGTCGATTTCCCGGCGCCGGAGGGACCGACAATGCCCAGCGTCTCGCCGGGTCCGACGCTGAACGAAATATCGTCCAAGGTCGGCGACGCCTGTGCCTGCGGATCGTAGGCGAAGCTGACCGATTCGAACCGCAAAGCGCGCTTCCCAGGGATCAGGGGCAGCGCTCCTTCCTTGTCGCGAATTGTCGGCTCCAGGTCGAGGATTTCGAACAGCCGCCGGCCGGAAGAGACTGCGCGCGCCGATGAATTCATGATCATGCCGATCTGGCGCACGGGTTGCTGCAGCAGTGTCATCAAGGTCAGGAACTCGGTGAGCTGGCCGATCGTCAGCCGCCCGTCCAGCACCCGATGGCCGCCGACCCACAGGACCAAGGCGATCGCCAGATAGTAGCCCAGGGTAATCACCGCCATCGCGCTGGATCGGATGACAATCCGGTCGTTCGAGAGTTCCAACGCGCGATCGCCGGCGGCGTCGAATTTCTCCATTTCGAACGGCTTGGCGGCAAACGCCCGCACGACGCGCATGCCCTGCAGGCTCTCCTCGATGACGCGTGTCAGCACCGACGGGCGTTCCTGCAGCCTGGTCCATATCACGCGCAACTGCAGCCCCATGCGGCCCGCGCGCCAGCCCACCAGCGGAACGAAGCTCATGGCGAGAAGCCCCATCAGCGGGTCCTGCGAGATCAGCAAGGCTGATCCGAGCGCGACCAGCAGAACCAGCGAAACGGAGCGCTGGAAACCCATCTCGATGAACCCGCGCACGCCCTCCAGGTCCAGCATCCCGCGCGTGATCAGATCCCCGGAATGCACCCGGTCATGAACATCGAAGCCGACGCGCTGCAGCTTCTCGAAGAAGGCGATGCGCAGGTCGCGTCCGACGCTCTGTCCGATATACTCGCTTTGAAAGCCCGAGATCATCTGCGTCAGGCCTCGCAGCGCGGCCGCGGCGACCAACAGGAGAGCGGTGTAGGCCAATGCCAGAAGCGTCGCATCCGAGTGGGCCGCCCCCTGTCGCAACAGCATGTGGGCCTGGTCCACCGACCAGCCGAGCAGGCGCGGCATCGCCAGGCTGAAAAAGGTCGCCAGCAGGCTCGTCAGCGTGGCGATCGCGAACCGCCAGCGGTACATAAAGGCGAACCGTAATATTCGTCCCAGGATCGCAGGTGCTCCGCTGAGGTCCGATTCGTCGGTGGGACCACGGTCCGGAGCGGCTTGCGCCGCAGACCTCGCTTGTGCCGTGAATGACGCGGATTGGGAGGTCATTGCTCGTTGCCTGCTCATGTATCCTGGACGACGCCGCCGACGCCATGCTTCTGTTGAGAGCGGCCCGTCGGCTGCCGGGAGCGTCGTGAAACCGGTCACGGCATTTGGCTAGTATCTGCGGTCCGGCAGGACCCGTACGATGAGATCGGCCCCCACAAAGAGGTTCGCGAAGCCGTGAGTATCGGCCGATCCGCCAGCCGTTGGATGCGGTGAGATGTTCACGTTCGGGTGTCTGTAAAAGCACGCTGCTGGTGGTGGGCATCGATGGCATCCAAAGCGGGAGAGGGGTGGATGGCCCCTCTCCAGCCGGCACGATCACGGCGCTGGGCTACCATGAAGCTGATACACTTCATCGATCCGCGCTTCGATGTCGGGGTTGATCCGGACATACGCCGAATCGAGATCCGTCTTCAGCTGATCCAAGTTGGTCGCGCCGATGATGGTCGAAGTCACGAACGGACGGCTCGTCACATACGCCAGGGCCAGTTGCGATGGGTCAAGGCCGAAGTCGCGCGCGATATCGAGGTATCTGTCAATCGCCTCTTCGGCCCCTGGCTTCTGGTAGCGGTTCGCGCGCTCGAACAACGTAGTGCGGGCGCCGGCCGGTCTCGCTCCGCGCTGATATTTGCCGGAAAGAAAGCCTTGCGCCAGCGGCGAATACGCCAGCAGCCCAACCTGCTCGCGTACGGCGAATTCGGACAACCCCGCTTCATAGGTACGGTTGAGCAGGTTGTAGGCGTTCTGCACCGAAACGACGCGCGGCCACCGACCAACTTCCGAGAGATGCAGGAAACGGGACAGGCCCCAGGCCGTCTCGTTCGATAGACCGACGTGACGGATTTTGCCCTCCTCGACCAATTCATCAAGGACGGCGAGCGTTTCCTCGATGGAAACTTCGTCGCGCTCCGTGTCCCGCGTGGGCCCGTGGCCGCCGCCACCGAACAGGGGGACCTGTCGCTCGGGCCAATGCAGTTGGTAGAGATCGACGTAGTCCGTTTGCAGCCGCTGCAGCGAGCCTTCAATGGCCTCGCGGATATTGCGGCGATCGAGCCTCGGCGGTCGGCCATCGCGCCGAAGATATGTGGTGAGGCTCGGCCCTGAAACCTTTGTCGCCAGAACCACCTTGTCACGGGTTCGCCGCGCCTTGAACCAGGTGCCGATGATCCGCTCGGTAGAGCCTTGCGTCTCAGCGCGTGGCGGGATGGAATAGTTCTCTGCCGTGTCGATGAAGTTGATGCCCCGGTCGAGGGCGTAGTCCAGCTGCTGGTGGCCTTCCGTCTCGGTGTTCTGCTGGCCCCAGGTCATCGTGCCAAGGGTGATGGCCGAGACGCGAAGATCGGTGCGCCCGAGCGGACGGAGTTCGGTCATGGTATGGCTTTCCGGTGTGATCGTTGGATGAGGGAAGTGCGCCGTCGGGCGGCGGTCGCACATCGCCGCGCTTGCTTCAGTCCTGCACGCCGCCCGGGATCGTGTCGCGATAGAGCTCCCAGTGGCCCGAGATCTCGTTGACCACGCGGCTGCCAACGATATGCGCGGCTGCAAGCGCGGCCTGCAAGCCAGCCGGGTCGGGGGTCAACAGGCTGGTAACAGCATCCTCGCCGGGGTATTGCATCGAATAGTCGCTGCCGGTCCGCAGCACCAGGACGCGATGCGGGTCGGCACGGCCGACCTGTTCCAGCCGCTGGATTGCATTGATCACGCCGCTATCTTCCATGGCCGTCATCACGAACCGGCCCTTGCCACTGGTCCAGTAGTCGGTCCAGCGCTCGTAGTGCTCGTTCAGCAACTTGCCTTGCCAATAGCCCTGGCCGGACACCTCCTCGCCGGTCAGGACAAACGGGGGCTTCTGCGCGTTCGGATAGCCCACATAGGGCGCGCGAGCGTGGCGCAACGCATCGGAGTCCGGCAGGACCGCGGTCTGGGTCAGCGCAAAAGCCCAGTCACGCAGCGCCTTGTTCAACGGGAACAGCACCGTGCTGGTATCCGCCGGCAGCGGCAGCTGATACGGCGCGCTACGTCCGCCCGGGATGTAACCGGTCTGCCAGCCGGCTGGAATTTCGCGCGGGTCGATGATGCGGGCGCGATCGGAGTCCACCACGTCACCGATCCAGGCAGCGGAACCGATCGACGCCTCGTCGGGATTCACCCCGGCGATTGCCGCGACCAGCCAGTAGGCATGGGTAAGATCGAAGCGCGGATCGAGGCCCAGCGCCAGCGTGGACGTTGCCGCACGGTTGGTGCCGGTACCGGTCGAAATGGCCAAGATCTTGCGCTTGGGGTCATAACGCAGATGGCGGAAGCCGGCGGGGAAGGGCAGGATTTCCGGTAACTCCTCGGCCCAGGCCTGGAACTCGCCGGGTTTGTCGCCGGTATCTTCGCCGATCTCGAAGGCGGTCACCACGACAAGTCGGACGTCGATCGGTGTCGCATCCTGCGCGGCAGACGCTGTCCCGAAAGCCAAGACGATCGAGCAAACGGCGATCAGCGTCTTCACGCAGGATGGATATCTCATCAAACGTCTCCTGATGACAGCGGAAATGAACCAGCAGCGGGAAAGCCGCCTTCGAAGGCAAACTCCGCCACCCGCTTGCGTCCGCTGGGAAACTCGCGCGCCTGCAGCGTGTCCGGCAGGCTGGATCGATCGCCGGGCCGGCCGATCGCGATGGCAAGCTCGACGCGATAGTCGGCAGGGACGTTCAGTTCGACGGCGGCGCGCTCGATGTCGATGCCGCCCATGCCGTGCGCCCGCCAGCCGTCGCGCGTGGCTTGCAGCGCCAGGCTCGCCCAGGCGGCGCCGGCGTCGAGTGACTGGCTGCGCAGCGTGGTCGCCTCGTCGGTGCCCGGCCGAACCCAGCGCGGATCGGAGACCAGCACGATCAGCGCGGCCGCCCGGCTCGCCCAGGTCTGATTGAACGGGACCAGCAGGCCGACGAACTTGTCCCAATGGGCGGTGCCGCGGCGCGCGTACAGGAAGCGCCAGGGCTGGGCATTGCCGCCGGACGGCGCCCAGCGTGCGGCCTCGAACAGCGCCAGCAGCTCCGTCTCCCGGATCGTTTCGTCGCTGAACGCGCGGGGCGACCAGCGCTGCAGAAACAGGGGGTCGATCGGATAGTCGGCCAGGCGGGGGTTTTCGGCCAGGCGAGGGTCCACTGCGGTCATGCTGGGCTCCGAGACTGAGAATGGAAGAAGGCGGGACGGAACGAAGGCTCCGCGCTCGTCGTGGTGTCGTGCCGGTTGCCAGCTCCGGGGATCGAACCGCCCGTTCAGGCGGTCGCCGCGGAACGGCACGCAACACGATTGCCCCAACGGTGTGCGCAAAGCACGCGACAGGAAAGTTGTGCAGCGTCTAACCACGCCAACAACACGTGTCAATACGCTTCGCTTGCGTTCGCCGGGAAACCGGCCTTGGCCGGATGATCGTCGATGCCGGCCGGTTCCTGCGGTCCGACGAGGTGTTCGTCGGGATCCTCATCATCGGCTTCATGGGCCTCGCACTCGACCTCCTGCTGGTGTTCGTCGAGCGCCGCATCGTTCACTGGACCGGCCGCTGAGCCAGCCGCTCGCACACGGAGACAGACACGCCATGCCCAAGGACTTTTCCGGCAGCGATTTTCCCCGCTTGGGCCGCCGCTTCCTGCTCGGTGCGACGATCGGGCTTGGCGCCGCCGCGCTGGCTCGTCCGCACGTCGCGCGTGCCGCTCCGCCGATCAACATCGGCTTCTTCACCGAGACCAAGCCGACCAACATCGTCAAGGCGCAGGGCCTGCTGGAAAAGGCCACCGGCCAGACGGTGAACTGGACCGAATACGGCAGCGGCGCGGAGATCAATGCGGCCATCACCGCCGGCGGCGCGGATATCGGCTTCGGCAGCGGCTCGGTGCCGGCCGCCGCCGGGATCAGCCAGGGCCTGCCGGTGATCCTGGTCGGCCTGGTGGACGATATCGGGCCGGCCGAGGAGCTGACGGTCCGCACGTCGTCCAACATCCATACGCCCGCCGACCTGAAGGGCCGCAAGATCGCGACCCCGTTCGGCTCGACCTCACATTTCCGCCTGCTCGGCCTGTTGAAGACCAACGGGCTGACGCAGCGGGACGTGACGGTGGTGGACCTGCGGCCCGACGCGATCGTGGCCGCCTGGACGCGCGGCGACATCGACGGCGCCTATGTCTGGGCGCCGGCGAAGTCGAAGCTGCTGGCCAACGGCGGAACGGTGTTCCCCACCTGGGAGAAACTGGACGCCGCCGGCTACGTGGTCGCCGACACGATCCTGGCTCGCACCGGGTTCGCCGAGCAGCAGCCGCAGGCGGTGACGGCGCTGCTGCGAGTCTACGGGCAGGCGCTGGCGCTCTATCGCAGCCAGCCGGCCGAGGCGGCCCAGGTGGTCGCCACCGCCGCGGGCGTGACACCCGAGGTCGCGGCCGCGGACCTGAAGGAATACAACTTCGTCTCGTTGCGCGACCAGCTCAGCCCGGAGTGGTTGGGGACCCAGGGCAATTCCGGAAACTTCGCCAACGTGCTGCACCACACCGCGGAGTTCCTGGCGGAGCAAAAGAGCATCCGCGGCGCGGCGCCGCTGGCGGCCTTCCAGAAGGCGATCCGCACCGAGTTTTTGCAACAGGCACTCGCATGACCGGTGCCCCCTACGTCGCGTTCAGCGACGCGTCGGTGGTGTTCGGCCAGGGGGAGGCCGCCGTCCGGGCGCTCAACCTGGTAGACCTGACCTTCGATCGCAGCGCCTTCGTCTGCGTGGTCGGCCCGTCCGGCTGCGGCAAGACGACGATGCTGCAGGTCCTGGCCGGGTTCCAGCCGCTCTCGGCGGGCCGTGTCACCGTGGCGGGCGACGACGTGCGGGGACCCGGACCGGATCGGGGGGTGATGTTCCAGCAGGCGGCGCTGTTTCCCTGGATGACGGTCGCTGGCAACGCCGCCTTCGGGCCGAAAATGCGCGGTGTGGCGCGGGCGGAGCGCACCGAGAAGGCGGAATACTGGCTGCGCACCGTCGGCTTGTGGGAGTTCCGCGACCGCTACCCGTACGAGCTGTCGGGCGGCATGCAGCAACGGCTGGCGCTCGCGCGGGCGCTGGCCAACGACCCCAGCATCCTGCTGATGGACGAGCCGTTCGGCGCCCTGGACGCACTGACCCGCGAGCGCATGCAGGAAGAGTTGCAGGCGGTATGGCGGCAGAGCGGCATGACCGTGCTGTTCATCACCCATGGGGTCGAGGAAGCGGTGTTCCTCGGCACCGACATCGTGGTGATGTCGCCGCGACCGGGGCGGATCGTGGAGCGCTTCAGCAGCCCCTTCCCGCACGAATCCGGTGAACGCGGTAGCCGTGCGGTGAAGTCCGACCCCGGGTTCGTGTCGCTGCGCGAACAGGTGCTGTCGCTGATCCTCGATGGCCACGCGGCGGCGGAGCGGGAGCGGGCGTTCGCCTGAACAAGCGGCTTCCCGGCTGGCCGGGATTTCCTACGATCCCCGGGCGTGTTGTTTTGCGCCCACGCTCTCATTGACATCGTCCGTCGGCTCCCGCGTATTCCGCTTTCCACTATCCGAGTTCGAGATCTGAGACCGATGGCCGACGGTGCTGGCGCCTTGCCGAGTCCACGACTGGATGACGCGACATCCTACGTGCTCGATCCCTATTTCGCCCGTTCCACCACGGGCGATGGCGTCTTCGCGATCGAATCGAGCGCCATCAAGTTCGGCCGTGGCGTGCTGGCCGAAGTCGGGGCAGAGGCGCGGGCGCTCGGCCTGCGGCGGGTCGGTCTGTTCACCGACCGGCGCGTGCGCGCGCTTGAACCCTATGCCCGCCTGTATCAAAGCCTGGCCGATGCCGGCCTGGACATCGCCGTCTATTGCGACGTGGCGGTGGAACCCACCGACCGCTCGTTCCTCGCGGCGGCCCGCTTCGCCAGTGAGGCGGCGGTCGATGGCTTCGTCTCGCTCGGCGGCGGATCGGTCATCGACACGACGAAAGCGGCGAACCTGTTTTCGACCTGGCCCGCTGAGTTCCTGGCGTACGTCAATGCGCCGATCGGCCGCGCCAAGCCGGTGCCGGGACCGCTGAAGCCGCATATCGCCTGTCCCACCACCTTCGGCACCGCCAGCGAGACCACCGGCATCGCGGTCTGCGACCTGCTCGATCTGCGGCTGAAGTCGGGCATCGTGTCGAAGCGCATCCGGCCGACGCTGGGCGTGCTCGACCCGAGCACCCTGCAGCACCTGCCGCCGCTGGTGGTCGCGGCGAACGCGTTCGACGTGCTCAGCCACGCCATCGAGAGCTTCACCGCGCGGCCGTTCACCCAACGTCCGGCGCCGGCCGGCCCGGGGCTGCGCCCGCTCAGCCAAGGGGCCAATCCGTTCAGCGATCAGTCCTGCCTGCGGGCGATCCGCATCGCCGCACAGTTCCTGGAGCGTGCCGTCGCCGATCCGGACGATCATGTCGCCCGCGACAACCTGATGTTCGCCGGGCTGCTCGCGGGGATCGGCTTCGGTAATGCCGGCAACCATCTGCCGCATGCGATGTCCTATCCGGTGGCGGGCAAGGTGAAATCGTTTTCCGCGCCGGGCTGGCCGGACGACGAGCCGTTGATCCCGCACGGCATCGCCGTGGTGGTCAATGCCCCCGCCGCGTTCCGCCTGACCGCGCAGGCGACGCCGGCGCGCCATGCGGCGGTGCTGGAAGCCCTCGGTCTGCCGGTGCCGATCGATCCGGACGCGATCGGCGACGCTCTGGCCGGCTGGCTGATCGCGCTGATGCGCAAGACCGGCATTCCCAACGGCCTGTCCGGCGTCGGCTACGGCGAGGACGATGTTTTCACGCTGGCCGATGGCGCATTCCAGCAGAAGCGCCTGATCGACAACGCGCCGCGTCCCGTCACGCTGAAAGACCTGGAAGCGCTGTTCCGCGCCGCCCTGATTTACTGGTAGCCAAAGAGGATTTCATGACCCGCATCAGTGCCAGCGAAGCCTTTGTCGAGACCCTGGTCGCGCAGGGCGTGACCCACGTGTTCGGCGTGGTCGGCTCGGCGTATATGGACGCGCTCGATCTGTTCGAACCAGCCGGCATCCGCTTCGTCTCGGTAGCACACGAGCAGAACGCGGCGCACATGGCCGACGGCTATTCGCGCGTGACGGGCCGCCACGGCGTGTGCATCGGCCAGAACGGACCAGGTATCACCAACTTCGTCACCGCGATTGCCGCGGCGTATTGGGCACACTCGCCGGTGGTGGCGATCACCCCCGAATGCGGTTCCGCTGGGGTCGGGCTGGGCGGGTTCCAGGAAACCGACCAGCTGCCGATCTTCTCAAGGATCACGAAGTACCAGGCGCATGTGAACCGTCCGGACCGGATCGCGGAGCTGACCGGCCGCGCGTTCGACATTGCGCTGGCCGAGCGCGGGCCGGTGCAGATCAACATTCCCCGGGACTATTTCTACGGGGAGTTCGACGGGACCATTCCAACCCCGCGCCGGCTGGAGGGCTCGGCCGGCGGCCCGCGGAGCCTGGCCGAAGCCGCAACGCTGCTGGCGGCCGCCCGCTTCCCGGTGATCATCGCCGGCGGCGGCGTGGTCGTGGCGGGCGCCGGTGCGGCGCTGCGCGAACTGGCCGAGTTGCTGGGCGCGCCGGTCGCCACCAGCTACCTGCACAACGACGCGTTTCCCGCCAGCCATAAGTTGAACCTGGGGCCGCTCGGCTACCAGGGCTCAAAGGCGGCGATGAAGGTGTTGGCGCAGGCCGACGTCGTGCTGGCGCTGGGCAGCCGGCTCGGGCCGTTCGGCACGCTGCCGCAATACGGCATCGATTACTGGCCGGCCGGGGCCAAGGTGATCCAGGTGGACACCGACCAGCGCGCCATCGGGCTGGTCAAGCCGGTGGCGGTCGGACTGCACGCCGACGCGCGCCTGGCCGCCGAGGCGCTGGTCGAGCGACTGCGCAACCAGCCCTTGGCCGCCACAGCGACGCGCGATGCACGTTTGGCGGAAGTGGCCCACCGCAAGGCGGAATGGGCGGCGGAGCTTGACGGCTTGTCCGCTGCCGACGGTTCCCCAATCAGTCCGCGCCGCGCGTTGCGCGAACTGGAAAAGGCGCTGCCGGCGGACGCCATGGTCAGCACGGATATCGGCAATATCTCGTCGGTCTCCAACAGCTATCTGCGCTTCGAACGCGCGCCGAGCTTCCTGGCGGCGATGAGTTTCGGCAATTGCGGCTACGCGTTTCCGACCGCGATCGGCGCGAAGGTGGCGCGCCCCGATCGCCCCGCCATTGCCTATGTCGGCGACGGCGCCTGGGGCATGAGCCTGAACGAGGTTCTGACCGTTGTTCGCGAAGAGATCGCTGTCGTGGCCGTGGTCTTCAACAATGGGCAATGGGGCGCGGAGAAGAAGAACCAGATTGACTATTACGGCAACCGGTTCATCGGATCGAACCTGAAGAACCCCAGCTTTGCCGGCATCGCGCGGGCCATGGGGGCGGAGGGTGTTACCGTGGATCAGCCGGGTGCGCTCGGCGACGCGCTGCGTCATGCGGTGGCGTCGAACCGGCCGACCGTGCTGGAGGTGATGGTGACTCAGGAACTGGGCGAACCGTTCCGCCGTGACGCGCTGAAGAAGCCGAAGCGGCTGCTGAAGAAGTACGCCGCCTACTCCGTGGAATAACGTTCAGGGGCCGGTTCACTCTCGAACGACTCTTACCCAGCCTTGGGCCTCGTGACCGGCGACGCAAGCCATGGTCTGCGACCAGGGATTGAGACCGTGCAAGCTCTCTCGGCAGACGTCGGTCGCTCCGGTGCGTGGATTCTGCATCACGACGTCACTGGCGCAGCCGGCCAAAACGGTAGCCGCGGCGCACAGAAGCATGTGCCGCGGCCTCTGCACTGACCTGGCTGGCCACCGGGCGGAGCCGGTTGTTCGATTGCCGGGGATCTTGATGGTCCCATTCGCGGTCGGTTCCTGATTCGCTCGCATGTCCCGATCCATACCTGCGTCTTTCTGGTGGCGGCCGGTATCACGATCTCGCCGCGAGTGGTCATGGTCAATCGGCCGCGAGCGCTAAGCGCCCGCCGAAGGCCGGCATTGACGGGGAACCAGCGCACAGCCAGGTTTTATGCCCACTACGTCGGCCTGCGGCGCCAGGGCCGCCTGCGTCACTGGGAGCAGCCGCGTTAGTCCATCGGGAAGACCCATGAACGCCACCGCTCTCCCGTCCCCGGTCGTTCACACCGATCCGGCGTGTTCCGACACCCTCCCAGGCTCGGTCTATACGTCGGAGGCAAGCCTCTCCGCCGAGCGCGAGAAGCTGTTCTTCAGCAGCTGGCACTACGCAGGCGCTTCGCGCCAGCTCGTGAACCCAGGCGACTACCTCACCGCGCGCCTGCTCGACCAATCCATCGTCGTCATGCGCGGCCGCGATGGCGCTTTGCGCGGCTTCTACAATGTCTGCCAGCACCGCGCCCATGAACTGCTTGAAGGAAACGGCAACGTCCGCGTCATCACCTGCCCCTATCATGCCTGGTCCTACAACGACGACGGCCGCTTGCGGACCGCGCGCGGCACCGAGCGCCAGCCGGGCTTCTCACCGGAGAGATTCAGCCTGAAGCCCGTGCGCGTCGAGGTGTTTGCGGAGAAGTTCATCTTTTTCAACCTTGACCCGGCAGCGCCGCGCCTGGCCGACATCGCCGGCGATCTCGCGGCGGACATCATGGCTGAAACGCCGGATTTTGCCCGCCTCGAGGCCGCCCGGCCGAGCCCGCCTTACCCCATTCAGGCCAACTGGAAGGTGGTGCTCGACAACTTCCTCGAGTGCTACCACTGCGCCCCCGCCCACCCGGCCTTCGTCGACCTGATCGACATGGCGCGCTACCGCATCGCAACCGCCGGCCTATGGTCGAAGCAGACGGGCCAGCTCGCGCGGCCCGACAGCAAGGCGTACCCGGTTGCCGCCGAGGCCAACCACACAACCGTGTTTTGGTTCCTCTGGCCCACCACCACCTTCGGATTCCTGCCCGGCGCCCCGTCGCTTTCCGTCACCACGACAGCGCCTATCACCGCCGGCGCGACCATCCGCCGCTTCCAGAACTTCGCGCTCCCCGGTGCTGCGCCCGACGAAGCCAAGATCGCGTATGGCCAGACGGTACTTGTTCCGGAGGACATTGCAATCTGTGAATCCGTTCAGCGCGGGCTCGCATCCCGCGGTTACACCGCCGGTCGTTATGTCCATGACCCAGAAGGCGGCCAGACGACCGAGGCTGCCGTGCATCACTTTCATCGTCTATACGCGGCGGCGATGGGGTTTTAGGAAGCCTGCCGAAAGTTGCCGGCGCGGGCGGAGAACGGTCCGTCGCGCCGCCGGCGCGATTTATCGTTTCGCACGTTTCTTCTTCTTGGCGGCAGGCGAGGCGGTCTCCGGCACGGCAGGCGCGCGGCGCGAGACGGCATCCCGGGCGACATCAATCCCCTCCGGATCGCCTCGACCAATGGGTGCGGCAGGCGTGCGCTGCTGTGCAGCAAACCAGAACTCCAGGTCCATCCCGTCGGGTCGGCCCGCATCCTGCCAAAGGAAATAGGCGATCTCTCGCTGGCGCTGCTCCTGGTTGGGCATCTTGGCTCGTTTCCCCGTTTCCGATTGAGCACGAAGATTAGACTGCTGCCGCGATTCGCTCATAGCGCAATGGTTTGCCGCCCCGCCAGCGAAGCGATTGCCGCGAGTCGGTCGCCATTTCGAGCAGCGGCGGTATCGCAACGGCTGGGCTCTCAGCGGTTCGTCCACCGGCGCGCGCCAAATTGAACTTAATGCGAGCAAGATGCTTCGGGGCCAGCAGCCCCTGGGCAATTCGCGCATTCAGGCGCTCTCTACCTTCGATCGGCAGGTCCCGGCGACGCGTAGCAGTGGCGCAAGGAGATAATGCAATGCGCGCTTGTGTCATCCATGATGCCCGCGATATTCGGCTTGAGGAGCAAGCGCAGCCGGCGGTCACACCGCAGGGCGTCCTGGTGCGGGTGCGCGCAGGCGGCATTTGCGGCTCTGACCTTCACTATTATTTCGAAGGGCGGAACGGTGATTTCGTCATTCGCGAGCCGTTCATTCCCGGCCACGAGTTTTCGGGAGAAGTGGCGGAAATCGGCGCGGACGTGACCCGTCTGGGCGTCGGCCAGCGCGTGGCGATCCACCCTGGGCGCAATTGCGGTCGATGCTTGGCCTGCCGCGAAGGCCGCGGCAATCTATGTCGGAATGTGTATTTCATGGGCAGCGCCAGCCGCTTCCCGCATATGCAGGGAGGGTTTGCGGACTACGTTCTGGTCGACGAGTCGCAATGCTATCCAGTATCTTCCGCGCTTCCCTTCGCCATTGCAGCATTTGCCGAGCCACTCGCTGTTGCGCTGCACGCGGTGGAGCGCGCCGGGCCGCTGTTGGGACGCTCGGTGCTGTTGACCGGCGCCGGACCAATCGGACTGCTCGTTCTGCTCGCTGCCAGGCGGGCCGGCGCGGAGACAGTTTGCATCACCGACATTCTCGATGAGCCGCTTGCGTTGGCTGGCCGGATCGGCGCTGATCTGGCCGTGAATATCGCGACATCCGCCGAATCGCTGGACAGCGAGGTGCAACGGACCGGCGGCTTCGACGTGGCCTTCGAGGTCTCCGGCAGCCCGGCGGGTCTCGCGACCTGCCTTGAGTCGGTTCGTCCCGGCGCGACGGTCGTCCAGGTTGGCACCCTGCCGCCGGGACGCTTTCCCGTTGCCGGCAATCTGGTCATGGCGAAGGAGATCGACTTCCGCGGCGCAATGCGGTTCGACCGTGAGTTCGCCCACAGCGTCGCGTGTCTCGACCGCGGTCTGATCGACGTGGCGCCTCTTTTGACAGCCTCGGTTCCGGCGGCGGAGGCTTCGGCCGCCTTCGATCTTGCAAAGCAGCGGGACAAGCATTCGAAGGTGCAGATTACATTCTAGGCCGAAGGAGCCGAAGGCAAAGGTGATCCGCGACAGGACCCAATCTATGGACTGATGACGTGCGACGCCGTCGGCTGGCAAGCAAGCGGCGACCAAAATGGGGGGAAGTCGTTCCAATGAGAGCGATTGCTTGCGAAGCACCGGGCCGCCTCGCGCTGGTGAGCCGCCCGCAGCCGTCGCCAGGCGCCGGCGAGGTACTCGTTCGCATACGTCGCGTTGGAATCTGCGGCACGGACTTCCATATTTTCGAGGGGAAGCATCCGTTTCTCGATTATCCCCGCATCATGGGCCACGAATTGTCGGGGACTGTCGCAATGGCTCCCGCCGGCAGCAGATTGTCCGAAGGTCAGCCTGTTTACATCGTTCCCTATCTTTCCTGCGGACACTGCTCCGCATGCCGGAAAGGGCTGACGAATTGCTGCAGGAACATCGCTGTGCTGGGGGTGCACAGGGATGGCGGCATGGCCGAGTTTGTCGCGGTGCCCGAGGCGAATGTGGTACCGACCGGCGATATCTCGCTCGACGACGCGGCGATGATCGAGTTCCTGGCGATCGGGGCACATGGTGTCAGGCGTGGCCGCATCGATGCCAGCGACGCCGTCCTCGTCGTCGGGGCGGGACCGATCGGGATGGGCGCCATCATCTTCGCCAAGGCCCGAGGGTCCCATGTTACGGTCATGGATAGCCGCCCTGACCGGCTCGGTTTCACCACGGAAAAGCTGGACGCGGACGAGGCGGTGGTAGCGGCCGAAGACGCGGAGCGTCGTCTGAGTGACATCACCGGCCGGGATTTCTTCGACGTCGTCATCGACGCGACCGGCAACGCCGCTGCGATGCAGCGAGGTTTCGGCTTTGTAGGCCATGGTGGCCGCTACGTCCTGGTCAGCGTTGTTCGCGACGCGATCAGCTTTTCCGATCCGGAGTTCCATAAGCGCGAGACGACGCTGCTGGCGAGCCGCAATGCGCAGCCGGAGGACTTTGCCGAGGTCGTGCGGCAGATGATCGCCGGAAACGTGCCGACGCGGGCGTTGAACACGCATCGCGGGCCAATTGAGGAAACGCCTTCGCTGCTCCCGTCATGGATGCGGCCGGAATCGGGGGTGATCAAGGCAATTCTGGAAGTCTGAACGCTGCACAACAAGAACCGTTGGGAACGTCCATGTTGAAAAAGAAGCGCTGGCAGATTGTCTCCCTGCTGTTCTTCGCAGGCATTATCAACTATCTTGACCGATCGGCGCTCTCGGTGGCGGCGCCGCTCGTTTCCAGGGATCTCGATCTCACGCCAGCCGATCTGGGCATCGTCTTCTCCATCTTCTTCGTCGGCTATGCCCTCTTTAACTTTATCGGCGGGTGGGCCTCCGACAAGCTCGGCGGCAAGCGCGTGTTTGCGCTGGCCATGGGCGTCTGGTCGACGTTCTGCGCGCTGACCGGCGCCGCGACCGGCTTCGTCTCGCTGCTGGTCATCCGGGTCTTCTTCGGCGTCGGCGAGGGGCCGCTTTCCGCCACCATGAACAAGATCGTCAACAACTGGTTTCCGCATCGCGAGGCGGCCAGCGCCGTGGGGATTGCCAATTGTGGGACACCGCTCGGCGGCGCGATCGCCGGACCGATCGTCGGCCTGCTCGCTGTCGCGTTCAGTTGGAGAATATCCTTCGTGGCGATCGGCGCGCTGGGTCTCGTCTGGCTCGCCTTCTGGATCAAGCTCGCGACGGAGAAGCCGCGCGAGCATCCGACCATAACGGCCCAGGAGCTGCGCGAAATCGAGGGCGACCACGCCGATCCGACCGCCGGTCTGCCGTCGCAGCCGCTTGGCTTCTATCTTCGCCAGCCCGTTGTCCTGGCCACGGGATTCGCGTTTTTCGGCTACAACTACATCCTGTTCTTCTTCCTGACCTGGTTCCCGAGCTATCTGACGATGGCGCAGCATCTCAGCATCAAGAGCATGAGCATCGCCACCGTGCTGCCCTGGGTACTCGGTTTCTTCGGGCTCGCGGCCGGCGGCGCGGTGTCCGATATGGTGTTCCGGCGCACCGGCCGCCCGCTGTTTGCCCGCAAACTGGTGCTCACCGTCTGCCTGACAGTCGCGGCGGGCTGCGTGGCACTCGCGGGCCTGGTCACGACGGTCTACAGCGCGCTGGCGCTGATGAGCGGCGCGGTGTTCTTCCTGTATCTGACCGGCAGCACCTACTGGGCGATCCTGCAAGACACGGTGCGCGGCGAGAACATCGGTGGCGTCGGCGGCTTCATTCACATGATGGCCAACTGCGCCGGGATCATCGGACCCGCGGTGACCGGATTCATCGTGCAATATACCGGCGCTTTCACCAGCGCCTTCGTGCTCGCCGGCG
>Ga0302319_10012627_pt1 | contig 15910 bp, 13 predicted proteins | sample Bog_T0_2_FD_203319 | JGI IMG/M metagenome (GOLD analysis project Ga0302319, IMG submission 203319) | Peat permafrost microbial communities from Stordalen Mire near Abisko, Sweden - Bog_T0_2 | ecosystem: Environmental > Terrestrial > Soil > Wetlands > Peat | place: Sweden: Abisko, Stordalen Mire...
AGCTCCTGGCTCAGGGGCTGGTGGTCTGAGTGCCGGAGGATTATCGGGTGAATTTCAAGGTGCGGGGATATCTGGCCAGCTGCTCGGTGGGCGTGCTCTGCAGGCCGGTGCAGGTCACGCTCACCAGCTTGTGGTCCTTGACTGCGGAGACGTTGTAGGAAACCAGCCGGGTCGCGCCATCCTCCCAGGTCCACTCGCAGCAGGTTTGCGCCGCACGGGTGCCGTCCTGGAGTTCAAACTGATCGACCGGGCCTTCCCTGCGAACCGCCCTGTCTGCGCAAGTGATTGAATAAATACATAGCTATTAAATTGGACCACTATTTGCATGCCCTGGTCTCCAGGTGAAGGCCCCAGGGCGAAGGCGCCTGACGGGTGACCTGGTCCTTTTCGGCGAAGGAACCGGCAAATAGGAAAGGGATCCAGATGGAAAAACGAAGACAGACGCGCGCCTTCCTTGCCGAAGGCATTTGCATGGCCCGGGCTACGGGGGGCGAACTTCCCAAGGAAGGGGTGAATGTTTCAAACCTGGGGGCGGATGGCTGCTGCCTGGAACTACCTGTCCGGCAAACCGGAACCTTTCTTCCCGAACACCAAAAGATTTCCCTGGAGCTCATCCAGCCCTGGTTGCCCAACCAGGCCCTCAAGGGCGAGATCCAATGGCAGAGGGAGGAAAGGACCCGGGGTAGGACCCTACTGCGGGTTGGGGTCAAGTTCCTGGAAACCGCCGATGGCTACCTCGCGGAACTCGACCGGGTTGTGGATGGCATTGTCCATTCCAATCTGCGGGGCAATGCCTGGATCCTGGCGAAGCTTCAGCGCGGGCAGTCTTAGATAGGGACCTTTGTATTGCCACAAAAAGCTTGAAGAAGTTGTGGCAAACGTCAAGGGGAGTGATCGTGCCGGACCATGGGTCGAAGCGTCACAGGGGGGGGCGGCACGCCGGCCGGGGAGGGGCCGGCAATCCCTGGGACTCGCGAACATGCGCCGACGAACATGCGGGTCACCCGCCTGTCCATGGAAACCCAGACGCTCTTGGCGGACCTTCTGGAGCACATGCGGACCACCGAGTTCGCCAAGTCCTTTTCAGACCTCAAGGGGAGCTTTACGGCCCGGGAGCGGGGGGAAGGCGTCTACTAGTATTTTCGAACCACCGGAGGCATCGGGTCCAACGAAAAGGATTTCTACATAGGGCCGGACGACGACAAGACCCGCGCTATTATGAAGTCATACCAAGCCGGGCGTCCGGGTGCTGAGGCACGCGCCGATCGGATCAGGCGGCTGTCCGATGCTCAGGTGCGGGGACCTGACCATCACCGACACGGATCCGATGCGGATCATCCCTGAGTTCGCCGAAGCCGGGGTCTTTCGGCTGGGTGGCATCCTTGTTGGGACGCACGCCTTCGCAGCCATCGGAACCAGCTTGGGGGTCCGCTGGCCATCCGGTCTCAAGACCACGGACATCGATTTCAGCGCCTACGCCAAGCGGATCGCCCTGGGCATCCCTCAAACCCCCCAGACGATGGCCAGCATTCCCCGCGTCATCGAAGCGCTGGAAACGGGCGTTGTGCCGAGCATGCACCTGTCCCTGAAGCATAGGGAATTCAAGGCCACCAGCTACAGAATTTCCTGGGGCCGATTGGCGCATCGATCTGGTGACCGCCACCATGGGGGCCAACCTGGACAATCCCATCGAAATCCCCAGGCTGGGCACCTATGCGCAGCCCCTGCCATTCATGGATTGCCTGCTGGAAAAGACGATGGATGCCGTGATTGTCGGCAACATGGCGGTCCTTGTCAGGGTGCCGGAACCCGCGAGTTTCGCAGTCCACAAGCTCCTGGTGGCCAGCAACCTCGGACTGCAATCCGCCCTGAAAGCTGACAAGGACCGTCTCCAATAGGCCCTCCTCATGTCCCATTTGGAGCGCAAATGGCCCGGCAATCTCACCCTGGCTGCCGAGGAGGCTATTTCCCGCGGCTCCAGCTGGGCAAAAAGAATCAGGCAGGAAGCGGAACGGTTGCCAATCCCCTGCGCTGAATTGAATGCAACGATCCCTTCCTTGCGGCCAAAAGGAAAGACAGTGTGAACCTCATCTGGAGCTGTTAGTGCCGCGCCCACTCCAGCATTGCCAAATTGGCAGCCTGATTCAAGCTGACCCCTGTGGCCTCGGCCTTGGCTTTCATGGCAGCCCATACCGGGTCAGGGACCCTCAGGCAGTGAGTTCCGGTCGGAACCACGGTGGTCCCTTTCGGGGGCCGCCCGGGGCGGACGATGCGCCCTTGAACCTGGGAGCCGAACTTGGCCTCAACCCGGGCAACTTCCTCATCGAACCCTGCAACGAGTTCTTCAATAGTGGGTTTCTTCACGGTTTCTACTTCCGAAGGGGTGACTCCGTGTGCTTCGACCTTCTCCATGTTGCGGGCAACCCAGATAAGCTTCACGGAATAAATGTAATGCAATTTATTGAGCCGTCAATACGAGCTTCTATCGTTTTTCAGACCGCAGTCTTCTCTCGCTTTGTCCAGGAGCGGCGGGCAGCGAAAGTTGGGCCGGTCCAGGGGCGCTGCCGGATCCCGCTGGTGTGTCAGGGTGACCTGGGCGGTGAAAATTCCCGGCCTGCTCACTCTTAAAAGGTGACGGAATATTGGACTTATGCCGTTCCAAACCCCTCATGGTTTACTCTATTTCTGAGTGTCCGCGTACAAAGCAAAAGCCCCAAAGCGTTGATCTTCGGGGCTTTAACTTTGGAGCGGGCGAACGGGATCGAACCGTCGACGTTCAGCTTGGGAAGCTGACATTCTACCACTGAATTACGCCCGCTTAGGCAGACTCCATCTTACTGGAGCTAGCGCCGGATTGCCAGCGGCAGTTTCGGGCTGGCTTGGATCGTTCAGGGGAATTCATGTTTTTTCTGGGTTTGGACGATAAATCGCTTGACCGTCTGCTATTGTGAGAACACTGACCGCTTTGATGGCTTCATACACCGTTAGGCCAGGGTGCAAAAGCTGAATTTGGAATGAATCCTGCTTTGGCCCTTGGTCCGTCCAAAATCTGGCGGGGCCTTGACCTGCCCCTCTCCCTTTTCCTGTGAGCCCCTCCATTCCCGCGGATGGTCTGGTCCTTCCACTCTTTCTGTCTTGCAAGGGTCTTTGTCGTTCCGTTTCACCCATTCATCGCCGAGGCAGCCCGGCACTTCAAGGTTCACGGCCGCGAGGCCCAACCCCAAGGGGGAAAAGCATGAGTAAACAAAAGGGATTTACCCTCATTGAAGCCGCGGTGGCCATTGCCGTGGTGGCCATCCTGTCGGGCATCATCGTCCCCCTGGTGGTGAAGAACGTGAAGGACAGCCAGGTCGCCCGGGCCCGGAATGATGTCCAGGTCATAGCCGGCATCATCGGCACCCAATACAAGGACACCGGCAGCCGGCCCATCGCCGGCGGCATTGGCGCTTCCACCGGGGGGGCCGATCAGGGCTGGTTCTCGGGTTCGGGTATCCTCGCCGCCGCCGCCCCAACCATTGCCGGCAGCACGATTGCGTTCCCGCTCCAAAACACCTTCACCAACCTTTTCACCACCACCGCGGGTGCGGGGACCGCTCTGCAGCAGACCATGTTCGGGCTTCCGGCCACCACCGCGATCACCGCCGAGTTCGCCTACAAGGGCCCCTACATGAGTCCGGCCGACGCCCTGAAGACCGATCCCTGGGGCACGCCATACATCATCCTGGGCTATAACTTGACCCAGCAGGCCGCCAACGGACCGATCTGGGTCGCGAGCCTTGGCCCGGACCGCGCCACGGTCAACACCAACGTGGCCGCCGTCCCGCCTGCGACCTGGACCACCACGGCCGGCGGCACCGGCGCGGACGACATCGTCGCCCGGGTCAACTGAGGCGGATTGTCGCGGGCGCCGAGGTCCACAAGGCGTGGGCCTCGGTTGCTGTTTGAAGGGAGACTGGAGCGGCCATGGCTGAAACCCCCCGCATGATGCTTGGCGAGCGCCTGCTCAAGCGGGGCGTGCTCAGCGAGCGCCAGCTGGAACTGGCGGTGCGGGAACAGAAGCGCACCGGGGCCATGCTGGGGGAGATCCTCACCCAGCTGGGCCTGGTCACCCCCCAGACCCTTTCCGCCGTGCTGGCGGAACAGGGCGGGGTGTCCTACGTGGACCTGGCCGACCTGGACATCCCGGGCGAGGTGCTGGCCATGCTGCCGGAGACGATGGCCCGGCGCCTGGTGGTGCTGCCCCTGTCCCGGACCGGCAACGAGCTGCTCCTGGTGATGGGCAACATCTATGACATCGAGGCCATTTCCGAGGTGGAGGGCCTCACCCGCACCCGGGTGAAGGTCAAGGGCGCCGCCGAGGACGACATCCTCGCCAAGATCAACGAGGCTTACGGCGAACGCAAGAGCATCGAGGAGATCATCGAGGAGGCCATCCAGGCGACGGTGAGCGAGACCCGGGACCCGGAGACGGTGCTGCCGGTGGTGCGGCTGGTGGACCATCTGCTCACCAAGGCGATCCGGGACCGGGCCACGGATCTGCACATCCAGCCGGGGGAACGCACCGTGCTCACCCGGTTCCGGGTGGACGGCAGCCTGGTGCAGGGGGCCAGCCTGCCCAAGGCGGTCCAGGCCGCGATCACCGCCCGCTTCAAGATCATGGCCGAGGTGAACATCGCCGAAAGCCGGTTGCCCCAGGACGGCAAGTTCCAGTTCTCCTATGGCAAACGCAGGTTCGACGTGCGCGCCAGTTTCCTGCCCAACACCCACGGGGAGAAGGTGGTGCTGCGGCTGCTGGACAAGAGCAAGCTGGTGCTGGGCCTGGACCAGCTGGGCATGCCGGATGACCTGTTCGACCGCTTCCGCGCCCTGCTGGCCCGCCCCCACGGCGTGATCCTGGTGACCGGCCCCACCGGCAGCGGCAAGACCACCACCCTCTATTCAGCCCTGAGCAGCATCAACGGCTCGGATCGCTGCATCGTCACGATCGAGGACCCGGTGGAGTACGAACTGCCCCTGGTCACCCAGGTGCAGGTGAACGTCAAGGCCGGGCTCACCTTCGCTGCCGGCCTGCGCTCCATCCTGCGCCAGGATCCGGACATCATCCTCATCGGCGAGATCCGGGACGGGGAAACCGCCGGCATCGCCTGCCGTGCGGCCATGACCGGCCACCTGGTGCTCTCCACCCTGCATACCAACGACCCGGTGGGCTGCATCCCGAGGCTGCAGGACCTGGGCCTGACCCGGCTGGAGCTGGCCTCGGCCCTCCAGGGCGTGCTGGCCCAGCGGCTGGTGCGGGTGAACTGCCCCAACTGCGCCCATCCCTATGAGCCCGAGCACGAATCCCTGGCCCAGCTCAAGCCGGCCCAGCGCGAGGGGCAGTGGATGCGCGGCACCGGCTGCGACCAGTGCGCCTTCACCGGCATCCGCGGCCGCCGGGCCATCCACGATCTGCTGTTCGTCACTCCCGGGGTGCGGGAGCGGGTGGCCCAGGGGGCTCCCCTGGCCGAGATCGAAGGCCAGGCCCGGAGCGAAGGCAAGTCCAGCCTGTTCGAGCATGCCCTGAGGCTGGCCCAGCAGGGATCCACCACCCTGGAAGAGGCCTTGCTGGTCGCCGTGGGTGACGAATGAACCGGGTCGCGGGATGACCGCCTTCGCCTACCGGGCCCGGAGCCGCGACGGCAGGACCGTCAACGGGGTCCGCGCGGCTGCCAGCGAGGCGGCCCTTGCCCGGGAACTGGCCCTGGAATCGCTGTTCCTGCTCAAGGCCGCGCCCTCCCAGGCCGCCCGGAGCCGGTTCCGGGGCCCGCGGCTGAAGCGCAAGGACCTGATCGCCTTCATGCTGCACCTGGGCTCGTACCAGGAGGGCGGCGTGCCGCTGCTGAGCGCCCTGGAGGATTACCGCCTGCCGGACCAGCCGGACGTGGACGCCGCCATCATGGACCTGCGTCGGCGGATCGAGGCCGGATCGAGCCTTTCCGAGGCCATGGAGGCCTATCCCACCCTGTTCACCGCCCTGCACGTGAGCATGGTCCGGGCCGGTGAAGTGAGCGGCAGGATGGACGAGGCGCTCCATGAGGTGGTGAAACTGGTGGAGTGGGAGGACGAGTTCAACGGCCAGGTGAAGCAGGCCGCCTCCTATCCCATCATCCTGCTCGTCATCCTCGCCGTGGTGGTGCTGGTGGTGAGCACCTTCGCCATGCCGGCGATCATGAAGCTGCTGCTGGATCTGCGCGTGCCCCTGCCGCTGCCCACGCGGATCTTCATGGCCATGGGCGGGGTGGTGGCTAGCTGGGGCTGGCTGATGGCGCTGCTGGTCGTCGCCGCGGTGGCCGGATGCAAGGCGGCCCTGACCAAGCCCGGGTTCCGGCTCTGGTGGGACACCCGCAAGCTGGGCCTGCCCCTGGTGGGCGGACTGGTCACCAAGATCGCGCTCTCCCGGTTCGCGACCTTCTTCGCCGCCCAGTACCGGGCCGGGATCCCCATCGTCCAGGTGCTCAGGGAGTGCCAGAACATCACCGGCAACGCCCGGCTCGGCCTGTGCGTGCGCCAGATCCGGGAAGGGGTGGAGGCCGGCGAGCGGCTGGGGGTCATGGCCGCCGGGGTCGGCTACTTCCCCACCCTGGTGGTGCGCATGCTGTCCATCGGCGAGGAGGCCGGCAACCTGGAGAAGACCCTGGCCAAGGTGAGCCTCTACTTCGACGCCGAGGTGCGGGCGGACATCAAGAAATTCTTCCAGGCCCTGGAACCGCTGCTCATGGTGGTCATGGCCGGGGTCATCGTGTTCATCGCCCTCGCCATCCTCCTGCCCATCTACACCCTCATCGGGAGCATCAATGCGCCGGTTCGCTGACGGGTTCTCGCTCATCGAGGCGGTGGTGGTCCTGGCCATCATGGCCATCCTGGCCGGGGCGGCCGCGCCGCTGCTGATGAAGACCCTCGACCAGCAGCGGACCGCCACCACCCAGGCCAGCCTGCCCATCCTCTGGCAGGCCATGTTCGGTTCCCAGAGTTCCCGGGTCTTCAACATGCGTTCGGACTTCGGGTTCACCCCGGCTGCGGCCACCACCCTTACCGATCTGGGTCTGACGATGAGCCGGACCGCCCCCTTGCCCGCAGGCGGGCCCATCGCGGCTTGGCCGGGAGTGGGAACTCTTCAAACCGGCTGGCATGGACCCTACTGGAGCGGCCCGACCACGACGGTCGGGGCCGGGGCCGCAGCGTACCTCGTGCCGGCTGATGCTTGGGGCAGGAAGATCGAGCTTGTCTACAACAACGGATCGAATGGCTGGCAGTTGCATAGTGGCGGACCGTACGGGCAGCCCGGGGGGGCGAATGATATCGTCTATCCAAGCGCTCCCGTGGATGTCTCCACCAGTGGCACTTCCACCTACATGTCCACGGTGATGCTCGTCATCACCAGCAGCAGGGCGGTGGACACAACCGGTGGGACCATTGCGATCACTGATCGCAACACCGGCGGACTCCACGCCGTCACCCCCAGTTATTCGATAACCAACGTCACTGTTCCGCAAGGCGGCTCGTACCCCCTGACGCCGGTTGTCTTGTCAGTCAACCCGGGACTGGTGAATATCTATATCCATTTCGGTCAGGTCGCCGCCATTACCGCCCAAACGGGCCCGCCTGTCGTTCTTGGCACGGCCCAATATCCTGCCGTGACTTTGAACCAGACGATCGACCTCCTCCCTGGACAATCCCAGCTCGTAACCTTCGTCCTGAACTGACCCATGCCAAAATCCCTCGCCAAGACCCCCGTCACCCTCCTGATCGACGACCAGGGGGCGGGGCTCTACCTGGAGTCCGGCCAGTTCCTGGGCCTGATGCCGGCCGCCGATCCGGTCCTGGGCCTGCGGGCCGCCTGGATTCCGGCCCTGCGCGAGCTGGTGGCCGCGGGCACCGAGGTGCAGCTGCTGCTGGACCAGTCGGGGCTGCTGGTCCAGTGCCAGGAGGCGCCTTCGCTCAATGCCCGGGAGATCCGGGACGTGGCGATCCGGGTATTCGCGGCCGAAACCGGGGCCGAGGACCTGGAGTGCGCCGGAGCCCAGGACGCCGATCCCCTGGCCGGCGGCGGCCAGGTGCTCTGGCTGGCGGCCCAGCCCCGGGGCGAAATGCACGAATGGATCGGGGCGATCCAGGGGGCGGGGCTGGTCCCGGCCTGGGCCATGCCTTTCCAGCGCGCGCTGCTCCAGGGGTTGGACAGCCTGTGGGACACCGGCCCGGTCCGGCTGGTCCTGGCGGTGACGCCGAGCCGCGTGGGCCACCTGTGTTTCTTCCAGGGCCGCTCGCTGGCCCTGCAACGCAGCTTCGCCTTCCCGGCGGACGGGACCGAGGCCGAGGAGCTGGCCTACGAAGAGGTGAGCCGGCTGCTGCAGTTCATCAAGCAGAAGAACCGGGAGCTGAGCTTCCACTCCCTGGAGGTGCTGGGGCTGCCCCCGTTCTCCGCCGGCTTCCAGGCCCGGGTCCGCAGCGCCCTGGGCATGGAAGTCCGCATGCTGGCGCCGGTGCTCTGGCCGGTCCTGGTGGAGGGCCTGGGCAAGGAGCGCGGCCGCAAGGACGGGCTCAACCTGGTCCCGCTGGAGATCCAGGAGGCCGGCCGGCTTCGGCTGTTCAAGGGCGCGGTGTGGGCGGCCTCGGCCGCCCTGGCGCTGGTGTTCCTGACCGGGACCCTGTTCCTGTGCAGCCAGGAACTGATCCTTCAGGGTGAAGTGGACCGGTCCTCCCAGCTCCTGGCCCTGCGGGAATCCCGCACCACCGAGGAAGCCCGCACGGTGGATGCCAGGGTTCCGCTGCTCCGGGTCAAGCTGGCCGAGCAGCGCCAGGGCCAGGCGGTCACCGGCCTGAGCCGCCTGGGCACCTGGATCTTCCAGCCGCCCCAGGGAATCCAGCTGGAGAAGGTGGAGATCCTGCAGCTGCCCGGCGACAGGGTGACCGAAGGCTTCACCATCACCGGCCTGGCCTTCACCGAGCGCGGGTTCTCTGTGGGCCCCCTGGCCCAGTACGTGCTCGATCTCAACCGGCAGGCCGGGCTGACCCTGGAACCGGTGGCGGAAGCCACCATTTCGGACCGGGTGGTGGCGGGCCAGGAACGGCACCTGGACCAGCTGGCCATCACCCGCTTCACCCTGAAGGGAACCTTCCGATGACTCCCCGGACCCGGGAACGCGCACTGCTGGCGGCCCTGTTCGGGCTGGTGCCGCTGATCTTCGTCTTCACCGTGCTGCTGCCCAGCCGCAAACGCATGGAGGCCAAGCAGGCCCGCATGCGGATCATCACGGCCCGGCTCGACGCCCTGCCCGCCATCCAGCCCCTCAGCCCCCTGGAACGGTCCCTGCTGGCGGATCCCCGGGCCCGGTGGCGGACCCGCATCCCGCTGCTGGTCACCGATGCCGACCGGTTCGCCCAGTACCAAAGGGTGGTGAGCGGCCTCCAGGGCGCGTGGAAAGGGCAGGGGGTGGCGCTCCAGGGGGTCCGGGCCAGCCTGGATGTGCTCAACGGCAGCTTTTCCCTGCCCGGCGACCTGGGCCACCCGGACCTTGGGCTGCCGGTCCGGGACACCTCCGCCACCGGCCAGGTGCAGGGCTGGGTGCTGGACGCCCGGATCGGCGGAAAGCCTGACCGCCTGTTCCAGGCCATGGCCAGCCTGGCCTGGGTCGATCCGCTGCTGGAACCGGTGGGGATCCGCTGGGAATCGACCCCGGAGCACACCCGTCAATTCCTTCTATTGCGCAATCTGTACTTGGCTCCGTGAGGTTCCGTTGTCCTTTGTGGAAAAAAACAAGGCCTGGCTGCTGCCCCTCCTGGGGGTGGGGGTGGCGGCGGTGGTCTACCTGAACCTCCGCAGCCCGGCCCCGGCCGGGCCCCTGGATCCCCCCCCCGCGGCGGCGGCAGCCGTCGCCCCGCCCGGGCCCACACCGCTCCACCCTGCCGCGGCCGCGGACCCCAATGACCTTTGGAGCGACCTGAAGGCGCTGGCCGCCCCTCCCGCGTCCCTCCAGGACGAAGCCCTGCTGCGGGAACGCTCCCGGGCCAGACTGGACGGCCTGCTGGACGGGGTGTTCCCCACCGGCCTGCCCCGGCCGGTGGCGGTGCGGGAAGCCCAGCCGGCTCCGCAGGCCGGTGGCCCCCCGGCTCCCGTCGCCGCGGCTGCGGCGCCCCCGCCCATGCCCGAACTGGGTTTCATCCTGTCCGGCCCCGAGGGCCTCACCGCCTGGTTCCAGGGCCGTTCCTGCCGTGCCGGCCAGGCTATTCCAGCCAGCGCCTTCCGGGTGGGAGCCATCCACTGGAACCGGGCGGAGGTCATCGGCCCGACCGGCAAGACCGTGGTCGAGTACACCCACCCCCATCTTCCCGTTGCCGGTTCCCGGCCCATTGTGGAGGCTCCGTGAAGCATCTCGCCTGTCTGGTCATGCCCATCCTGTTCCTGGGCGGGATCCCAGCACTTCTGGGCCGGGAGGCCAACCTCAAATCCATCACCCTGTCCGTGCGGGATGCGGACTGGAAGGACGTGCTCCGGGCCGCCCTGGAGAACTCCAACCTCAACCTGAGCTTCGACCAGGGCCTGGAAACTCGGGTGCAGGGCCTGGACCTCAAAGGCGTGACCCTGGAGGAACTGCTGGACGATATCCTCCCGGGCTACGGCCTGGGCTACGTCCGCACCGGCCGTTCCATCCACATCGTCAAATCCGATGGCGGCCTGCGCTTCTATCAGGTGGACAGCCTCGCCCTGCGCCGCCTCGGCAGCAAGGAATTCTCGGTGAGCGCGTCCGGCCAGGCGGTCCAGTCCGGCAGTTCGGGGGGCGGGGGCGGCGGGCAGAGCAGCGGCGGCGCCAGCAACTCGGCCTACAGCTCCACCCTCCAGAGCAGCAACGACACCGACCCCTGGCAGGAACTGCAGGTGGGCTTGCGCTCCCTGATCTTCGGCGCCGCCCCGCCCGAACCCCAGACGATCGCCCACCCCGGCGGCAGCGGCGCGGGGGCCGGGGGACCGGCCTCCACCGCCTACCACCAGGACGGCAAGACCCTGCTGATCAACCCGGGCTCCGGGGTGGTGGCGGTGGCGGCCGACCCCGGCACCCAGCATACGGTGGAGCGGTTCCTGACCGAGATGGAACGCCGCAGCCGGAGGCAGGTGCTGCTGGAAGCCCGCATCGTCGAGGTGAGCCTGACCAACGACAGCCAGATGGGGGTGGACTGGAATTCGGTCCTTTCGGCCGGCAGCGGCACTGGCGGCCCGGGGACCAGCATTACTGGAGGGTTCGTGCCCGGCACGGTCAGCAACCCCCAGCTGACTTCCTCCGACGGGCTGTTCACCCTGGGGGTGGCCAACGCCCGGGTGAGCGCCACCCTCACCGCCCTGGCCCGGGACGGCAGGCTGAAGGTGCTGTCCTCCCCGCGGCTCACGGCCCTGAACAACCAAAAGGCGATCCTCAGGGTGGTGCAGGAGCAGCCCTACTTCCTTTCCAACAGCACCACCTCCGGCGCCGGCAGTCTGGCCGGCTCGACCACCTCGGTGAACATCACCCCGATCGTGGTGCCGGTGGGCATCGTCCTGGACATCCAGGCCCAGATCGCCGACAACGGCGACATAACCCTTTCGGTGAATCCCAGCGTGACCCAGGTGGCCCGGGTCGAATCGGACACCATCGGCCCGGCCAGCTCGCCGCTGGCCTCGGCCAACCTGCCGGTGGTGGATCGCCGCGACCTGGATACCGTGGTGCGGATCCAGAGCGGCCAGACCCTGGTCCTGGCGGGCATCATCAAGACCTCCGATTCGGTGGACAACCGGGGGGTGCCCTGGCTGAAGGACATTCCGTTCCTGGGCGCGCTGTTCAAACAGAATGATCTGTCGAAGTCGCGCACCGAATTGGCCATTTTCATCACTCCCACCCTGCTGGAGGACCCGGCCGACATCGAGGCCAACCGTCAGGCTGCCGAACAGCGCCTCAAGGACGCGGGGGCCGATGCCAACCCGCCCGGCAAGGCCACCAAGACCCTCCAGGACCGCTGAATCTCCAACGCCCGACGCTTCCCTTCCGTTTTCTGGAGTATGCCCGCCATGAGAATTTCCGTTCCGCTCCGGATCCTCGCGGTCCTTCTGGGCCTGCTGGCGGGTTGCGGCCACAGCACCAACTCGTTCTACCACATCGCCGTCAGCCTGAACCCGGCTTCGGCGGTCCTGGTGGAATCCGCCAGCCAGCAGTTCACGGCCACCGTACAGAACAGCACCCAGGGCGTCACCTGGTCGGTCCAGGAAGGGGCAGCCGGGGGAAGCGTGACCGCAACCGGGCTTTACACCGCCCCGGCAGCGGCCGGCACCTACCATGTTCTGGCCACCAGCAACGAGAACACCGGCATCGCCACCGCCGCCGCCATCCAGGTGGTGGGGCAGGCGACCCTGGATTCCTTCACCGCCACGCCGGCGCAGGTGACTTCCGGCGGCCCGGCGGTGCTGCAGGGGACGTTCGAGGGCGGCACCGGCAGCATCGCCCCGGGGGTGGGGGCGGTGGTCAGCGGCCAGCAGGTCACGGTCAATCCCACCGCCACCACCACCTATACGCTCACGGTCACCGATGCCTCCGGCGCCACCCAGACCGCCAGCGCCACGGTCACGGTGCCGGCTCCGGCCCTCATCCAGAGCTTTCTGGCATCCAACACCGCCCTGACCGCGGGCGGCAGCGTCACCTTGACCCCCACCTTCAGCGGCGGCACCGGGGTGGTGAGCCCTGCTCCGGGGGCGGTCACCAGCGGCACCGGCTACCCCTTGACCCCCACCCAGAGCACCACCTACGAGCTCACCGTCACCGACCCCTTCGGCAACCAGGTGACCAGCTCCCTGCGGGTGACCGTCAACGCGGCGCTCCAGATCACCTCCTTCAATGCCAACCCCGCCACCCTCTTCCCGGGCGCCAGCACCAGCCTGCAGCCGATCTTCGCCGGGGGCTCCGGGGTCATCACCCCGAGCGTGGGGACGGTGACCAGCGGAGGGACCTACCCGGTATCCCCGGCCAACACCACCAACTACACCCTGACGGTCACCGATGCCCTGGGCAACCAGGCCAATGCCACAACCCAGGTCCTGCTGCGGGCCCACGGCAGCTACGCCGCAACCGGCCCCATCGGCACCCCGCGCAAGCATCACACCGCCACCCTGCTGCAGGATGGCACTGTGCTCCTGGCCGGCGGCATTCCAGTGGACGACGCCACCCCGTCCATCACCGTGCTGAACGAGGCGGAGCGCTACAATCCCGTCACCGGCGCGTTCACTCCGGTGGGCACCATGACCCAGGCCCGGACCGGCCATGCGGCGACCTTGCTGGCCAGTGGCAAGGCGCTTATCACCGGTGGCAATGCGGCCTGGTCGGACACCCTGGATACCACGCCGCTCCCGGCCACGGCCACGGCCGAGCTCTGGGATCCGGCCACCGGCCAGTTCACCACCCTGGCCCACCCGATGTCCGTGGCCCGGCGCAACCACACCGCCACCCTGCTGGGCAACGGCCAGGTGCTGATCTGCGGCGGCCTCAGCGGGGCTGTCCTCAACTACGGCGACATCCAGGCCTCGGCGGAGCTGTTCGATCCCACCGCCCTCACCTTCACCCCTCTGTCCCCGGCCATGACCGTGGCGCGGCAGATGCACCAGGCCCTGGCGCTCCAGGCCGGGACCGTGCTGCTGGTGGGCGGCACCGACTACAGCATGTCCAGCGGAACGGCCACCCCCTACGGGATCGCCAACGCGGATCTGTTCACCCTGGGCGCCACCCCTGGATTCGCGGCCACGGCCACCTCCCTGGGCACGGGCCGGGGCCACGCCGGGGCGGTGGAACTGGCCGGCGGGCAGGTGTTCGTGGCCGGCGGCTTGGGGCCGGCGAACGCCTGGCTCGGGACCACCGAGCTGTACACCCCTGGATCCTTCAGTTTCGCGCTGTCCACGCCCATGGTCACGGCCATGGCGAGTCCCGTGGCTGCGCTCCTGGCCGGCGGCCAGGTGCTGGTCATCGGCGAGGGGGACACCGAGGTGTGCAATCCGTTGGCCGGTACGGCGGCCTCGGTGACCGGACTGGGCCTGCCGGCCCAGGACGGGCTCACCGCCACACCCCTGGGTACGGGCAAGGTCCTGGTGGTCAACCTGGAGGGGGCCACGTTGTTCGACCCCCTTAATCCCTGAGCAACCCCTCTGGCCCGGGAGGAACTGCGCCCCAGCCCAGCTGTTGCAGCATCCAGTCCACCAGGGGCTCGGCCCCGGTCACCCGCTGCTCCGCCACCCACAACGGAAGACTGAGCGCCTGGGCCGGATCCAGTTTCACCGCGTCCTTTTCGGTGCAGACCAGGCCCGCCGCCCCGGCCGCCAGCGCCGCCGCCTGCAGGCGTTCGAGGTGGCGGGGGGTGAGGGCCTGGTGGTCGCGGAAACTCCAGGTCCCGGCCCAGGTCAGGCCCGCCACCAGGAGGTCGGCGTAGAAGGCCTCGGGATGGCCCAGGGCGCAGAAAGCGAACAGGGGGCCAGGGTTATCCGCCCCAGCACCCAGCTCCAGCCGTTCGCCGCTGCCGAAAGGGCGCAGGGCGCCAATCTTGAAATCGACCCAGAACACCGGCCCGCCGGAGCCCCACCGCTGCCACCAGGCCAGGATCCTGGGCCGGTCGGCCCGGCCGCCCCGGGTCACCACCAGGCATGAGGCCCGGGCCGCGCTGGTCATGGGCTCCCTCAGGTCGCCCAGGGGCAGCATGCGCCCGTTGCCCCAGGTGCGGACCCCGTCCAGGAGCAGCAGGTCCAGGTCGCGCCGCAGAGCCCGGTGCTGGAAACCGTCGTCCATGATCAGCAGGTCCGGCCGGGGCTCCAGGGCCAGGGCCCGCAGCGCCGCATGATAGCGTTTCCGGCCCACCACCACCCTTCCGGGCCCCAGCCGGCGGGCCATCATCAACGGCTCGTCCCCGGTCTCGGCCGGGCTGGATTGAGGGTCGACGGTCATGGGATCCACGGTCCGGTGGCCGCCGTAGCCCCGGGACACGATGTCGGCGCGCCGGCCGGCCCTGGCCAAGGCTTCGGCCAGATGCAGGGCGACCGGGGTCTTGCCGGTGCCGCCGGAACTGAGGTTGCCCACCGAGACCACCGGCACCGGCACCGCGGCGGAACGCTCCCCATGCTGGTCGAAGGCGCGGTTGCGCAGGCGCACCGCCGCACCATACAGGGGCGCGAGGGGCGCGAGCAGCCAGCGGAAAAGATTCATGGATCCAGCATAGCGTCTTACCCCCAGGAGACCCATTCGTCCGCTCAGCGCCGGCAAATGCACGAATGTCCCGAACCGCAGTTCCTTCCCGGGGCATTGCACGCTATCGTTAGATCTCCTTCCGGTAGCCCATGTCCGATTCGAGTTTCATAGGCCAAAGCAAGCTCTCCTTCAAGGAAGGGGAGGTGGTTTATCGCAAGGGCGACATGGCCCAGCAGATGTACGTCATCCTCACCGGCAGGATCCGGATGTACGTGGGGGCCGAACCCGAAGGGGACTGGGCCGAGGAACTGGCCAAGGGCGACTTCTTCGGCGAAGGGAGCCTGCTGGAGCCGATCCCCAGGATCCATACCGCGGTCGCCCTGGAGGATTCGGAGGTGGTGACCATCTCCCGGGGCACCTTCCTGCGCATGATCCGGCAGAATCCCGAAGTGTCGGTGAAGATGATGCAGCGTCTGGCCCAGCGCAACCGCGAACTGTCGGCCAAGGTGGAGGCGGACGTCAGCCGCAGCCAGAAGACCCAGCCCCAGGCCAGCCACGATGTAAGCCTGGTGTCGGTGATCTCCGGCAAGACCTTCAACATCCGCTCCCACGGGGCCCTGGTCGGACGATACGACCCCAACACCGGCATCCATCCCGACATCGACCTCACCGACGAGGATCCCCAGCTG
>Ga0302319_10012629_pt1 | contig 15908 bp, 11 predicted proteins | sample Bog_T0_2_FD_203319 | JGI IMG/M metagenome (GOLD analysis project Ga0302319, IMG submission 203319) | Peat permafrost microbial communities from Stordalen Mire near Abisko, Sweden - Bog_T0_2 | ecosystem: Environmental > Terrestrial > Soil > Wetlands > Peat | place: Sweden: Abisko, Stordalen Mire...
ACCCCTCCAGTGCGCACAATCGCGAACCGTAGCGGCCGACGAGCGCGCTGGCCGCGTCGCTGGTCACCCGTTGATACGTGCAGGTCTTGATGAATTTGCCCACCCACAGGCCGCCCGTGTAGCGCGCCGCGCGCATGGTGGGCAGCGTGTGGTTGGTGCCGATCACCTTGTCGCCAAACGACACATTGGTGCGCGGACCCAGGAACAAGGCGCCGAAATTCGTCAGGTGCGCGAGGAAGAAATCGGGATCGCGCGTCAACACCTGGACGTGTTCCGAGGCGATGCGATCGCCCTCCTGCACCAATTCGTCGACGGTGTCGACCAGGATGATCTCGCCGCAATTCTCCCAGGCCTGGCGCGCGACATCGGCGGTCGGCAGCCACGCCAGCAAGCGGTCGACCGCCCCGGGTACCTCATCCGCCAGACGCGCCGACGAGGTCAACAGGATGGCGGGACTGCCCGGCCCGTGTTCGGCCTGGCCGATGAGATCCACGGCCGCCATTTCCGCATCGCAGCTGTCGTCGGCAATGATGAGCGTCTCGGTCGGTCCCGCGAGCAGATCAATGCCCACGCGCCCGAACAGTTGCCGTTTCGCCTCCGCGACATACGCATTGCCGGGACCCACGATCATGTCCACGGCTGCGAGTTCATCCATGCCGAGCGCCATCGCACCGATCGCCTGCACGCCGCCGAAGGCATAGATTTCGTCGGCGCCGCCCAGATGCATGGCTGCGACGATGGCCGGGTGCGGCCGGCCGCCGAACGGCGGCGCACAGGCCACCACCCGCGGGACCCCCGCCGCCTTGGCCGTCACGACGCTCATGTGCGCGGAGGCAACCATCGGATAGCGCCCGCCGGGCACATAGCATCCGACACTGCTCACGGGAATGTTACGGTGCCCGAGCACCACCCCCGGCAGCGTTTCTATCTCGAGATCCTGCAGGCAGCCGCGCTGCGCGAGCGCAAAATTCCGGATCTGCGTCTGCGCGAATTGAATGTCCTCGACCGTGCTCGCGGGCAGGCTGCGCACGCAGTCGGCGATTTCTTCCGGCGTCAGCCTGAACCGCGCCGGCGACCACCGGTCGAATTTCTCGGAATACTCGCGTACCGCCGCGCCGCCGCGCGCGCCGATGTCGCCCAAGATGCCTTCCACCGTCGTGCGCACCAGCGCACTGTTCTCGGACTTCGTCGCGGCGCTGAGACCGGTCTTGATTCTGCGAATCATGGTCCACCCTGCCTCACGTATCGTTGCTCGATGGCACCGAAGATCGAATGCCCCGCGGCGTCGAACATCTCGATGCGCACCTGCTCGCCAAATTTCAGAAACGGCGTTTTAGCGCCCCCTTGATCCAGGGTCTCGATGGCGCGGCGCTCGGCGATGCACGCGGAGCCGGCGCTGCGCGACGCGTTCGACACCGTACCCGATCCGACGATCGTGCCGGCGCGCAAGCGCCGCGAATACGCCACATGTTCGATGAGCCGGTGAAAGTTGAACGTCATCTCCCCACAGTCCGGATGTCCGAACCAGGCGCCGTCGCGCGCGATCCGCAGCGGCAAGTGCACGCGGCCGCCGCTCCACGCATCGCCCAGCTCATCCGGGGTGACCGCAACCGGTGAGAAACTGGTCGACGGCTTCGCCTGGATCCACCCGAACCCGGTTTTCATTTCACGCCCGGCGAGCGCCCGCAGGCTCACGTCGTTGACCAGCATGAGCAATTTGATGTGCGGTGCGACGCGCTCCTGCGGCGTCCCCATCGGCACTTCGTCGACGACCACGGCGACCTCGCCTTCGAAATCCATGTTGTCCGCCTCGCGGGTCAATTCGACGTCGTCGTGCGGCCCGATGAAGTCGTCCGAGGCCCCTTGATACACGAGCGGGAACTTCTCGTATTCGTTGGTGATGCCAAGATCGAAAGCGCGTTCCATCAATGCGCCGTGGTTGGCAAACGTCGAGCCGTCGAGCCACTGGTAGCAGCGCGGCAGCGGTGCCATCGCCTGCACGGGATCGAAGGCGAAGATGCCCTTGGCGGTGCCGTCCTCGAGACGCCCGGCGAGCGCCCGCAGCGGCGATTCCGTGGCGTCCCAGTGTTCGATGGCCTCGAGCAGATGGGCGGCCACGCCGCCGGCATCCACGGCCTGGCGCAAATCGCGCGACACGACGGCGAGCCGGCCGTCACGGGTGCCATTTTTCAAAGTTGCCAATTTCACGATGGGGCTCCAGATTGAGGTCGGGGCGTCCAGTGAGCCATGGGCAGCCCGGCCACCGGCGCACGAAAGAAGGGAATCGTGGTGCCGCGCAGACTGCCGAGATACACCGTGCGCAGGTCCGGGCCGCCGAAGGTCAGGCTGGCCATCCACGGCGCGATGCTCCCATGGGTCATGGCCATCACCTCCGGCGTCATCGTCCCGGCGTAGAAATGCCGATTGTAGTCGGCCGCCACCTCGGCGTCGCAATCATCGAGCAGCGTCAGCACGTCCGCCTGGGGGGTGAGCGCGATCAGCCGATCGGTCTGCACGATGGTGATCCACAAGTTGCCGTAAGCGTCGAAGGCGAAGCCGTCGGGTGTACCGCCCAAATCCGCGGGACCGAAGGTTTCGCGGTCCGCCAGCGAACCGTCCGGGCGCGCCCACAGGCGCGAAATGCGCCGACCGTTGGACTCGACGACGTACAACCACTCTTCGCGGGCGTCGAAGCGGATCTCGTTGGTCCCGCAGAACCCGTCGGCGACGATGCGAATGCCTTGCTCATCGATGAGTCCGACATAACCGTCGGCGACCTTCTCGTTGATGGAGCGCGTCCACGGCACGAGGCGGGTGGTCACCGTGAACCAGATCCGATCCCGTGAGTCGCAGAGCACGAAATTCACCTTCCCGAGGGGCTGCCCATCGACTTCGGTGAACAGCGTCCGGGACCGCCCGTCGCGGTGCATCAGCTCGATCGCATCGGTGCCGAAATTGGCAATCAGGAAATCGCCCGCGCGATTGATGGCGAGACCGTTCGGCAGCGTCGCACCGCCCAGGATCAAGGAGGTCGGATCGTCGGCATCGATGCCTCGATGCACGGTCTGCGCGATGAGCGTCTGCGAACCGTCCGGCCGGATGCGCATCACCCCGCCGCGCGCGTCGGCACTCCACAAGGTGCCGTCACGTTCGGCGAGGATGCATTCCGGACGCTGCAGCTCCGTACCGATGGTGCGGATGGTCGAGCGATCGACGGTCCAACCGACGAGAGGATTGCCGTTCATCTCAGGCACCGGCCTCCAAGGCCCGTTGCACCAGGGTGGGTAGATCGCCGTCGTGCGCAAAACCGGCGGCGTCCGCGGCCGGCGTGCGCAGCGGCGGGTAGCGGCCGAAGTTCGCCTCCAGCGCCGGATTGGAGCCGTAGGTCACGCGGCCGAGCACGTCGCTGCCGTGCACTTCGGCGATCGCCGCGACCAGCTGCGTCATGGAGGAGTGCAGCGCCGGCAGGGTCCACACCCGGGTCGGACCGCACGCCGACTCGGTGATCGCCGCGGCGTGCAGGAGGTTGTCGACCACCCGCGGGACCGACATCAGCCACGTGGTCGAGTGGGCGGCGACCGGGCATGCGAAGGGCCGCCCGGCCGATAATTCGCGAATGATGTCGCTGAGGAACGCCGACAGCTGTCCGGTGCGTTGCGGCGGACGCGCGACGATGCCCGGCAAGCGCACACAGCGCGCCTTGATCCACGCACGTCGATGGTAGTCCTCCGCCAGCACTTCTCCGATCAGCTTGTGAGCGCCGTAGCTCAACGTGGGATGCAGCGGCGTAGCGTCGTCCACCCGCTCCGGCAGTGGAGATCCGAGCACGGCGATGGAACTGGCAAACACGAAGGTCACGGGTTGCGCGCCGCCGACCGCCTGGGCACGCGCCGACTCCAGCAGGTTCAGCGTGCCCTGCAAGTTGATCTGCCGTCCCAAATCGAAATTCTGTTCGGCCGCGCCGCCCGGGATACTCGCCAGGTGGAACAGTACATCGACCGGGGCGTCGAACGCCTGCGCGATCACGGCCGCATCGCCGATGCTGCCGGACACATGGCGCACCCGCGCTGTTTCAGCGCCGTCGAACCCAAGGTCCAGTAGCGTCAACCGATCGAGCGGCAACCCTGGAGGTTGCAAGGCGTCGCCCAGCAAACGGCGGGTCAGCGCCTTGCCGATGAAACCGTTCCCCCCGGTGATGACCACATGCATGGGGCGATGGTGGCCGACGGCCGCCTGGAGCGGAAATCGAACCTTCCGATGCCCTCCATCACGGACGCCCATGCGAACCCGGCGGCCGGACCGCGGGCGTATAATCTCGCCGGGATGCGCTACCACAAACTCGACCTTAACTTATTGACGGCGCTCAGGGCTTTGCTCACGGAGAAGAACGTCACCCGGGCCGGGGAAAGCGTCCATGTCACGCAATCGGCGATGAGCGGGATCCTCGCCCGGTTGCGCGATTATTTTGGCGATCCCTTGATCGTGCAAATCGGCCGCAAAATGGAGTTGACGCCGTTGGCCGAAAGTCTCGTCGAACCGGTGAACGACGTGTTGCTGCGCATCGACGCGACCATTGCCACCCGGCCGGCATTCGATCCGGCGACGACGCGCCGTCATTTTTCCGTGGTGGCCTCGGATTACTCGATCAATGTCCTGCTGCTCGAGGTGCTGCGCCGGATCCACCGTGAAGCGCCCGGCATGACCCTGGAGTTCCTGAACCCGAGCGAAAGCACTGCCGCGGAGCTCGAGGCCGGCGAAGTCGACTTCATCATCAATCCGGAAAGCCAGACCTCGGCGCTGCAATCCGGCATGGTGCTGTTCGAGGATTCCTATACGATCGTGGTGGATGCGGCCAATGCCGACGTGGGCGACACCCTGGGCATCGAGCAATATCTGGCGTCGCGACACGTGGCCTACAAGAGCGGCAAGCACGGCCTGCCGCAATTCGAAACCTGGATCGCCAACCGCCATCGCGAGGAGCGGCGCGTCGATGTGGTCGCCCACAGTTTTCACATGCTGCCGCAGCTGGTCATCGGCACTTCCCGCGTCGCGACCATGCATACGCGGCTCGCCACGATGTTGGCGACCGAGCTGCCGATTCGCCTGGTCAAGCCGGCCTTCGACATCCCGCGGCTGGTGGAAATGCTGCAGTGGCACAAGTACCGCGATCTCGATCCGGGCAGCATGTGGCTGCGGGACGCCATCCTCGAGGGCGCGCGCCACCTGCCGCCCATCGCCGAGTTTTCGACCGCGGCCGGCAACTGAGCGGCTGGGCGCTCGAGCGGCTCGAAGGTCGCGCACCCCGCGATGGCCTTGCCGCGCCGCATCGGCCTCTTCCGGTCATTACTTTTTATGGGTACCTGATGCGTTAATTCCATTGGCGCATGGCCACCGGATTGGGTTGTACTGCAGCTGGGTACTTCTGATCGCGGGGCGGTTAATCACGGGGCGGTCATAAGCTAGGATCGATACGAAGCGCCGATGGGGCGTGTGACGAGATAACCCTTGATGAAAATCGACCCGCGTCATCTCGCCAACTTGATGAGCATAGCCGAGCATGGCTCCTTCAATCGCGCGGCTGCCGCACGCGGGATTTCCCAGCCGGCGTTGTCGAACAGCATCGCCCAGCTGGAACGGCGTCTCGGGGTTCAGGTGCTGAGTCGGACACGGCGTGGTTCTGAATTGACCGACATGGGGCGAATCTTGTTACGCGGCGCTGAAACCATCGATGCTGTCCTGCTCCACTCGGCGGAAGAAGTCCGTCTCAAACGCTTGGGGGTGGAAGGCCCGCTGCGGGTCGGGGTCGTGCCCTCCGTGACGCTGAAGCTGATGCCGGACGTGTTTGCGATTCTGCTCAAACGCCATCCCGCCGTTGAACTCACCTTCATCGAAGGCCTGGACGACCGGCTCCTGCCCTCCTTGCAGGCGGGTCAACTCGACCTGGTCGTGGGGCCGCTTGCCGGGGTATTTCCGCCACCGGACGACATCATGGAGGATCCGTTGTTCGAGGATCCTTTCAGCATCGGCTTGGGTCCCGACCATCCCTTGGCCAATCGCAGCGCGCTCAATCTCGGGGAGCTTCGCGATGCGCCGTGGGTCTTGCCGCTGCCCGGCAACACCTATCGACGCCATATCGAGGCCTTGTTCATGACCGCCGGAGTGCCCTGGCCGAGCAATTGCTTCATCACGAGCAGTCTCACCCTGGTCGAATCCATCGTCGCCCAAACCGATCGCGTCACCATCATCACGGAACTGCAATCCATCGTTCAAAACACCTGGCGGCTGCGCTCCGTTCCTTTGAAGGGCGGGGGGAAACGCACCGTCGGCGTCAAATGGCGCAAGGCCGTAAGGCCGTCGCCCATGGCCGCGAATTTCATCAAGGTGCTGCACGAAGTCTCCGAGGCGCTCGTCAAGCGCCGGATCCCCGGGCACTTCCGCGGCGCCCGGGCCCGCAAATCGAGTCTGGGGCGCTGAATCGCATGGCCGCCGGACCACTCGTCATCTACATCGGCGCGCCCGAGGCGGATGCCGCCGTGTTCGAGGCCCGCGCCCGCTCCGATATTCCCGGTCTTTCCCTGTTTGCCACCAATGATCGGGCCGAGGCCCTGCGCCAACTGACCGAAGCCGAAGCCTTGATCGGCCATCATTTCCAGTTCGACGAGGACATGCTCGCGCGGGCGCCGCGGCTGCGGTGGATCCAATCGCTGACCACCGGCACGGATGCCATTCTCAAGCTGGAGCGATTGCGCCCAGAGGTGATCGTCACCTCGACACGCGGCATGCACGGCCCGCAGATGTCCGAGCTCGTGTTCCTGCTCATGCTGGCGCTGCTGCGCAATTTCCCCAAGATCCAGAGCAACCAAATTGCCGCCGTGTGGGAGCGCTGGCCCCAACCGCTGCTCTGGCGCAAGACCATCGTGATCGTCGGCGTGGGCGCCATCGCCGAAGTCTTGGCGCCGCGCTGCCAGGCGTTCGGCATGCAGGTCTATGGCGTATCCAATGCGCCTAGGGTACCCGCGGGGTTCGATCGGGTGTTTCAACGCGGCGAACTGCGGCATGCGGCCTCACTGGCGGATTTCCTGGTTCTGGTCGTGCCGCATTCCCCGCAGACCGAGAATCTCATCGACGCCTCCGTATTGGCCGCGATGAAGTCCACCGCGTATCTCATCAATGTCGCCCGCGGCGGTGTACTCGATGAGACGGCGTTGCTGACGGCATTGCGGGAAGAACGTCTGGCCGGAGCCGGACTCGATGTGTTTCGCCAGCAGCCCCTGCCGCCCGAACATCCCTTATGGCACGCGCCGCGCGTCATCATCACGCCGCTGATCGGCGGCATGAGTACGATTTACCTTGACCAGGCCTATCCCATCGTCCGGGACAATCTGCGGCACTTCCTGGCGGGGCGCCCCGAGTCGATGTCGAATGTCGTTCCGCACACCTACTGAGGCACACCATGGCATCGAGTAATTCACGCGTCCTGAACGCGGTATCAGCGGAGGAACTGCAGCGCCGCTGGACCGCGGTTCGCGCGCGGATGGCAGAACTGCGGATCGACGCGCTGGTGGTGCAGAATTCGAGCGACTGGGTTGGCGGCTACATCCGCTGGTTCAGCAATCAGCCCGCCACCAACGGCTACACCAGCTGCCTGGTATTCCCGCTCGACGGCTCCATGACCTTCATCGACCAGGGGCCGTTCGGCGGCGAGCGGCTCGCGAGCGAGGCGGAAGCCCGGAGCACCGGCATCGCCCGCCACCTGACAACCCCCAGCTACCCCTCCGTGGGCTACACCGGGCACTATGACGCCGATCTTGCCGTGGGTGAGCTGCGGCGCCTGGGCGCCCGTCGGGTGGGCTTGGTGGGACCGGCGGCGATGTACTACAGTTTCGCCCAGCATCTGGTGACCACCCTGAGCGGCGTCGACATCGTCGATGCCACGGATTGTGTCGATCGGATCAAGGCGATCAAGAGCGCCGAAGAGCGCGCTCTGATGCGCCGCGTCGCCGCCATGCAAGACGAGGTCATGGCCCGGGTGCGCGGCTTCATCCGCCCCGGCCTGAAGGACTTTGAAATTGCCGCCTACGCGCAGTACGTGGGGCAGCAACTCGGCAGCGAACAGGGCATCTTCCTCTGCTCCTCCGCCCCCTGGGGAGAGGCCGCGGGTTTCCGGCCGCGATCGTTGCAGGGCCGGACTCTCGAGAGCGGCGATGTGTACTCGCTGCTCATTGAAAACAACGGTGCCGGCGGCTATTACACGGAGCTGTCGCGCATCTTCGTGCTCGGCCGCGCGCCCCGGGAACTCCTCGACGCCCATGCCACCGTACTGGAGGCGCAGCGCCATGCGTTGTCGCTGCTCAAACCCGGCGCGTCGTGCCGGGACATCCATGCCCAGCACAATCGCTACCTGGCGGATCATCACCTCGCCGAAGAGCGCCGCCTGAACATGCATGGCATGGGCTACGACATGGTCGAACGGCCGCTGATTCGAGATGACGAGGACATGCGCATCGAGGAACACATGGCCATCGTCTGCCATCCCGGCATCCTCAATGCCCGCATGTTCGTGCACAACACCGAAATCTACCTCATCGAGGCCGCCGGCGCCTCGGACAGCCTGCACCATACGCCGAAGGCCGTCATCGAGGTGGTCTGAGTATTCGCGCCGGCCGGTCGATGCGCGCCGGCCGGTCGATGCGCGCCTGCGGGAATCCGCATTCTAGAATCCGGCGTTGAGTCGCACACCGAAGTAGCGCACCGCGTCGCGGGCCGGTTGCATTACGACGGCATTGGCATTCCACGGGCCCGACCAGAAATCCTCGATGTCGGCCGCGTAGAAGTGGTTGGTCACGTTGTTGCAGAACGCCGTGATCGAATACTTTCCCGACTTCTCGCGCAAGCCGACGCTCAAGTCGAGCAGCCCGAAACTGCCCTGAATCGTCTCCGGATTCTGATCCGGCTGAAATTGCGCCCGGGTGCGATAGGCATAGGTCCCGCCGACAGTCATGTCGAAGTCCGTGCTGGGCAGCGGCACACGCTGTTCGACGCCGAGGGTCTCCTTGAAGCGGGGTGAATCGGGCATGGTCTGCCCGGATACGTTCTGGATCAACTGACCTGGCACGGACGGGTCCGGATGGCAGCCCTGCGCCAGGGTTTGAATGACGCCGTTGCCCCAGCAAGGCGAGGTCGTATAGTTCACGAACTGCGCATTGATGTAAGCGGCGCTGAAATCGATCCGCAGCGTATCGGTGGCGGCGAGCGCGGTGTTCAATTCGACACCCTGCGTTTTCGCCTTTCCGGCCGGAGTCAGTTCGAGAATGGGGGCCGGGTCGCCCGGAATCGACGCCGAGGTCTGCACCTGGTAATTCGAATACACCGTGTGGAAGACATCCGCATTGACCATCAAGCGATCATTCCAGTAGCGGCCCTTCGTGCCGATTTCGAAATGATCGATATGCTCCTGTCCCGTGGCGTCGAGCGGTCCCGCCGGGGCTGCGGCGTTGCCGCCGCTGTAGACGCCGGTATTGAACACCTTGGGCGCGTAGCCTCGCGCATAGGTGAAGTAACCCATCGTGTTGGCGGTGAATTTCTGCTCCAGGCTGATGTCCCCGACGACGGCGCTCGAGGTGTCGCTGTTCGCACTCGCGACCGGGGCCCCGATTTGGGCGTATCCATAGCTGAGATGGTCCGAGTTGTAGCGCAGTCCGACCACGAGGGACGTGCTGTCGGTCAGCTTCAGGGTGCCGCGGCCATAGATGTCGTACGTCTTCGTATCGGCGCCCACGTTGTAATCCGTTTCCGCGGGCGTGAACGTGCGGCCCGTGCCGAGATCCACCTTCTGATCCGAAAAGAACACGCCGACCACGTAGTTGAACGAACGGTCCGTCGGTGACACGACCTTGAATTCCTGGCTGATCTGCCGCACATCGATCGCTTGACTCTGAAAATTATTGAAAGTCGCCCATGACCCCGGCGATCCCGGGATGGGTCCGATGATGGCGGCGAAAGCATTGCGAAAATTGTTCGAAAAATACGATGAGTTGACGAAGATGTCCTGGATGTTGGCGATGATCTCGTGCTGGTACGCGCTGGTCGATCCCAGCGTGAGATCACCCACCCGGTAGTCGACATTGGCCGTGAAATTCAGATCCTCGATGTTCGAACCGGCATCGAGCACCGGACTGTTGTAATACCGGTTGGTCGGACTCGGCGTCACGCCGGCCAATACGGCGCTTTGACTCAGGGTCGCCACCACGGGCGGCGGCAGCGGCGGCGGGTTCGTTCCCAGCAGAATGTACGCGCCCGGAGTGACGTAGCGGTAATCGAAATTGCTGCCGTGCGAAACCGACACGTGATAATCGGCCGCGAGCGTGATATCGAGCGCGTCGTTCGGCTTGATCAACAGCTTCCCGCGCACACCGTCGTTATGTTGCGTCGAGTGGTCGTCATTGTATTCGTTGATGATGGGGAACTGCCGGGTGTTGCCATACACCGAGAGGCTGCCCAGCAGCTGATCCGTGATCGGTCCGCCGACGAATCCATTGAACCGATATTCGTGGTCATTGGTCGCCGTGACGTTGACGTCCCCCGTCAACTGCTCGGTGGGTCCCCGCGTGACGATGTTGATGATGCCCGCCGACGCGGTGCGGCCGCCCAAGGTCGCCTGCGGACCCATGAGCACCTCGACGCTCTTGATGTCCTCCAGCTGATTGCCGGACTGTGAGTCCGACGGGATCGGCACACCGTCGACCATGATGGCGACGCCCGATGCCAACCCTACGGTCGATTCGTTGGCGTTGCTCGAGATGCCCCGGATGCCCATCGGCACCCGGCCGTTGAAGGTCCCGACCAGATCGACCGAAGGGACCAGATTGTCGAGGTCCGAGATGTCGCCGGCATTGGCCCGGGCCAACGCGGCGGGCTGTAACACGGTCGCCGCAACAGGCACGTCGGCCAGGCGCTCCGTGCGTTTCTGTGCGGTGATGACGATTTCCTCGAGTTGCGGACCGCTGCTGCTGGCGTTGCTGTCCACTTCAGCCTCGACAGCGGTTCCCGCGAGGATGGCAATCACCGCCACCGATATGACCGATCGCATTTGCATGTATAACTCCCCGTCGCACGACAACAGCCGAACAGTCTCTTTGTTCTTGGTCGAAAATCACGTGGTCGAGAATCACGTAACAACCCGATTTCGGGGGGAGGTTACAAGCCGGGGTGGACCGCGTAAAACCGATTGTTTCGATCCGGGACATCGACGTTCGCGATGGCTGACAACCTGTACAGGCGGCGACCCCACTCAGACCCTGACATTCGAACCCAGTCGCATTAGAGAACGGCCCGCTTATCATGTCTAATCATAAGAATGGCCAAGGCACCCAATATTTGTGATTACTGCCGAAGCTGTTTCCGTCGTTCGCCGTTTCGACCGTCGGCCGCGGCAATCACGACCGTGACGCGGTCCATCGTCGTCATTGGATTCGATCAGGTGAAACTCGTCGCGCTCGGCATGCTCTTCGTCGATCAGATGCCGGACCAGGAACGTGCGACGGCACTCAAGAGGGAATTGATCCAAGCCCTCCAGGCATCGCTGCTGGCGAAGGAAATGTCGCGACAGATCGCACCCGCCGACGTGGAAAAAGCCGTCATCAGCCCGGAGGACATCCGCCTGCTGCGCACGATGCGGGACGAGATCGCGCTCGCGGTGAAAACCATCCGCTGACGGAGATTCAGAAACCTCAAGCGGCTTCTTGGATCGGTTTCTGCGCCGCGGTCTGAGCGCCGCTGCCGATCTCGTAGCGGGCGATCAGCTGGGTGAGCTCGCTTGCCTGCTCGGTGAGGGCGTGGGCGGCGGCGGACGCCTGTTCGACGAGCGCGGCATTTTGCTGCGTGACCGAGTCCATGGCGGTGATCGCCTTGGTGACCTGCTCGATGCCGGTCGATTGCTCGCGGCTCGAGGCGGTGATCTCGGCAACCACGTCGGTGACCCGCTTGACCCCCGCGACGATCTCGCCGAGGACCTTGCCGGATTCGCCCACGAGTTTAGTGCCTTCGCCCACCTTGGCGACCGAATCCTGGATCAGCGCCTTGATTTCCTTGGCTGCCTGCGCGCTGCGCGACGCGAGGTTGCGTACCTCGGATGCGACCACGGCGAAGCCGCGACCCTGTTCGCCTGCGCGCGCGGCCTCGACGGCGGCGTTCAGGGCGAGCAGGTTGGTCTGGAAGGCGATCTCGTCGATGACGCCGATGATGTCGGCTATTTTGTTGGAGGCGAGGTTGATCCCGACCATGGCGGTGACGGCGGCGCTGACGACCTTGCCGCCGCGCTCGGCCTGATCGCGGGCGGCCGCGGCGAGCTGGCTGGCCTGGGCGGCGTTGTCGGCATTGTTCTTGACCGCCGAAGTCATCTCTTCCATCGAGGCGGCGGTCTGTTCGAGGCTTGCGGCCTGTTCCTCGGTACGCTGGCTCAAGTTCAGGTTCCCGCGCGAGATCTCATCCGCTCCCGTGCTCACTTCGGCCGCCGCAACCGACATCGTGCGCACGACCTCCGCCATGTTCATCACCAGCTGGTTCATCCCTTCGGCGAGGGTCTTGAAGAAGCCGTCCTTGCCGTGCTCTTCGATGCGCGCGTTCAGATTTCCCGCAATCGCCTGCCCGACCATCACATTGACCTCTTCCTCGGTGCGGGCTTCCAGTGTGCGGTCGATCCACTGCACGACCGTACCGATGCGCTCGCCATTCGCGCTGATGACCGGATTCGCCGAGATCTTCAAGGTCGCGGACCCGAGTGTGATTTCCATGGTGTGATTGCCGCTCAGCCCGGCGAGCATGTCCCCCTGGTGGGCGCCAATGTGATGGAAGAGTTCGAAGCGGTGTCCGACGATCCGCTCCGGATCGAACTCCGGCAGGTGTTTCCGGATCTCTCCGGCATGTGTCGTGAAGATGCCCATCGCGAAGTCGTTTGCATAGACGATGACCCCGCCGTCATCGGCCAGCATGACGCCGGTCGAGACGCGGTCGAGTGCCTCCTGGATGCGGCCGATCTTGACGGCCGCGGCACGATCCGCGTCGGTGCGCTCCTTGAGCCGCCGCTGCATGGACTCGAGCGCCGTCAGCACGCGGCCTGTCTCGTCACTGGAACTCACCAGGACCCGTCTGTCGTAATTGCCTTCCTCGATCGCGTGCAGAATGTCGACTGCATGTGTGAGCGGCTTGCGAATGCTCCGCGCGATCCACAACGCGAGTGTGCACGCAATCAGAACGGCTGCGACCGGCAGCAGGATCATCTGCTTCAGCGTTTTCCCATAAGCGGTCTGCAGGGAATTCGCCTCGCCCGTCATATGAGTCTTGTAGTAGCCATTGAGCTTGATGATGCTGCCGAGGTAAGCCTGCTGCTTCGATTTCAGGGTATGCAGCAGAAAGTCGCGCGCCTCGATGCCTTTCCCGGCCGCGACCAGGCCAATGTATTGGTCCATGCGCGGCACGAAGGCATCGTGGGCGGCGGCGATGGCGTTCAGCAGCAGCTTCTCGTCTCCGGTGCCGGCCTCGCGGTTGAGCTTGGTGAGGTATTCCTGGTTCTTGAGGTTGAACTGATGCATCGCCGCGATTTCCAGGCCGACCTGCTCCTTGTCGTCGATGAACGCGATGATGTTGCGCGAATGAATCGCGCCTTGCAGCACGAAGGCGTAAATCGCGCTGGTGGTTTCGAGCTTCGCGAGGTCGACCTCCATGACCGAGCGGACCGAGGCGTCGAATTGCGCGAGGCGCACGATGCCGATGCTGATGGCGGCTCCGAACAAGAGAATGACGACGCCGAAGGCGAGCAGAATCCGCGCGGAAACCGATTTCCTGATCTGATTGCTGCGAAGCTTTCGCATGACCGCCACGAACGAGCCGACCCTAGGGCGTGACTTCGGCCGGTCGATCGAAAAACTTGAGGGCAAACGCCCGGCTGGGAGGCCCAGCCTTCCATTTTGTGATTCGCAGCACAGGCTGCGCCGCGTTAATGCGCTCGGCGGCCCCCCGGCCTGCGGCGCTCGGACTCGACGAACCAGCGGTTGGTCGCGGTCATGCCGAGCAGGCGGCGGTCACCCTCGCGCCGATCCGCATGCTTTCGAAAGCGGCACGAACACGTTGCCGGCGTTGCGCAATTCGGCAGAGGCAGGGTCGGGGCTTCGCGCATCAGATAACGGCTGCCGGCTGCGTATTTCGCCACGGCCTCGCACTCGATGTTCGGCACGAGGGACACCGCCCGGTAATCGAGGCCGCAGAGCGGCGCCGTAACCGGCGCGCCCGCGCGCGCGCCCGCGCGCACGCCCGACTTGCCGTTCTTCGGGGCGAGGTTTTTCGCCGGCTTGCCGAGCAGCGACTTGAACAACTGGATCATAAACATTTCCTCGTGAGTTCGACCGTTCGCGGTGCAAGCAGGGCTCCGCTGCCGGATCCAATTTTAGCGACCGTGCGCATCACGCCAGGAGGGTATTTCACTTAAAAGACGATCTCGGTCTCGCAGTGCCGCTTGCGTCACGCGGCATGCGGCTGGGGCGGCCCTTATGTCAAACGGCGGGGCCCAAATCACAGTGCCTCGCGCAAATGCTTGCGCAGAGTTCCACATTAGCTGGCCTGATTGGACCATGGTGACGGATCTTGCTATGAACGGACGATGAACATCCGGCCGAAGGTCATGGCGTTGGTCGCGGGCTTGTTCGGCCTGTTGATCGCCATGGAAGTCGTCATCCAAGAGCGCGGCATCATGCCGAGCTTTGCGAAGCTCGAGCATGCCGATGCTCGCACGTCGATGACGCGCGTCGATTACGCGCTGGCCCGCACTCTCGAGGGACTGGAACTGTCTGCGTCCGACTGGTCGGATTGGGGCGAACTCTACCTATTCATGCGGGACCGCAACCCGGCCTTCCTGGCGACCTACACGACACCGGTTGCGCTCGCGCCGCTCAAGGTGAATCTCCTGCTGCTCGTCGACCGCGACGGTGCCGTGGTCTTCTCCGCGGGGCGCGAGATGGAGTCCGGCAAGCCGCTTGCCGTCGATCTGGCGCAACTGCCGGCGCTGCCGGCCGAGTTTGCGTGGCGGCGGCAGCTGATGGAGGGTCGGTCGGCACGCGGTTTGGTGCGCACGAACCAGGGAATCATGTTGCTCGCCGCCGCCCCAATCCTCGACGGCTCAGGGAAGGGTCAATCCCGGGGATTCGCGATCCTCGGGCGGCTGCTGACGACGGCGCAGGTGCGCGACATCGGCACACAGGCGCAGGCGACCCTGTCGATGCAGGATCGGCCGCGTGCCACGCCGGGAACATCACTGCTCGAGGCGGGCGCGGTCACGCAGGTGTTCCGTTCGTACGATGACATCGATGGACGGCCGCTGATGACGCTGCGGGTCGATGTGCCGCGCAGCATCAGCGAACGCGGTCGCGCGGCGGTGGCCTATTCCCTCTGGTATCAGGTCGGTGCGGCCATCACCGTGCTGGTGCTCTTGATCGTCCTGCTCAACCGGTTGGTCCTCGATCCGCTGGCGCGCGTGACGCGCCACGCAACCACCGTGGGCGAACACGGCGACCTCACGGCGCGGCTCGACTTCAGGCGCGAGGACGAGATCGGCCGCCTTGCGTGCGAGTTCGACCGCATGGTCGGCCGCGTTGCGGACTCGCACCGGCAGCTGGTCGATCAATCCTACCAGGCCGGAATTGCCGAACTCGCACGCGGCGTCATGCATCAGCTCGAGGCGGCGATGGCGCCGCTCGGCGCGCGTCTCACAGCGCTGGCGCAGCGTCTGCGTGAGGCTCCGGCCGCCGCAGTGGCGGCTGCTGCGGCGGAACTCGCGGGCGCACCGTCGGCGGCGGCGCGCACCGATCTGACGCGACGCGTGATCGCCTATTGTCGAGGGATCGAAGCCACGATCCACG
>Ga0302319_10012630_pt1 | contig 15906 bp, 13 predicted proteins | sample Bog_T0_2_FD_203319 | JGI IMG/M metagenome (GOLD analysis project Ga0302319, IMG submission 203319) | Peat permafrost microbial communities from Stordalen Mire near Abisko, Sweden - Bog_T0_2 | ecosystem: Environmental > Terrestrial > Soil > Wetlands > Peat | place: Sweden: Abisko, Stordalen Mire...
TCAATCTACGGAGCGCCGTCGAAGCGGTGGGCTTTCTGCTGGCGCCGCTCATCCGGCAGAAAATCATCAAATTTCAAGTCGAGAGTCATGGAGATTGCACCGTAGAGGGTTTCGCAGGCGAAGTTCGCCAGGTGCTCTTGAATGTGATTCGCAATGCTTGCGAGGCGGTGACGACGCCAGGCGCGAGCGTAACCGTTGAGTTAGCGGGCGATGATCAAGGCGTCACCATGTCGGTCACCGACCAGGGCCTGGGAATTCAACCAGAGTTGTTACCGACGATCTTCGAATTCGGAATGACCACAAAAGGCGTGCAGGGCAATGGCATGGGCCTGTGGACTGTGAAGCGCATTGTCACCAAGCATCGCGGCCAGGTGAAAGTGAACTCAACACCTGGAGAGGGAACGCGCGTGGAACTCTGGTGGCCGCAAAAGTATCGTGCGAGCCTTGAAAAGGTTGCGGCTTCGGCCTGAACGCTGCTTTGGTTTTCCTCTCTCATGGTCCTTCAAAAGTGAGACCATGGAGTCATGTGCCGCAACATCAAGATGCTTTTCAACTTCGATCCGCCGGTTACCGACGAGGAGATTCGCGCCGCCAGCCTGCAATTTGTCCGCAAGGTGAGCGGCTTTACCAAGCCCTCGAAGGCCAACGAGGCGGCGTTTGCTCAGGCCGTCGACGAGATCGCCGCAGTTTCCGCGCGACTGCTCAACTCGCTTGAAACCAACGCTCCGGCACGCAGCCGCGAAGAAGAAGCCGCCCGCGCGAAAGCCCGCAACGCCGTCCGCTTCGGAGACGGGAGACGCGCAGGATGATTCAGCTATTTGACTGGCTGTTCGGGCTCGGCCTGGGCTGCAATGCTCTCTTGTTCGTCCCGCAGGTGCTCGCTGTCTGGCGCAAAAAGAGCGACGAAGGCATCTCGCTCATCACCTTCGGCGGATTCAGCTTCCTACAGGCCATCGGCATCGTCCACGGCGTCAACCACATGGATTGGGCGATTATCCTTGGCATGTCCGCCAGCCTGCTCACTTGCGGCTCGGTGACTGGGTTGACTATCTTCTATCGCGTGCGCCGGCTGAGAAAGCGGCGCTGACGGCGCCGCTACTTCGTCAAGAATCTCGCCAGGACGATGCCCCCCACAGAGTCCTGCACAAAGTGGGCCACCATCCCCGGCCGCAGGCTCTTGCGCCACCACGCCAGCCAGCCAAACATGCAACCAAAGACCGAAATCACAATCACCATGCTCAGCCCCTGGTATCCATGCGCCACCCCAAACACTATGCCCTGCAGAAGAATTGCTACTGCGGCATTTCCCGTCCACGCCGCGAACTGGTGCTGCAGGTAGCCGCGAAACATCATCTCCTCGCAGATACCGGCAGTCAGCGAAAGCAACAGGAAAAGCGCAATCTCCATCGCGGTTCGCGGAACCATGTTCTTCAAGACCGCATTGGCGTGCGATGGAAGGAATCGACCAACCAACGCCGAAGTGCCGCCGAGAATAACCTGCGCGGCTAGCAGGTAGGCGACGGCAATCCCCAAATCGAGCAGCACTGAGCGTAAGGTCGGCGCAAACTTTCCCGCAAGCATTCGCGGCGAAGCTCTCAGCGCAATGAAGCCAAAAATCAGCCATTCGGAAGCAATGGTGATCAGGTAGCCGATGGCGCGATGCTGACCTTGAGCCGCGGGGTTGATCAAGCTCATACGCAGGCTGAGTGCGCTGATTCCGCCAAGGAGCAACAGCACACCCGCGGTGTGCCAAACCGGCGCGACATCCGCTGCCGGAGGTTGTGGTTCTTTGAGCAGCTCGGGTGCGGGAAAGTCCGTTTGCATTTCGCTCCGTTCCTGGGGCTACGAAGTACACTTACGCAAATGGGCAGTAGAAAGTTACAGGCTCCGGCGACGAATGTCACTGAAATGCTCCCACGTTCAGCCCGGCTCCGCTGGTGGGCAATGGGTCGCCGAAGAAATCCTGCGCTCCCATGGTGCAACCGCTGATTCCAGTGCACACATTTTCCCCCATACCGAGCGCGGGAGAACCGGCCTGCAAAGTAAAGGCAGTTGTGGGCATTCCAGTAGCGTCGTAAGTGGGATTCACCAACAGCGGGTCTCCCGCTTGACTCTGCGCATCCTGCGAACTTGCCGCCTGATATGCAGCGAGGCTGTTATACGTCTGGCCGCTCCATTGCCATTGCGGAGATCCGCCGCCCACCACCCAGTAAATGTTGTTGTCAAGCGAGAAGTTAGAGTCGGCCGAGACCATCTCCGGTGTTGTGGAATAGATGATGTTATTGCGGAAGAAGTTAGTCAGGCTGCCCGTGTAAGTGGCATAGGACGCAACCAACACTGGCGCGGGCGCCGCGGGGTTCCAGTAAAACGTATTGTTGTAGACCTGCGCACCGCTGATTGCCCCGCCGTCCCATGTGGCTAGAAAGACATCGCCTTGCCCAGCGGAAGATGCTTTGCGGGCATTGTTGGAGCAGATGTTGTAGCGGAATACATTGTTGATGTCCACATCGTTCTCCGCCCCGAAAAAGGCAACACAGTAGCCGTCGGAGTCGTGCCCATAGTTGTACTGAACAATGTTATCGGTGTTGTGATAGTCGATGTCGAAGTCGCCCCCGTCACCGCCCCAGGAATGATTGGCGTAAGACTCGTTGTATTGAATGGTGCAGGTGTGGCACCACCATTCCCAAAGCGCGCCCGGTGTGCTGCCAGTGCAATTGGGGCACATCCCGGAGTGATAGACCACGCTTTTCTGGATCGTCCCGTTCGTGGTTTCGAGCAACAGGATGCCGTCTCCGTACACATCGTGAGCGGTCGAGTTTTGGATCGTGATGTTATTGCCCAGCGGCTGGCTGCTGTCGCCCACCCAGCCGCCTCCGCCGCTGACGAGGATGCCTTCCGACACATTGCTCGGTCCCGCTGTTACGCCATCCAGCAGGATGTCGTTCATCGTCTGCCCAATGCCGTTGGCATACAGGAAGACCTCCCCTGAGTCGCTGCGCGTAACCGATGTGTAGGTAGCGCCATGAACATTCAGATTCTTGAGATAGATATGGTTGATAGGCATGCCGTCGCTATCGCCGGTAACATTGACGCCGTAATTCACGCCGCCGACGATCTCCAGGTTGTTGATCTCCCAATAAGACTGGTTGTTCAACAGCACTGCCTGGAGGTTGGAACCGCCGCTGATGATGGGTGCATTGCCGGCGCCGTAAGCATCGATCGTGATCGGCGATCCGCTTGCGCCAGAACCAAGCGGCTGCAATACACCATTGCAGTTAGTGCCGCGAAGGATGAAGAGCGAGTTGCCCGGTGCGAACACATATCCGTTCACGCTGTTGAGCGAATTCCACGGCGAATCCTGCGTGCCGCTGCCGTTGGACACCGCCGAGCAATTAAGGTAAAAGGCGGTCTGAGGCGGTGGTGCGATGGGATTCGTGGGCCCGCTGGAGGTGGAGGAAGAACAGCCAGAGCAAATCAGGGCAGCGAGACAGAGAGCGAGCGTTGTCTTTGTGGAAGTCCCAAACCACGCGCTCAAGTGATCTCGCATTGAACCTACCCCAGAAACATCCCCGCAATCGAAGCCGAAATCAAATTCGCCATCGTCCCCGCAAGCATAGCCCGAATCCCCAACTTGGCCAAATCGTTTCTTCGCTCCGGCACCAGCGCCCCGATGCCGCCAATCTGCATTCCAATCGACCCCAAATTCGCAAACCCGCACAGAGCAAAGGTCGCAATCGTAAACGACCGCGGATCAAGCGAAGCCTTTTGCGCGCCCAGCGCGATGTAGGCGATCACCTCATTCAGCGCCATGCGTGTTCCCAGCAGATTGCCGATCGCCAGGCAATCATGCCACGGCACTCCGATCAGCCACGCCACCGGCGCAAAAGCGTAGCCAAGAATCTGCCCCAGACTGCCTGGAACAAATGCCAGATACCCGTGCGTCCACAGCAGCAGCGAGTCCAGCAGCGCCACCAGCGCCAGAAAGCTGATCAGCATGATGGCCACGTTGAACGCCAGCTTGCCGCCGTCGATCGTCCCGCGCGCAATCGCCCCAATCAGGTTTTCTTCCTTGTGCAACTCGTCTTTGGGGATCACCACTTTGCCTTCGGTCGCAGGAACCTCTGTCTCCGGCACCAGCATCTTGGCAATCAGAATCGTCCCTGGCGAAGTCATGATCACCGCTGACAGCAGGTGCCGCGCCTCAATCCCCTGCGAAATGTACATGGCCATGATGCCGCCCGACACATGCGCCATGCCGCTGGTCATGATCACCATCAACTCCGACCGTGTGGCCTTTGATAAAAACGGCCGAATCGTCAGTGGAGCTTCCGTCTGTCCCATGAAGATCGACGCGGCCACATTCATGCTCTCGGCGCCGCTGATCCGCATCGTCTTCAGCATCACCCACGCCATGCCGCGAATGATGATCTGCATCAGGCCGATGTGATAGAGCACTGCGAAAAATGCTGAAATGAAGATGATGGTCGGCAGCACCTGAAACGCGAAGATCGATCCAAGGGAGGTGTTTGGCGTGCCCAGTGCGCCAAACAGAACCTTGGTGCCCGCGGCCGTCGACGCCAGCATCGCGTTCACCACGCCGCCTGCCCAGGTCATCGCCTTCTGCCCATAGTCGAAACGCAGCACCAGGAATGCGAAGCAGAACTGCAACCCCAGGCCCCAGATCACCGTCCGCCAGCGGATATGCTTGCGATTCGTCGAGCCCAGCCAGGCCGCCAGAAGCACGGCAAGAATTCCCAGAATTCCGGTGAATCGATACAAGGTTCCTCCTTGAGGAACAGCGAACAGACTTCAGTTGTCAGCGATCAGTTTCCGGCCGCTTGCAACTGACCACTGATAACTGAGAACTGAAAACTTTTTCTTATTCGACTACCTTACAGCATCGCGCAGATAAGCTTCAGCATTTTCCAGCGTGAAGATGCGCGTGATCAAAGGAACCGGCTCAGGCGCTTCGGCGGAGATCGTAATCGCCTCCCTCAGCAGTGTCATTGATTCGGGCAGAAGCTCGGCGGACGTGGTGTAGAGTGTGGCAATGGGCTGGCCTTTCTCGACGCGCGCGCCTCGGCGGGCGTGAAATTCAATGCCAGCCTGCGAGTCCACCGGCTCGCCTGCCTTCTCGCGGCCCGCCCCTGTGCGTTGAACCGCCCAGCCAATCGCCGTCGTATCCATCGCTCCGATAAAACCGCTTTCCCAGGCGGTTAGCACCTCGGTCGCGCCCGGTTTGTGGAACGCCTTCATGTCGTCGAATACGCTTGTGTCCCCGCCCTGCGCCTCCACCATCTTGAAAAAAACGGCCAGCGCCGAACCGTCTTCCAGAGCCGCCTCGGCTAGCTGCCATCCGGCTTCCGGCGTCTCCGCCTTGCCGCCCAAATGAATCATCCATCCCGCCAAAACCAGCGAAAGCACCCGCAAGTCTTCGCACTCCTTGGGCCGCTGGTTCCGCAGCAGTTCCACTGACTCAGCCAGCTCAATCCAGTTGCCGGCGGCGCGCCCCAGCGGCTGCCCCATATCGGTCATCAGCGCCACGGTGCGCGTTCCCGCCGCCTCGGCCGTCGCCACCATGAGAGCAGCCAGATATTCAGCGTCCTCCCGCTTGCGCAGAAATGCCCCCGACCCCGTCTTCACGTCAAGCACCAGCGCATCCAACCCCGCCGCCAGTTTCTTACTCAAAATCGAAGCGCAAATCAGTCCCGGGCTTTCCACCGTCCCGGTGCGATCACGCAGCGCATACAGCACACGGTCTGCCGGAACCAGCGCCGGCGTCTGGCTCACGATCGATGCCCCGCAGTGCTCCAGAACTTTCTCAAACTCATCGAGTGTCAGTGCCGTCCGGTAGCCAGGAATCGCTTCGAGCTTGTCCAGCGTTCCGCCCGTGTGGCCCAGCGCCCGCCCGCTGATCATCGGCACGGCCACCCCACAGGCCGCCGCAAGCGGAGCCACCAGGAAGCTGGTCTTGTCCCCCACTCCGCCCGTCGAATGCTTGTCCACGGCGGTCTTTCCCAGTCGCGAAGGATCGAACTTCTCGCCAGAATCGCGCATGGCCAGCGTCAGCGCCCTCGTCTCGTCCCGAGACAGGCCGCGTATCCACGCAGCCATGAGCCATGCGGAAAGCTGCTCAAGCGGGATTGATCCAGAGGCCGCGCCGGAGACCAGAAAGCGGATCTCGCGTGGGCTAAGCGCCAGGCCATCCCGTTTCTTGCGGATCAGGTCGATGGTGTGTAGTGGGGGCTGGTTCGCCCCTGCTTGCAAAATGGATTTCTCGTTGCTCATTTTAGTTTCATCTCGAATGCCATCGGTAGCATGGCGGAAAACGGCATGGTGCGCGCCCCGTCCGCGGCAGGGAATACGACGGGAGCCTCCGGCAGCACAAACTCCGCGAGCATCTGCCGGCAGGCGCCACACGGTGGGCTGGCCGCATTGTTCAGGTTGGCCACAGCGACTGCTTCAATGCGAATCTCCGGGCCGAACTCCGATACGGCAGCCACCAAGGCCGACCGCTCCGCGCAAATCGTCAGCCCATAGCTGACATTCTCCACATTGGTTCCGGTCACCACATGGCCGCTGGTCAGCCGAAGCGCCGCACCCACGCGAAAGCCGGAGTAAGGCGAATAGGAGTTGAGCGCGGCCTGGTGGGCCTGCTCCAGAAGCGCCTCAAGGATTGGGTCGGCCAGGTTGGCTTTAAGAATCGGCATGAACTTTGAGGGTAAGACATTTCGGTTCCGCATGTACATGGCGCCGGCGTTGGCCGGTTTCTCAAGTTGCGCGGTTTCCCTCCGATAAGGACAGCAGAGCTTACCTTGCCCGGTTTCGAATCCGCGCAGGCCAAAGAGTGGGTGCCATGGCAATGGATGAACTGACACGAGAATTTCTGATCGAGAGCCAGGAGGGCCTGGACCGCATGGAGCGGTGCCTGACTGAGCTCGAAGAGCGCCCGGAAGACGCGGGGCTCATCGGAGACATCTTCCGCTCCGTACATACGATCAAAGGAACGACTGGGTTTCTTGGCTTCAAGCGGCTGGAGAAACTTGCCCACGCCGGCGAAAACCTGCTCGGAATGCTGCGCGAAGGCAAGCTTCGCGCGGACGGCCCCATCACCACCGGGCTGCTGCAGCTGATGGATGGTTTGCGGTCGATTCTGAAGACCATCGAGGCGCAGGATTCGGAGGGGGATGGGGAAGACACTGTCCTGATTGAGCGCCTGGAAGAACTGCAGGCGCCGGCACACGTTCAACGAGTGCGCGTACGAGCCGGGATGCATGCCGTCGGTACAGAAGACGAAGCTCCTGCGACGCAACACGGCTCCTGGCAGCAGCAGGCCGCTGAACTCGAGCAAAGGGCGGGAGCGCAGCCAGCGCCCTCTGAGACGACCGTCCCGGTAGCCCCGCAGCCAGTTCGGGCGCAGGAAACAGCCGTCCCGCCAGTCCAGGAAAGAGCGTCCGATAAAGCTCCTGGAGATGCCGAAGCCGAGGCAGCCAGGCTGCGCACACCCATTGTGGGCACTGCCGCGGAAAGCACGCTGCGCGTCGACGTGACCCTGCTGAATCGGATGATGAACCTGGTTGGCGAGCTTGTGCTCACCCGCAACCAGGTGCTGCAGGCCACAGCCTCCGACCCCAACCTGACGCTGCTTTCGCGCCGCCTTGACATGGTGACCGCCGACCTGCGCGAGAGCGTGATGAAGGCACGCATGCAGCCGGTCTCGAATATCTTCTCCAAAATGCCGCGCATCGTGCGCGATCTTTCCCAGTCGCTCGGGCGCAAGGTTCGCCTGCAAATGGAGGGCCAGGAGACCGAACTCGACAAGAGCCTTTTGGAAGCCATCAAGGACCCGCTCACTCACGCCGTCCGCAACTCGCTGGACCACGGCATCGAACCTCCGGAAGTGCGCCGGGCCGCAGGCAAGGACCCGGAGGGAACGCTTCGCCTGCGCGCAGTGCAGGAAGGGAGCCATGTCGTGATTGAGGTCTCCGACGACGGCGCCGGAATCGCGGTGGAAAAAGTCCGCCAGAAGGCCGTCGAGCGCGGCCTGATTACCGCCGAACGCGCCGCCCAGATGGTGGAAAGGGAACTACTTCAGCTTGTTTTCCTGCCTGGCTTCTCGACTGCCGCCGCCGTCACCAACGTCAGCGGCCGCGGCGTGGGAATGGATGTGGTTCGCACCAACGTGGAAAAGATCGGCGGCAAGGTCGAAATCGACTCCCGCGCCGGCAAGGGAACCACGCTCAGGCTGCGAATTCCACTCACCCTGGCCATTATTCCCGCCCTGATTGTCCGTAGCCTCACACAGAGTTTCGCCCTTCCGCAGGGGGCGCTGTCGGAATTAGTCCATGTCCCTCCGGAACAGGCTGCCGCATCCATCGAGTGGATGGAAGGCGCGCCGCTCTACCGGCTGCGCGGGAAGCTGCTGCCGCTGGTGTTTCTTGACCGCCTGTTGATGCCCGGCGGCGTTCACAAAGCCTGCACGGAGCGCGACAACTTTATCGCCGTTCTCAACGCCGATGGACGCCAGTTCGGCCTCGTCGTCGATGGCTTGGCCGATCCGGAAGAGATCGTTGTCAAACCCCTGTCCGCGGTGCTCAAAAACATCGGCCTCTACTCGGGAGCCACCGTTCTTGGCAATGCCGATCTGGCGCTGATTCTCGACCCCGGCTCCATCGCCATGAAGGCCGGCGTCACCATGAGCGCTCAGGTGCAGAAAGGTCGCGGCGCCGAGGGAGAAACCGAAGCCGAGACGGCCAAAAGCCCGGAGTATCTGCTCGTCGAGGTAGCCGATCGTCAGGCAGCGGTGCCGCTGGCCGACGTGCTGCGCATCGAGCAGCTCAAAGTCTCGCGCATTGAATACATCGGCTACCGGCCGGTGCTCAACTTTGAAGGCCAACTGCTGCCCATCGAAGACTCGGGCGGTGTGCTCGCCGCCGTGGCCGGAAATCCCGAGGCGCAAATCATTATCGTGGTTTGCCGCGAAGGTGGCCGCCAGGTGGGAATCGCCGTTTCGCACGTTCTGGATGTGGCTGCGGGCGGGGAACTGTTTGAAGCGGGAACCAGCGCGCGCGCCGGCGGTGTGACGCTTTTGAAGAATCGCGTCACCGGCGTGGTCGATCTGGGCGGTGTGCCGCCGCTGCCGCTAGATCAATTGGCTCAAAACTCGACGGCCTCGTGGAATGAATACGCAGACAGTGCGGTGGAGGTGGTGCGATGAGCAATGCATTAGGCGTCGCCGGTTCGATTGCAACGACAGGCCGTAAGCAGAAGTCGTCGGCAACCCTGGTCGAGATGTGCTCGGTACGTTTGGGCTCAACCCTGTTCGGCGTGCCCATTGAGCACATCCTTGAAATTGTTGGCGGCGCGCGTCCGCAGCCGGTTCCGCTCGCGCCGAGCTATGTGGGCGGTTTGGTCCACTATCGCGGCGACGTGCTTACCACGGTCAGCCTGCGGCACCTGCTCGACATGCCACCGCGCGACGGCCCGCAGGACATCCTGGTTCTCGAAAGCGCGGGGGGCTGTTTCGGGCTTCTTGTAGATTCGGTTGGCGAGGTGCTGACCGTGTCCTCCGCCGACCATGAGCCGAACCCGTCCATTCTCGATGAACGCCGGAGGTTACTCTTTGCCGGTGCGTACAAGCTGAAAGACAGCTTGCTGGTGATGCTCGATCCGGAACGCCTGGATCCGATCCGGCTCGAAGGGCTGCGGCCCTGCGGCGCAAAGGCGGCCTGAAGCCATCAAAGTCTATCCGATTCGGTATGGAGGTTCTCATGCGTGCACTGATTGTCGATGATTCCCGCTTCGTCAGGGGTTTTCTGCGCGGAATGCTGGAGGAACGGGGCATCGAATGTCTGGAAGCCGGGGACGGGCGGGCAGGCCTCGACGTTCTCCATACTCAGCTCACTGAGGGCAGGCCGCTCGATCTGGCTCTGGTGGACTGGAATATGCCGGTGATGGATGGTCTTGAAATGCTGAAGCAGTTGCGTGCCGATGGCTTCAGCAGCATGAAGGTCATGATGGTCACCACCGAGGCGGAGAACGACTTCATCCTGCGCGCCCTGGATGCGGGAGCGGACGAATACCTGATGAAGCCTTTTGACGACGAGGCCCTATGCGAAAAACTGGCCATGCTCGGCCTGGTTGAGGTCTAAGCCATGGCGCCCAGCCGCCGAATGCGAATCCTGATTGTCGATGACTCGGCAGTGATGCGAAGCCTGCTGCGCTCCGTGGTCTGCGCCGACCCTGCCCTGGAAGTTGCCGGCACCGCTGCCGATGGCGCCTCGGCCCTGAGCAGCCTTGGGATTTTACAGCCCGACGTGGTGCTTTTAGACGTGGAAATGCCGGGGATGGACGGACTGGTTACGCTGCGGGAGCTGAGGCGGAGGGGACACAAGATGCCGGTAATCATGTGCAGTTCGCTTACCCAGCGCGGCGCCAAGGTCACACTCGAAGCCCTGGCCGGTGGCGCATCGGACTATGTGGCCAAACCCGCCGGACAGGCCAACCGTGAAGCGGCCATTCGCGCTCTTGGCCAGGATCTGGGGCCGAAGATTCGTGCGCTGACAAGTTCAAACCAGGTTCCGCAAACCACTTCGTTCGGCCAGGTTTCCGGGACGCTTGGGACAAGCTCCCTGGGTGGGCCGCGCACACCGCTCCTTCTGCCGTCGGCGCCAGCGCAGCGGCCCCAGCCCATTCAGTCCCGGCCCGCCGTGCTGGTCATCGGCGTCTCTACCGGAGGTCCGGCCGCGCTCGACGTGCTGCTGCCCGCGCTCCCAGCGAATTTCCCTCTTCCCGTCCTCATCGTTCAGCACATGCCGGAGCTGTTTACCAAAGTGTTTGCCGAACGTCTCGACGGCCGATGCCGTCTGCGCGTGCGTGAGGCTGCCGATGGCGATCCGGTGCGTGCCGGAGCCATCCTGATCGCCCGTGGAAATTGGCATATGGAAGTGGTTCCGGTGGCGCGCGCAGGTGCGCCGCCAACCCTTCGCCTCAACCAGGGCCCGCTTGAGAATCACTGCCGCCCCGCCGTCGATGTCTTGTTTCGCTCCGTGGCCGCTGTCTACGGGCAGGGCACGCTCGCTGTCGTCCTCACCGGAATGGGCTCCGACGGAATGCTGGGCTGCCGCATGATTCGCGAACACGGCGGCGCGGTCATCTCCCAGGACCAGGCCAGCAGCACCGTTTGGGGCATGCCCGGCGCGGTGACCAACGCGGGGCTGGCGCATCGGGTTCTCCCGCTCGCCGACATTGCCCCAGAAATCCTTCGGCTTGTCAGCCGGACGCACAGCGAAGCCCAAGAGCTTCGGGAATCGATGGTCTAGTCATGCAAATATCCCAGGGCGTGGACTACGGCTATCTTCGCCAACTGGTCGTTGGACTCTCCCAGAATGTACTCGATCCCTCGCGCGATTACCTCTTTGAAACGCGTCTCACCAAACTCCTGCGCAACCAGGGCATGACGCACCTGGAAGAGCTGGTCCAGCATCTCAAGCTGCGCAGGAATCCGGTCCTTGAGCGCTCCATTGCCGAAGCCATGACCATCAACGAAACCAGCTTTTTTCGTGACAGCAGGCCTTTTGAGCTGCTCCGCACCGAACTGTTGCCGAAGTTGATTGAGTCCAGGCGCCATGTGCGGAGCTTGCGCTTCTGGAGCGCCGCCTGCTCAACCGGCCAGGAAGCTTACAGCATCGGCATGATGCTCCAGGAGCACTTCCCTCTGCTCGCCGGCTGGACCGAGCGCATTGAAGGTACCGACATCTGCGCCGAGGTGGTTGAGCGCGCGCAAGCCGGCACGTATCACCGCATTGAAATCAACCGCGGACTCCCCGCTCGTTTTGTTGTGCGCTACTTCGACCACCTTGGCGAAGACTGGGTGGTAAAGCCCGAAGTGAAGAAGATGTGCAACTTTCGCCAGGCCAACCTTTGCGGGGCATCGCTTCCCTTCAACCGCGCGGAAGACCGCTTCGACGTCATCTTTCTGCGCAACGTGATGCTTTATTTCTCCCAGGAGACGCGCAAGATTCTGCTCGCCGGCATTCACCGCATCCTCGCGCCCGACGGAATACTCTTCCTCGGCTCCAGTGAGCAACCCGCCGACCCGTCCATCTGGACCACGGTGCTGGCCGGTGGCACCTGCTATTTCCGACCGCGCAAACCAAGCTAGTCCCCGGTCTCTAAATCTCAATTCAAATGGGGATTGTCATTCTGAGCGAACGGGTCCCCAAACGTTTTTCAGTTTGGGGGTGGTGAGTTGAAGAATCTGCGGTTGTTCTTCGGGAATTCTCTTAGGACGTTTTTGACTCAGCACACTAACCGCATTCTCCCAGCAGTCTCTCCACTTCGTCCCGCAGCCGCGCCGTAATCGCCGCCTCGCTCTCCTCCGGCCCAAACCGTATCGGCTCGCCAATCCGTACTTCCACCGTACCCGACCGAAACCAGCCGCGCCCTCGCGCCTTCAACTCGCCCAGCCCGCGAATCGCCATCGGCAAAACCGGCGCCGAAGTCTGCTTTACCAGCAGCCCGATCCCCGGACGGAACGCAGCCAGCTTACCCTCAGCCGATCGCGTTCCCTCAGGAAAAAGCAGCACATGCATCCCCTTGTCCAGCGCCTCTCCCGCGTGCGCAAAGCTGCGCTGAAAATCCCGCTGCCTGGGCAACGGAAACACGTTGAACAGCGCAGTGAGCAGAAAGTAAAAAAGCGGGCCAGGAAGAAAGAGCCGCCCTTGTGCCGCGGGCCGGTTCGCATTCTGGAAATGCCGATAACCGTGGAGCATCTCGCCCGACATGGCTACGGCAATCCGCCTCCGCATCACGGCAGGCAGCGCGTATTCCAGCAGCGGCCCATCGAAGCTGGTCACATGATTTGACACAATCAGCATTGGTTCAGCGCTGTAGATAGGCCCCGTTCGGACGACCTTCGGATTACTCAGCAACCACACCAACGGCCGCACCACGGCCTCAAGAAAGGCCGTGCGCAGCCAGCGGAACGGCAAGCTCCAGGGCAAGTGTGGGTAGAGATGTTCCGCGGTGGCGGGCGGCATTACTGGTTCATTTGCAACCAGAGCGTCGCCCTCTTCAGCCTTCCCCGTGGAAGAGTGCGAAAGTTCCGGGATGACAACAGCGCCCGCATGTCCTTCGAAAATGCTCGGTCCCGCGCTCACAAGCCTTCGCAGGTCTCCAACCGTTCTTACCTGATCCAGCAGCCAGCCCTCCGTCGCGATTCCCAGACGCTCCTCAAGTGCCGCTGCAAGCTGCACCCGGCCCAGGCTGTCGAGATGCAGTTCCTCGGTTAGAAGCGACGCATCGCCAACGCCCGATGGGTCTTCGCCGCTGATCTGGGCCACCAGAGTAACCAGCCAATCCAATGGCGTTACCGGCATATGGCTTCCATTCGAATGTCCATTTCCATTCGAGCTGTGCCCGTTCCCATTCGAGGTATGGCCAATTCCATTGGCGCGGTGACCGTTGACCAGTGCCGGGGCCTGGATTAACGCCAGCTGAGCGGCCACCAACTTGCGGCGAACCTTGCCCGTTGAAGTGCGAGGCAAATCCGGCTCCGGCCACACCACCCACCGACGCAGCCGTTGAAACTCCGCCAGGTGCATATTCGCCCGCTCGATCACTTTCGCCGCGGCCACCTGGCTCTGCGCGTTTTGTCCCCGCAAAGCCAGCACCGCACACGGCTCGGGACCATCAGCCGTATCCATGGGGACCACGGCGCATGCCACCACGCCTGCCTGCTGCTCAACTGCGGATTCCAGATCCTCCGGGTGCAGATTGAATCCCGCCGCTGTCACAATGACTTCACTCTTCCGTCCCAGGAATTTCATAGCCCCCGAAGCGCCTGTCTGGGCAAGGTCGCCGGTTGCGAGCCACTCACTGGTTCGCGGATGCAGCGCTCCGCCAGACCATGTGGCCGTGGAAATCGCCGCCCCGCGCACCAGCACCTCGCCATCCGGCCCCAGCTTCACCTCGCGCCCGGCAAGCGGTTTGCCAATGCTTCCCTGGGCCACGTGAAATGGATGATTCAGCGTGATCAGCGCGGTTGTCTCCGTCATGCCGTAGCCCTGCACCAGCACCAGCCCGACCGTGTTCCAGAACTGCTCCAGCGGCCCGGGAAGGGCCCCTCCGCCAGAGATCAGCGCCCAGAACTTGAACCCGAAGGCGCGGTGCACATCCCGGAACCGCCACCAGCTGCGCAGCCCGAGAAGTGCCTTGCGCACAATTCCTGACGACGATTTCGGTGCCTGGGGGGCCGATTCTTCCTTAGACTCTCGCTCGCTCTCAGTTGCAGCCAGTCGCTCCGTGAGCCCCGGCAATGTGGCCTCCAGGTGCGCCTTGAGCAGCGCATGAACTCGCGGCACAGCGGCCAGGATGGAAATGCGCTCGCGGCGAATGGTCTCCACGATTCGCGCCGCCACCAGGCGATTCTCAAAGTGCAACTCGGCACGGTAAATCTGCGGAATCCAAAGCCCCATCGTCTGCCCGAACACATGGCTCAATGGCAATGTATGCAGAATCCGCAGGGGGTGAACGTATCGTTCGTAGCGTAGATAAGGCTGCGATGCCTGTTCGATCGGCCCAAAGCTGGCCAGCACGTTTCCATGCGTGATAACAATCCCCTTGGGGTCGCCGGTGGTGCCGGAAGTGAAAAGAATTTGCAGCGGAGTGTCACCGGAAAGCCCCACTATCGGCGCTGCTTCTTCCAACGGCAGCGCCGCAGGCCAATCTTCAAAGGCCATCCGCGCAATGCCCGTCGGCAGTCGGTCAACCAGCGCGGCATCCCCCACTGCAAGACTGGGGTTCACATCGGATGCCACGCGGCCGGCAAAGTCGGCTGTACCCGTGGAGTCAAGCGGAACAGCAATCACTCCCCGCAACATGCATCCGTGAAATGCCGCCATCCATTCCGCGCTGTTCTCGGCCCAGATCAACACCCGATCGCCTTGAACAATGCCGCGGCGCGCCAGCAGCGAAGCAAACCGCCCGGCAAGGCGCGCAATCTCCCCGTAGGTTGTCTCGTGACGCCTTACGCCGCGATAGCTGACCACGGCAATCTCACCGTCGTAGCGGCGGAAGTCGTCGAGGAGTTTGGCCAAATGATCTCGCATGGGCGCTCAAGTCGGATTCACGTTGTTCGATGCAGAACCACGCCGTACGTTCCTGATAAAAACAGATTCGCCCCGCGAAATTAGGCGCATTGTGACACTATCAAGTGCTGCACATCCCGCCGGCTCCGGACGAAGACGGAAAACCGGCCATCCTTTTTGGAGACGAAGCGCCCAGAGGTTAAAGTGAATTCAAAGGACGGCCCAGCAATTGCCAGTGACAACACTCTATCGACCAACAGGGGAAAGTGAGCTTGCACTCATCAGTGCAACCGACTGGCGCAGATTTCCGCCACGCCTCCCCGAACAGCCGATCTTTTATCCCGTGTTGAATGAGGAGTACGCCACACAGATTGCCCGCGACTGGAACACAAGGGACGGCGCGCGAGGCTATGTCCTTCGCTTCCAGGTTGACAGCGATTACCTCGATCAATTTCCCGTGCAACAGGCCGGCGCCCGAATTCATCAGGAATACTGGATACCCGCCGGGGAACTTGAAGAATTCAACCGCCAAATTGTCGGCCCAATCGAAGTGATCGCCGAGTTTCCAGCCAGCGACTCTAATCCCTGATCCCTGTTCCCTGCCTTTTCGCTTCCTCTTCGCCACCGCATGCGTTATCCTCAAAGCACCGTGCTGCCCGGCAACCCCAAACCGGAAATCGATCTCTCTGATCCCTTCGCCTGCTTCCACCCTGTCACCGGCGAGTGGTTCAAGGCAGTCTTCGACGCCCCCACTGCCCCGCAGCGCACTGGCTGGCCCGTGATCGCGCGCGGCGAAAGCGCGCTCATCCTCGCTCCC
>Ga0302319_10012633_pt1 | contig 15903 bp, 11 predicted proteins | sample Bog_T0_2_FD_203319 | JGI IMG/M metagenome (GOLD analysis project Ga0302319, IMG submission 203319) | Peat permafrost microbial communities from Stordalen Mire near Abisko, Sweden - Bog_T0_2 | ecosystem: Environmental > Terrestrial > Soil > Wetlands > Peat | place: Sweden: Abisko, Stordalen Mire...
GCTTCCCCTCGGCGATAAGTGACTTCCCAGCGCCTCTGGCCGCAGGGTTAGGCTCTTTCACCCGGCCATATGGCTGGAACGTTCTAACGGCTTCCTCGTAGCTCCGTCCGGGTTTTAGCAAAAAGCGTGCAGCGATGAGGTTGGGATTGGTTCGACTGCCGGGCAAAGCCATTTGTTCATCAACCGACGGCATCGCGTTCCATGAATTGAAAACATGGGCGACGCTATGGCGAGAGAGGCAATCGAAGTATTCCGGCTTCAGCCAGTCCTGGTTCCGCATTTCAATCGCGTATGGCCAACCCTTAGGGAGCGCCCCAAGGAATTTGTCTAAGTCGGAAATGAAGTCCCGGCCCTGCTCGTAATCGGCCTTGTGAAATCGGGAAAACTCAAACATGAGGACTCCGACATGTGGGCGAATGGTGCACACGGTCGTAAAAATTGCCGCTCAAATAGGCCAACATTCAAAAAGGCTGCGTTTTGCAGACCGGCGTTTTTCCCAAATCGCGGGAAGTTCGGAAATTTCTTTATCGTGACCGCATCCGTTACCTTGAACGCGAATTTGAAATCCTCCGGCACTTGGGACGCCAGCCCTTCGAGATATTCTTCAGACGGGAATCTGCGCGAGGTGGGCGCGGACAGCGGGCGGGGTTGTCGGAATGGTCACAGGCGCAGAACGCGCTTGGATTGGGGGCGTCGGAAATCTTTGCCAGTATGCGCCACAATGCCCGCTGTCGTGCGCTGGGCTGCGCTAGACACGTTTTGTTTGTACAGAAAGCAAAAGCAAGAGCGGCATCTCTGCCAGTTCGGGCTTGCTATTCTTTTGCTATACTTACGAACACCGTTTTGGACAGGAAGACAAGAGACGGCAAAAGCAGAAAAGCGCACGGATTCATAGCCGAGGATTTGATAAAGTTATCGTTTTTATTGGCTAAAAATGCCATTTTCCTTGTGAAATAAGGTGGTGGTAGGTTCTGGATTCGAACCAGAGAAGGCGTAAGCCAGCAGATTTACAGTCTGCCCCCGTTGGCCACTTGGGTAACCTACCATCCCGCAATTGGGAGCCCCGAATTAAACCAGAGTCTCAAGTCACGCTCAAGTTGAAACTTTGGTTTTCTAGATTGCCCTGACAAATCCAGTCCACCCCGGATGCCCCGAAGGTGGGGCGAGACTCGGTCGAGCCCAAAAACCTGTTTTGTGGGGATCCTTCAGTCAGAGCGCGAGTCGATCATCGACTCGCGCCCTGAAATGAAAACCGTAACAGTATGGGCTCGACAGAGTCTCTCCCCACCGTATTTAGGCCCACGTGAACCTGCCGCCAGAGGCTTGCCGAAGGTTTTTTCTCCCCGTCCTTGCGTTTTTGCGTTAAATTGTGCGGATGTTTGACTCGTTAAGCAGCAAGCTCCAGAACGCCTTCCGCAATTTGCGCGGGCTGGGCAAGATTTCTGAAAGCAACGTCTCCGACGCTCTGCGCGAGGTGCGCATGGCCCTGCTCGAGGCCGACGTCAATTTCAAGGTGGCGCGCGATTTCATCGAGCGCGTCAAAGCCAAATCCCTTGGCGCCGAGGTCATTCAGAGCCTGCATCCCGGCCAGCAGATCATCAAATTCTTCAGTGATGAACTGACCGATTTACTGGGCTCGCAAAACGCTGCCCTCAAGCTGGATGCCAATCCAAGCGTGATTCTGATGGTCGGATTGCACGGCTCGGGCAAAACAACCTCCAGTGGCAAACTGGCGCGATTGCTCAAGAAACAAGGGCGCGCGCCCTTGCTGGTTGCGGCCGATGTGTACCGTCCGGCGGCCATGGATCAACTCGAAACTTTGGGCAAACAGATCGAGGTACCCGTGTTCCTGCTGCGCGGCGAGACAGACGTCCAGAAGATCGGACGCGAGGCGATGGCCTTCGCGAATTTGAATGGGCGGAATGTGATCATTTTCGACACCGCTGGACGCCTGCAAATTGATGAGCCGCTTGTGCAGGAATTGGTCCGCCTGCGTGACCTCATCAAACCCCAGGAAATCCTGCTGGTGCTGGATGCGGCGACCGGCCAGGAAGCGGTCAATGTGGCCACCCATTTTGATCAGGCCCTCAATATCACGGGATCAATCCTCACCAAACTGGACGGCGATGCGCGCGGTGGTGCGGCCCTGAGCCTGAAGAGTGTCACCGGCAAACCCATCAAATTCGCCGGCGTGGGCGAAAAACTCGATGAATTCGAGCCGTTTCATCCCGAACGCATGGCCTCGCGCATCCTCGGAATGGGCGACGTGGTCAGCCTGGTTGAGAAAGCCGCCGAGTCGGTCAGCGAAGCGGATGCCCAAAAACTCGAGGAAAAGATGCGCAAGGGCGAGTTCACCCTGGACGATTTTCTCGAGCAACTGCGTGCCATGAAGAAACTGGGCTCACTGGAGAGCATTGTCAAAATGCTGCCGGGCGGCGGGGAAGCACTGAAGAAAATGGATATCTCCAAGCAGGAAACAGAATTCCGCCGGATGGAAGGCATGGTTTGCGCCATGACCATCAAGGAGCGCCGCAATCCAACCATTCTCAACGCCAGCCGTCGGCGTCGAATCGCCACGGGCAGCGGCGTCACCGTGGCGGAACTGAACACGATGTTGAACAAATTCTTCCAGATGCAGCAGATGATGAAGAAAATGGGGAAAATGTCGAAGATGATGGCCAAAATGGGCGGGGCCATGCCCGGCATGATGCGTAAATAACCCTGGCTGCCCGGCTACTGGTAGTCATGTATTCTCAGAAGTCTTCCGCTCCGAGGGTTCTGACCTCACCCGCTTTCAATTGTAGTTGAACTTGCTTCCCGCCATAACTGACCCGGCAGTCCCCTGCTCCGCTGACATTTTTCACAGTTGCCGACAACAATTTTCCCGCGTTCCATTCCAAACCGATCTGATAGCCCCTGCGCGCCCGCAAGCCAGACACCTTTCCGGCGGGCCATTCCGATGGCAGGGCGGGCAGTAGCTCGATTTCACCGTTTTGTGATTGCACCAGCAGTTCGGTGATGGCCACGGCGCCCCCGAAATTGCCGTCAATCTGAAACGGCGGGTGCGCATCAAACAGATTCGGATAACAGCCACCGTTCCACTCCTTGCCGCTCGCCGGCTTGATCAGGTTTTGCAGCAGCAGGAACGCATGGTCTCCATCATGCAGCCGCGCCCACATGCCCATGCGAAACGCCGTCGCCCAGCCGGTGCTCTCGTCGCCGCGGGCAACCAGGGTTTTGCGCGCCGCCGCAGCAAGCTCGGGCGTGCCCGCGAGGGAAATCTCGTTTCCCGGGTACAGCCCCCATAAGTGGGACGTGTGCCGGTGATGCGGGTCCTGCTCGGGATACTCCTGCAGCCACTCCATGACGCGTCCGTCATGACCGATTTGAGTCGGTGGCAGCCGGTCCCGCTTGGATTTGAGTTCAACGGCGAAATCCTGATCCACCTGGAGAACGTCGGAGGCCTCAATACAGGCACCAAAAAGAAAGCGCAGCAACTGGTTGTCAAACGTCGGGCCGAGACAAATGTGCGCCGGCTCGCCGTCCGGCATGAGAAAGGCGTTTTCCGGAGAATTCGCGGGTGCCGTGACCAGCCAATGATGCGTCGGTTCTTCAATCAGCATGTCGCAGTAGAATTCCGCCGAACCACGCAGCACTGGATAAATCTGTTTCAAATAATTGGTGTCATCGGTGAATTTCCAGTGCTCCCACAAATTATGGCACAGCCACGCACTATCACTGGAGGTGGACCCCCAAGATGCGCTTTCGCCGGGCGAAGTGAAATCCCAGGCGTTTGCCAGCACGTGCGCCACCCAACCCCGGGCGTTATAGTACGCTTTGGCGGTTTTCGCGCCGTTTTGCGTCATGGATTCGATATAGGAAAAAAGCGGTTCATTTAATTCCGTCAAATTACAGACCTCACCAGGCCAATAAATCATCTGCAAATTGACATTGAGGTGAAAATCCGCGTTCCAGGGCGGCGAAATGTCGTCTGCCCAAATCCCCTGCAAATTGGCCGGCATGCCGCCCGGTCGTGATGATGAGATGAACAGGTAGCGACCATAATTGAAGTACAGAACCGCCAGCGAAGGATCCTCGGCCAACTTTACCGCTGCAATCCGCTCCGGTGTGGGTCTTGCCGCTATCCCGCCGACCGAGACGGGCAAGGTCAGGTGAACTCGATCGAAATAGCCCTGGTAATCAACCCTGTGTGCGGCCAGCAATTGGCCATAGGTTTTTCTTGCCGACGCGTTCAAATCCTGCCCTGCCGCAGCCGCCACATCACGGCGGCTGATTTTGGCGAAGCGTTCGTAGTCGGTTTCCGCCGTCACCAACAGCAACACTTCATCGGCGCCGGTTAGGGAAAGCTTCCCTTCCGCCGCATTAATTTTTCCGCCTAAATTCAGGACCCTCAGCCGGGCGGCATATCTGACTCCGTCGCCATCCACACCATTTGTCAACGCGCCGCACATTAGCAGCTCGTTGGGGCCCGCGATTTCAGTCTTGAATCGTTCCGGGCGGTCAAGGGTCGCATCGAACGAGAGCTGACCGGGTTTATCCGCGGTCAACCGAATGACAATGGCTTGGTCCGGTGCGCTGACGAAGATATCGCGCGCGAATTTGATACCACCCCGCGAAAATTCGGTATGCCCCGCAGCGGTGGTCAGATCCAATTCGCGGCGATATCCCGTCGTCCCTGCGTCACCCGCAAACTGAAAACTCAGGCGCAGATTCCCCAGGACTTGATAGGAGCCGTAAGGCAAATTCGCGCTGCCACCTCTGCCGGAACCACTGCCGGCGCAGGTGAAATTTTTGTTCACCAGCGCCTCCGCCTCGAGGTTTTTGCCTTGCAGCAATAGTTTGCGGATTTCGGGCAGTGCCTCGTATGCGTTGGTGCGGTCCGCATTCTGGACAGAACCGGACCACAGGGAATCTTCGTTTAAGACGATCCGTTCATTCTCAATGCCCCCAAAATCCATCGCCCCCAGCCGGCCGTTGCCCAGCGGCAGAGATTCGGTGAAGCTACGTGCCGGTCGATCAAGCCAAAGGGTGGTGTCCGGCGAAAAAGCGAAGGCGCTGATGGATAGCATCAGGCCCAGGAGGACGATAAATGATTTCATGCCAATTTAATTGCTACGCGTTTGCGGTGTGGCGGTTACTTTGCCAATTCTACCGTTGGCAACAACAAGATTTCCACACCTTTTTCGGTGATCGAACGTTCTGGATAATTTCAAAATCTCACGAAACGGGTGAAAGCTATGTGGAGTGTGCCAACAGAGCGAAGCGGCGACGGCGCTTTCGAATCACCCACGACGTTCGGTAGCCATAGCGCATCAAAAAAGCCCCGCCGCGCCGGCTTGCCAAGGCAAATTCGCCGATGGCAAGGACAATTGAATCAATCAAAGATTATCCGTGCCATCTCGCTATTCGCCACGGCCGCCGGCCGCCTTAATGAATGCGTCCTTCCAAATTTTGACGAGCAACGACGCGAAGGCGACAAGCATTAGAACATTCGCCGTCAATTGCAGGCTTCCCCCGTGCGCAAGCGAGCTCGGAATCACCCAAAGGATGGACACCACATTATTACTGACGGTAAAGAGGAGGCAAGTTGTGACAGGAATCTCAGGATGCCGGTTCATCCAGCGTATGATCAGGGCGATTATGATCGCGAAATAGGCGTAAAAAATCCACGGGGCAACTTTGCCCTTCGACAACAGAACCGGCACCAACAACAAAAGAGGGAAACTGACAGCACCCCACCCCAGCGGTTTAAGCCTGAAGACTGTGCCATCACTAAACTGGCCGCTTCGAGGAGCTTTGGTGGCGAGCCACATCAGCAAACCCATGCAAATCAGCATCAATGCATAATGCCCAAGCTGGCCCGGCGGGCGATCGAAGGTGTGGCTGAAAAAGAACAGGGTGTCCAGAGCGGCGGTTGGAACGACAAGCGAGCAGATGCCGGCTCGGTTCAGCCACGGCCGGCTACGCTGGTCCGGGAACAAATAATAGGTCAATAGGATCGGGCACAACACCGAATGCAACGAATGCCAGACGCTGATGGTTATGGCCCACGGAATCGAAATACCAGCCAGATACCCGTAAACGTCGAACGTATTGACCGGCACTCCTTGGGACAGATAAAACGTCTTGGCGACAATCCCCTCGTTGATGATGCCGTAAACCAGTCCGAGGCAAAGCAGCCCGGCAATGCCGAGCCGAAGGCGACAGGCAAACTCCCGCAGGAGGAGGACCGGGAAACCATAGACCACAGTCGCGAGGAGCAAAAAGTTAAGCGGATTGAAGAACGCCGGCGGCGCCATGTTGTTGGAGAGCAATTCCGTCAAAAACGGAGTGATCAGCAACAAGGTGAGGATCGGTTTAAGTTTGGGGCGCATGGAGCGGCGACATTTTGATACCACATCATTCTTAACAAACGAAATGTAGGGAAGGAAGGTTCGTATTCTGCGGCCAAGGCTGATTCGTTTGACAGGAGTGCGCCACTCACGCAAGCACTGTTTTTCCGATTGAAGCATTCGATCGACTTAAGAAAATCTGCAGCCATTCCAGGGGTAAGGCGGCCGCCCTATAAGGATTGAGTAGTTTACGAGCTGTGGATGGCGGAAAGGTCAAATCGTTACATCGTTGCATCGAGCGATGGTTCAGGTGTAAAACGACGGGCATGAGTGCTTTGAATGACGAATTACTTCGGGCGGTGGACTTGGCCATAAACGAAAAGTGGGATGCGGCGCACCAAGTGGTGCAGCAATATGAGGAGGATGCCTTGGCTTCCTGGATTCATGCCGCACTGCACAAGATCGAAGGGGATTTGGGGAATAGCCGGTATTGGTATCAGCGCGCGAATCGGCTGGACCGGGTGGACGAGGATCCGCGGACAGAATTGGCGGAGATACGGCGGGAGCTGCTGCCACGAAGCAGTTCCTGAATTGTCACCTCGTTAAATCGCGGCAGCCGATAGAACGAGGTGGCGGCGCATTCAAGTTCCAAGCCGGCGTCTACCCTTCTTAGGCCGGCTTGATCCGCATCATCAGATCCTTGCTCTCCACCGCGTCGCTGACGCGGACATGAATTTCCTCCACCACACCGTTGCAGGGAGCGTAGATCGTGGTTTGCATCTTCATGGCCTCGAGCACGAAGAGCTTGTCGCCCTTCGCTACTTTGGCGCCGACGCTGACGGAAAGCATAGTGACCAGCCCGGGGATCGGCGCGCCGACATCCGCCGGCTTGGCCGGGTCGGCTTTCGCGCGGGCCTTAACTGTGGGTTTCACGGAACGATCCACGATGGAGAGCTGGCGGGTCATGCCGTTCAATTCAAAGTTGACCGTGCGTTTGCCCTCGGCATCCACCGCGCCAATATTGACGAGGCGGATGAACAGCGTCTTGCCGGATTCAATCTCCACGGAAACCTCCTGGCCGATCTTCATGCCATAAAAGAACGCCGGGGTGGGTAGCACGGAAAGATCGCTGTGATCTCGCTCCATCTTGGCGTAACCGGCGAAGACTTCCGGATACATGATGTGGCTGAACATATCATCGGTCGTTGCCTCGCGCTTGAGCTTTGTGGAAAGTTCCTCTTCGATCTTTTTGAAATTAAGCGGTTTCAGTCCCGCGCCCGGTCGGCCCTTGATGGGCTTGCGGTCGCCGAGCACGACGTGCTGAACCTTCTTCGGCCAGCCGCCCAGTGGTTGGCCCAGACCGCCCCCCAGCATATCGATGACCGATTCCGGAAACGGCACGCTGCCGGGTTCCAGGTTCAACACGTCGGCGGGTTTGATGCCGCGCGTGATGAGGAACATGGTCATGTCGCCGACCACCTTGCTGCTGGGGGTGACTTTCACGATGTCGCCGAACAACTGGTTAACTTCGGCGTAGGTGCGCGCGATCTCCGGCCAGCGGAGGCCCAAGCCCATGGCCGAAGCCTGTTCCTTGAGATTCGTGAACTGTCCGCCGGGCATCTCATGCTGATAAACCTCGGCGCTGCCGGCCTTGGGCGCCGTATCAAACGGTGCGTAATAACCGCGGACCTGCTCCCAGTAATCCGCTAACTCGTTCAAGGCATCGAGGTCCAGGCGGGTTTCGCGCTTGGTGAATTGTAAGGCGGCCACGACCGAATTCATGTTCGGCTGGCTGGTGGACCCGCTCATCGAAGCAATGGCCAGGTCGACGACGTCCACGCCCGCCTCGGCGGCAGACAAAACGGACGCGGCGGCAATCCCGCTGGTATCGTGGGTGTGAAAGTGGATGGGAATACCAACCGCTTCTTTCAACGCCTTCACCAGCAGTCCCGCGGCGGCGGGCCGGCACAGGCCGGCCATGTCCTTGATGGCGAGCATGTGCGCGCCCATCTTTTCCAGTTCCTGCGCCAGCATGACGTAATACTTCAGCGAATACTTGTCGCGCGCCGGATCGAGGATGTTGCCGGTGTAACAAATGGCCGCCTCGCAGAGGGCATGCGTTTCATTGACGGCTTCCATTGCCACCTTGAGATTCGGCAGGTAGTTCAAGGAATCGAACACGCGGAAAATGTCCATGCCCGCCCCGGCGGCATGCTTCACGAAACCAGCCACGGCGTTATCCGGATAATTGGAGTAGCCCACGGCGTTCGAGCCGCGGAACAGCATCTGGAAACAAATGTTCGGAATGCATTCGCGCAGCCGGCGCAGGCGGCGCCACGGATCCTCGTGGAGGAAACGCATGGCGGTGTCGAAGGTCGCCCCGCCCCACAGCTCCACGCTGAACAGATTGGGCGTGCGGCGAGCGACGGCATCGGCCACGGCGATCATGTCGTAACTGCGCAAGCGCGTGGCGAACAGCGATTGATGCGCGTCGCGGAAGGTCGTGTCTGTAATGAGCAGCGGCTTTTGTTTGAGCGTCCATTCGGCGAATTTCTTGGGTCCAAGTTCGAGCAGCAACTGGCGTGTGCCCTTGGGCGGCGCCTGTTTGATGTCGTAGGCCGGAACGCGGGCGGCGGTAAAATTCTCCTTCGGAACAAAACCCTTCGCCTGGGGATTGCCGTTGATCGTGACGTCGCCGATGAAATTCAGCAGCTTGGTGGCACGGTCGCGTTTGGCCTTGAACTTGAACAGCTCGGGCGTGGTGTCGATGAGCGTGGTGGTCGCCTGGCCACTGCTGAAAATAGGGTTGTGGATGACGTTTTCGAGAAACGGAATGTTCGTCTTGACGCCGCGGATGCGAAACTCGCGCAGGGCGCGGTCCATGCGCTGCAATGCCGCGCTGAACGTGGGGGCAGAGGCGGTGAGCTTGACCAGCAGTGAATCGTAAAATGGTGTGATAACCGAGCCGCCGTAGCCCATGCCACCGTCCAGGCGAATGCCGAACCCGCCGGCGCTGCGGTAGGTGAGGATGCGACCGTAGTCGGGTTGAAACTTATTTTCCGGATCTTCAGTGGTGATGCGCGCCTGGACCGCGAAGCCGTTGCGAGGAATATCCGCCTGCGCCGGAATGCCGACCTCCGGGCTGTGCATCGGCTTGCCATCGGCAATCAGAATCTGTGAACGCACTAGGTCGATGCCCGTGATGATCTCGGTGACCGTGTGCTCCACCTGGATGCGCGGATTCATCTCGATGAAGAACCATTCCTTGGTGTCCTGATCGTAGAGGAATTCGACGGTACCGGCGTTGTTATATTTGATCTCCTGGCACAGCTTCACGGCGGCCTGGCAAAGTTCTTCCCGGACGGTTTTATCCAAGTCAACGCTGGGCGCGATCTCGATGACCTTCTGGTGGCGGCGTTGCACGGAGCAATCGCGCTCGTGAAGATGGACCACCTGGCCGTGTTGATCTCCCAGAATCTGCACCTCGATGTGCTTGGCGCGCGGGATATAACGCTCCAAAAACACGGCCGGATTGCCAAACGCGCGGCCGGCTTCGCCCTGGGCTTCATCCAGCAGGTCCACGAGGTCGCCGGGTTTGTGAACCACGCGCATGCCGCGTCCGCCGCCGCCGAAAGCCGCCTTGATGATCAGCGGGAAACCGATTTCCTTGGCTCGCTTCAACGCTTCATCCCGCTTTTCAACTGCCTCTTCCGTGCCCGGCAAGGTCGGCACGCCGACTTTTTGCGCCAGGGCGCGGGCGGCGGTCTTGTCGCCCATCATCCGGAGCAGGTTCTCATCCGGCCCCACAAAGGTGATGCCGGCCTCCACACAAGCCCTGGCGAACTCGGCATTTTCAGAGAGGAATCCATAGCCGGGGTGGATAAAATCCACGCCCTTTTCCTTAGCCAGCGCCACGATTCCGGGAATGTCCAAATACGCGCCGACCGGCCCCTTGCCCTCGCCGACGACGTAGGCCTCATCGGCCTTGAAACGGTGGATGGCAAGGCGGTCCTCCTGCGCATAGATGGCGACGGTGCGAAACCCGAGCTCAGTGGCGGCGCGGAAAATACGGATGGCAATCTCGCTGCGGTTGGCGACGAGCAGTTTTCGTTGACGTGACGGTACAGCGTTCGAGATCATATTTACAAACGCAAATGAAAGCGAAAAATCCGCCTCCAAGCAATCAGGGAAATAAAAAAAACTGTCAAAGAAAAACTGCCGGGGCCCAAACCTCAACTTCGATGTTGAATTTCAGTAGTTTTCTTCTGATGTTGGAAATTATTCTAACTCGGAAAACAGCGACCAAACGCAAGCAGCCACTTGGGATTTCCATTGAGTTTGATCCGGCGCGTTAGCAGCGCCCAAACGAGATTTTTTTCCCGCGCCAAAAACCCCAGCCAGGTAGCCGAATCGGCCGTGACTCGCAAATTCGGCCGGCCGTGCAAACCTTCCGTGACGGAAATGGTGCCTGCGTGGATGACAATCGTCGCCTGTGCCGATTGGCTGCCGGTGAACGTAAAATGATACGTTGCCTCCAGATCTCCCGCCGCGAGCCGCTGAAAGGAGACAGGCACTCCTTGCAGAAAAGATTTGATGTTCCGCGAACGCAACGAGTTGCGCACATGGCGCAGAACCTTGTGGGGAAAACGCTTCCGCGCGTGCGTCTCCGCATCCGAACCGGGAATCACGTACAGCGCCTCTTCCTTCGCCTGCAAAGGACGAACGAATTCATCCATAAACTCCTTTTTCGAGGAGCGATACGCGCCAATGACATCCTCGCCCGCCGGACACACCGCCATGCAATAGGCCGCCTTGTAATTCGGACCAAAGGCGAGGCTTTGCCAGGTCGAGACTGTTTCCGATTCTTTTACCCGACGTCGGTAATCTTTGCCGTTCCGGCTATCGGCGACGGTCTCCACCCAATTGGAAAACCCGCCCATGAACTCATGATAATTGTGCGTGTAACACGCGGAGAAGTTGAACGCGCCGTCCGCGCCAATCGCGCCGACGGGGCACGCCGCCACGCAAAGTTTGCAGGTCAGGCACGGATTAAAATCCAGCGGCTGCGCGTACTCGCTCACTTCCGCCGCCAGCAATACCGTGCCGAGCACGACGAAATTGCCAAAGCGCGGATGAATGACATTCCGATGTATGCCCATGCGCCCCATTCCCGCCGCCACCGCCACCGGTTTATGCGATACCACCCACATTCGCCCTGTCATCCAGCGGTCCGCTTCCATTGGAAATCCCGATGGCGGATTGAGCGCGCGAACGCCAGCCCGTTCCAAAGCTGCCACAATTCGGCGCGCGACCTCGTTGGTCTCATCCGTCTGGTGATGAAATTCAACGTTTGCCACGGACCGGGCAACACTGCGGACGTTGTCGCGATTCATCCGCAAAACAATGCTGATCAACGTCCGTGTGCGCGGGAATGCCTTTTCAATGTGCGGACGTTCGCCGGCGAGAGCCGGTTGCTCCAAATCGACGAAACCGGCATCGTCCGCACCGGCATCCAGACACAGTTGCCGCAGCCAAGCGGCATCAAGCATCTTGTTATTATTAGGATATAGTACGGTTGCCTGATTCACAATGTGCATATACACAGCTTGATCTGAATTTTTGTAAGAGAATCTATTCGATTGAATTTAGTTGTTCACGGCTAGGGCGGCGCGCTCCAAGTCCTGAAGGATTTGGGTCCAGCGTTTCGCGCCCAGAGTCTTGACAATATTTTGTTGAGCCACGCGCCAGTCGGGAATGAATTTTTCCAGCGCCGAATGCCCCTTGGGTGTCAGCGCCAGCGAAACCTTGTTTCCCCTGCCTTGGCCAGTCGCTCTCACCAATCCATCGCGTTTCAAGGGGCCAAGATTGCGGACCAGCGTCGTTCGATCCATGCCGAGCCAGTCGCTCAAATCTGCCATGCTGGCTTCCTGTTTGGCGGCCAACGCTGCAAGAATGGGCGTCTGGGTGGGCAGCAACCCGTGATGATTTAACGCGGAGACAAAGTACTGCGAGAACGCGCGCGAAACCCAACGCAGGTTGAAACACACGCAGTTTTCCATCGAATCCAAACTCAGTTCCTTTGTCACAATAGTGTGTATATGCACTATTGGCCGCAATTTGTCAAATAATTTATAGGCCGGGAAAGGAACTTTTAGTTCGTTCGTAAGTAAATTCAGTGCGGCAATAAATTGGCCCCTTTTTCCTCGACGTAATGTACTTGAGGAATGCTGCGCTTGCCGATGATTAAAATCGCGAAACCAAGCCAGGAAGTGACCGCCAGGACGAGAGCCACGGGCATCATGGTGCGCGAGTCAAAAATGCCGACACTCGCGGATGCGACGCCGGAAACGCCGATCTGCAAAAAGCCGAGCATGGCGGAAGCGCTGCCGATATTACGGTCAAACGGCACCAGCGCAAGGGCAGCCGCATTCGGGTAGTGTCTTAATTTGATTTAGGTTTTTTGGCAATGAGTCTCCGAAATTCCAGAAACAGGTTTTTCAAATCAGCAATGTGGCGTCTGTTTTCAGCCTGCAATCGCTTGTTCTCTTTAAGCAGCTTTTTATAGCTATCAATTAACTCCTTGATCTCTGGGTCAATCATTTCAGTGTTTTTTCTTTCCATCCGCCACGATACTGACGCGCACGGCGGTCATGGCAGATTCAACTGGTGGCACTTCCAGCACGGTCACAAACCTCTCTCCCTGGTCGTCTGGGCCGTCGCGGTGCGACCATCCATAAGCTCGCTTGGCTTTCGGGTGGCCGTTTAAATCAAATACTTCCACCTCGCCTTTCCAGACGGTCTGGCCCTGAAAGATTTCATGGACCGGCACGGTTTCACGCCAAACCGCTCCGCAGTTATGCAACTGAGAAACGGTGACTTGAACCCGTGCAATGTAATCTTGTTTGCTCAATTATTGACTTTCCAGACTTTATATGAAAAATAAAAAATTCACTCTGGCCTCGGCAAAGGGAAAGAATCTGATGGCTTTATGTTTGCTTGCTCAAGTGCATTGCGATACATCCCTTCGGCGCGAGTTCTCACAAGCTTACCGTGCTTGGAAGTCTCGGCCAGTACCGCCGCATCTGATGCCCCGGATTGCATTGCCTTGAAATAGATCACATCACTCTGGAGTAATGACATTTCAGCCTGAAGTGTGCAAAGATGCCACAGAACAACTCTTGCATATTGTTCAGCGTCTGGTTTAGATGACTTCACATTTTCATTCATATTTAATTATTCGCCACAGCGTTCAACGAGTTCCGCAACCGTCCATTGGCTCTTTTCGATTCCAGCTTCCATCGCCGGGGTGCAACGAATCGCGCCATGAATCTTGCAGAAATTGTAATACGCGAAATTAAGCGCAACCGCAGCTTCAAAATTCTCAATCTTTTTGCTGAAAGCGTTCGTGAGGCGGGTTAATCGGCGGCAGTGCATGCGGAGCGTATGATTCTGCTTTTCAATATGGCTGGTAGAAATCCGGTCAATCTGCGGCATGCCGCTCACCACCGTCTTTTCGACTGAAATAACTTCCGCAGGGCTATACCGAACGGCTGCCGCATTACCGAGCGGGGTGACAGCGTAGGTTTTTACCACCTGCCCATAATCCACTTCCGAACCAAAAGCCCGTTCCGTGGCATCCCGATAGCTCGCCAGCGAGTCAGAACTGATTTGGACGCGGTTGGTCAGGCGTTCTGCCAAGTCGCTCATAAACGCCTTGGCATGGTAAGAATCGCGCTTGCCAACGATGTATGAAGGAATCAGCTTGGAATCGGAATCCAGCGCGATAAACGTCCAGACATCGCCGAAGGCACCAGCTTTGCCAGCATTCTTCTGTTTGGCACCGACAAAGCCCCAAATCTCGTCAACTTGGATTTGCTTGCAGGGGAGGTTCCGCATCTTTTCATCCATGATCGCCTTGCAGGCTGTTCCCACCCGGACGGCCAGACTCATGATCGTATTGCGGTTGACGCCCGTAATGCGCTCAATTGAACGGATGCTGCTGCCCTCGGCCAGCATGGAAATCACAGTCACTTTCTTTTCGGTTTTTAGGATGTTTGCCATATCGTTTTCTTTGTTGACATTAATGTATACAAAAAGTAATGTGGTGTCAACATATTTGTATACAATAATTATGAAAAAGAAATTGGGCCGCCCAAAGGTTGGTGTCAAAAACGCCAAAGGGGAGGTGTTTTCCGTCAGGGTGACACCGCTGGAAGCAAAAGCGATTAACGAGGCAATACGCCAGACCGGAATAGGCAAGCCGGACTGGTTGCGGAAAGCGTTGCTATCTGCTTCGGGATTTGATAAAACAGCCTCATAAATCAATGGATGCGGCGAGCCTCGGACTCGCAATCCGCGATTGTAAGGAACGCGGGTTTAACCGGTTAACTTACGCACCCACAATAATGAATATTTCGCACACATTTTAAGGATGTCAAATGGAAGAAACACCACCACCAGCACCACCGCAACCTAATGATGAAGCCAATCAGAAATTGGGGGTATCAAGCGAAGAAACACCACCACCAGCACCACCGCAACCAAAAACGGAAGAATGTAATCCAAGCAAACCCTCCGAACTGTATCTTTGGTGGAAGGTGTGGTGGCCTCGCGGCAAAACAGCTTGGCTGCTTTTTGGTGAGATGGTGACACTTCTGTGGGCTGTTGCTTTGTGGGATTCATATCGCCCTAAAATTACCATTTCTCCGGGAGGGACATTCGACTCGAAATCCCCTTTCAAAACAATTTTTATCGTTCAAAACCAAGGGTCTTTGCCCATTGCAAATATTACATACCGCTCGCAGTTGACGATGATTCCGGCGCCCGGATCCACCAACGAGGTGACCCGCACAGAGCAAAATGTTTCTGTCATTTCTCAAATGAAATCCTTGGAATCGTATGCTCTTAGCATCAACTATTCCCAAATTAAAATTAAAGACCATAATTCGCCTCCGCCGACCAATCAAGGGGCTCCACAGATTGCGATGCAAGTCGCGGGACTCCTTCTCTCCTTTGACGTTAGCTATGAGCCTAAATTTTTCGGAAAAAGGACGGACACACTCTTTTTCGTCGGCGCGCAGGACGTGGATGGAAATTGGCAATGGTTTCCATCCGCTCATAATAGTATCACTGACCAAACTATAGACACCAATCTGATTCCACAAATACAGCCGATTCCCGTGACCGTTGCAACCCCTACCAATGGCGGTACTCAGGTTCATACCAATTAAGGTAAACCCAACGGATAATGATGTAAAGGCTTGATTTCTAATAATGCGTCAATATGGCTCAGTTTTGGGGTGAGTTTTCAAATTAAGACACTGCCCGCATTCGGATAGGCCAGTCCCAGGCTTGATAGCGCAATGAAAAGCAGCACCAGCGTGGCCGGCAATCCGAACCAGCCGCAAAAGGTCCCCACAAAAAGCAACAACGCCACCGGGCATTCCACCAACAAGGTGGCGCGAAAAATCTGTTCACTCGAAAACTGGCTCAGGAGCAGGACGTTGATCTGGTTGCTGCCGATGAAACCGGTGGCAAGTCCGGCAAAAAT